>Ga0209624_10002134_pt1 | contig 14834 bp, 11 predicted proteins | sample JacPinW_OM2H0_O1_FD_188565 | JGI IMG/M metagenome (GOLD analysis project Ga0209624, IMG submission 188565) | Forest soil microbial communities from Algoma, Ontario, Canada - Jack Pine, Ontario site 1_JW_OM2H0_O1 (SPAdes) (version 2) | ecosystem: Environmental > Terrestrial > Soil > Boreal...
CGTCACGCAGCTGATGCCATCGCCTGCGTGACGGAGCCGATCCCACCTACAGCAAGGGAGGCCGAACCTGCAGGATGAGGATCTCCAGCGGCGCGAATTAAAAGAATCAGTGCACTGCCAGCGGACCATGGACCGAGGAACGTGCCGAAAACTCCGCGAGCCGCAATTACTGCCCGCAATAATTCTGTCTCGAAGTATTCTGACGCGAGGTCGGCGACTGCCATGGGACCCCAGCGCAGCAGTCGAAACATGTCCTTCCGTCCGAGCTTGCGAATGGCGCGGCCCGTCTTCAGCATGCTCCACAGATCTCCGCGGCTGGGATCGTCGATGTTGGGCGGCGTCGTAGCGAGAGCCTCGCCGATTACTTTGCTGATCTTGCCCAGGGACTGCTCGAACTCCAGATACTTGGGCCCGTCTTTCTGAGAGAAAGCCGTAATCTCCTGCGCGGACTTGTTGCCATCCTGATAGAGGCTGAGCGCGCGGCCGTCCGGCGAAAGAGCCGTTACGCAGACTTCGGGCGTGATCATCATCAGCCCGTGTTTTTCAAGCTGCATCTCGCGAACGACGTCGGGTCGAATCGGGCCCGCCGTGTGGGCCAGCGTCGAACACCGGAAGCCCGGATGAAATTCGTCGGTTACTGCGGCTCCGCCGACCTGTGGGCTGCGTTCGAGGACGAGCGGCTTGAATCCTGCCTTGGCCAAGTAAAATGCGGCAATCAGCCCGTTATGGCCGCCGCCGATAATGACGACATCTCGCTGGCTTGTTGCTGTCTGCGCCGCCATGGCTACGCCGCTCCCTTGATATCTTTCAGAATTTCCAGCGCAGCGAGCCGGCCGTTCGCACCCATGATTCCGCCTCCGGGGTGCGTGGCCGATCCGCACATGTAGAGGTTCTTAATCGGAGTGCGATACTGCGCCCATCCCGGCACCGGGCGCAGGAAGAAGAGTTGCTCCAGCGAAAGCTCGCCCTGGAAGATGTTGCCTTCGCTCAGTCCCCATTCGCGTTCAAGGTCGAGCGGGGTGACCACTTGTTTCTGGATGATGATGTCTTTTAAGTTCGGGGCGTACTCGGAAATCGTATTCACCACGGTATCGCCGAATGCTTCTTTCTGATCGTCCCAGTTCAGCCCGGGTGCCAGCTTGTATGGAGCGTACTGCACGAAGCACGACATCACGTGCTTGCCCGGAGGCGCAACCGACGGATCGGTCAGTGACGGGATGACCATGTCGATGTACGGACGCTTTGAGAAGTGTCCATACTTCGCGTCGTCGTAGGCGCGCTCCATATACTCGACCGACGGCGAGATCGAAATTGCTCCACGCAAATGAGCGCCGGGACCCGGCATGCATTTGAAATCTGGCAGGGCGTCGAGCGCCATATTTACTTTGCCGGACGATCCCCGAAACTTGTACCGATTCACTTCTTCGAGAAAATCCCCCGGCAGATGTTGGGACTCGATGAAGCGTGTGAACGTGAGCCGGGGATCGACGCTGGACGAGACTACGTCGGCGTAGACCTCATCCCCGTTCGCAAGCACCACGCCCTTGGCCTTGCCGTCCTTGACGATGATCTGCGAGATCCCTGACTTTGTGCGAATTTCGACTCCGGCCTCCCGAGCCGCGTCGGCAATCGCGTTCGAGATGGCGCCGGTACCTCCGCGTGCGAATCCCCAGGCTCGAAACGCGCCATCGATCTCGCCCATGTAGTGATGGAGTAGAACGTAGGCGGTCCCGGGCGAGCGGACGCCGAGAAACGTACCGATAATTCCCGACGCCGACATCGTCGCCTTCAGGACGTCCGTCTCAAACCACTGGTCCAGGAAATCAATGGCGCTCATGGTCATGAGCTGGACCTGGTTGTACTTGTCGTAGCTCGACATACCCTGGAAACGCCGTCCGATGAAAAGCAGCTTCATCAGTTCGCGTGGATTCAGCGTCGTCGGATCCGGCGGCACCATGCTGAGAATCGGCTTCACGAAGCGGCACATCGCCTGCATCGCCTTGCCGAATTCGTCGTAGGCTTCGGCATCGACGCGCGAATGGCGCGCGATCTCCCGATGCGTTTTACCGTGGTCGTTCAGGCGCCACAGATGATCGCCGTTGGGCATCGGAGTAAACGTTCCATCAAGAGGAAGAATCTCGAGTCCGTGCCGGGGAAGGTCGAGGTCGCGAATGATCTCAGGCCGTAACAAAGAGACGACGTAAGAGCACACCGAGAACTTGAATCCGGGGACAATCTCTTCGGTGCAGGCCGCGCCACCAAGAACGTGCCGGCGTTCGAGCACGAGTACTTTCTTTCCCGCGCGCGCCAGGTAGGCGGAATTGACCAGCCCGTTGTGGCCACCGCCGATCACGATGACATCGTATGTATTAGAACCAGCCATTCGCTGTTCGCTCCTAGCTCTGTGCTTTGAAGTCCGGGTGTCAGGAAACGCAATAATACTCTGGGGGAGGAACGTGCGGCAGGAATCAGAGCCCGCTGGGAAGAACAGTCCAGCTTCGGAGGATACTGCACAGAGATGGAAGGACGCAGCGCATAAGTAACCGGTAGTCGAATCGATATTCTATCGGGAAGAGCGCATTTTGTCTGCACATTTGCGTGAGGCCGTGACTCAGAGTCAGCAGCACCAACGGTTGCCGCGCCCACGCACGCATGCATATAATCCGGATTCAGTCATTTGAGTTGCAGTCGAGGAATTCACCTTGCCCATCGGAACCGCATTTCACGAGAGAACTTTTCCGCTTTGCCAAAGCCTGAGCTATCGCGAGTGGTCCGGCTACTATACGGTCAGCGTGTATGAAGTGCATCACGAGCATGAGTACAACGCCATTCGAAATGCGGCCGCACTTATCGATATTTCGCCGCTCTACAAATATCTGATCACCGGCAAAGACGCGACGCGCTTAGTCAATCGCATCATCACCCGCGATATTAATAAGGTGAAAGTCGGGCAGGTGATTTACTGCTGCTGGTGCGACGAAGAAGGCAAAGTTATCGATGACGGAACCATTTCCCGGTTGGAGGAGAACGTCTATCGCTGGACGGCTGCCGACCCGAGCCTGCGCTGGTTCCGGCAGAACGGCCTGAACATGGATGTTCAGATCGAAGACATCTCGGAAAAGGTGGCCGCGCTCGCGCTGCAGGGACCGACCTCGGCAAAGTTGCTGAAAACCGCCGCCGATGCGGATATCGCGAACTTGAAATACTTCCGAGTGACCCGTGGGAAAATTGCTGGGGTTACAGTTGATATTTCCCGTACCGGATATACGGGCGACTTGGGTTATGAAATTTGGATGCCCTGGAGTGATGCGGTAAAAGTTTGGGATGCGCTCGCGGACAAGGGCAAGCAGTTCGACTTGCACGCCGCGGGTATGCTGGCGCTGGATGTAGCCCGGGTGGAAGCTGGTCTTTTGCTCATTGAAGTCGACTACACGAGTTCGAAAAAGGCGCTCATCTCGTCGCAGAAATTTTCGCCTTACGAGCTGGGATTTGCCAAGATGGTGCATCTCGAAAAGGAGAACTTCATCGGCAAGAGAGCGCTGGAAAAAGATGCGAAGGATGGAGTGCCGCGGCAGTTTGTCGGTCTTGAAGTCGACTGGACGGATGTCGAGCAACTTTACGAGCGCTATGGCCTGACTCCGGCTGCTCCGTCGCAAGCATCGCGTGTCGCCGTTCCAGTCTATTCGGGAGACAGGCAAGTCGGAAAAGCCACTACAACGAGTTGGTCTCCGACACTGAAAAAAATGATCGCGCTGGCGAGCATTGAAACCGGGCATTCGAAGCCTGGCAGGTCGCTGCAGATGGAGGTCACGATCGAGGCGATTCGCCTGAAAACGCATGTGAAGGTCGCGACGCTACCGTTCTTCAATCCGGCGAGGAAGACCGCAACGCCGGTTTAAGGCTAGAGAGACCGCAACGTCCGAGTTGCCCGGCGCTTGCCCGCGACGTAAAGCCACACTCCAATCAGCACGAGCGCCCCGCATCCGCCCACGATCTTGAAAACTGCGAGTGGCTTGTTCGGCTCATCCGGCTGAGGGACCAGCGACAGGCCGATGGTTGCGAGCGTTGTCAGGAATCCCAACGTCGCCACAAGTTTTGCCATCACAGCGCCTCCCGGTACGCGAATGACATCCGGCCCAGCCGGTTCGCCTTGCAACTTGATCATCGCAGCGAACAGGTACAGATAAGGAATGAAGTAGGTGATCACACCCATGCTGACGAGCACGTCGTAAGCTCCTTTCACACTGGTCCCGGCCTGCCCCAGAAAAATAAACACCACTCCGAGCACAAACTGCGTGAGGAGCGCTACCCATGGTGTTTTCCATCTTGGGTGCAGCGCTCCGAACGCGGGAGGCAGAAAGCGGTCGAGTCCGGCGACGAAAGGCAGCCGAGCCACGGCTGCGAGATAAGCGCCGGCGGCACCGATGTTGCTGAGGGCAATCAAAAACGCTGCCAGTGGCAACACTCCGGGAAATCCCACGCGCGACGCAGTCTTCGAGACGGCTTGCACCAATCCTTGCAGGCTGTTTACTTCTGTCGAAGGCAGAGCGAGCAGCACGCAGACCGTGCCGAGGATGTAGCAGATCGTAACCGTCACCCCCGCGGTGAGCAGCGCCAGAGGGATTGTCCGCCGCGGATTTTTGATTTCCTCCCCCATGAAGGATGCGGTTTCGCATCCGCCGAACGCGAAGGTTAGAACCGACCAGAAGATCAGGTCGTTGAGATGAGTGCTCGGCATCATCGAGTGAACGGTGAAGGAAGTCGCCGATCCGTAGCGGTGCCATGCAACGAATCCCAACACGATGACGATGCCGACGGGAATCCACATCGCAAGCGCTCCGACGTTGTGCAGCCACTTGCCGACATCCAGTCCGACAATATTCATCAGAGTGGCCGCGCTCAGCGTGAGCAGGGAAAAGACAATATAAAAAGTAGCGTTGCCCGAGAGGTGTTGCCATGCCGCTTGCCGCATGAACAGAATGTTGCTGGCCGCAAAGTAGAGCACGGCAGGGAAGTACGGCAGGTTGCTGGTCCAGTACGTCCAGGCCGAGAGGAAACCGGAAAAATCTCCAAACGCGCGCTTGCTCCACACGTATAGGCCGCCTTCGTTGGGATAGCGCGACGAAAGCTCCAGAACGGAGAGTGCCAGCGGGGTGTAGAAACAGAACCAAGCCCCGATCCAGACGACAATCGAACTGGGTCCGGCAGCGGCGGCGGTGGCGATCCACCGCAGACTGATTCCCGTGATCACATAGAAGAGCAGCAGATCACGGAATCCCATCACCTGCCGGGGACGATTGGGATCTTCTGCTTCGGCGATGGAAACGCCGGGCGAAAGGAAGCCGGTATTGTCTGCTATTCGCCGCGGATTGGAATCGGCCAAGGGAGTGGTCTCGGAAGCAAGAAACAGAGAGGAATAATACTCCATCGATCTGCGAGCAAGATGAAAATACTCGGCTCCTGCCCCCGTTGTGGAGATCGATCTAGTTTGCCGCGCTTTTGCGGTTGCTGCGCTTCCAGTACAAATAGCCGGGAATGCCGATCAGGACGATGGCCGTTCCCCAGAATGCTTCGGTGGGACGAGTGATGATGGTGTTCAGGGTCCAGGCCGTACCAATCAAGACGTAAATAGCAGGAAGCCACGGATACCCGGTGCAGCGATACGGCCGCGGAATGTCAGGACGCTTCCATCTCAGCCAAAACAACGCAATGACCGTCAGAGTGTACGAGAGCACCATGCCATAAATGACGTATGTGTAGAGCTGGTCGTAGCGGCCGCTCAGCGTGAGAGCGGCGGCCCAGACGCCTTGTCCGATCAGACTAAACGCTGGAGTCCGCCACTTCGGATGGATGACTGCCATCCGCTTGAAGAAGACGCCATCCTGCGCCATTGCGAGATAGACGCGCGCACCGGAAAGCGTGCAGGTCGCGGCGGCGCTGAAGCAGGAAATTGCAATCATCAGGGAGAGCCAAACTGCGGCTCGCGGCGAAAACAGCGCAGCTGCTGCGGCGTGAGCGATAGTTTCGTGGTTCGCGATCTCTTTGATTGGCAGAGCGTACAGGTAGGTCAGATTCATCGCGATGTAAATCGCAGCCACCGCGAGAACTCCCAGAACCATTGCCAGCGGCACGTTGCGTCGCGGCTCTTTCACTTCGCCGGCCACCCAGGTGATGTAGACCCATCCGTCATAGGCCCAGAAGACTGCGATCATGCCGACGCCCATCGCCGATATCAAAGCGCCCGGCCCCAAGCCAAGAGTCAACGAGGTCCCATGAGCGTGAAAGTTAGACCAATTTCCTTTGCCAATGACGAAGCCAAGTCCGACGAACGCGGCCATTGCGGCGAACTTCGTCCATGTGGAAATGTTTTGCAGCAGCGCTCCCCATCGCAGACCAACGACGTTCACGAATGTTAGTACGACGATCAACACGAGTCCCAGCAGGGTTGCGCGAGTCAAAGTCACGCCCGCGAAGGACGCCACGACATGATCCTGGGATACGAAGGGAACAACCTGTCCCAAGTACGCGGCGGAGGCAACGGAGAGAGCGGCGATCGATCCGCCGTTTGCCACGGCGAACAGCATCCAGCCATAGAGGAACGCGACCAAGTCTCCATAGGCCTCGCGTAGATAGATGTACTGCCCGCCCGAATCGGGGAACATCGATCCCAATTCAGCGAAGGCGAAGCAGGCGCACAACGAAATGAGCGCGCCCAGCACCCAAACCAACAGAAACAATGCAGGCTGCGGAAGCGGACCGGCAATGTCTTTCGCGGTGAGGAAGATCGATGAGCCGATGATGCCGCTGATCAGCAGCAATACGGAATCGAGAAGGCCCAGTCCGCGCACCAGGGTGGGCTGAGATTTCTCCGTTAACGCGGCAGGTGAAGGTGCGACGGCGAGCGCGATTGGGACCGGTTCCATTATCCGATTCCCAATTCGTCAGGGGATTCTAGCGGCGTGCCGCATCGCCGGCAGATGACAGCCAGACAGTCTCCACAGGTCAGCGGATCACTCACTTCTTGAGCACAATTCGGACAGTAGAGAGGTCCCGGGACAGGTTGCGGAGGCTCATTCAGCGGGCCTGTGGCCATGAGGAACAGAACTGTAGCACATGGATGGTGCCTCCGTCCCATCGCACGAGCCTTTAGCGGGGTAGGGCTTGAGGGCGAAATCGGTCGAAGACGTTGGCGCTACAATATAGGCAGCCATGCCCGAGAAGCCACAGACTCCCGACCAAAAACTGCAGCACGAGTTCAACCAGTGGGCCGCAGCCGGCGAGGGCGAGAAGATGGAGCGCCATCATCTCGACATCACTGAGAAGACAATCCGGCTCATGAATCTTCGTCCCGGCGAGCGCGTGCTCGATCTGGGATGCGGCTCTGGCTGGGCCACACGCCTGCTGGCGCGTTTGGTGGGCGATGGGCCTGAGGGATTCGGCCAAGTTGTAGGTCTTGACGTTTCCGATGAAATGGTTCGCCAGGCGCGAGAGGCCTCGAAAGACTTCGAAAATATCCTCTACGTTTGGGGCTCGGCGCAGCAGATTCCGTGGGAAGAAAACTTCTTCGACAAGGTTCTGTCCGTCGAATCGTTTTACTACTACGCCGATCAGGACCGCGCATTGATGGAGCTATTTCGGGTGATGGCACCGCGAGGAAGACTGTTCATCCTGATCAATCTCTATAAAGACAACGTCTACTCCCTGCAGTGGGTCGATAAGCTCAAAGTTCCGGTTCACGTGCGCTCCGCAAGCGAGTACATCGAATTGGTTAAGAAGCATGCCTTTGAAAATGTCGAGGCACAACGCATCCCTGACGACACGCCCACGCCTGACGACTACAAGACGAAATCGTTCAAGAGTCTTGAGGATCTGCGGGCGTTTAAGCGCGAAGGCGCGCTGCTACTGACGGCATCGAAGCCCGATCTCCGCACGCCAGCTCCGGGATACACGATCTACTAAGCCTGCTCTATCGGGGCTTAGAGCTCGCTGTCGTCATCGCCATCCTTGTCGCGTTCCCCACGATCTTTCACGGGACTCATGGCATGGCCGTCTTGCGCGTGATGAATTTCAACTCTTCCGTTTACGTTCGACAGCTTGATGTGAGTTCCACCATTGCCGAGTTCGCCGCGCAGGTCATGTCCGACGAAACGATGATTGTTTACGTGCAATCCGAAATCGTTATTGATCCCGCCGGAGACCGTGCTGGCTTCGACTTCGGCATTCGAATCAGATGGGATAGTGAGATCGACCGAGCCGTTTACTGAATTCAATTCGACCGACTGGCCCGCAAGCTGGTCGAACTTCGCTTCCAATCTTCCATTGATCGTTGAGAGCTCGGCCCGACCCGCGAGATCGTGAGCTTCCAGCCGGCCATTGATGCACGAGGCGCGAACCTCCCCGGTCACGCCGGAAATATCGAGTGATCCGTTGATCAGCTTAATCTCGTCGAGCCTTACCCCGCGCGGGACCGTGAGCGTGTATTCCACACCCGCTGGGTTATTGTGCGATCCCCAGTTCCAGGTGTTGTCGTGACTCGGATATTTCGTCCGAATTGAAAGGTAGTCTTTGCCGGAATCGATCTCGATCTTCGCTTCGTCAAGCCGCTCTTTAGTATCGGCGTATTTCACCGCGTCGACCTTGACTTCATTACGGTCCCAGCTGGAAATGTGAACTGCGCCATTGATGTTGTCGAGTTCAATCCGGCCGTCGGCTGTGATGGCGTATGTCTGATGGAATTCCTCAGTGAGAGCTCCTCGATGATCGGACGCGTGCGCTCCCAAGGCGAGGACAAACAAGGCGCAAACGGTCCCCAAAACAGCTCCCAACCACGTGGCATGTTGGCGATTGCGATTCATGGCTCTCTTCCTTTCAACGCGTTAGACGTACTGGATGAAGATTCGTGAGAGGTAAATGTTGGGGGGAAGCGTCACTGGTCCTGTGAGGCGTGTTTTGTAGCATGCTGAAGAGGACTAAGTGCGCTTTGCGCATGGCGAATTCATGGCAGATCAGGCTCGGAAGGACCAGTCCTCTTCCCAATTTCCGTTAACAAGAACACGCACAGGATGGTCATCTCGGGCTCGATCGGATGCCGGTAGCGCGGAGCCGGAAAGACCACGTAATATACCGCCGGGAAAAGTAATACTAGCCAAAACAGCAGCCAGGCTCCGGGCTTGCGCAATCGCAAAGCGCGCGCCAGACTCCAAAACATCAGCACCGATGACGCTAGATAGAGTGAGTTCTTCGCTTCGTTCATCCACGGAGGTTGGGTCGCCTTCGGAGACCCGGCCCAGAAGTAGACGAACCGCTTGATACACAGCAGCGCAAACCTCGCGTAGTCGGCTTTGATATAGTCGACGGCCACCTGCCTTCGCACCGCGATATAGGCGAGTTCACCCATGGACTCGAATTGGCGCATCGCATAAACGTTCTGCGAAGGATGGAGGTATTCCATCCAAGTGCCATCAGCACCGGGGCCATTTCCCATGCGAAGTTCCGCGCCGAAATTGTCACGAATAAAGATGAACTTACCGAATGTCTCGTAGTTCCTCACAAGCCATGGCGCCAAGCAGGCAAAGAAGACCACCGAAGCCAGCACGACGCCGGCTAAGGACGGCTTGCCCTGTTTCGCGCGACGGTACCAGACCCATAATCCTGCGGCTGGCAGGAACGACAACAGGGAAGTGCTGTTCAGCGCGGCTACGCCCCATAGCAATCCGAAGGCAAACCACGGCGTCCAGCCGTCGCGATCTTCCATTGTCAGCGCCAGCCAGAAAATCGTGGCCAGCAACAGCGCGGAGAGGCTGGTCTCCCAGACCCAGCGGGTACACCAGAACATTACGTTGGGAAGCAAAGCCCAAGCCCAGGCCGACCACACCGCAACCCTGATCGAGAACATTCGCCGTGCGATCAGGAAAATCGGGATACAGGTCAGAGCAGAGCAGAGGCTATTGAAAGCCAACAAAACGAACGCCGAGGTCTTGGAATAGATTCCGAAAACGCCAAAGACGCGAGCCGTCAGATATGGATACAGCGGCGGTTCCCACGCCGTAGGTCCCGTTTGCGTATCGAAAGGATTGCTGAAGCCATGTCCGGATGCAAGGGATGCGCCGATTCGGCCCATCTCCCATCCGAAGCCGAAGTTGGCGTCGGTGCTTTTGAACCGGTAAGTATGCCCGAGAAGGATCCAGCCGACCCGCAAAAGGAGCGCGACGCCGGCAATCAGGTAGGGCGAGGAAGGAATTCGCATCCATGTGCGAAACAGGCCTGACCCCACTTCCTCATGCGCCGCCAGCCTTGATTCCATGAATGGTTCTATTTGTAGCCCAGGGAACGGTTTGGGGCAACCACGGCGACCGAAAATCCGAATTCTCGCAGTTGAAAACAACATAGCTGGATCGTCCATCGCGGGAGTACAATCTCGACCTACTAAGGGGGTGCATCTTGATTCTGGGGATGACCACTGCGACATTCACTCTGCTCCATGTGCTGATCAGCCTTGCGGGGATTGCGTCAGGACTTGTGGTGATGTATGGGTTCCTGGCCTCAAAACGGCTCGACCGCTGGACTGTCGTTTTTCTCGCAACCACTATCGCAACCAGCCTTACCGGCTTTGCGTTTCCGAATGAGCACATTACGCCGGGGATCGTGCTTGGCATCCTCTCGCTCATCGTGCTGACGGTCGCACTCGTTGCCCGATACGGATTGCGCATGAGTGGCGCTTGGCGGTGGATCTACGTGGTCACGGCTTCAGTTGCACTATATTTCAATGTGTTTGTGCTTGTCGCTCAATCATTCGCAAAAGTGCCCGCGCTGAAGGCATTGGCTCCCACCCAGAAAGAGCCACCATTCGCGATCGCGCAATTGGTTGTTTTGGCGTTGTTCGTCGGGCTGACGGTGTTCGCAGTAAAACGGTTTCATCCGGTGACGACAGCTGTTGAAGCTTCCAAGCCTACTTTCACGAAGAAGGCCGCCTAAGGCACGCGCCTCGAGTTTGGAACGAAAACAGACAGCAGATGCCCGTTCCCTTCGGTAGATCCCGTCTGGCCCTAGTGTGCCCTGCGGCCTGGGAACGACACCACCGGACGGAAGGATGTTGCCCAATCCGGTAATATATTGGTTCTACCGGACTTATTGTTTGATTGCTGACTTCATACTAGCCGCAACACTGTCGTTGGCCGCGCCCAAGGGCATCGGGCACTACATCCGCCAGCATTTTCTCGACACTACGTTTCGCGGTCTTTACCACGCCAATGCGTTCGATGTGGCGTTGCTTGTGCCCTACTTTATTGTGCTGATCCTGCTGGCGGGCTACGGGATGCACCGCTACGTGCTGGTCTATCTCTATTACAAGCACCGCAAGAACCGCACCACCGAGCCCGCCGCATATTTCGAAATTTTGCCTCGGATCACTGTCCAGCTGCCGATCTTCAACGAGCAGTATGTTGTCGAGCGCTTACTGGAAGCGGTGTGCAAGCTGAATTATCCGCGCGAGAAACTAGACATCCAGGTGCTCGATGATTCGACAGATGAAACAGTAGAGGTCGCTCGCGGACTGGTCGAGCGCTATGCGGCGTTGGGTAATCCCATTAGCTATCTTCACCGCACGAATCGCCACGGCTTCAAAGCCGGGGCTCTGGCGGAGGGAATGCTGTCGGCGAAGGGCGAATTTATCGCCATTTTCGACGCCGATTTCACGCCGCCGGAAGATTTCCTGCTGCAGACAATCCATCACTTTACGGACCCGAAGATTGGGATGGTGCAGACCCGCTGGACGCACCTCAATCGCAATTACTCTTTCCTGACCGAAGTGGAGGCAATTCTGCTCGACGGACATTTTGTGCTAGAGCACTCCGGTCGTGCTCGCACTGGATTGTTCTTCAACTTCAATGGCACCGCCGGCATGTGGAGGCGGGTCGCCATCGAAGAGGCCGGAGGTTGGCAGCACGATACCTTAACGGAAGACACCGATCTGTCGTATCGGGCGCAGCTTAAGGGATGGAAGTTTATCTACCTGCAAGATGTCGAATGCCCCGCCGAACTCCCGGTGGAAATGACTGCCTTCAAAACCCAACAGGCGCGCTGGGCTAAGGGGCTGATGCAGACTGGCAAAAAGATTTTGCCAAGGGTCTTGAGCAGCGACGCGCCCTTCCACACGAAGGTGGAGGCCTGGTATCACCTTACAGCGAACATCAGCTATCCGCTGATGATCATGCTTTCAGTGCTACTACTGCCGGCGATGATCATTCGTTTTTATCAAGGCTGGTTTCAGATGCTCTACATTGATCTGCCGCTGTTCATGGCGTCGACATTTTCCATCTCGAGCTTCTACCTGGTTTCGCAGCGCGAACTGTTTCCCCGTACCTGGCCCCGTGCTCTGATCTACCTGCCATTTCTGATGGCGCTGGGGATCGGACTGACCATCACGAACACCAAGGCAGTGATCGAGGCGCTGATTGGCAAGCAGAGCGCCTTCGCCCGAACGCCGAAATACAGTGTCGTCTCGAAGCAGGATAAGGTCGGCGCTACGAAATACCGCAAGCGGCTGGGATGGATCCCGTGGGTTGAGTTGCTGATCGGCGCTTACTTCGCTCTGACGGTTTATTACGCGGTGGAGAACGAAAACTACATCACCGTCCCGTTCCTTCTACTCTTTGTGCTCGGTTATTGGTACACAGGCCTGATGTCTCTGCTCCAGGGACGATTCGGCCGAGCGACAGCGAGAAGAACCACTCACACCAAGCCCTTTCCCGTTGGCGTGTAGCATTGCGCTTGCTGGTCTTCCCTTGACCTCTCGTTTACAATCCTGTCGCTGAAAGTTCTTAACTGGATTCGGTGCGCAATCCGACGCTTACGAATTTGTGAAAGGGAGGATGCTATGCTGCCCTCGCGCAGAATTCTCCACTGTGTTTTTCTGACCACCCTGTCGGTAGTCGTTCTCAGTTGCGGAGGCTCTCACGATTCCGACGAGTTTTATGTCCTCGTCTCAGCCAATCTGCAGGTTCCGTATTGGAAAACTGCCGGAGCCGGATTCACGAACGCAGCTGGTCAGTTCAAAGTGCGATCCGAGTTCGCCGGGCCGCAGAACTACGATCCCAAGGCAGAGCGCGATGCGCTGGACCAGGCAGTACAGAGAAAGGCGACCGGCATCCTGCTGGCGGTAACCGATCCGGCGTTGCTGAAGGACAGCATCGACAAGGCGGTGGCTGCAGGAATCCCGGTCATCACCATCGACTCAGACGCTCCCTCCAGCAAGCGGCTGTTTTTCATCGGGACCAATAACTACCAAGCAGGATTTACCGGGGGACAACGTTTGGCTCAGGAACTCAAAGGCAAGGGCAATGTCGTCGTCTTCACCATGCCCGACCAGTCGAATCTGCAAGATCGCCTGCGTGGGTATAAGGAAGCCTTGAGTCGCACTCCGGACATCAAGATCACGCGGGTCGTCGATATTCAGGGGGACCCCAGAATTGCCTTTGATACAACGACCCAGATTGTTGGAAAAGAGCGTGACAAGGTCGACGCATTCGTTTGTCTGGAAGCGCAATCCGGCAAAGAAGTGGCGGGCGTGCTCGATAGCTATCACGTGAGTGGAAAGATTGTGATGGCGATGGATACTGACCAGGAAACGCTCGATTGGATCAAGAAGGGCCTTATCGCCGGAACGATAGCACAGAAGCCCTACACTATGGCATTTGTCGGCATGCAGATGCTCGACAATCTGTACCATCACAAACCTTCTTCGCTGATGTCCGATTGGTCGAAAGATGCTTACGCGCCGATTCCCAGTTTTATAGACACCGGCTCAGGCCTGATCGACAAGAGCAATGTAGACTCGTTCATCCAGGCGGGGAAGAGCCTGTCAGAAGCGCCAAAGTAAAGCGGATGTAGCGCGGAATATTTCTCACACAACTCACAAAGGACAATCTCTGATGCGGAAGCTATTCTTTTCTTTCTGCCTGCTATTGCTCTGCTCGGCAGGCTACGCTCTCGACCGACAGCCTGGCGCCGACTATCACTTGCGTCGGGAAGCACTGGCCAAGAAAGCCGGAGGCGTGGTGGTTTTGCTGGCGCCGCTCGAGGGAATGGGCTCTGTATATGAGTTTCGCCAGGAGAACAATTTCTACTATCTTTCCGGCGTGACAGTGCCGGGGGCAGGACTTCTTATCGCTTCTGCCGGGGACGCCCAAGGAGATGCTCCAGCTCGAGCCTACACCGAGATTTTGTTCCTGCCGCCGCGCAATTTGCGGCTGGAAAAGTTCACGGGACCGCAGATGGGTGCGGATAGTCCTGACGCTCCCAAAGTGACAGGTTTCGATCGCGTGGAAGAGATGAGCAAACTGCCTGAGGAGGTCGCGAAACTGCTGGCGAATACGCGGCCCGTCGTTTACACGGAACTGGCTTTGCAAGGAAACACTCCTGCCAGCGAAGATTTGGTGGGCTTTCTAAAACACAGCAACGCGATGGTTTTCTTCCAGGACGTGAAGCCTATGCTCACGTCATTGCGGACAGTGAAAGACGCAGGAGAAGTCGGATTGATCCAAAAAGCGATCGATGCTTCGGCCGCTGCCCATATCGCCGCGATGAAAGCCGTGAAGCCGAATGTGAAGGAATATGAGATCTCTGCATTAATGCAATACGAATGGGTTCGCCGCGGATGCGAGCGCCCGTCATACGCTCCCATCGTGGGTTCAGGCCACAATTCGACTGTTCTGCACTATTCGGAAGATACCAACACAATGAAGAGCGGCGATGTTGTTGTCATCGATGCCGCCGCCGAGTATTCGATGTATGCGGCAGATATTACGCGCACCCTGCCGGTAAATGGCCATTTCAGC
>Ga0209624_10002135_pt1 | contig 14831 bp, 9 predicted proteins | sample JacPinW_OM2H0_O1_FD_188565 | JGI IMG/M metagenome (GOLD analysis project Ga0209624, IMG submission 188565) | Forest soil microbial communities from Algoma, Ontario, Canada - Jack Pine, Ontario site 1_JW_OM2H0_O1 (SPAdes) (version 2) | ecosystem: Environmental > Terrestrial > Soil > Boreal...
ATGACCACTCTGACCTCTACCGGGGCCGTCGATTCGGCACACGACTCCTACAGCAGCCTGGGCGGGTTGGTTCAGCTGTTCAACATGCAGATCGGGGAGGTCGCACCCGGCGGGGTGGGCTCGGGCCTGTACGGCATGCTGATCATGGCAGTCATCACGGTGTTCATCGCCGGGCTGATGGTCGGCCGCACACCGGAGTATCTCGGCAAGAAGATCCGGCCCCGCGAAATGAAGCTCGCGGCAAGCTATTTCCCGGTAACCGAGTTGCTCGTCTTGGTCGGCACCGGCGTTGCCATGGGGTTGCCCGGCCCGCGGGCCGGCATGGCCAACACCGGACCTCATGGCCTGTCGGAGGTGCTCTATGCATTCACCTCCGCGTCCAACAACAACGGCTCGGCTTTTGCGGGGCTGTCGGCGAACACCGTGTGGTACAACACGGCACTGGGCCTGGCGATGCTCATCGCCAGATTCCTGCCGATGATCCTGGTGCTGGCCCTGGCCGGATCGCTTGCGCGCCAGGGCCATACGCCAGAGTCACCCGGCACGCTACCCACCCATCGGCCGCAGTTCGTCGGCCTCGTCGCGGCGGTAACGGTCATTCTGTGCGCCCTGACCTTCCTGCCGGCTCTGGCACTCGGGCCCCTTGCTGAAGGAATTCACTGACATGACAGCGTCTACGGCTTCAAAGACCCACGCGGTGCACTCACCGCTGCGCCACCAGGGCGGCCACGAACCGACCGGTCGCGTCCAGGGCGGATTGCTCGACCCCGCACTGCTGGCGAAAGCTCTGCCCGACGCGCTCCGCAAGTTCGACCCGCGCACGCTATGGCGCAACCCGGTGATGTTCATCGTCGAGATCGGCGCGCTGTGGTCGACATTCCTGACGATTCGGGATTCGTCGTGGTTTGGCTGGCTGGTCGTGTTCTGGCTCTGGCTGACAGTTCTTTTCGGCAACCTGGCCGAGTCTGTGGCTGAAGGGCGTGGCAAGGCGCAGGCCGATACGTTGCGAAAGTCCAAGGCGGACACCATCGCCCGCCGACTGCGGGGCTGGACGCCGGAGAATCCGGGTATCCAAGAAGATGTCCGGGCGCCGGAGCTGCAGAAGGGCGACATCGTCGTCGTCGAGTCAGGCGACATCATCCCCGGCGACGGCGAAATCGTGGAAGGTATTGCGTCGGTTAACGAATCGGCTATTACCGGTGAATCGGCACCGGTGATCCGCGAGTCCGGTGGCGACCGGTCCGCGGTCACCGGTGGTACCACCGTGCTGTCGGACCGCATCGTGGTCAAGATCACCCAGGAGCCCGGCAAGAGCTTCATCGACCGGATGATCGCTCTGGTCGAGGGCGCCAACCGGCAGAAGACACCGAACGAGATCGCGCTGAACATCTTGCTGGCGGCGCTGACCATCATCTTCCTGTTTGCGGTGGCCACCCTGCAGCCGCTGGCGATCTACTCCAAGATCAACAACCCCGGTGTGGCAGACACGTCGGCACTGACCGGCAACGGCGTCAGCGGCGTCGTCCTAGTGGCTCTGTTGGTGTGCCTGATCCCCACCACCATCGGCGCGCTGCTGTCGGCGATCGGTATCGCCGGCATGGACCGGCTGGTGCAGCGCAACGTGCTGGCGATGTCGGGGCGCGCCGTCGAGGCCGCCGGTGACGTCAACACGCTGTTGCTGGACAAGACCGGAACGATCACGCTCGGTAACCGGGAAGCTTCCGAGTTCCTCCCTGTCGGGAGCGTCACCGCCGAAGCGCTCGCCGACGCCGCGCAGCTGTCCAGCCTCGCCGACGAAACGCCGGAGGGTCGCTCGATCGTCGTATACGCGAAGCAGGCCTACGGACTGCGGGAGCGCTCACCCGGCGAACTCAGCAACGCCCACTGGGTCGAGTTCACCGCGACAACGCGGATGTCGGGCGTCGACCTGGACGGACGACAGTTGCGTAAAGGCGCGGCCAACTCGGTGGTCAAGTGGGTCCGCGAGCAGGGCGGCACGATTCCCGACATGCTCGGCGACATCGTCGACGGCATCTCGGCCGCCGGCGGAACCCCGCTGGTCGTGGGGGTCGTCACGAACGGTCAAGCCGAGGTGCTCGGCGTCATCCACCTCAAGGACGTGGTCAAGCACGGCATGCGGGTTCGCTTCGATGAGATGCGCAAGATGGGCATCCGAACGGTGATGATCACCGGTGACAACCCGTTGACCGCGAGAGCGATCGCCGAAGAGGCGGGGGTCGACGATTTCCTCGCGGAGGCCACCCCCGAAGACAAGATGATGCTGATCAAGCGTGAGCAGGAGGGCGGTCGGCTGGTCGCGATGACCGGCGACGGCACCAACGACGCGCCCGCGCTGGCTCAGGCCGACGTCGGGGTGGCAATGAACAGCGGGACCAGTGCGGCCAAGGAAGCCGGCAACATGGTCGACCTGGACTCCGATCCCACCAAGCTGATCGAGATCGTGGAGATCGGCAAACAGCTGCTGATCACCCGCGGCGCGTTGAGCACCTTCTCGATCGCCAACGACATCGCCAAGTACTTCGCGATCATCCCGGCCATGTTCGTAGCGCTGTTCCCCGGTCTGGATCTCATCAACGTGATGCGGCTGCACAGCCCAGAGTCGGCGATTCTTTCCGCGGTGATCTTCAACGCGATCATCATCGTGATACTGATCCCGTTGGCGCTCCGCGGCGTTCAGTACACGCCCAGCAGTGCGTCAAAGCTGTTGAGCCGCAACCTTTATCTCTACGGACTGGGCGGCATCGTCGCCCCGTTCGTCGGCATCAAGCTGATCGACCTGGTCGTGCAATTTATCCCCGGGATGGGCTGATATGAACTTCGCGAACATCATTCGCCAACACTGGGCGGCGCTGCGCGCACTGCTGTTGCTGACCGTGATCACCGGCGTCATCTACCCGCTGGCCGTCTGGGCAATCGCGCTGCTGCCCGGACTGCACGCCAAGGCGGAAGGGTCGATCATCGACGCCTCGGGAAAGCCGGTCGCTAGCTTGCTGATCGGCCAGGCGTTCACCGACAAGGACGGCAACCCGCTGCCGCGATACTTCCAGAGCAGGCCCTCGGCGGCCGGGGCCGGCTACGACCCGATGGCGTCGGGAGCCACCAACCTGGGCCCGGAAAGCATCGTCGACACGCCCGCCGATCCGAGCAAGCTGGCTGCAGGTGCTGATCCGTCCACCGCAGGCTTCAAGCCGAGCCTGCTGACCCAGGTCTGCTCGCGCAGCATCGCGATCGGCAAGCTCGAAAACGCCGACGGCAGACGCCCGTTCTGCACCGGCGGCGGCGTCGGCGCCGTGCTGTCGGTGATCGGGCCCCGCGATTCGACCGGCAATGTCAGCCACCCGACCCAGGTGGTAAGCGTCAACGAACCGTGCACCAAGCCGGGAAGCGCGCCGACCTCGGTCTTCCAGCAGTTCTACGAGGGCGTGCGGGTGCAATGCGCCGAATACGGTCAGGACTACTCGGCGGGTCAGGTCGTGCCCATTCGCGGCGCGGCGCCGGACTCCCCCGCCGTGCCTGCCGATGCCGTCACCGCCAGTGCCAGCGGTCTGGATCCCGACATTTCCCCTGCTTACGCCGACATTCAGGTGCCGCGGGTGGCCAGCGCCCGCGGGATTAGTGCCGCGCAGGTCAGGGCCGCGATGAGTCACAACCAACACGGTCGCCTGCTCGGCTTCGTCGGCGAACCAACCGTCAACGTATTGGCGCTCAATCTGGAGTTGGACCGCGATTTCCCTGGTAAATCTTGACCGCCCTGGTGAGATGATGTCCGTGTGACCTCCACCGACGAGCCGGCGGCGCCAGCCGTGGCGAGCTCCGTTGAGCCGCGTCCCACGCTGGGGAATTACCAAGACGACCCGCTCGGCCACCTGGCGCAGTCGCATCGGCGCGGCGACCTGCGCATCTACCTTGGTGCAGCACCGGGCGTCGGCAAGACCTGCGCCATGCTCGGCGAGGCGCACCGCCGGCTGGAGCGCGGCACCGACGTCGTCGCAGCGGTCGTGGAAACGCACGGCCGCAAGAAGGTCGGCGAGCTCATCAAGGGCATCGAGGTCATTCCGCCGCACTACATCTCCTACCGCGGCGGCACTTTCCCCGAACTCGACGTCGAGGCGGTGCTGCGGCGCAAACCGGAAGTGGCGCTGGTCGACGAATATGCGCACAGCAACATTCCGGGCAGCACCCATGACAAGCGGTGGCAGGACATCGAGACACTGCTCGACGCGGGCATCACCGTGATCTCCACGCTCAATATCCAGCATTTGGAGAGCCTCAACGACGTCGTCGCCCAGATCACCGGCATCGAACAACGCGAGACCGTGCCCGATGAAGTCGTCCGGAAAGCAGCTCAGATAGAACTGGTCGACATCACCCCGGAAGCCTTGCGGCGCAGGCTCGCCCACGGAAACGTGTACCCGTCGGAGCGGATTGATGCGGCGCTGACGAATTATTTTCGCGCCGGCAACCTGACCGCGCTGCGCGAGATCGCGCTGCTGTGGCTCGCCGATCAGGTCGACTCTGCGCTGGCGAAATACCGCGCCGACCAGAAGATCACCGACACCTGGGAGGCCCGCGAGCGGGTAGTAGTCGCGGTGACCGGTGGCCCGGAGTCAGAAACGTTGGTACGCCGCGCTTCTCGCATCGCGTCGAAGTCCAGCGCCCAACTGATGGTGGTGCACGTTGCGCGAGGCGACGGGCTGTCGGGGGTATCCCCGCGCGAGATGGGCAAGGTACGCGAACTCGCCGGCAGCATCGGCGCCACCGTGCACGTCGTGGTCGGCGATGAAGTGTCGTCCGCCCTCCTGGATTTCGCGCGCGAGACCAACGCCACACAGCTGGTGCTCGGCAGCTCGCGGCGGTCGCGGTGGGCGAGCATCTTCAGTGAGGGAATCGGCGCGGCCACCATCAACAACTCGGGCAAGATCGACGTCCACATGGTCAGCCATGAGCAGGCCAACCGTGGCTTGGAGCTCTCGGCGATCTCACCGCGCACCCGCCAAGTCGTGTCCTGGCTGGCCGCCGTCACGATGCCGTGGGCAATCTTGGCGGTCACCATCCGCCTAGATCCAGCGCTCGACCTCGGCGCAAAATCCACCCTCTTCTTCGCCGGGGTGATCGGCGTCGCGTTGTTCGGCGGAGTTGCGCCGGCAGTGCTGTCCGGGTTGCTGTCCGGGGTGCTGTTGGACTACTTCCATGCCGAACCGCGTTACTCGTTCGCCGTCGCCAACACGAGCAACCTATTGACCATTGTGCTTCTGCTCGGGGTCGCGATGGCGATCGCGGTGCTGGTCGACGCCGCCGCCAGCCGGGCGCGGGAAGCAAGGCGAGCGGGCCAGGAGGCCGAGCTGCTTTCGCTGTTCGCCGCGTCGGTACTGCGCGGCGCGGATCTCAACACGCTCCTGGAGCGAGTGCGCGAGGCGTACTCGCAGCGCGCGGTGTGCCTGGTGCGTGAGGTGGACGGTCGGATGATTCCGGTCGCGGGTGTGGGCTCAGAGGCATGCCTGACCGTGGATGCCGCTGACACCGCGGTGAAAGTCGGCGACGAAGAATTCTGGATGCTGATGTCGGGGCGCCGTCTGACCGGCCGCGACCGCCGGGTGCTGTCGGTGGTCGCGACCCAGGCCGCCGGTCTGGTCAAGCAGGGCGAGCTCGCCGAAGAGGCCGGCAAAGTCCAATCGCTCGCCGAGGCCGACGAACTGCGCCGACTGCTGCTATCGGCCCTCGGCCACGACCTGCGGACTCCCCTGACTGCGGCCAAGGCCGCGGCGTCCAGCCTGCGCGCCGAGGATGTCTGGTTCTCACCGGAGGACACCAGCGAGTTGCTTGCCACGGTCGAGGAGTCGGTGGATCAGCTGAGCCTGCTGGTGGCCAACCTGCTGGACTCCTCTCGGTTGGCTGCCGGCGTGGTGCGGCCCGAGCTGACCGAGGTCTACCTGGAAGAGGTCGTGCAGCGCGCGCTCGTCGGTATCGGTGGGCGCAACACGATCTACGGGCGGGCCAGCATCGATCGGGTCAAGGTGGAGGTCGGCGGCACGGTCGCCATGGGTGACGCGGGCCTGCTGGAACGCGTGCTGTCCAACGTGATCGACAACGCGCTCCGTTACGCGCCGGGCAGCATGGTGCGGGTCAATGCGGGACAGGTCGGACCGCGGGTGCTGATCAACATCATCGACGAGGGACCCGGAGTGTCCAAAGGGGCCGCAGACGAGATGTTCCAACCGTTTCAGCGGCTCGGCGATTTCGACACGACCACCGGCCTGGGCCTGGGTCTGTCGGTGGCCAAGGGATTCGTTGAAGCAATGAGCGGCACTATTACCGCGAGTGATACCCCTGGTGGCGGGCTGACCATCCTGATCGATCTGGCCGCGCCGCTGCAGGAGCGACACGGAAACGACGCGGCGATGAAGAGGAGCGGCACAGATGACTAGGGTGCTGGTGGTCGATGACGACCCCCAGCTGCTGCGCGCACTGCGGATCAACCTGTCGGTGCGCGGCTACGAGGTGATCACCGCCCCGACCGGGTCGCGAGCGCTGGCCTTGGCCGCGGAGCACCCGCCCCAGGTGGTGATCTTGGACCTGGGAATGCCAGACATCTCCGGTATCGAGGTGCTCGCCGGCCTACGCGGCTGGCTGACGGCGCCGGTAATCGTGCTGTCCGCACGTACCGATTCGTCCGACAAGGTCGGCGCGCTCGACGCGGGCGCCGACGACTACATGACGAAGCCCTTCGGAATGGACGAACTGCTGGCCCGGTTGCGGGCTGCGGTCCGACGGGCGGCAGTGGCCACCGGCGCGGACAACCCCGTCGTGGAAACCAAATCGTTCCTTGTCGACCTCTCAGCGAAAAGGGTCATCAAGAACGGCGAGGAGGTCCACCTGACCCCGACCGAATGGGGCATGCTGGAAATGCTGGTGCGCAATCGCGGCAAACTGGTCGGCCGCGAGGAGTTGCTCAGAGAGGTATGGGGACCCAAGTACGCCAAGGAAACCCATTACCTACGTGTCTTTCTCGCGCAGTTGCGACGCAAGCTCGAGGACGATCCGTCGCATCCCGCCCACCTGCTGACCGAGGCGGGAATGGGGTATCGCTTCGAGGCTTGATCCGTTGCGCGAGAACGGGTTCACCATTCAGTTTCATTAGTACGGGGCGAGTCGTATTCCGTGCCAGCAAAATTAAGCGTTGGCGCCGGATGCGGTAACACCGTGGTGTAACCTGGTTTGGTAACGGCGTCAGCAAAGCGGGTGCCCACCCGCGCACAGTCTCCGGCTCGATGGCAATCAGGTACACCCCAGTGGCGGATGAGAGAATGCAGCATCACATCATTGTCAGCGGTGACGATGCGCTGGCCACCACGATCATCGAGGAGCTGGAAACCGCTGGCGCAAAAGTTGTCCGGCTGGGCAGCAGCGAGTTCACCTCAGTCGCTGATGATTTGGATGCCGCCAAGGTAGCTGACGCGCTCGCGGTGGTCTGCGCCGGTGACGACGACGCCGTCAATCTCGAAATCGCCTTGCTGGCAAGGAGAGCCAATCCATCCCTACGCGTGGTCGCCCGGCTGGCAAATGACGTGTTGCGCCAGGCGATGGCCGACGACAATGGGCCGGGCGCGATCCTCGATGTCGCCGAGTTGACCGCGCCGTCGGTCGTCGAAGCGTGTCTGGCGCATCGGACGCACCCGTTCGAGGCGGCCGGTGTTCAGTTCCTTGTCTCGGGTAGTGAAGCTCCCCGCGCGGCGACGCTGCGCGAGATCTACGGCGACCTGGCCCCGGTCGCGATCATCCACGGCGACAACTCATCAAGCCCGGGCGAGATCGAGGTCTGCCCAACCCGCAATCAACGGGTGCTCGCCGGTGACCGGGCGGTGATGATCGGTACCGCCGACGAGTCGGCCGTGCGCGGCATCAAGATTCGACGGCCAACCGGAACGCGATCGGAGCGACCCCGGCTGCGGCGAGTGTTCGACGGCCTACGGACCGTCGTCAACGACTTCAACCCGGCGTTCTACCCCGCCCTGGCAGCTGCCCTGACTCTCATCGTGATCTCAATGCTGCTGTTGCACTGGAACTATCGGCATCCGCGGATGTCCTGGGTCGATGCGTTGTATTTCACGATTGAGACGATCACGACGACAGGCTACGGAGACTTCAGCTTCGCCCACCAGGAAACCTGGCTGCGCTTATTCGCCGCCATGTTGATGTTCGGCGGGGCGACCACCATCGCGTTGCTGGTTGCGTTCATTGCCGACGTGCTGCTGTCCCGCCGCTTCGTGTTCGCCTCCGCACGCCCGCGGGTGCGCCACCTGCGCAACCACATCATCGTCGTCGGACTGAGCGCCCTCGGGATGCGGGTGGTCAGCGACCTCGTCAAAGCGGGGCACGACGTCGCGGTCATCGAGATCAACGAAGACAACCGGTTCTTGTCCGCGGCGCGCGAACTCGATGTGCCGGTGATTTTCGGCGACGCGACGCTGGTTCAGACGCTCGAGGCCGCGCGCGTCGACCGCGCCCGCGCGGTGGCGGTGCTGACCCGCGACGACATGATCAACATCGAAACCGCGGTCGTGCTGGCCGAGATGCTGGGGCCGCGGGTGATGCCCAAGATCAACCGGCGCGCCGAGGTTTCAGTAGTGCTGCGGGTATACGACCGCGCGCTGGGGCTGGCGGTCGCGCAACGATTCCATTTCGAGAACGTCCGCTCCTCCGTCGCACTGGCCGCACCGTGGTTCATCGGCGCCGCAATGGGCGTGGAGGTGCTGGGCACCTTCTCGATCGGCCAGAGTTCGTTCATGGTCGGTGCGATGCTGGTCGCCGAGGGCAGTGAACTCGACGGGCTGCAGATGGGCAAACTGTCGAGCCGAACACGCGTGATCGCGATCTGCCGAGAGGACGCCCCGATCGATCTACGCCCGCACCACGAAGGGCGACTTCGGGGCGGCGACACCGTCTACCTCGTCGGGCCGTACCGCGACCTGGTGGCCACCCTGCGCAAGGGATTGCCGCCCAAGCACGCCGTCGCGGCCCCGGAGCCCGCCGGCGAGGTCGAGCAATCACCTCAGCCGCAGCAAGACGCCGACGTCAGCCGCCAAGCAAGAACTGGCTGAAAAGAAAACGGGAGTCGTCACCACGCGCCACTGTTTTTCCACGGATTGAGAAATACAGATGATGCGCATCTAAACGGCAGTGATGTCGACCACAACTGCCGTCAATAAAGCGTCATGATTCTGACCGCACTGCGTTAAGAATTCATCATGGGACGCCATCGCCCGCACGCAGCCGTTGCGGAGTGCTGCGCCGATCGATATACAAAGGGTGCGCCGCAACCACCTATGCAACCGGTGGTTCGCAGAAGCCAAATCGCTTAGATGCCAATAGCGAACGCAATCGGTTGCGAGGGAGTTTCGATGCCACTCGGTAACGTGCTGCAAGCACTCATCGTCCTTGCGGTGGTCTTGGTCGGCTCGGTCTTCGTCGGGAACCTGTTTCGGCGGATTCGCCAGCCGGCGGTAGTCGGAGTTATTTTCTTCGGACTCCTACTCGGCACCATTCTGGCCATTAGTCCTCACTCGGTAAATTCTGCGTTACTTTCGCCGACCTCGAAATCGCTCATCGACGCTGTCGGTCAAGCGGGCCTCTTGTTGCTGTTGTTCTTGGTCGGAATCGAGTTGCGCTCTTACAGCAAAACAACGACCGAGCGGTCACCGCTGTGGCGACTCCTGCCCTGCGTGCTGATACCGGTGGTCGTCTGTGCGGCTGCGGCTTTTCCCTTCGCCCACCGACTGGTCGGACCAGACCACAACCCGCTGCATGTGTGGTTGTTCGTAGGTGTGGCGCTCAGCGTTACCGCCGTTCCCGTGCTCGTGCTGATCATCAAGGACCTAGGTGTCGCGGCGCCCATCCCGGGGGTTGCGTTGCGGATTGCCGTCGCGACCGATGCGGCGGCATGGGCGCTGGTGACGGTACTGATCCTGGTGACCACAGACCTCAGCGCGGTCTCCGTACCGGCACTGTGTGTCGGCGCCGGTTTGCTGTTCACAGTGATATTCGTGCTGCCACGGATCGTTAAGCGGGTTTTCCGGGACTCCCACCAAGGAGCCCCGTTTGTGGTGGCGATGTTTGCATACGTATTGGTTGGTGCAGCAGCGACGCAGGTGTTCGGTCTGCACCCGGCCCTCGGCGCGGTGCTCGCCGGTCTGTTCTTCCCGGCAGGGTTGGCCAACGAGGCATCGCAGCGGGCGATGGCCGCGGTTGCCGACATGCTTATTCCGGCATTCTTTGTTTCAAGCGCGCTGTCTGTGCCGCTGCAGGTCCTGGCTGATCTGTTCCGGTGGGGCAGCTTGGTGTGCCTGCTCGTGCTGACCATGGCCGCCTTCGGTTCGAAGCTCGTCGTCGGTCTGGTGGCCGGCAGGATGCAACGCTGGCCACTTAGCACGTCAGCGAAGCTCGGTGTCCTGCTGAATTGTCGCGGCGTCACCGAATTGGCCATCGCATCGATCGGTCTGCAAGCCCACTTGATCGGGCCCTACGCGTTCGCGATGTTGTGTGCACTTGCGATCGTGACCACAGCGGTGACGGCCCCGCTCTACCGCGCGATCAACAACATCGCGCGCACTGCGGAGCACACCGAAACGTCGCGCTCCGAAGTCGAGCTAGCGGCCTAGAGGTGAGGTCCTGTTTCGCGTCATGAGCACTGAGGTCAGCGCCGAAGAGCATGCCGTCACGACGAGCCATCCGGACGGCAACGAACCGACTCCGAGGGCAACGGCCCCGGAGTCGGTTCGTGCTCCCCGCTGGTTGACGGCGGTAAGGCTCCGCGTCATCGTGCTGGTGGGGGTCGTTGCCTGCGCGATGCTCACCTCGATCGTCTTGTATGTCGATGGCGCTGGGTCACAACGTATTTCAGTTCAGGGGGCGCCTACCGGCAGCGGCACGACTGTGACGCTGGATGTGGTGAATATCCAAAACACCTACAGCGAGCTCGTCGGCGACCTCATCGTCAAACCCGGGCCTGAGTTATTGGATCCCGCGACCGATGGTCTCAAGCAAGACCTCACGGTGGCCGTCACATCGGCCACGACGCCGATCAGACGGACCTGGTCCAAGGGGATGTTGCCGGGTGTCTTCCCCGTGCCGATCACTCTGGCGCGCGACGTCGAGCGCTGGCCCTTCGACAGCTACTACACGGGGCCGATCACCGTTTCGCTGTTTACCGCCGCGGGCGAACTGCCGGAGCGTGCCAACGTCACCTTCGTCGATCGGCTGACCGGCTGGAAAGTCGACGTTCATCGGGTGAACAACGCCCATGCGCTGGCACCCTATGAAGTCGACTTGCAGCGATCACCGAGCACGATGGTGTTCGCCATCGTCATCCTCTGCATCTTCGTGGCGATCGCCGCTGTCGGCCTGTTTGTCGCAGTTCAGACCGTCCGCGACCCGCGGCGGTTTCAGTCGCCGATGACAACCTGGTACGCCGCCATGCTGTTTGCGGTGCTACCGCTGAGGAACGCGCTTCCGGGTTCGCCGTCGTTCGGAAGCTGGATCGATCTCACCATCGTGATGTGGGTACTAGTGGCTCTGGTGGTCTCGATGCTGCTTTATATCGGGGCCTGGTGGCGAGCGACAACTAAGTCCTGAGTCGCGAACCACGCAGCCCCCTCCGGTACCCCAGATAGGTCTGCGCTAGAACCGATTTCGACGTTCGGACCAGGCATCCACCACGACGACGTGGCCGGTGGCAGCATTCTGGCAAGCCGAGTACAGCTAACTCACAGGAGTCGCTGTTTAGAATTGGATGGACTGTCGGGGGCAATCGATCCGTGGGGTGAAAGTAGTTGTCGCGCAAGGCTGGGACTTTGTGCGAAGGGGCTCGAGGCGCCGAACCTGAGAAACGCGGGTGATCAGCCTGAGAATCGTAGGTGATTGCTGCCGCAATTGGGCGTCAAGATGGCGTTATGATTTTGTTTGCCATGCGTTAAGAAACATAATGGGATGCCCGAACGGTCAAGACATCACGGTGGTGGGACCTTTTGACCGACAAACCTGGCGCCGTGTGACTGGTGCTCAGCCGAACCGTTTCCGGAAAGAGGGGGCGATGCTTTCCACGACCGTTGAACCCGAATGTCGGCAGCGGCCGTTCGTCATTTCGCGCGCGATGGCCGGCCCGCGCAGCGGCGTGGCTGCGGCAGCTAAAGACGTGCCGGTACCGGAAGCGACAAAAGCCTTGGGACACGCCACCATTCACCCTGCAGCCGTTCGCGTCGAAGCGTATGGTGCCACCACCGAACGGGCCGATTCGCCCGCGGTGCACTGAAGGGGTTGCTGAGCAATGGATTTCGGGACCTATCCGCCGGAGATCAACTCCCTTCGAATGTATACCGGGCCAGGGGCGGCGCCGATGCTCACCGCCGCACAGGCTTGGCAAGAGCTGGCCGCCGAACTGCATTCGGCGGCCAGCTCATATCAGTCGGTCGTTTCGGGCCTGACTACCGGGCAGTGGCTCGGGCCCGCATCAGCGTCGATGGCTGCCGCCGCGGCGTCTTACGTTGCATGGCTGAACGCCACCGCCACGCAGGCCGAGGAAACGGCCGCGCAAGCCAAAACCGCAGCCGCCGCATACCAAACGGCATTCACGTCGACGGTGCCGCCGCAGACGGTGGCCGTTAACCGCAGTCGACTGACGACGCTGGTGGCGACGAACCTGTTCGGCCGAAACACACAGAAGATCGCGGCCAACGAGGCGCAGTACGCCGAGATGTGGGCCCAAGACACCGCAGCGATGTACGGGTACGCCGCGTCGTCGGCATCCGCGACATCACTGACAGCGTTCACTCCACCACAGCAGAACACCAATCCCGCCGCTTCGACCGGCCAGACAGCCGCGGTAACGCAAGCCACCGGCACCGCAGCCGGCAACGCACAGAGCACGATCCAGCAAGCGTTTTCCTCAGTACCCAACGCGCTGCAGAGTCTGGCGACCGCGGCGCCGGCGGCCGCTACGTCTGCGCAGGCCGGTGATCCGTTGGGCACGTTGAGCGACCTGATCAGTATCTTTCTCGACGCGCCGGCGGCCATCGCTACCTTCGCCGCCGACATACCATTCGGCGTGATCGGGGTGGTGGCCTTGCCCCTGGACATCATCGGTGCCGGCACCGGTTTGCACACCGACAAGATCGTCAGCGGTTGGGACGGGCAAGAGCCCTGGCCGGGAACCGGGGAGCAGCCGCCCACGGCGTTCCCGGCGCGTATCACGGGCCCGATAGGACCGTCGACCGCGACGGCACTATCGGCGGGCCTGGGTGAAGCCAACACGGTCGGGGCGTTGTCCGTGCCGCCGACGTGGGCCGTCTCCACACCGGCCGTACGCCCCATTTCTTACACGCTGCCGGCGCTGCCGGAAAGCGGTGCCGGCGCCGTCCCCGCGGTGGCCGCCGAAGCAAGCTCAAGCAGCACGTTCAGCGAAATGGCGCTGGCCGGCATGGCGGGGCGGGCCATGGCCGGGACCCTCGGCACCGGCGTCAGCCGTACTGGCAAGGACCCCAAGGGAACTCGTGCGGCGGTTCGTGCTTCAGAGGCGGCGACCAGTGGCAGTGCGGCAGCCGGCGACAAGGACGAGGCGCCTGAAGACAAGCCTAGGGCCGTAGTCACCGGAGTGGCGGCCGAGCTGCGCGAGTTCGCCAAACTTCGCGACGAAGGAATTCTGACCGATGAGGAATACACCGAGCAGAAGAACCGCCTGCTCGGCCGCTAAACCGCCTGCCGCCGTGTGGCGGAAGCGCCGGTTCCCTGGAAGAGGAATGCGCAGCAATGGATTTCGGGATTTATCCGCCGGAGATCAACTCCGGCCGGATGTATACCGGTCCGGGGTCAGGGCCGATGCTGGCCGCTGCGCAGGCCTGGGGAGCACTGGCCGACGAGCTGTATACCGCGGCAAGCGCTTATCAGTCAGCGGTCTCTGAGCTGACTTCTGGCGCGTGGTCGGGTCCGTCGTCGACGGCGATGTCGGCCGCGGCCGGGAGCTACGTGGAATGGCTCAGCGCCACCGCCGCGCGGGCCGAAGAGACCGCCACCCAAGCCCAGGCGGCGGCCGCCGGTTACGAAACGGCGTTCGCGATGACGGTGCCGCCGCCGGAGATCGCCGCAAACCGCAGCTTGTTGGCGGTGTTGGTGGCGACAAACTTCTTCGGGCAGAACACACCGGCAATCGCGGCCACCGAGGCGCAGTACGCCGCGATGTGGGCCCAAGACGCCGTCGCGATGTACGTCTACGCGGGTTCGTCGGCGTCCGCGACAGCGCTCACGCCGTTTAGCTCTCCGAACCAGAACACCGATCCGGCTGCGTCGGCCGGCCAGGCCGCCGCGGTCAGCCAGGCCACCGGCACCTCTGCCGGCAATGCGCAAAGCACCGTGACGGGTGTCCCGCAAGCATTGTCCGCTGCGGCGGCGCCGGCCCAAAGCGGCGACGCACTAGACACACTGAGCAACCTGATCACCGTATTCCTCAGTGCACCAACGGACCTGGTCACCCTTTTTGGGATCATCCCGGCGGATGCCCTGGCTGGGCCAGTCGACCTTCCCATCGCCTATCTGGGCACTATCGGAGGCCTGCGCACGGATGACACCATCAGCGGCTGGGAAGGGACGCAAGGGTGGCCCGGGACGGAGGATGTGCCCCCCGAACAGTTCCAGGCGAGAATCACCAACCCGGGTTCGATCGGCGCATCGGGGCCGTCGGCGAGCCTGGGCCAGGCCAACACGATCGGGGCATTGTCGGTGCCGTCGAATTGGACCGTCGCTGCGCCCGAGATACGCTCGGTCGC
>Ga0209624_10002137_pt1 | contig 14825 bp, 9 predicted proteins | sample JacPinW_OM2H0_O1_FD_188565 | JGI IMG/M metagenome (GOLD analysis project Ga0209624, IMG submission 188565) | Forest soil microbial communities from Algoma, Ontario, Canada - Jack Pine, Ontario site 1_JW_OM2H0_O1 (SPAdes) (version 2) | ecosystem: Environmental > Terrestrial > Soil > Boreal...
CCTTACGTTGACTTTGCCAAATGCCGGAATGAATACGCCGTCGCGAGCCATAGCGAAGTAGATGCGCGGACCGGCAATCGTCAACGCGCTCGCAGCCCCCAGCAGAGCAACGATCATCACCGGGGTAATGACGTCCGCCTTCATCCCCAGCAGCACACGGGCTGCGGTTTCGGCAATGTTTGATGAGGCCAGCATCTGCGCAGGAGTCATTGCATACAGATAAAGCGAATTAAGTGCGAAATAGAGGACAACCACTGCGGCAGTTCCGCCGAGAAGTATCGGCCGTATTGATTTGCGGCTCGCATGGATTTCCTCGGAGACATATACCGCCGCATTCCATCCGCTGTAGGCAAACATTACCGGAACGAGTGCCAGCAGCCAGTTCATCGTCCCAAAGTGCACCGGCGATGCCTGGAAGTGCGTCCACGAACCGTGCTTCGACGCAAATCCGGCAGCGACGAGGGCAGCGATCATTCCGACTAGCAGAACTGCGAGCAGATTCTGCACGTGCTTGCCCGCAGCCATACTCCGCATATGTAACAGCGCTAAGAATGCGATCACCAACGCGGCTGCAATTGAACGCGAAGTCAACGCGGCTCTGAAACCGAGCATATCTGTAGCGACCAAGAGTTGATTCGCAGCCAGGCTCGGAAAATAATGCCCTGCGAACAAAACGAGGGCGACGGCATTCACGGCGACGCTACCCGAAAATCCAGCGATAAGTGAGGTCCAGCCGGATAAAAATCCGGCAGCCGGGCCGTAGGTCTTCGAAAGATAGACGTACTCGCCACCAGCCGAAGGCCATCGGCGAGCCAGCCGAGCATAGCAACTTGCGCCGGCGAGTGCGAGAAATCCACCCACGAGCCACAGCGACAGGATTCCAGCGGCGTGCGGAACAAGCGCGGCAACCACACACGGCGTTGTGAAGATACCAACGCCCACGACATTGGACACAATTAACGCGATGCCGTCTCTCTTGCGGAAAGTATGGCGGAGCTGCGGCTCGTTAGAAGCGAGTTCGCAACGGGGCGCCGGCAATGCCCGTGGCGTTGTGCGCGTGTCCATGGCAGGTCAGACTGCACGAACTGGTCGCCCTGCGGTAGGTGATGGGACTCTTGCCATCCGGCGCGACCACGTTGATGTCGAAGTTCACAAGACGCTCGGTCGAAACGGCCGCCACCTGCGCGCCTCCTCCGTGCGCGCTGTGGCATACCGAGCAGGAGAAGCCGTCGTTGATATGGCGCGCGTGCTCCTTGAAGCTGCTGTTGGTCATGATGCTGGCCAGGTCGTGACACTTGGCGCACAGCGCGTAATTGCCGGTCGTCGTGAGGTTCGGCGGAAAATTCAGATTGGTGATCGGCTGTCCGGGGACAGGGGCCTCGCTCATGTCGTAGCGGCGCTCGAGAATGTGAGAATACTTCGATCCGTGAGGACCGTTCGGCCCCGTGCCCCCGAACTCGCGGTTGTCGTCGCTGTTGTGGCAATCGGTGCAAAGGATGCGAACGCCCATGGCGCGTCCTTGCCGGGTGCCATCGAGATCGAGCATGTTCGCGCGCAGGCTGGGCTGCGGGAACGGGCTGCTGCTGTCGTGCATCACGGGATGGCTCGACGCTGACGTCGTTCCGAACTGCAGAAGAATATTCAGTGGATCACCGCCCGACGCGAGACGATTTGGCAAATATCCAAATTGTGTGGGAGTGGATTTTCCGGTGCTCGCCCCGTGGCAGCGCAAACAATTTTCATACTGATTGTTAGCGGGATAGACGACGCTGCGTCCATCAGTGGCGCTGATTCCCACTACGCCGGATTGCGAACCGCGGATGAGAGGCGGAGCAGAGAAGGCAAGCTCAACGCGCTTGGTCGCATGCGCATTGTGACAATCCACACAATTCGCGTGCCGGTTGTGATTCAGTAGGTCGCTCTCGTGCGCCGAATGAGCATTGTTTCCCACCGGATTCGTCGGCGTATGGCTGACCTTGGGTAGGGACATTTCGGCATAAATATTCGGCGCGGGTGGCGTGACGTTGGAGCCGCCGTTGTGGCAGATGAGGCAAGCCTGGTCGTCCGCACCTCGCAACAGCCCTTTGGAAGAATTGTGCGACTCGTGACACGACAGGCAGCCATTCTTTCGCATCGAGGTGTACGGCCCAAGAGTCGCGGACCGGTTCGACCGGCGAATGTCACCCACGACCAGCGACGGTTGCGTCGCAACGCGGTTGGTCGACGTGGCATGAATGCTCGCAGTCCAATTGGCCAGCGGATTTCTCGCGTTCAGCGCTGTGCTGGCACCTGTGGCCGCGGGGGCCGAGCCAAGTCCCATGCCGCTGCCGCTGGGAATCGTGTTATGGCAGGCGAGGCAAAGCGCGCTCTGCGAGTTGTCGATCACCAAGAAATCGGAGCTCGAGTCGATGTTCTCCACGTGCGGATTGTGACAGCTTCCACACTCCACGTTTCCCTTGATGAGCGTGACGACTCCGGTCGCGTCTTGCGTGGTCGGAGGACTCGCACTGAGCGACGGCCAAAGATCTGACGAAGGCTGCAACGGAGTAATGAAGCTGAAAGGATGCGTCGTCTGCAGGTTCGTGCCAAGATCCGCAGGCGTACCAGCCAGCGTACCCGACATCGCTACCTGGCCGTAGGGAGTCGTCGTGCCCAGAGCCACCGTGCCGTCATGGCAACTCAGGCAGAGTGTGCTGTTCGAGCCCAGTGGTGGTGACGACGTCGTTTTGTTCACCATCGTCGTGCTGGAGTACACCTGATACGACTGCACGCTCGAGAGTTTCTGGCTCCAGAGAGGAGTTCCGCTGACCCCAGGCGTTCCTTCAATGCCCGAGTGTGGGGCATGGCAGTACAGGCAGGCGCTGCCGAGATTGCCGCTGATGGGAGATCCGCTGGCCGGCGCCATGTTGTGCGAGCCTAAGACGTCAGCATTGATTTGCGCGGATGCCAACCCGGCGCTCCCGAGCAAGACGACTACCGCCGCTATCAGCCTTGATTTCAATGCTGGCCTCCCGCGGCAGACTTGTCCAAACCAAAATAGTGAAAGACTTGTACGCGCCGGTTATAAGAATCGACGACCATCACGCGATCGTGGCTGTCGATCCAGAGGCCTGTGGGCAGCTGAAACTCGCCGAATCCGGTGCCCTTTTGTCCAAAGTAATAAAGAAGATTTCCGGCATCGTCGAATACCTGCACCATGCCGCGAATCGCTTCCACCACGTAGAGATGTCCTTCGGAGTCGACGCCGATTCCCTTCGGTCGGAAGAACAATCCGCGATCCTCTCCGATGCGCCCGATGGCGTAGCGGAAACTTCCGGAGCGGTCGAGCACTTGCACGCGGAAATTCATCGCGTCGACCACGATCAGGTTGTTGCCGGAAAGACGAAGTTCAGTTGGATAATTGAATTCGCCATTGCCGCTTCCGGTCTTCCCTATCGTCTGCAGAACGCTTCCCTGCATGTCGAGGACGAACACCTGATTGCGCAAGGTGTCAGTGACGTAAACTCGCTGCGCCTTCGAATCGACCGCGATGCCCGTGGGTCGCTTGAAATAACCTTCTCCGCCCTTCAGGCTGCCGATGATGCGATGGAATTTTCCGCTGGGTTCGAAGACAAAGATCTTGCCCGAGTCAGAGTCGGTCACATAAATGTTGTCGTCGGCGTCGACGGCGACGCATTGCGGCGTAATGAGGCCATCCACGTCGCGATCGCGCGTAATGAATTTGTATTTCTGTTTTTCGAAATCGAAGATGTGAATTCCGGCCGCCCCAGGATCGGTAACGATGATGCGTCCGTGAGAATCCTCAACCACCGCATAGGGACTGACCAGCGCGTGAAAGTCGGGAGCGCCCGCAACAATGTCGACCAGCTTGTTCCAGAAGCCGCGCTTAAGTCGCACATCGGGCTCCGACCAAAACGTGCGCTCAAACGTCAGGAGCCGGCCGCCTTCGAGTTCGAGCTCGGGCACGCTGACTGGCTGAGGCTTGGAGTCCTTGCTCGCCGCGAAGCACACGGGCCCCAGGCTGAGCATCAGCGCAAAGATCAAACTGAATCTCCAGCTGACGCTACGCGATCTTAGAAGAAATTGAACCACCGCGTGATCCCCATGTAGAACGACGAGTATGAAGCGTAGGGTTGGCCCGTGATGCTGAAGCCCTGCTGTAATTTCAGGTATCCGCCCTGAATCCAAAGCTGCCTGACTTTGTACTGTAGCATCGTAGTCAGTTGTGCGTTCGAGTTTGAAGAATTCACAGAGTCGGAAGAAGTTTCGCTTCGCGCTTTTGAATAAGTGCCGGAAAACACCAGACCTCGCCTCAATGTTGCCGACGCGCCAAAAGAATATGATTTGCCGTTGAAGAAAACCGCAGGAAATGGCGTCGGGATCGGCGTTGACGACACTGGCACCAAACCGGTAGCCGTCAAAATCGAGTTTCCGTCGGCCTTACCGTAGCTCCCACTAAAACCAAAGTGCCGCAACGTGAGTGAAGTGGAAAAGCTTTGATTGTTATTCCCCGATCCAGCGATGTTATTGAAGGTCGACTTTGCTCCCGCTGCGTTGAAGCTCCAGTAGGTGTAAGCATTGATCTTGCGCCCGATGCCTCCCGAATACCCGTATCCGGATGTCGTGTAGCCGATGAGCACCGTTTGCGTGTTGCGAGTGTAGCTGAACGAGGTCGTTACGTTCCATTGTTTGACGTTTCGCTGATACGAAACATTGTCAAACAATCCAAGGGAGCTTGAACCCGTATTGACGTTTACAGTGTTCTGCGTTACACCCGTAGTAGCGTTAATGTACCCATCAAACAACTCATTCCCATAGGTGGCCATTTCGTTGAATGTGTTCGCCGACAAGGTAGCGCCCAAGATCGTCTGTTCCCGGTGGTCGGCGTTGCCAGTTAAGGTCAAGTGCAAAGACTGCAGCACATAGTCAGTATGGCCGTTATAGTCCAGAGAGTTCGTCGCATAATTGAGCAATGAGCTGGGCAATACAACTCCGGAGCTGATGTAAGACTGATAGAGCATGCCAGTTAGGTTGTTTGTGTACTGGGCATTTCCGCCGATTTCAAGATTGCGAATTGGCTCGAAACCGACCCCGGCGGTCGTAGTGTCAATGGTTCCATTAAAGCTGTCGCCACTGCTGTTGTCTTCTGAGTTGAATGCGGAGCGGTTGAACGAGATAGATGCCGACCCACGCAGCGGCAATGGATGGCCGGCTCCAACGTTGAACGAATTGCCGGAGCTATTAGAAGTCGTCGGCCCCTCCCCTGCAAGGAATTCAGGAATGACGGCGTGCGTGTTCGAATATTGGTAACCGCCGTTTATGTTAAAGCCAGCCACGGTGTCGTTGACTTGAGTACCAAAATTCCGCGAATGAAACTGGCTTGGGGAATCAGTTCCGAAAACCGAGCTACTGTTGTCACCATCGAGAAACTGAAAAGAGACTTTCGGATAATCAGGAACCTGTATCCCCCAGCCTACAGCTAGATTGCCGCTATTCCCTTTCGTCGTCAGGTTTCCCACTCCCGGAACAGATAGGTTCCCCTCGCTGTTGTAGATTTTGCTATAGCTAACTGTCCCCGGAAAATGGCTGCCGGAAAACAGGGCCGCGCTGCCACTCACTCCGCTCGACTGAAAGATGGATTGATAGCTGGAGTTGTTGCGTGACTCATTGTAAAAAGGCTGCACGTCGAAGGAGAGAAATCCCGGCGCATAATAATATCCGCTCAGATCGCCGTTTCCACTTGGGCTCAGCGTGTGATCCGAACCCGTCAAGTTCGAGTAGTCCGCTGTGTAGCCAAACGCCACATTCCCGTTCGCCTTCATGCTGACTTCATTCCCGAGCTGAAGTTGGGCACGCGCCGAAATCGGAAGTGCAAGGGTCACGAGACCCGCTGCCAAGATCACGTATTTGTTGACGGCTGACATAACTAGAGCTCTTCGACCTTTGCGTTTTTGCGGAGTCGCGTATCGAGCGAGCGGCGCAGCGCTTCGGTCTTCTGTTTTTTCAGTGAACCGCGCAGAGAATCCTTGACCGTATCGAATTTCTGCTCACCTGCGGGAATGTGTGCATTCAGCCGGACAATCGTGTACGCATGATTTTCCAGCTCGATGAGATCGCTGGTTTGTCCCGGCTGCATTTTCTGAAGCACCTGCAGAACCTGGGGTGGCAACTTCGTCTGATCGACGGCACGGTGGTCTCCCATCATCACGCGAAAGTCGTCTTCCGAAATCTTTTCGGCCAGCATGCCAAAGTCTTCGTAATTCTTAGCAAGCTTGGCTTGGCGAAGATCGTCATCTGCTTTCTTGCGAGCTTCCTTCAACTGCTGCTCATTGGCATTATCTGGAGGAATTATAGAAATCGTTTGAATCGCGTAAGACTCCGGAACACTGAACTGCTGCGGATTCTTGTCGTAGTAAGCGCGCACCTGCGCCGGCGAAACATAGGCCCGGCCGTTGATCTCTGTCTTTAGCATTTGCTCAATTAGCAATGAGCGTTCGATCTTGACTCGCAATAGCTTTCTTGACCCTTTGAATTCGGTGTCGATTAATTCCTGAAACTCGTTTGATGTGGCGTACTGCTTCCGCAGGTCTGCCTCGGCGCGTTGTAGGCGCTCTGGAGCAATTGTCAATTTGCGGCGCAGCGCTTCCTGATAGACCAGCTCCTCGAACTCAATCATCTTCATCGCGCCGGCGCGGATATCGGACTCCATAGCAGTGGGAATCATTCCGTTATGCTGCCGTGCGTAAGGGAATATTGCGTACTCTTCGCGTAACAGGTCCCGATCGGTCAGCACTGATCCATTCACCCGCGCCACCGGCTTGCCCTGCGGCTGCGGGGCAACACCAGTGCTAAACGAACTAGCAGCGGAGGCGTGCGAACTTATCAGCTGCGCCGGTGCCAGGGTGGAGGCCGCCAGTAGCAGGATCGAGATTGAGAGAGCGTGTTCCATGATCTTTCTCCAAGAACAGGGGGAGGGGGTCCCTCCCCCGTGGATTCAACAAACGGGCTAGCTAGGTGGTCGGAACAGCCGTCTGTCCGTTCATTTCGTTGGCCTCGCCACCATGGCACTGACGGCAGAATTGCGCCGCGTTGTTACCACCGGTCGAGGGTTGATAGTACCCACGCAGGAAGAACATCGTCTGGTAGTACTTTTTGTTTGTGGACGTATAGATGTTCTGACTGTGTTGGTTGTGGCAGGTGGTGCAAGTCACAGCCGTCACGACCGTACCAAAAGTCGAGAGGTTGTTGATTGCGCCGATGTCATAGTTCTGAGTCGCGAAGATCGTGGAGTTCGGGCCGTTCATGCTGATCTTCGTGGTATTGCCGCCGGTGCAGTCCCAGTTGTAAGTACCGCCGCAGGCAACAATCGCCGCTGCGCCCACTGGGTGATCGTTGTTGTAGTTGCCGGCCGCAGTTCCATCGTTGCCGAGCAGGGTAGGAGCGTTGCCGCCGACGATGGGCAGAGTCTCAACGGTCTTGCCCTTCATCATGCCAACTTTTGCCAGGTTGCCGTCATGGCAGCTCAAGCAGAAGAGGATGACTGTGTTGGCGTCATGCGCGCTGGTGATGGTGCCCTGTGCTGGCAGCGTGACCGGATAAGCTCCGGCGTCGCCGAAGGTCAAGGTCTGCCCATACAGAGGGGTAAGATCCTGCCCCCACAGAGCAAAGTCGCCGCTCGTGTTGTCTTTGGTCGCGACGTTGTTGCCACCCGCCCCGCTGTGCGGAGCGTGGCACATGACGCAACCGCGGCCGTAGCCGAGGTGAGCGCCGAGGATGTCGGCCGTCCCGCTGGGTGCCGTCGGAACGCCGTTCAGCTGGGCCATCGCCATTGCTGCCAGGGCGAAGACCGCTAACGCAACTAACATTGCTTTCTTCATGAGTTTCGAAACCTCCTTAGGATAGTGCTGCAACACATTTACGAATGATGCGGTACCCAGAGCCGGACTTGCGCCCGACCCTGGTTTTTCAGCGGCCATGGACCACCGAAAACTTGATGCGGCTTTGTGCAACCGGCCAGAAACTTCGTTGTTCATAAGACCGCTCCTTTCGCCAGACTGCATCACTTCGCCGCCAGATCTTTTGCCGTGCTGCTTGCCGCCGGCGCGCTTGCCGGCTTTTGTGTCTCCGGAGTCCCGGCGCGCTTCTGAGCTGCCTCGTCCTCGCGCCGCTTCTTCTCGGTCTCGACCTCCGCGTCGCTGATGTAGCGGAACACCTGAACGCGTCCCGGATAAACTTCCGTCGTGATGACCCGGTTGTTCTTGTCGATGGTGATGCCGAAGACTCCCATGAACCGGCCGGGATACTCGCCGTGCTCGCCGAAGTAAATCAGCAGGCGTCCTTCTTTATCGAAAACCTTGACGCGATCTTGCGCGGCGTCGGCGACCCAGATATGCCCGTCGCAATCGATCGCGATTCCCTTGGGGCGCTCGAAATGTCCTGGGCCGTCGCCATTCTTACCGAAGGTATTCACGAAGTTTCCGTCGGCATCGAAAATCTCAACGCGATTGTTGAAGGTATCGGTCACGTAGACGTTGCTGTCGGCGTCGACCGCGACGCCCTCCGGCAGCGAGAATTGTCCGGGAGCCGCAAGCGTGTGCTTCTTGCCCGGCGTTCCAAGCTTGCGCAGAAACTTGAAGCTGTCGGCGTCGAAGACATCGACAACATCGCTCTGCGTGTCGACCACGTAGATGAAGCGGTTCTCGTAATCGATCGCGATGCTCGCCGGATCGGCCAGCACGTCGCCGCCGAATGCCGTCTCCAGCACATGTGTCGTGGGAGCGAATACGTCGACGCGGTGCAGCTTTACGTCGGTCACGTACAGGCGATCGTTGTCGTCGATTGCCAGGCCGCTGATCATGCCGAAATGCGCCTGCTTCCCGTTGCCGATGAGTTCAACCGCTTTGTTCTCAGGATTGAAAACGAAAATTGCCCCGACGCCCTGGTCGGCCGCGTAGATTTGCCCTTTGGAATCGACAGCGACGCCGTACGGGCGGATCAGCTGGAAGGGCAGCTCTTTTACTTCGATATCGCTGGTCTGCCGGGCCCCGGCAAGACGGTCCATCCATTTTTGTTTCTGCTTCTCGTTCTTTTTCGCGAACTGGTTGGGATCGACTTTCTGCCCGGTGAAAAGATCGACGAACTTGATCCGAGCAATTGCTGGAGGATTCGGCCACACGATCTTGTTCAGGTCGAAGTAAGCGGTCTGGCGCTGGTCGCCCAGCTTCGGCTGATCACTGGCCGGAGGCGCTTTCTTTTTCTGCGCGAATGCCGGCGCTACGATAGCCAGAGCCAGCAGGGCGGTTACCCAAATCCGGCGCGCACGATTCGATTTGCGAATTTCGAATGTCACTGTTTTCCTCCGCCCAGGAATTTATTGGTCGTGTTCATCTGGTTCAGATCCAGAGGATTGCTGTGGCACTTGCGGCAGAAGTCCATATTGGGAGCCTGATCCTTGACCAGCATTCCGTTCTCGGCCCCCGAGTGCGGCTGGTGGCAGGTCAGGCAGTTCATCGGAGTTATCGTCTTGGTCTTGATGTCGGTGACGTCAGAGATCGGGTGACGCTCGGTCGGATGTCCCGCACCGTACTCCAGCGGCAGAATCGGAACGTTGCGCGCCGTGAAGTAGTCTTCCGGCAGCCGAATCTTGCCGTCGAGGATCGTGACCAGGTGCTGCGCCTCAACTTTGGTGGGGCTGCGGTCCGGACCGTGGCACTCGAGGCAGAGCGTGTTCACGCTGGCGCTGCGCAGCAGGTGTTGATTCTCTCCGCCGTGCGGCTCATGACAAGTCGCGCATCCTTGTTGAAACGCCGGCTGATGCAGATGCGGCTTCTTGCCTTGTTCCGCCTGATCGCTGTGGCAGGTCAGGCAGGCGCTGACTGGATCGGGTTGCACGAATCCTGGCGAGTTGCCGGCGTGTGGATTGTGGCAGTCCGTGCAATCTCCCGCTGCGCCCGGATGCTGCACTTTCGCTTTAGCAATCTGCTCGGCCTTGTCGGCGTGGCAAGTAACGCAGAGTTCCTTCGCCGTCGGCTGCGTCAGAACCACTTTTCCGTCTTTGGAGGCCGCATGGCACGTATCGCAGGACTTCTCAGCGAAAGGCGGATGGAGAAATTTCGCCATCAGCTTGGGCGCTGCTGAAGAATGCGCGTCGTGACAGGTCAAGCAATTCGCCGTGCCGAAGGGCTGATTCTGATGCGCCTTCTGCAGCCCAGCGTCCTTCACGTCGTGGCAGTCCAAACAAAGCGCCGGAACCGCCTTGGTCAGATGGAACCGGTTGTCGAGGGTCAACTCTGCGCCGGTCTTGTGCGTGACATGGCAGGTGTCGCAGCCCATGTCGAGCGCTGCGTGACGGCTTCCCTTCTCTGGAACATCCACACCCTGGTTGTGGCAGGTGAGGCAGAGATTGTCTTTCTTGTCACCCGACATCGGCTTCAGCAGTTGGAACTTGTTGTCTGAAGTGTGCGGATCGTGGCAGGTCAGGCAATCGCGAACAGCTGGCTTGTGGATCGTGCCCTTGATCTGGGCAGCATCCTTATCAGCATGACAAGTGAGGCAGAGCTTGTAAGGAACCGTCGTGGTCAGCTTGATTCGAGTGACATCTTTATTAACGCGAACTTCGTGGCAGCTCAAGCATCCGGTTGCGATCGCCGAGTGAACTGCCTTCCCTTTGCTCTTGTCCTCGTGGCATTCCAGGCACTTTGCCGAGTCCACGTTCTTGTCCAGCGGGACCGGATGCGTCTTGGCCGCTGCAGGCAGAATCGTAATCGCCAAAACGTACGCGACCAGGAAGAAATATTCGGGGAGGGCTCGCTTCCCGGCCGCGATGCAGTTTTGGAATCTTCGGACCATGACACTTAGTCATTTGCACGACCGTGTCCTTATTTAGGGAAACGCGAGCCAGTTTTCCGAGTGTCTGTAAGTAATTACAACAGAATGAGTTCGCGGCCTTGGGAAGACTTGTTGCGATTTTCCACAAATGGCCTGAGGGGCTAAGTTGGGCCTTCTCCCACACTGGCACTGGTGGAAATAACGCAGCCTCCCCTGCGCTTTGTGATTCGAATCACAGGCTTGGAGCAGTGGGTGAAATCGCAACGCTCGACTTCGAAGATGAGTGTTATGGCTCAACTGCAATAGGAGAAGAAATGAGTTCGGGTGCTACAGGTCGTTGAAAGTAAACTGATTGGCAGTGCTTCCTAAAATTGGCGCGGAACGTGCATTCCTCTCGTGCGAGTACGAGGAAAGCAATGGCCCTGTCACTTCGCACCGCGTCCCGCAAAACCTGGCAGACACTGAGTTCCATAAAGACCGGCGTGGTTCTGATTATTCTGGTCGTGATCTTTTCGGCGGCAGGCACAGTCATTCTGCAGCGTCCGATGACGGACCCTGAGGACATGCAGCGCGCCTACTCTCCGGCGATGCTGCGTTTCCTAGATGCAACCGGCCTAACCGATGTCTTCCACACGCGCTGGTTCGTCGCCCTGATGATCCTGGTCAGCCTGAGCATCATCGCGGCGTCGGTTGAGCGCTTCCCTAACGCCTGGAGATTTTTCGCGCGTCCCTATAAGAGTCCCGACGACGGATTCCGCAGAGTTCTCCCCACGCAGGCCCAAATCGCAATCGCGGATGAAGAACAAGGACTGGGCGCCGCCGAACGGGCTCTCCGCCATATGGGATTCAAGGCGGAGCGTATCGTCCGCACCGACAGTTTCTCCTTATTCTCCGAGCGCAGCCGCATCTCCGAGATGGCGGTCTACATCGTTCACGCCAGCCTGCTGCTGATTTTTCTCGGAGGCATCGTCGACGCTCTCTATGGTTGGCGCGGCTTCGTCACCCTGACGCCCGGCAGTTCCAGTAACCAAGTGGAAGTGATGAAGGGCGCTGCGCGCACCTTGCCCTTCTCGATTCGTTGCGACGGCACCGGGGAAGAAACTTACACCGATGGAACTCCTAAGCGCTGGTGGTCGAAACTCGCCGTGGTTCAAGGCGGACGAGAGATTTCCCGCAAAGAAATCGCAGTCAACGATCCACTGGTGTATCACGGAGTTCGCTTTTACCAAGCAACATACGGACGCACGGGAAAACTGGACCATTTGGTTCTCGACGCGACTCCGACGAAGGGTAGCACGCCGCAAGAGATTTCTCTGGCGATGAAACAAACCGTCGCGCTCGACGCCGACACTGATGTTCAGTTGGTCGAATTCATTCCCGACTATGTGTTTCAAGATGGACAGGTCTACGCCCGTAGCAACGACGTTGTGAACCCCGCGGTTCACATGATTGTGACGTCGAAGAGCAAGAACGCGAGCATCAACGTCTGGTTGCCGGCAATTCCTGGCATCGCCGAGAATGCGAACTCTCCCTACAGCTTTGATCCGAAAGATTTGAAGACCGGGTTCTATACCGGGCTTCAGGTCTCGCACGAGCCCGGCCAGTGGGCCGTATGGTCTGGAGTTGTGCTGATGGCGATTGGCCTCACCTTCGTCTTCTACGTGATTCACGTTCGCTTCTGGATAGTCCCTGCGCGCGATGCCAGCGGACACCTCATTCTCTGGGTTGGTGGCACCGCGAATCGCAACCGCGACGCCTTCGAAATCAGGTTCAAGAAACTAGTGGAACAAATTCAGAACGGATTGAAACCGGAAACCACGGCTGCGGAAAAGCTAGCCGACTCGGTCCCAGGCGCATCAATCGCCGGACGATAGATTCATCTACGAAAGGAAAGGAAGCACGTATGGCGCGAGCAAGAGTGGAACAGCATCCCGCGACTGGAACGACTCTGGTCGTCATGGTAGGACTCAGCATCGCATTCCTGCTGTTCATCGCTTTTCTGAACGTGGTAAAGACTGGAAGCGTTCTCAGCGAAGCCAATCTCCTTTATGCCGCGCTCGTGTTTTATGCGGGTGCGGGCGCGTTGTATCTCGGCTTCGGCATCACCGGCACAGATTCGTATATCAAGTTCGCCTCCTTGGCGACCTGGGCCGGCCTCATCGCCAATACCGGCGCGGTGGCACATCGCTGGTATGAGGCCGGCCACCCTCCCTTCGCTAGCATTTATGAAATGCTGCTGAGTTTTGTGTGGACGCTTGCCGCCCTCACGCTGATAGCCGAGAAGCGCTACGGAGTGAAAGTCATCGGCACCGTGACGATGCCAGTGGCAATTGTCGGGGTCGTGCTGATGGAACTTCTGCCCAGCGAGGTTCGCCCTCTCGTACCGGCCCTGCAATCGACCTGGCTGCACGTACACGTGACGCTCGCCATGCTCGCCTATGCCGCTTGCGCTCTCAGCTTCGCGCTGGCCATGATGTTCCTGATCCAGGACAAGATGAAAACCGAAACTTTCCTGGCTGCAACCAGCATGTTCACTGTTGGAATCTATGGCGCGATTCTCACCCGCTTCGAACGCTGGGGCGGACTCAACGTCGTCGCCTGGGACACAGAAAACAAGACGGAAGCCTTCATCTCTCGCGGGGTAAGGCTGTTTGTCACCATCCCCGATCTTGGCTGGTTGATGCTACTAGTCTTCGTCGCGGTGGCCGCGCCGCTGGTGCTTTACATCATCGCGCGCATTCAAAAGAATGACTCGCTGCTTCCGACCGCCAATCGTGCGATTTTTGTCAGCATTCTGCTGCAGGCACTGGCTCTGATCTTCTTCTTATTGCGTGCGCGAAATGGACAATACCCTTCGCTCGACGCCGAAGGCCTCTATGCCACGACGCTGGCTGCCAGCCCGTTCATTCTCTCGGCTCTGGTGGGCGGCATCTTTGCCAACCTGCTTTACCTGCTGATGCTATGGCGTCGCGAAGATCTTGAGCGTCTGCTGCCCGACGCCGATGCGCTCGACCGCATCACCTACAAAACGATTTGTATTGCTTTTCCCTTGCTCACCCTGATGATCGCCGCCGGCGCCTACTGGGCCAACCGGGCCTGGGGCTCCTACTGGAATTGGGATCCTAAAGAGACGTGGGCGGCGATTACTTGGCTGGTTTATGCCGGCTATCTCCACATGCGCATTACTCGCGGCTGGCGCGGACGGCGCGCCGCTTATTTCGCGATCCTTGGATTCGCCGTCGTGATGTTCACTTTTTTCGGAGTGACATATTTGCTCCCGGGATTACATGCGTATGCTTGAGACTGTCCACAATATGACGAGCCCAGTTCCCAATCCCGAATCGCCCGAAGCGGAGCCCAGTCCACCAGCACGGAAGAGTTCGTTCAGCACCGGCTCGAGTCGTCTGGAAAATAATCAGCTTCCGGCTTCGGCCCGCGTGGACTCGGGAACGATCCAGAACCAGGATCCGGGACTTCCATGGTTTCGTCTCAACTGGGAAATTAAGGCTCTCTTGCCGATCGCCTGCGTACTGCTCGGCGGAATGTTGCTCTTCCTGCTGGCGACGCTCTCCTGGCGCGATCCTGAACGTCATCTCGTACTGCTTGTTGCAGGCGTGGGAGCGATCGCGATCTGCGGTGCGCTGCTCGTCGTCCTTACCTATACCGTGCAGCGCCCCATGGTGGAACTGCAGCAGAAGATCGCGCAACTCGGCAGCGGCGACCTGAACGTCTCCGTCAGCTTTGCGCACCGCAACGACGAGATCGGCGATCTCGGGCGCAACTTCAATCAAATGGTCGCGCAGATGCGCGAGAGCCGCGTCGAGATCGAACGGCTGCACCGGACACAAATGTCGCGCGCCGAACATATGGCCACGCTCGGCGAAATGGCTACTGGACTGGCCCATGAAATCCGAAATCCGCTGGCGGGCATTGCCGGCGTCATCGAAATCATTGGACGCGATCTGCCCACAACCAGTCCCGCGCGCGCTGTGGTGAAA
>Ga0209624_10002138_pt1 | contig 14824 bp, 17 predicted proteins | sample JacPinW_OM2H0_O1_FD_188565 | JGI IMG/M metagenome (GOLD analysis project Ga0209624, IMG submission 188565) | Forest soil microbial communities from Algoma, Ontario, Canada - Jack Pine, Ontario site 1_JW_OM2H0_O1 (SPAdes) (version 2) | ecosystem: Environmental > Terrestrial > Soil > Boreal...
GCGACAGCCGCGCCGCGTAGGTGAGCGCAGTCGGCCGTCCCACCCACGATGAGAGTTCCTGCCTGAAGCGCTCCTGAAACTTGGGACTGTGCAGATGAGTGCGCACGCCCTCGCCGAGGCGCTCGAGCGCCGGAATCAGCGTCTCCGGAACGTAGCACCCGCCAAAGGGACCGAAACGTCCGCGCTCATCCGGGAATCGGCCCGCGATCCACTCAGCGAGCAGCGTGGCGGGATCGAGGGCCGAGGACTGTGCATTCATGATCACTCCTCAAGATGCGCGGCGCGTACAAAACGCAAGATCCTCTGCGGGCTTTTGATCCCGGGCTGCGCTTCCACGCCGCTTGACACATCCACTCCGAAGGGATGCACCGTGCGGATGGCCTCGGCGACGTTGTCCGCCGTGAGCCCGCCCGCGAGCACCAGCTCGCTCCTTTGCGCAAAGCCACGCGCCTGCGTCCAATCGCAGGGCACGCCAGCACCGCTCACCGTGCCTTCAAAGAGCACCCGCTTGGGGGGCGGATCGGGCGGCTCGCTGCCGACGCGGACGACCGCGAGCACCGCAAGCTCGCGCGGCAGGCGCAGCCCGGCAAGATCACGCCATTCGGCCTGCAGTACATCGGGCGCAAACTCTTCGAGCATCGCATCAATCTCCTGCTGTCTTGCGTGGCGCACCACTGCAACGCAGCGCACGCGCCCGCGTGCCGGCGCTGCCAGCTGCACCGCGCGCGCCGCCGTCACGCGCCGCACCGACTCCGCGAACACAAAGCCGATCGCATCCGCCTGCGCATCAAGCGCCGCGGCCACCGCCGCCGCCGTCGTCATGCCGCAGATCTTGACCCACATTGCAACCCGTCCCTAGCTGCGGCCCGCGTGCAGCATCTGCCGCAGCAGCTCAGGTGGATCGGGCGCGCGCATCAGTGCGCTGCCGACGAGCGCCATGTCGTAACCGGCGGCGCGCACGCGCCGCGCCTGCTCGGCAGTTGTGACGCCACTCTCCGCCACGCGCGGCACGCCGCGCGGCAGCAGCGGCGCGAGGCTCTCAAGACGCGCGGGCACCACCTGCAAGGTTTGAAGGTCGCGGCAATTCACGCCGACCAGCACCGTGGGATTGGGGCTCTCCTTGCGACCTGCGACAAGCTCGTGCGCGAGTTGGATGTCGGCCTCGTCAAAGGCCTCGAGCAGCGTGAAGAGGCCGAGTCGTTCCGCCGCGGCGACCGCGGCCTGCAGCTGCGATGGCGTAAGCATGCGCAGGATGATGAGCACGCCGCTTGCACCCGCGGCGCGCGCCTGCGCCACCTGATAGGCATCAACGACAAAATCCTTGCGCAGCGCCGGTGTGGTGGTCGCCCGCAGCGCGCGCGCCGCCTGCTCAAGGTGCGCAAGCTCACCGTGAAATTCGCTGGGCTCCGTGACCACGGACACTGCGACGGCGCCACCGGCCGCGTAGCTTGTCACCCGCGCGGCGATGTCCTCGTCCTTGCTCTGCAGCGCCCCGGAGGCGGGCGAGCGCAGCTTCAGCTCCGCGATGATGTCGAAACCGCCGGCACTCGGCACGAGCGGCACTGGCGCCGGGGCCCGCTCGGCCTGCTCGAACATACGCGCCGTAGGACAGGTGCGCATGGCCTCGGCCACGCGCGCGCGGCTGCGCTCGGCCATTGTCTTCAGGAAATCCTCACTCATACTCGCACCTCGAACGCGCACACGGCATCGAGCAGGCGCCGCGCGGCACCTCCGTCGATCGCGGCAGCCGCGCGCGCCACGCCCTCGCGCGGCGCTACATCGTGCGCTACTTCGAGCGCCAGCGCCGCACCGAGCAACAGGCAGTCACGGTGCGCACCGCGATCATCGCCGCTCAGCGTCGCACGCAACGCGCGCGCATTGCCGTGCGCATCGCCGCCGCACAACGCAGCGGCAGTGCAGCGGCGCAGCCCGTAGTCCTCCGGCGCGCGCGCGCTTCTTGCGACCACGCCGCGCCGCACATCAAAAAGATTAAAGGGGCCGATCGGCGTCGGCTCGTCCCAGCCGGCGGCACCATGCACGACGAACGCGCGCTCGATCTCAAGGCCGGCGAGGGTGTCGGCGATGAGCTGTGCCGCCTCAAGATCAAAGGCGCCGATCAGATGCAGCGGCGGCTCGGCAGGATTCACCAGGGGCCCGAGCAGATTGAATATCGTGCGCACGCCAAGCGCAGCGCGCACCGGCGCAATCGCCTTCATCGCCGGGTGATAGTGGGGTGAGTAGAGAAAGGTGAAATTGGTCTGCGCCAGGCAGCGCCCCGCAGCCTCCTCATCGAGCGGCACGACAACTCCCAGCGCCTCGAGCACATCTGCGCTGCCGGCACGGCTCGATACCGAGCGGTTGCCGTGCTTGATCACGGGCACATCGCAGGCCGCGGTCAGCAGCGCCGTACCGGTGGAGATGTTCAAGCTGCCGGATGCATCGCCGCCCGTGCCGACGACATCGATCGCGCGGACGCCTGCGGCAATGTGCGGGCGGCGCGCGAGGCGGCGCATCGCACGGGCAAAGCCGCGGACCTCGTCCGCGACGACGCCCTTGCTGCGCAGCGCCGCGAGCAGCGCTCCGGCGAGCGCCGGCGTCGTCTCAGGGCTGGCGAGATGCGCAAGCAGCGCCTCCGCCTCAATCTCCGACAGATCGCGCCGCAGCAGCAGATGCTCGAGAAACTCACGCGGAGGCTGCATGCAAGACTCCGGGCGTAATTGCGGAACCGAGCGCGCCGGGCGCGAGATCCAGAAAGTTGCGCAAGAGCTGTGGACCGTCCGGCGTCAGGATGCTTTCCGGGTGAAACTGCACGCCTTCGACCAGAAGACTGCGGTGACGCACACCCATGATCTCCCCTTCTGCGGTGTGCGCCGTCACTTCAAGCTCGGCGGGCATGCGCTCGGGCGCGGCGATCAGCGAGTGATAGCGGCCGACCTCGCACGGTTGCGGCAAGCCTGCAAATACCGTGCGCGCGTCGTGCTCAACGAGCGAGGTCTTGCCGTGCATGAGACGCGCGGCGCGCACCACCTTGCCACCAAACACTTCAACGATCGACTGATGACCGAGGCACACCCCGAGCACCGGCAGCTCCCCCGCAAACGCGCGAATCATCTGCATCGAGATACCCGCGTCGTAGGGTGTACCGGGGCCCGGCGAGATGCACAGGTGCGTGGGCTTCAGCTCCCGCGCCTCGCTCACGCTGATGGCATCGTTGCGATACACGTGCACGTGCGCGCCCAGCACGAGAAACGCCTGCACCAGGTTGTAGGTAAAGGAGTCGTAGTTGTCGATCAGCAGCAACTTCACCATCACAGGCCTCCCTGGGCGAGCTCGAGAGCGCGCACGAGTGCGTGGCTCTTCGCGAGCACTTCCTCATGCTCGGTGGCGGGTACGCTGTCTGCGACGATGCCGGCGCCGGCCTGGTAGCTGTACTCATCGCCGCGAAACACCAGAGTGCGGATCGTGATGGCCTGATCCATGTCGCCGCGTGCACCGAAGTAGCCGACCGTGCCGCCATAGAGCCCGCGCTCCACGGGCTCGAGCTCATCGATGATTTGCATCGCGCGCACCTTGGGTGCGCCCACCAGAGTGCCCGCCGGAAACGCCGCTGCGAAGAGGTCAAAGGCGTCGCGCGCCGGCGCAAGCTCACCGTGCACGCCGCTTACCATGTGCATGACGTGACTGTAGCGCTCGATCGAGCGGTAGGGGTCGACGCGCACGCTGCCCGCGCAGGCAACGCGCCCAAGGTCGTTGCGCGCTAGGTCCACGAGCATGATGTGCTCGGCGTTTTCTTTCGGATCCGCGCGTAGCTGCTGCTCGCGCTCGGCGTCGAGCGCCGCATCGTCCGAGCGCGGCCGCGTGCCGGCAATGGGGCGCAGCTGTGCGTGGCGCGCGCTCAACTTGACGAGGGCCTCGGGGGAGGAGCCGACGACGGTGACATCGCCGAGCACGCAGTAAAACATGTAGGGCGAGGGGTTGATGAGCCGCAGCGCACGGTACGCCTGGAAGGGATCAAGCGCGTGCTGACCGGCAAAGCGCGTCGACAGCACGAGCTGATACACGTCCCCCGCGGCGATGTGTTCCTGCGTGCGGCGCACACCGGCCATAAAATCCTCGCGGCTAAAAGCCGCGGCCGGCGGCGCGTAGCGTCCGGCGCGTGCGCCATTTGGCAGCGCGCCGCGCAACGTGCGGATGACCTCCGCGCGCAACGCGCGCCGATCCTCATCGGAACCGGCGTGCAAGAGCGCAATGCCGCGCGTGAGATGATCAAACACCAGAAGCGAGCGCGGCGCCACGTAATGCATCGCCGGCACGGCCTCGGCGATCGCACGGCGCGGCGGCAGGCGCTCAAAGAAGCGCACGACGTCGTAGGAGGCATAGCCGACGAGGCCGCCCGCAAGCGGTATGCCAGCCATCTCCGGCAGCGGCCGCGGCGCCTGCGACAGCGCGCGACGCAGCACGTCCAGCAGTTCCCGTGCGCTCGTCGGCGCAGGCCCTATTTGCCCCTGCAGGACGGTGCCGTTCGCGGTGACCTTCAACTCCAGGCAGTCTCCGAAGCCGATGAAGGAATAGCGGGCGAGCCGCTCGCCGCCCTCGACGCTTTCGAGGAGGAAGCGCGGATGCAACGCGCGCAGCTTGATGAACGCCGAGACCGGCGTGTCAAGATCACCCGATATGTCGAACGGTGGTTTCAATACCGCCTTCCCAAAAAAAAACCCATCCCGGGGTCATCCGGAGGATGGGTTTGCATGGCCTTTGAAAACTTTAAATCGTGGAAACTGACAGCGCCCGCGCACCCCCTCCGCTAGAAGGGACGCCACCACCAGCGCGCGGAAACCTTGAGGCCCTGTCGAGTCATTTGCGGGTGAGTATGGCTGCGGCCTTGCGCGGGCGTCAAGAAATCGCGTGGCAGGCTTGGGCTACAATTGACGCCTCCGTGGCTTTCGCCGGGGTCAGACGTGAAATGGACCGAGCTGCTTGAGAGTTGGCGCCATGGCGCAAGCGGCGCGCGCACCGAGAGCCACTTCGCGGTGCATCTGCCGCTCGAGGATGCGGCGCGCCTTCAGGCGCTGACAGAGATGTTCCCGGGCCGCAGCACCGAGCAGATGATTACGGATCTCCTCGCAGTTGCACTGCAGGAGATAGCGGCGGCCATGCCCTACGTGCCGGGCAGCAAGATCATCGCCACGGACGATCAGGGCGATCCGATCTATGAGGACACGGGCCCGACGCCGCGCTTCATGGAGCTGACGCGCCGCAATCAAAAGAAGCTCAAATCCGAGCTCAAGAAAGGCTAGCCCGTGCCTTCCTTCGATGTGGTATCGGAGCTCGATGCGCACGAGGTCGCCAACGCCGTTGATCAGGCCAACCGCGAGCTCGCGCAGCGCTTTGACTTCAAGGACACGGGCGCGCGCTACGAGCTTGCCGAGTTTGTCGTCACGCTTCACGCGCAGGTTGATTTTCAACTGAAGCAGATGCTCGACATCCTGAAGCTGCGCCTGTCAAAGCGCGGCGTCGACGTCGCCTGCCTCGAGGAGAAGGAGCCGCAGGTGACGCTGTCGGCCGCTCATCAGGAGCTGGTCCTGCGTCATGGCATCGATCAGGACACCGGCAGGAAGATTGCGCGCCTGGTGAAGGATTCCAAGCTCAAGGTGCAGGCAAGCCTGCAAGGTGACAAGGTGCGCGTCAGCGGCAAACAGCGCGACGATCTTCAGTCCGCGATGCAGCTGCTGAAGAAGGCCGGCATCGAGGTGCCGCTGCAGTTCAATAATTTCCGGGACTAACGGGGAGCTGCAGCGCCCGGCCGCTGCGCATCGATAAGCCGGCAGAGCTGCTCCGTCGCAGCGAGCGCACCAGGACCCAAGCCCGTGAGCCGCTGGTCTTCAAAGGCGATGAGGCGCCTGGTACGCACCGCCTTCAGGCTCGGAAACGCCTGCCATTGCGCGAGCCACCCGCGGGCCGCGCCCGGCGGTGCTGCCGCAACGATCATGTCCGGATCGCGCGCGAGGACGGCTTCGATGTCGACCACGGGGGCGGCAACTTTGAGCTCCGCGAACACGTTGCGCGCGCCACAGAGGCGCAGCGCATCCGACATCAGATGCTTGCCGCCCACGGTGTAGATCGGCCGGTCCCAGATCTGCAGCAACACCGTAACCGGAGCGCGATTCAGGTACCGGCGGGAAAGCGCTGCGAGCTGCTCTTGAAGCGCCTCTGCGGCGCTCTCGGCGACCACAGAGGTGCCCGCAAGCGCCCCCAACCGGCGCAGCGCGGCGGGAAATTCGCTGAAGGCATCCACCTGCTGACGGTAGATGGGCAGGCCGAGGCGCTCGATCGATGCGATCTGCGCGGGATTGTCGCCGCTTGGCCAGACCACCACGAGCTCAGGATGCAGGGCGATGAGACGCTCCATGTCGATCGCTGCCGCATCGCCGATGCGCGGCACACGGCGCGCCGCCGGTGGATCATCGGAATATTCGACTGTCGCGATGATGTGATCCCCCGCGCCGGCGGCGAAGAGCATCTCCGTGGCGCCGGGAGCAAGACTCGCGATCCTCTGCGGCACGTGCGCCAGGGTGAGCGTGTGCCCGAGGTCATCAGTTATGGTGACCGCGGCGAGGGCGACGGAGGCGATGGCGGCGGCCGAGCAGAGCGCCGCGCGATACAGGCCGATCATGGTCGTCGCCGCGCTGCCCTGCCGGCACTGCAGCCCTATTTGATGGATCCCGGCCGGCGCATCATCTTGCGGATCTCGGCCAGATGCGCCTCCTCGGCGGCGATCTGATCGCGCGCGTACTCCTCGAGCATGATGCTGCGGGCGGCCACCATCAAGAGAAGCTTGCGATACTCCTCGAGGCCCTGGTCCTCGTGCTCGAGCGCCTCGGAGAGGATCTCGTCCACGTTGTGCTTGTGGGTCTCAAGCAGCGAGCCGATCTTGAGCGACGGGTGTCCGCCAAGGTTCGTGATGTGCTCGCCGGCAAGGGTCGCATGCGCCTGCGATTCATTCGCCTGTGCGCGCAGCCAGGCCACGATGGGAATGCGGTTGTGGCCGAAAATCATGAAGCTGTAATGCAGGTAGCGCACCAGGCCTGCAAGTTCGAGCTCGAGGATCCGGTTGAGAGTTCCGATGACGGCTTCGGAGTCTTTTGCGCTGAACTCTGACTCGCTCATGGGGAGGGCTCCGGTGCAACTGTACAGGCCAGTCTAAACGAGACTGCAACGTCGAACGCGTCCCTGCGCGGCCGGGCCTGGCTTCCGTGGAATCGTTGACAGGCTGTCAAGCTTTGCCTTAAGGTGGTCCCGCATGAACGATCTTGCGCTCCGCCGCAACGAACAAAAAGAACGTCGGCGGGCAGAAATTCTCGATGCGGCCGAAGCCGTAGCGGCAAGCGAAAGCTGGGACGACATGACGATGGATCAGGTCGCCCGGCGAGCGCGGCTGTCGCGCGCGCTGCTGTATGTGTATTTCACGGACAAGACCGACCTGCTCTTCGGAATCGGCGAGCGCGCCCTGTCGGTGCTTGCCGCGCGCTTGAGCGACAGCGCCGCGCGGCACGGGCGCGGCATCGCCCGGCTGGAGGCCATGGGCCGCGCCTATGTGGCGTTTGCGCAGGAGTTTCCCGTGTATTTCGCGGTGCTCGCGCATTGTGAGCTGCGCTCACCGACGAGCGCCGATCCGCCACGGCAACGAGGGCGAATGCGCCCGCAAGGCCGATGCGCTGCACGGCATGATCGCGAGCACCCTTGAGGCCGGCATGGGTGACGGCTCGATCCGCCCTGACGTCGGCCAGGCGCCGGCCGTTGCCATTGCGCTCTGGGGCTTTCTGCACGGCGTCATCCAGCTGGCCGCCAGCAAGGCGAACCCGGTCGGCCGCCGCGGAGTGAGCATTCGCAGCCTGCTCGATCAGGGCCTATCGCTGGCAATGCGCTCGGTCGCCGCTGCGACCTCGGCGTAGGCCGCGGATCGGCCTTGAGCTTTTCAGGCGGCCTGAGCGAGCTCAGCCTCGCGCGCTACCGCATGCACCGTCGCCGCGATGCGCACCGCGCTTTGGACCGCCTCGCGGCTCATGCCGTGCTGGCGCAGCTGCCGCTCGTGCGCGACGACGCAGGTGCCGCAGCCGTTGATCGCCGAAACGGCAAGCGACAGGAGCTCAAAATCGAACTTGTCGATACCCGGGTTGCCGATGACGTTCATGCGCAGCCGCGCCGGCATCTGCTTGTATTCCTCATCCTCCACGAGGTGCAGAAAGCGGTAATAGACGTTGTTCATGCCCATGATGGCCGCCGCGGCGTGCGCCGCTTGCGCGTGCGCCGCATCCAGATGTGCCGCTGCGAGCGTCTCGAAGTCGCGGGTGAATGTGCTGTTGCGCGAGGCGGCGGCGGCGGCGAGCGCCACCGCCCAGATCTGCGTCTCGGTCAGCCCAGGCGCACCCGCCGGCGTCAGCACAGAGCCCAGATTAAGCTTCAGATCGCGCGCGTAATCGGGCAGCGAATCGCGCAGGCCCTCAAGTGTCATGTCAGGCCGCCTTCAGCGTCGCGTCGCCCTGCTGCCAGTTGCACGGGCAGAGCTCATCGGTCTGCAGCGCATCGAGCACGCGCAGAACTTCATTTGGACTGCGGCCGACGTTGAGGTCGGTCACGTACACGAAGCGGATGATGCCCTGCGGATCGATGATGTAGGTCGCCCGCTGCGCAACACCGGCTTCGGGATCGAGGATCCCGAGCGAGTGCGACAGCTCGCGCTTGATGTCCGAGAGCATCGGGAATGGCAGATTACGCAGCTCCTCCTTCTCCTTGCGCCAGGCAAGGTGCACGAACTCGCTGTCTGTGCTGACGCCGAGAAGCTGTGCGTCGCGCGCCTTGAATTCGTTGTCGAGCTTGCCGAATGCGGCAATCTCGGTCGGGCAGACGAAGGTGAAGTCCTTCGGCCAAAAGAACACGACCTGCCACTTGCCGGCGAAGCTGTCGTTCGCGAACGGCCGGAAGCCTTTGTTGACATCGTTCGAGACGACGCCGGTCAGGGAGTAGGCGGGAAATTTCTGTCCAATGCTCAACATGATGTTTCGGTCTCCATGGGGTGGTGCCGTGCGGCACCCGGTAACTCGTGGATCGCATGCTGGCGCATTCGCCCATATTGTTCCAATCGATTGATATGATAGTCTCGATAGACACGATGAATCGAACGACGCTGCATGGCTGACCTGAAACTCAAGGATCTGCGTTACCTCGTGGCCGTGGCCGACGCGCGCCACTTCGGCCGCGCGGCCGAGCGCTGCTTCGTGAGCCAACCCACCCTTTCCACCCAGCTGAAAAAGCTTGAGGACTACCTTGGCGTGCAGCTCATCGAGCGCCAGCCGAAGCGCGTGGCGCTCACCGCAGCGGGCGAGGAAATCGTGGCGCGTGCGCGGCGCATTCTCGATGCGAGCGATGAAGTAGTTACGCTTGCGCGTACCCACCGTGACCCGCTCGCAGGCGCCCTGCGCATCGCGATGCTGCCGACGATCGGCCCTTACCTCCTGCCAGGCGTCGCGCGCGAGATCCGCAAAGCGCTCCCGCGGCTTGACCTACGGCTCTACGAATACACCACCGCCGCGATGCTTACGAAGCTGCGTGCCGGCGAGATTGATCTGGGCATCCTCGCGCTGCCCGTCGACCTCGACGGACTTGAGGCGCGCGAGCTCTACGAGGAGGCGTTCACCGTCGCCGTGCCGGCGAATCATCCGCTCGCCAAGCGCACGGCGCTTCGTGTGCAGGACATCCAGGATGAGACGCTGCTGCTGCTCGAGGATGGCCATTGCCTGCGCGATCAGGCGCTCGCGCTTTGCAGCCGCGTCGGCGTGCATGAGAAGCAGGACTTTCGCGCGACGAGCCTCGAGACGCTGCGCCAGATGGTCGCCACCGGCGCCGGCATCACGCTCTTGCCCGAGCTTGCAACGCTCGGCGCTTATCGCCACGCGCGCGGAGTGGCCGTGGTGCCGTTCGCCCGCCCCGTGCCGGTGCGCAAGATCGGCGCGATTTGGCGCAAGAGCACCGCGCGCCTGGCGGCCATCCAGGCGGTGTGCGCGCAGATCGCGACGCACCTGTCCTAGTCGCGCGTGACGCGCCGACGCGTTGCGTCAAAGTTGGCATAATCGCGCCGCGCGCGCGCAGACCCCTGCGCGCTTCACTTTAGAGCGACCGCTTGCCCCAATCGGATTTGTTGCCGCATCACGTCTCCCCCTACGATCGGCTCTGCTGGAGCGATGTCGAGGTCGAGCGGCTGCTTGCAAGCGGTGAGCAGCGGCGCGAGCTTGAAAGCTACTTTGGCGTGCGCGAGTACCGCGAACTTGCCGCACTCGCGCACGGCGCGCGGCGCAAGTCAATCAGGGCGAGCGCGCCGCGCGTATTCATCGTTCCTGGCATCATGGGATCGCAGCTCGGCCTTACACGCCGCGCACCATTGCCGCACGACATCGTGTGGATCGATCCGGTCGACATCAGCGCAGGGCGCCTGAGCGTGCTGCGGCCGGCACCCGACGATGGCATCGTCTCGCTCGGCGTCGTGCTGTATACCTATTTGCGGCTGAAGCTGTATCTGCGGGCTGCCGGCTTTGACCCCGTATTCTTTGATTACGACTGGCGGCTCGGCGTCGACGTACTCGGGCGCGCGCTCGCCGAGCGCCTGCGCCAGGAGCGCGCGCGGCGGATCATGCTGGTCGCGCACAGCATGGGAGGGCTCGTTGCCCGCGCGGCGCTTGCGCAAGCGGGGACAGAGCGCGTGAGGCGCGTCGTGCTGCTCGGCACTCCGAATTTCGGCTCGTTTGCAGCGGTTCAGGCGCTGCGCGGCACGTATGCCGTGGTGCGCAAGCTTGCCCGGCTGCATCAGCGACGCTCCGCCGAATGGCTGGCCGCCAACGTATTCAATGACTTTCCGAGCCTCTATCACCTCTTGCCGGCGCCGGGCCATAGCGCGCGCCTCGACCTCTTCGATTCAGCCGCGTGGCCGCAAAGCGGCCCGCGGCCGCGAAGAGCGCTCCTCGCCGCGGCGCGTGCGTTCACCGCGGCGCTGCCCGCCGCGGATGAGCGCTTCGTGGTCATTGCCGGCATCAATCAGGAAACCGTCACGGCGGTCGCACGGCGTGGCGATGAGTTTGTGTATACGATTACCCGCAACGGCGATGGCACCGTGCCCACCGAGCAAGCGCTTCTGCCGGGGACGCTGGCCTATTTTACCGGCGCCTCACACAGCGACCTCACCCGTGATCCTGCGGTCGCGCAGGCGGTGGCGGATCTGTTGCGTCATGGCAAGACGCAGCAGTTGCCGACGCTTCGCGGCCGCGCCGGCCGCGCCGAGGCGCGCATCAGCGACCGGCAGCTGCGCCTGACTCAAGTAGACAAGGTCGATTGGAGTGCGCTTACGCCGAGCGCGCGACGCGATTTCTTGCAATCGCTCAACGAACCTCCAGAGCTCACGCTGCGGGCGCCCGCTCGCTCCCGGCCAGTGCTCCGCGCTCCCTCTAGATCAGCGCGGCGTCGCACTCGGTGACACTGCTCGCCCCGTGCTGCACGGTGCGCGCGAGCGCAAGGCTGCGTGGCAGCACCTGCTGCGCATAGAAGCGCGCGGTCTCGAGTTTACCTTGGTAAAACTCGCGCTCGCCGCCGCCGCGGCGTGCGATGGCCAGCGCCGCCGATTTGGCAAGCAGCCAGCCGCCGGCCACGATGCCGCAAAGATTGAGATAGGGCACCGAGACTGCAAGAGCGCTCTGCGGGGCTGCGGAGTGCGCCTTCACGAGGGCATCGGTTGCTTCGCGAAGCCGCTCGACCGCCTCGATGGCCGACTGCTTGATGCCCTCCATGACCGCATCGCCGTCCTGCAAGGCAGCAAGCTCGGCGCGCATGTCGTCGCTGAGAGCCCTTATGGCAGCGCCGCCATCGCGGCCGATCTTGCGACCGATGAGGTCATTCGCCTGAATGCCGGTCGTGCCCTCGTAGATGGTCGTGATGCGCAGATCGCGCATGTACTGCGCCGCGCCCGTCTCCTCAATGAAGCCCATGCCACCTTGAATCTGCACGCCGACGGAGGCGAGCTCGTTGCCAAATTCCGTGCACCAGCCCTTGACGATTGGTATCAGCAGATCGACCCGCGCCTGCGAGCGCGCACGGCGCTTCACATCGGGATCGTGCGCGGCGATGTCAAGCTCGTATCCGGCGTAGAGGCCGAGCGCGCGCATGGCCTGGATGCCGGACTTCATCGTCAGAAGCATTCGTTTGACGTCGGGATGAGCGAGAATTGCCGCAGGCGCGGTCGCTCCCGAGGGCGCGGGCGGCCTGCCCTGGACACGGTTCCGGGCCCATTCGGCCGCACGCTGAAAGGCGCGCTCCGCAACCGCATAGCCCTCAACGCCAACCGAAAGGCGCGCGGCGTTCATCATGATGAACATGTATTCGAGGCCCTTGTTGGCCTTGCCAATGAGATAGGCGACAGCGCCACGCTCATCGCCGAAGCTGAGCGCGCAGGTCGGACTTGCGTGGATCCCGAGCTTGTGTTCGATCGACACGCAGCGCACCTCGTTGCGCGCCCCGAGCGTGCCGTCAGCATTCACCAGAATCTTGGGCACGATGAAGAGCGAGATGCCCTTGACGCCTGGGGGCGCACCCTCGATGCGCGCCAGTACCATGTGGATGATGTTCTCCGCGCAGTCATGGTCACCCCAGGTGATGAAAACCTTCTGGCCAAAGAGCCGGTAGTTCTCGCGATCAGGGACGGCGCGAGTGCGGATCTGCCCAAGATCCGAGCCCGCCTGCGGCTCAGTGAGCACCATGGTGCCGGTCCACTCGCCGCGCACCATCTTCGGTAGAAACAGCTCCTTCTGGGCCGCCGTACCGCAATGAGTAAGCGCCTCGATCGCGCCCTGGGTGAGCATCGGGCAGAGCTTGAAGGACAGGTTCGCCGCCCCCCACATCTCGCGCACCGCCGTGCCGAGCACCTGTGGCGCCGGCTGGCCGCCATACTTGGCGTCCGCACCGAGCTGCGGCCACCCCGCTTCGACGAACTGCCGATAGGCGGCCGCGAAGCCCTGTGGCGTTACGACGCCGGCGGGGGTCCAGCTCGCGCCCTCCCGATCGCCGCTCTGGTTCAGCGGTTCGAGCACCTCCTGCGCAAAACGCGCCGCTTCGCCGAGGATCGATTCGGCGGTCTCGGCAGAGTAGTCCGCAAAGACGGGATACGCGCTCAATGCGCCGGTGTTCAGGAGCTCCTCCAACACGAAACGAAGCTCCCGGATAGGTGCGCGATACATCAGGCGTCCTCAGGATGGGTGTGCGGGTGAGCGTGCGGCCGACGCGCGCGCCGAAGCGAGCGCGGGGACGATGTTGGCGGCCAGGAAATCGACGAATCTCTGTACGCGCGTATCCGCCTCGAGCGTGGCGTCGTACACCGCATACAGGCGGGCAGCGGGCGCGAGCGTCCAGTCCGGCAGCACGAGCTTCAGGCGCCCGGTCGCAAGGCCCTGGCGGCACAGAAATTCGGGCAGCAGCGCCACCCCCAATCCCGCAGCGCACGCCCCGTGCAGTACCGCCGGGTCGTTCGCGGTCAGCTTCGGGGCGACACGCACTTCGGCACGTTGCGAGCCGCGCGCCATCTCGAGGCGGTACTCGGGTGAGTCCGCGCCGGGCGTCAACAGGTCCTGACGGCGCAAATCTTCGGGGCGTGCCGGCGAGCCATGGTGCTGAAGATAGGCCGGCGTTGCGCACAGCACCGCGGGCGGCGCACCGAGCAGTCGGTGCGCGAGGCTCGACTCACCCTCCGGCAGGCCCGCACGGATTGCAACCTCCCATGAGTCACGCACCTCAGTCGGCTGCAGCACGACCTCGAGGGGCACGTCGGGAAAACTTTCGAGAAAGCGCGGTACGAGCGGCGCAAGTAGCGCGCGGCCATAGGTGGGCTCCGCGGCCACGCGCAGCGGACCGCTCGCCGGCGCGTGCACGCGCGCGATAAGCGCCCGCGCCGCATCCACCTCTTTCACAATACGCTGGGCGTGCGGATAAATCAGGCGGCCGGCCGCGGTCAGCGCCACGCGGCGCGTCGTACGCTCCAGCACCCGCACACCAAGAGCCTTCTCAAGATCGGCCACCGAGCGACTGACGGCCGCCTTCGGCACGCCGAGGCTGCGCGCCGCTGCCGAAAAGCCATTCAGGTCGACGACCTTCGCCAAAAGCGCGAGTTGCGCTGGCGCCCAAAGCTCGTTCATTGCGCTGCCAATGTGTAGCCGATGACGCGCTATTGTTTCATTAGTGAAGCACCGGCGCCAGAAGCGTCCTGTAGAATCCCGTCCTCTTCTTCGCCCAGGACGCCCGGAATGAAGATTTCCATGTATGCCATGTCGGTCGATACCTTCCTCCCGAACCTTGCGATGCTGTCGAAGCTTCTCGAGAAGGGCGTCAAACACGCGACGGACAAGAAGTTTGAGTCCGCGGTGCTGGTCAACGCGCGGCTCGCGCCCGACATGTTGCCGCTGTCCCGCCAGATTCAGATCGCCTGCGACATGGCGAAGAACGGCAGCGCGCGCCTTGCGGGTCAGGAGGCGCCGCGCTTTGAGGACAACGAATCGACGATGGATGAGCTACTGAAGCGCGTCGCGCGCACGAGCGAGTATTTGAAGAGCATTCCGGCAGGCGCGATCGATGGCTCGGAGGATCGCGATATCAAAGTGCCGTTGCGCGATCGCACGCTCGAGCTGAAGGGCCTGCCGTTCCTGAAAACCTGGGCGCTGCCCAACTTCTACTTTCACATCGTCACCACCTACGACATTCTGCGGCACAACGGCGTAGGTGGTGACGATGTGAAAGT
>Ga0209624_10002139_pt1 | contig 14818 bp, 11 predicted proteins | sample JacPinW_OM2H0_O1_FD_188565 | JGI IMG/M metagenome (GOLD analysis project Ga0209624, IMG submission 188565) | Forest soil microbial communities from Algoma, Ontario, Canada - Jack Pine, Ontario site 1_JW_OM2H0_O1 (SPAdes) (version 2) | ecosystem: Environmental > Terrestrial > Soil > Boreal...
CCAACTGCGGCAACCATTCCCGCTTCTGCTCATCGGTGCCGAACCGGTAGATGGGCAGAGCGCCCAGTGACACGCCGGCCTCCAGCGTGATCGCCACGCTCTGGTCGACCTTGCCCAGCTCCTCCAGCGCCAGGCACAGCGCGAAGTAGTCACCGCCCATGCCGCCCCACTCCTCGGGGAACGGCAGACCGAACAGACCCATATCGGCCATGCCGGCGACGACTTCGTAGGGGAAAGAGTGTTCGGCGTCGTGCCGTGCGGCCACCGGCGCGACGACGCTCTGGGCGAAGTCGCGGACCGTCTTGGCCAACTGCTGGTATTCGTCCGGGAGTGTCCCGGTCGACAAGAAATCACTCATGAGCGCCGTCCTCTGCTTGTGATGTTGCGTTATTGTTCGCGGCTATCCGGGCCAGCGGCTGACCCACCTTGACTTGGTCGCCTACGGCGACGAGGAGCTCGACCACACCCTCGACCGGTGCCGTCATCGCGTGCTCCATCTTCATCGCTTCGACCGTGACGACAACCGCACCCGCCTCGACCTCAGCGCCGTCGTCGACGCCGACCGCAACAACCGCGCCAGGCATGGGGCTGGTCAATTCGGCGTCGCCGCTGTGCTCTTCGTCCTCGCGCACCGGCGCTTCGCGCACCTCCTCGAGCACCGCGAAGATGCCGTCGCCGGCCAGCCAGATCTTGCTCTCCGCCGCTGCGACCGTGTACTTGACGCGTAGCCCGTCGAGCGTCACGATCAGCTGGTCGTCCGTCAAAGCGGCTTGCAGTGAACGGGATTCGCCGTCTTCGATGCGGACTTCGGCAGCGTCCGGTGCACCCGAGAGGTGAACATGGTCGGTACGTTCCCCGGCCCGCAGCCGGATGCTGAGCGGCGCTCGGCACCCGACTCGCCACCCGGTCGGCACCTCCCACAGGTCGGCAGCGGGCCCCGGGAAGGATCGCAGCCAGCGGAAAGCCGCCGCGGCGATGAACTGGTCGTCGGCGGGCGCTGCCGCGACGAAATCGCCGGCGCGACGGTCCAATAGTCCGGTGTCGAGCCGTCCGGCGACGACATCGGGATCGGCCAGCAGAAACCGGGCGAACTCGATATTGGTGACCACGCCGAGCACCGCGGTGTCGGCCAAAGCCCGATCCAGGGTTCGCAGCGCGGCGGCCCGATCTGGGCCATGCGCAATGACTTTGGCCAGCATCGGGTCGTAGTCACTGCCGACGACCATCCCCGCCGACAGGCCGGAGTCAATCCGCACACCCGCCGCGTCGGGTTCCACCACTGCAAGCACATCGCCACCGGTAGGCAGGAAGCCGTGTGCCGGATCCTCGGCGTAGACCCGCGCTTCGATCGCGTGGCCCTGCAAGGCAATATCTGCCTGACTCACGGACAGCTTCTCCCCCGCCGCGATCCGGACCTGCCACTCGACCAGATCCCATCCGGTGACCAACTCGGTGACCGGGTGCTCGACCTGTAACCGGGTGTTCATCTCCATGAAGAAGAACTCTTCAGGCCGGTCGGCCGAGACGATGAACTCCACCGTGCCCGCGCCGGTGTAATCGACGCTGCGGGCGGTATCGCATGCGGCTGCGCCGATTCGGGCCCGGGTTTCGGCGTCCAATAGCGGTGACGGCGCCTCCTCGATGACCTTCTGATGGCGGCGTTGCAGGCTACACTCCCGCTCGCCGAAGTGCACGACGTTGCCGTACGCGTCGGCCAGTACTTGAACCTCGATGTGCCTGGGACGCAGCACAAATCGCTCCAGGAACAGCGTGTCGTCGCCGAAGGCGGCGGCCGATTCCCGACGGGCGCTGACCAACGCCGCAGGCAGGTCAGCCGACTGCTCGACCATGCGCATGCCTTTGCCGCCGCCACCGGCGGACGGTTTGACGAGGACCGGGTAGCCGATGTCGTCGGCGGCGGCGATCAGTTCCTGGTCGCTCAGGCCAGGCCGCGCGATCCCGGGGACCACCGGCACACCGAAGGCTGACACGGTGCCCTTGGCCGCGATCTTGTCGCCCATGGTCTGGATGGCGCCCACCGGCGGCCCGATGAACGTCACTCCCGCCGCAGCCAGGGCGGCCGCGAAATCGGCGTTCTCCGAGAGGAACCCGTAGCCGGGGTGGACAGCCTGAGCCCCGGTGCGCACGGCCGCGTCGACGATAGCGGCGATGTTGAGGTAACTGTCCCGTGCGGGCGCCGGGCCGATCGCGACCGCGACGTCCGCCGACGCGACGTGGAGCGCGTTAGCGTCAGCGTCGCTGTACACCGCGACCGACCGGATGCCCATCGCCTTCAGTGTGCGAATCACCCGGACGGCGATCTCGCCCCGGTTGGCTACCAGAACCGTATCGAAACCCATCGTGCTCACATCCGGAAGACGCCGTATGACACCGGGTCGACCGGCGCAGTGGATGTCACCGAGAGTGCAAGACCGACAACGGTTCTGGTGTCAGCAGGATCGATGACGCCGTCGTCCCAGAGCCGCGCAGTCGAATAATACGGGTTGCCCTGGTGTTCGTACTGCGCGCGAATCGGCGCCTTCAACGCTTCCTCCTCCTCGGCGGTCATCTCTCCGCGCACCGTTGCCAGCACCGACGCGGCTTGCTCGCCGCCCATGACAGAAATCCGGGCGTTGGGCCACATCCACAGGAAGCGCGGCGAATACGCCCGCCCGCACATCGAGTAGTTGCCTGCGCCATAGGACCCGCCGATGACGACCGTGAGCTTGGGCACCCGCGCGCAGGCCACCGCGGTCACCATCTTGGCGCCGTGTTTGGCAATGCCGCCGGCCTCGTAGTCGCGGCCGACCATGAACCCGGAGATGTTCTGCAAGAACAGCAGCGGCACCATCCGCTTATCGCAGAGCTCGATGAAATGCGCACCCTTGACGGCAGATTCGGAGAACAGCACCCCGTTGTTGGCGACGATGCCGACCGGGTGGCCGTGGATATGGGCGAACCCGGTGACCAGGGTGCTGCCATATTCGGCTTTGAATTCGACGAATTCGCCACCGTCGACGAGTCGAGTAATGACGTTGTGCACGTCGTAGGGAATCCGGGGGTCGACGGGGACTACGTCGTAGAGTTCTGATTGATCGGCAATCGGATCAACCGTGGGCGAGACATCCCAGATCCGCGGCTGGCGCGGCCCCAGCGTCGAGACGATGCGCCGGAGGATGCGCAGCGCGTCGCGGTCGTCGTGGGCGAGATGATCAGTGACACCGGAGATCTTCGAATGCAGTTCTCCGCCACCAAGATCCTCGGCCGATACGACTTCCCCGGTGGCCGCCTTCACCAGCGGCGGGCCGCCGAGAAAGATGGTGCCCTGGTTGCGAACGATCACTGCCTCGTCGCTCATGGCGGGAACGTAGGCACCGCCGGCGGTGCACGATCCCAGCACCGCCGCAATCTGCGGGATGCCCTGCGCGCTGAGATTGGCCTGGTTGTAGAAGATCCGGCCGAAGTGATCGCGGTCGGGGAAGACCTCGTCTTGGCGGGGCAGGAAGGCGCCGCCGGAGTCGACCAGATAGATACAGGGCAGCCGGTTCTGGCTCGCGATCTCTTGAGCGCGCAGGTGCTTTTTGACAGTAATCGGGTAGTACGTGCCGCCTTTGACCGTCGCATCGTTGGCCACGATCATGCATTCGCGGCCCGAGATCCTGCCGATGCCGGTGATGATGCCGGCCCCGGGGCATTCGTCGTCGTACATCCCGTCGGCCGCGAGCGGGGCGACTTCGAGCAACGGGCTACCGGGGTCAAGAAGTCCGTCGACGCGATCCCGGGGCAGCAGTTTGCCTCGGTCGACATGGCGGGCCCGGGAGCGTTCCGAACCACCCCGCGCGGCCGTGGCCAGCTTGTCGCGCAACTGTGCGACGAGCGCGGTGTGCGCGTCGCGGTTTTCCGCCGGAGAGGTCATTGCTTGCAGGCCAGTTTCGGTTAATGGTCACTAACTCGTGTTATGTTAGTGGTGATTAACCGAAGTGTCTAGGGAGGCGGGATGGCATCGTCCGCTCCGGTCGAACGTAAAGACGACGCCTCGTCGCCGAACCCACGCAGCCGACGCAAATCGGACCGCCGCCTGCAACTGCTGACCGCCGCGGAGCGGCTGTTCGCCGAGCGCGGGTTTCTGGCGGTGCGGCTTGAAGACATCGGCGCCGCAGCGGGGGTCAGTGGGCCGGCCATCTATCGGCATTTCCCCAACAAGGAGTCGCTGCTCGTCGAGCTGCTGGTGGGCATCAGCACTCGCCTACTCGACGGCGCCCGCGGGGTCCGATCCGATCAAACCGATGCTGCCGCGGCGCTGAACGGCTTGATCGACTTTCACCTCGACTTCGCGCTGGGTGAGCCTGACCTCATCCGGATTCAGGATCGTGACCTCGCCTATCTGCCGTCCGCCGCCGAACGCCAGGTGCGCCGCGCCCAGCGCCAATACGTCGAGGTGTGGGTGGGCGTGCTGCGTGAACTCGAGCCCGGACTCGCCGAAACGGACGCCCGGCTGATGGCGCACGCCGCGTTCGGTTTGCTCAACTCCACTCCGCACAGCCTGAAGCCGTCCGACGGCAGGGCTGCGCGCGCAACGCGGTCACGTGCGGTGATGCGGGAGATGACCGTCGCCGCCCTGACCGCTGGCGCCGCCCCGGAATGACAAGCATTACCACTGTTCACCGGAGATTTCGGCGCCGATAGTTGTGCTGCAGGTACCCTGCAGCAATGAGGTGGGCATGAGCGATCGACGTCATCCCGATCACACCCGTTCAACGCAAGAGCGGACTGAAGAAACGCAACGACTGCGTCAGCCTTACCCGTCGTACACCGACCCGGCTTACGGCGGTCAGTCGTTCTATCCGCCCCCTAACTACGGCTCGCCGCCCGACGCGAACTCCACGCACCCTACCGAGAAGCTGCCTCAGTATTGGCTGCAGGGTCAGCCTCCGCCGGTTCAGTCACCGCAGGAACCCAAGCCCGGTCGACCGAAAGCGCCACGCTGGCTCTGGATCGCCGCGGCCGCCGCGGTGCTTCTGGTTACCGCATTGGTCATCGCCCTGGTGATCGCCAACGGCACGGCCAGAAGGCAAACGGCAGTACCCGCACTGCCCGAGACTCCGAGTTCGCAACACCCGGTGCCGAAGACATCGCCATCACCGTCGGCGAGCGCACCCGGGCCGGCGACCACTGAGCCCAGCCAGCCGGCCGATGCCAGCGCGATGCAGACCGTGGTCTACAACGTCAGCGGCGACGGCCGGGCCATCAGCATCACCTACGTCGACAACGAGGGGATGATGCAGACCGAGTTCAACGTCGGGTTGCCGTGGACCAAAGAAGTCAGCCTGCCTGAGTCCGGCAGCAAGACGCCGAACGTCACCATCGTGAATATCGGACACGACGTCACGTGCTCGGTGACTGTGGACGGAGTCGAGATCAACCAGCGCAGCGGCGTTGGCTTGACGATCTGCAACGGGTCGGGCTAGTCCGGCTCAGTCAACCTCTGTCGCCAGAAGCCGGTGCGGGGCACGCACAATCAGCAAGATAAGCAACCCAACCACCATCACCAGGCACAGGCCGCCCATGCCGGCGCGGACGGTCCCAAAAACGTCAACGAACACCGAAAACAGCCACGGCGCCACGAACGACACAGCACGCCCGGTCATCGTGTAGAGGCCGAAGGCCACGCCTTCTTTTCCGGCGCTGGACATCCTCAGCAGCAGAGTCCGCGCCGACGCCTGCGCCGGGCCGATGAACAGACACAGCAGCAGCCCGGTGACCCAGAACGCGCGAGACCCTGACACCGCCATCATGGCCAGCCCCGCCGCGATAATGCTGGCCAGTGATCCGACGATGACGGGCTTGGACCCGACCCGGTCGTCCAAAAAACCGCCGACGACGGCCCCTACCGCCGCCACCACGCTGGCGGCCACCCCGAAGATCAGCACATCGGCCGGCGAGATCCCGTACGCGTTGACGCCGAGTACGCCGCCGAAGGTGAAGACGCCGGCCAGTCCGTCGCGGAAGACCGCACTGGCGATCAGGTAATACACCAGGTTCCGGTCCCGGTGCCACTCCGTGACGAGGTCCTGCCACAGCTTGCGGTAGCTGCCGAACACACCGCGTACGGGGCTGAAAACTTCGGTCGGCGAAGGCAGCCGATGCGCTGTCAGCAGCAACGGCAGCGCGAACGCCACGAACCAGCCGGCCGCCAGCAGCATCGCCACTCGGACGTTGGTGCCGTCACTGACGGGCAGGTGCAGAAACCCGCGGGTATCACCCTCACCGACGATGCAGCCGAAGTAGGTGGTCAACAACAAGCCAACGCTGCCGACGAATGCCGCCGCCAAGCCGAAGCCCGAGATCCGGCCGGAGTTCTGCGGCGTCGAAATCTGACGCAGCATCGCGTTGTACGGCACGCTGGCCAGGTCGCCGCACGCCGCGGCGATTGCAAGCAACGCCAATCCGGGCCAAAGGTACTGCGGGCGGTCACGAATCAGGCTCATGGCGCTCACCAGCGCCACCACCATTCCGGTCAGCACGGTCAGGGCGATGCGCCGCCGCCGTGCATCTTCGACCCACACACCGATCACCGGCGCCAGCACGGCGATCGTCAATCCGGCGATCGCCAGCGCGCGACCCAGCCAGCTCGCCGGCGGCACATCGCCGGGCAAACCCTTGCCGACGGTGCCAGTCAGGTACACCGAGAACACGAATGTCACCACGACGGCGCTCACGCCGGCCGAACCGGTGTCCCACAGTGCCCACGCCAACGCGTGGGCTCGCTCGGATCTGGGCGAATCGTTACTGCCGGAATCAGCCATTGCTGGTCTGTCTACCATTGGCGCATGCCGGTACCCGCCCCCAGCCCCGACGCTCGCGCCGTTGTCACCGGCGCCTCGCAGAACATCGGCGAAGCATTGGCCACCGAATTGGCAGCGCGCGGTCACAGCCTGATCGTCACCGCGCGACGCGAAGACCTGCTCAACACCCTGGCCGGAAAGCTGACCGAGAAATACGGCGTCACCGTCGAAGTCCGTTCCGCCGACCTCGCCGACACGGCCGAACGCGCAAAACTGGTCGACGAGTTGGCCACCCGAAACATCTCGATCCTGTGCGCCAACGCCGGAACCGCCACCTTTGGTCCGGTCTCCACTCTGGACCCCGCGACGGAGCGGGCTCAGGTTCAGCTGAACGCGGTCGCGGTACACGACCTGGTGCTGGCGGTGCTGCCGGGAATGATTGAGCGCCAAGCCGGCGGCATCTTGATTTCCGGTTCGGCAGCAGGCAATTCACCGATCCCGTACAACGCGACCTACGCGGCGACGAAAGCGTTCGCGAACACGTTCAGCGAGTCATTGCGCGGCGAACTGCGCAAAACCGGTGTACACGTGACGGTGCTGGCCCCGGGCCCGGTGCGCACCGAACTACCTGACCCGTCCGCGGCGTCCATCGTGGAGAAGCTGGTGCCGGACTTTCTGTGGATCTCGACCGAATACACCGCAAAGAAATCCCTAGATGCATTGGCGCGCAACAAGATGCGCGTTGTCCCCGGGGTGACGTCCAAGGCGATGTCGGCGGCAAGCCAGTACGCGCCACGCGCGATCGTCGCGCCGATCGTCGGAACCTTTTACAAGAAAATGGGCGGCTGATCTACCGACGGCGTTTGCTGCCGCCGCCGAACATGTTGCGGATGATCTCGGTGCCCAGCGCCTTGAGGAAGGTCTGGAAGCCGCGGCTGTTCACGAATCGACTGAACCAGCCGGGCTTTTTCGCGGCCTCGGGTGCGTTCTTCCCCGCCGCCGGCTGCTCGGCTGGAGCCTTTGCTTTTTCGGCTTCGATCTTCTCGTACGCGGATTCCCGGTCCTTGGTCTCACCGTAGACCGCCTGCAGGGGGCTGGCTTTGGCCGCAGTGCCGATCGCGTCATCGCCGATGGCGGCCATCAGCGAACGTGGCGAACGCAGTCGGGTCCACGCCACCGGGGTTGGGGCGCCGCGTTCCGACAGCACGGTGACAATTGCTTCGCCGATGCCCAGTGACGTCAACGCCGAAGCCAGATCGTAGACACCGGTTTTCGGGTAGGTGCGGACGGTCTTCGTCAGCGCCTGCTGGTCGTCGGGCGTGAACGCGCGCAGTGCGTGCTGGATGCGAGCTCCCAACTGCGACAACACCTGGTTGGGCACATCGGTGGGCAACTGGGTGCAAAAGAACACGCCGACGCCTCGAGAGCGGATCAGCTTGACCGTCTGCTCGACCTGCTCCAGGAAGGCCTTGGACGCGTCGTTGAACAGCAAGTGGGCCTCGTCGAAAAAGAAGACCAGCTTGGGTTTGTCGACGTCACCGATTTCCGGCAACGTCTTGAAAAGGTCCGACAGCACCCACATCAGGAACGTCGAGAACAGCACCGGGCGTGCGGCTTGAGCTCCGAGCTCCAGCAGCGAGATGACCCCGCGCCCCTTGTCGTCAAAACGCAACAGGTCCTTGGGTTTCAGTTCCGGTTCACCGAAAAAGGTATCGGCGCCTTCGGCTTCAAGATTGACCAAGGCGCGCAGGATGACGCCTGCCGTTTGCGCAGAGACGCCGCCCAACGACTTCAAATCGGCCTTGCCGTCGTCGCTGGTGAGCTTCCCGATCACCGCACGTAGGTCTTTCAGGTCCAGCAGCTCGTAGTTCTGCTGATCGGCATAGTGGAAGATCAAGCCAAGCGTTGACTCTTGAGTAGAGTTGAGCCCCAACACCTTTGACAGCAGGATCGGCCCGAAGCTGGCGATCGTGGCACGTACCGGAACACCGATGCCCTTGGTTCCCAGCGACAGGAAGTCCACCGGAAAGGCGCTTGGCTCCCATTTGTCGCCGGATTCCTTGGCGCGAGCGGTGATCTTGTCACTGCTTTCACCGGGGCGCGACAGACCGGACAGGTCGCCCTTGACGTCTGCCATCAATACCGGTACGCCCGCCGCCGAGAGTTGTTCGGCGATTACCTGCAGCGTCTTGGTCTTTCCGGTACCGGTCGCGCCGGCTACCAGACCATGCCGGTTGACGGTGGCCAGCGGGATGCGGATCTGCGCGGTCGCGTCTGTCTTGCCGTCGATGACGACTGCACCCAACTCCAGGGCCTGGCCCTCGACGGCGTAGCCGGCTGCGATCTGCTGTGCGGGGTTCGCGGTCGATTCAGTGCTCATAAGACCCTTGTCTCTCGCCTACTTGCCGTGGTCTCGATCACGCACGACCTTACTGGCTGTTGCGTTCAGGCGGGGTGGCTGCAGGACCGCTAGCTAACTTTGCCTACTGTGAATGCTGTGCGGGACGAACTGGTGTGGATCGACTGCGAAATGACCGGGTTGGACCTGGGCTCGGACAAGTTGATCGAGATCGCCGTCCTGGTCACCGACGCTGACCTGAACATCCTTGGCGACGGCGTCGACGTGGTGATCCACGCCGATGATGCGGCGCTGTCGTCGATGATTGACGTGGTGACCCAGATGCACACCCGCTCCGGGCTTATCGAAGAGGTGCGGACATCCACCGTGGATCTCGCGACAGCCGAAAAGTTGGTGCTCGACTACATCCGTCAACACGTCAAGCAAGGCAAGACGGCGCCGCTGGCGGGCAACTCGATCGCCACCGATCGTGGCTTCATCACCCGCGACATGCCTACGCTGGATTCGTTTCTGCACTATCGGATGATCGATGTGAGCTCGATCAAGGAGCTGTGCCGCCGGTGGTATCCGCGGATCTACTACGGCCAGCCGGCCAAGGGTCTGGCGCACCGCGCGCTGGCCGATATCCACGAATCCATCCGTGAGCTGCAGTACTACCGGCGGACCGCATTCGTAACACCGCCGGGCCCCACGACCAGCGAGATCGCTGCCGTGGCCGACGAGCTCGGGGTTGCACCGGCCGCGCCGGAGGAAATGGATTCGGCCCCGACGGACCCGAGCAGCTAGTATCGACGTCGCCGCTTCTCGTCTGGCGGCAATGGTGGGTGTAGTTCAGTTGGTAGAGCGTCAGGTTGTGATCCTGAATGTCGCGGGTTCGAGTCCCGTCACTCACCCCAAAGGTCAGAGGGCGTTTTAGCCCTCTGACTTTTTTCTTTCCGGGTACACGCGACCTGCGGATTTCCCTGCTGGCGGGTAACACAACCCCTGGTATTCCGTTGTTGTCTCGCGGCGCGGGCGTCTACTAATGACGTGGAAAACACGAACGGGGTAGTCCTGCCGCCCCGACCTAGCATCAGGCAGACCGCCGACTACTTCGGCGTTGACCGGAAGACGATCCGTCGATGGGTCGCACCAGGCCGACTCACGGCAAACCGCCTCGGCCCCCACCTAATTCGGCTAAACCGCGCAAAAGTTCTCCAGCTCGGACGGCCGGTGGGTGCCGCATGAGCGAAAACCAGACTCCCGAGGAGCAGCTAGCCGAAGTGGCGCGCGCTGCGCTGGCCGGCGGCCTATTCGCATTCGAGCATGACAGCCAGCTCCAGGCGCAGCAGCTTCGCGAGCAATTGGATCTGCTGGGGAAGTGGGGTGTGACGCATAACGACCCGGACGGGCGGATGCTCCAGAGTGTTGCGATGGCCCTGCGCCTGCTCACCAATGGCGGAATTACCGGCATTGTGCGCCGTATCGCGGCCACGCTGCAAAAACCCTTGTGACGGGCAAACCCGGGTTGGGTTGCAAAGCCATACGAAGCGCACCACAACCACCGGACACGCAGATCTTAGCTACCGGCGCGTAGCGCGGCGGTACAGCCAAATGGCAAGAACCACGGCGGCCACCAGGACGACCACCCCAACGCCGAGTGCGGCAAGGCCGGCAGCCCCGAGGGCCGTCCCGATTCCTCCGAATAGATGCCCATGTCTTCGCCGTCTAGCGCTAAACGACGCAAGTACTGTCACCAGCGACAAGGTCAACACGTCCAACCCCTCTCGTCGGTGCCCAAAACGTACAGGTTGTGATCCTGAATGTCGCGGGTTCGAGTCCCGTCACTCACCCCCAAGGGGCGTGCGGCTTCCGCTGGAGGGGACTCTTGACGCCGCCGGCTTAGCGTTGACTGCGCGAGGCGGCTCTGCGCATCTCGAGCTCGAACCCGCCCGCCTCCGCCGCGTAGCCGATTGCGCCGACGGCGACACCGACCACTTGCCACAAGACGTGGCCGCTTAACAGCGCAAGTTGACCGCGGACATTGCGACTGACGCCAACCTCGGTTGGACGACCGAGAGTTTCATTCACGCCTATAAGGTTAAAAGCGTCAGCGACCGCTGGAACGGAGGGGCGCTCAGTCGGCGTGTCGAGCACGAATTAGGTTGCTAGATAACGAATGCGCCGTAACCAATCGGTGTCACGCTTTGGCATTGCCGGCGTGCCACTGATCCCACGGGATGTTCCAATCGCCGAGCCCTTCGGTCCCCGACAGCGGCGGGCCGAGCGTGTTGACCACTTGCACGATGTCGCCGCGCTTAGTGTGCTCGAAGAACCATTGGGCATTGCTCGGGCTCACATTGAGGCAACCGTGGCTGGTGTTGGTGTGACCTTGGGCGCCCACCGACCACGGCGCCGAATGCACGAATACTCCGCTGTAGGACATCTGGGTGGCGAAATCCACCTCGGTGCGATATCCGTTGGGCGAGTTGGCCGGAACGCCATAAGTCGATGAATCCATGATCATGTGCGCGAAGCGCACACCGAGAATGTAGGTACCGCTGGCGGTGGGAGTGCTGTCCTTGCCCATCGACGTCGGCATGGTCTTGACCACATCACCGTTGACGCGCACCGTCACCATCTTCGTGTTGTCGTCGGCGGTCGCGATGACTTCGTTTCCAACGGTGAAGTGTGAGCGCACGTTGTCCTCGCCGAACACCCCGTCACCCAGGTCGACACCGTAGGTGTTGACCGCGATGTTCACATTCGTCCCAGGCTTCCAGAAATGCTCTGGGCGCCAACGAACTTCGCGCTTGTTCAGCCAATAGAATGCGCCCTCGACGGGCGGATCGGTCGTCACCACGATGGCCTTTTCGGCGGCCTCACGGTTCGCGATGGCCTCGTCGAACTGGATCGCCACCGGCTCGCCGACACCGACCACCTCGCCGTCGCGCGGCGCGGCGTAGGGCATGGTCAGGTTGTGCGGCGAGTGAGTCTGGAACGTCAACTGGCGAGTCGCCACTCCGCCGAGCCCGCGGGCTTTGGCGGTCAGCGTGTACATCCTGTTGTAGCCCAACCGCTCCTTAGTAGCCCAGTGCACGCCGTCGGGGCTGAGTTGGCCGTCGACGGTCCCGCCGTTTTCGTTGACCATCTCGACGGAGGCCAGGACGCCGTCGTCGGCGTTCACCGTCACCGGGCTGTCCACCGCGACGCCGACAGCGCCGTCGGTCACCGAAGCGCTGAGTTTGGGGACGAGCAGGTCACCGAAGGGCGTGGCCTTGTCCATGATGGCCTTCGGCGCCGGAGCGCCGCCGCCGCCGCTGCAGGCCGCCGCGCCGAAAACGGCAAGCGGCACCATCAGCACAGCCAGCAACCGCCGGCCTCGCTGCTGACGCGCGATGAAGCGATCCCCCACCTGCGTTGTTCCCCTTCACGACGGGTAATGGTTTGTTACTGCGGAGTATTCTAAGCGGTGGATGACTGTTAACAGTCATCAGCGACCTATTACAGCCTCGACGATTTCGTCCCCCGACGGAATGACTGTTATTGTCGCAAACGCAGTCCAGCAGGATGCACGCGCCGTTAGCTCAGTTGGTAGAGCAGCTGACTCTTAATCAGCGGGTCCGGGGTTCGAAACCCTGACGGCGCACTTCAAAACGTCGGCCATGTCTGTGGTCCTTGTCGACCTCGCAAATCCTGCCCCACCAGTGGTTGCTGGGAGTAGTTTTTTCTCGTGCCAGGCTGCTCATTGGCACCCCGCGAAGAGCTGCGCCGAAGGAGCCGCAATGGGGTTCGTCCAGCCCAACTTGCCGGTCGTCGACATGGCCGAGTGGAGCAAGAAGCCGCGTGCCGAACGTGTGGTGCCGATGGTGCGCCACATCGCTGAGAACGGCTTCGGCACCCCACTGATCATGCACGTCATGTACGGCATCAAGATCGCCCTCTACATTCTCGGTGCCTGGCTGTTCGTATGGTCTACCAACGGCATAGACGGGTTCACCAAGGTCGCCGCGTGGTGGACCGAGCCGATCGTGTTCGAAAAGGCTGTGCTGTACACGATGCTGTTCGAGGTCGTAGGCCTCGGTTGCTGCTTCGGGCCGCTGGCCGGTCGCTACTTCCCGCCGATGGGCTCGATCCTGTTCTGGCTACGTCCCGGCACCATCCGGCTTCCCCCCTGGCCCGACCGGGTTCCGTTGACCAAGGGAAACGACAGAACGCTGTTCGACGCACTGCTCTACGGCATCCTGCTCGGGTTGCTGGTCCTTGGGCTGGTTTCCGACGGGTCCGGCCCAATTCCCGCGCTGGGCACGGCGATCGGCGTCTTGCCGCGTTGGCAGGCCGTCGCGATTCTGACGGTTCTGGCCGTGATCGGCCTGCGAGACAAGGTCATCTTCCTGGCCGCCCGCGGCGAGGTGTACGCGCCGCTGGCGCTGGTGTTCCTGTTCGCCGGGGCCGACATCGTCGTCGGGGCCAAGGTGGTCTTCATGATCATCTGGCTGGGCGCGGCGACGTCCAAGCTCAACCGGCACTTCCCCTTCGTGATCTCGACGATGCTGGCGAACAACCCGTTTATCCCCTCGGGCGCACTCAAGCGCGCGTTGTTCAAGCGCTATCCGGATGACTTGCGGCCCAGCGCATTAGCGGGTTTCATCGCCCACTTCTCGACCGCCGTGGAGGGCCTGGTGCCGCTGCTGCTGTTCCTCTCGCACGGCGGCTGGCCGACGACCATCGCCGCGTTCGTGATGATCGTGTTCCACCTGAACATCCTGCTGGCCTTCCCGATGGGAGTGCCGCTCGAGTGGAACGTGTTCATGATCTTCGGGGTGCTGTGGTTGTTCGTCGCGCACGCGCGGCTGGGCCTGTCAGATCTCGCCAGCCCCTGGCCCATCGTGCTGTTCGTGGTCATCGCTACGGTCGTGGTGGTGGGAAACCTCTACCCGCGCAAGGTTTCGTTCCTGCCCGGGATGCGTTATTACGCCGGCAACTGGGACACCACGGTGTGGTGCGTCAAGCCGTCGGTGGACGAGAAGTTCCGCATCGGCTCCCGCGCGCTTGGCCCGATGCAGCACCTGCAGCTGGAGCGGTTGTACGGCAGCAAGGAGGAAACGCTGATCCCCCTCCACCTTGCCCTCGCGTTCCGCGGGATGAACACCCACGGGCGCGCGCTGCTCACCCTGGTGCACCGCGCGCTGGCGGGCTACGACGAAGACGACTACAACCTGTGCGAGGGCGAGGTCCTCTGCGCCATGGTTCTAGGGTGGAACTTCGGCGACGGGCACATGCACAACGAGTGCCTCATCGAGGCCCTACAGGAGCGGTGCGGGTTCGATCCCGGCGACGTCCGCGTCGTGATTCTCGACGCGCAGCCCATCCACAAACAGCGCCAAGAGTATCGGCTCGTGGATGCGGCGACGGGTGAATTCGAGCGCGGCTACGTCGACGTCGACGAGATGGTCACCGCTCAGCCGTGGGCGGACGACCTTCCAATACACGTTCAGCACAGCACCGCGGCCGGCCACGCGTAATCTGCCGCCGCGGAGCGGCCGGTGTTGATGCGTTGCTGCGCAAGCACAATCGAGCTAACGAGGGGTGGAGTTCCCATTCAATTTCTCTAAATGCGGCGGCTGGAGTATGCGTCGATCCACTCGGAGTATCGAGTAGTGAAGATGGTGGCGTTCTCGCGGGGTGCGAGGCT
>Ga0209624_10002140_pt1 | contig 14818 bp, 10 predicted proteins | sample JacPinW_OM2H0_O1_FD_188565 | JGI IMG/M metagenome (GOLD analysis project Ga0209624, IMG submission 188565) | Forest soil microbial communities from Algoma, Ontario, Canada - Jack Pine, Ontario site 1_JW_OM2H0_O1 (SPAdes) (version 2) | ecosystem: Environmental > Terrestrial > Soil > Boreal...
CAGCAGCAAATTTGGTTTCTGCAGCAAAAGTTTGGCCAGCGCCAGTCGCATTTGCCAGCCACCGGAGAACTCATCGGTTTGCCGCTCCCAGTCTTCTTTACGAAATCCCAACCCCATCAGAACGCGTCCTACCTCGGCCTCAATCGAGTAGCCGTCGCGGGTGCGGAATTCGTGCTCCAGGCTGTGGTAGCGGTCGGCGACGTCGGCATATTCCGCACTCGTGTGATCGAGCTCGGAGATGCGGTGAGTCAGCGTTTCCAACTCCAGTTCCATGGCGTGAAGCCCGGTGAATACGGCCATGCATTCGGCGAACACAGTCCGGCCGGAGAGCGAGAGCCCGTCCTGGGGAAGATAGCCTGCCGTGGTTCCCTTGGCTACGATGAGCGAGCCGTAGTCGAGCGTGTCCAAGCCGGCGAGAATCTTCATCAAAGTGGATTTGCCGGTGCCGTTGGCGCCCACCAGCCCGACGCGGTCGCGCGGCGTGATGAGCCAGTCGGTGTTTTCAAAAAGAAGTTTGTGGCCGAAGCGTTTTCCGGCGCCAGAAAGCTGAATCATGGGCTGGATTCATCGTCTCACATTCGAGCCCGCAGTCGCGAATCCCGAGTATCGGAACTGGAGTCAGGAATGCGCGAGCGCGCGGGCGTGGCGGGATCCTGGATGTGCGCCCCACAGCTCGCTGTGGAACCGAATGCGCTCCAGAGCACGATCGATCACGGCTTCCATTTCGCGCACGTACTTCACTTCACGGCCCTTGGCCAGTCTGTGCCGCGCTTCTTCCGGACTGAACCAGGTGGGATGACGCATCGGTTCGTCGGGCCGGCGCAACTCGTGGATTTCCATCAAGAAGGCTTTGACTACAAATTCCTCCACCCCGCCCGGCTGCCAGAACACGCCCTTGGAGTGGAGGTAGAGATGAAAATGGCGCGGCTCGATGGTTCCCAGGGCCCCGGCCTCTTCGGCCGCTTCGCGCTCCGCCGCCTGGCTGTGCGATAGGCGTGCTTCGGGTGATCCCTTGGGGAAGGTCCATTTATTTCCGCGATTGGTGTTCACCAGCAGGAATTCCACAGCTGCGTTCCGCCTTCGGAAGCACACTGCGGCCACCTGCAGTGGCAGCGATTTCGAAACGCGAGGTGAACCCATGACCGCGATCTCCTCGAACTAGGTTACTCAAAAGATATTTCATGAATGTTAAAGTGCAGCGAAAAATGTGCAATGAGAGGGGTTACGAAAGAGTGCCCTCAGGTCGCTATAGTCCAGCGCCGTAGACGGGAATCGCCGCTCCAGTGACATCCTTTCCGCCTTCTCCCGCCAGCCACAAGATCAAACTGGCAACCGAGGCAGGCTGCACCCACTGGGAGATATCGGCGCCGGGCATATCTCTGCGATTGGCGGGAGTGTCCATGGTTCCCGGCAGAATCAGGTTCGCGGTAACACCGGCCTGTTTATTTTCCAGAGCGACCGTTCTGATCAGAGATACCAGCGCCGCCTTCGAGGCACTGTAGGCTCCGACCTGGGGACCAGGCTCTTCGGCAGCCCGGCTGCCAATTGCGATGATCCGTCCCGCTCCGGCTTGGCGCATTTGCGGAATCACCGCGCGCAGGACGTGAAACGCGCAGTTCAGATTGGCGTCGAACATGCGTTGCCAGGTAGCGTCGTCCATGTCAGCCACGGCGAGACCGCCCGCGAAGCCGCCCACTAAATGAGCCAGCACATCGATTCGTTTCGAGCGCGCGATCACGCTGTCTACTACTTTCTTCGCCGCCCCCAGGCTGGTAAGCGCGGCGGCGAGGGCTATGAAATTGGGATGGTCGAAGTCAGATTGCTGAATGCTCGGAGATACCCCAACGACGGTAAAGCCTGCGCCGAGGAAGGCCTTTGTGACGTGGGCTCCGAGGCCACCTTTGGCGCCGGTGATCAACGCGATTTTTTCAGCCATGGGTCAAGACCCTCCAACCGATTCTTCGATGCACCTGGCGAGCGACGGGAGTCCTATTTCAGGCCAGTTTGCTCTCGAGCGTGTTGCGGTCCAATTCCTTCTCCCACCGCGCCACCACCAGCGTCGCGACGCCGTTGCCGATCATGTTCACCAGCCCGCGGAACATGCTCATAAAGCGGTCGATGCCGAGGATGAGCGCCATCCCCGCCACGGGAATCGTGGGGACCACCGACAGAGTAGCGACTAAAGCAATAAAAGATGCTCCCTGCACGCCGCTCGCTCCTTTCGACGTCAGCGTGGCGACTGAGAAAATGGTGAGCTGTTCGAGCAGGGTTAAATGGGTGTGGGTGGCCTGGGCAACAAACAGCGCCGCCAGCGTCATATAGAGGCTGCTGCCGTCCGTGTTGAAGGTATATCCGGTAGGAACCACCAGGCCAACCAGGGAGCGCGAGCAACCCAGCTTTTCGAGTTTCTCCATCAGCGTGGGGATCGCGGTTTCCGACGAACTGGTGGCCAGCACCAGCAGGATTTCTTCTTTGATATACAGCAGGAACTTCACGATGCTGAATCCCGCGACCCGGCAAATCGCTCCGAGCACGATGAGTACGAACAGAATCGAAGTCAGGTAAAAAGTGGCGACGAGCTTGACCAGTGGTCCGAGCGAGGCGAGTCCGTACTTTCCGATGGTGAAGGCCATGGCGCCAAAAGCGCCGAGCGGCGCAAAGATCATCAGAATGTTCACCACGCGAAATACGACGTGGGTCAGCGACTCAAGCAGCGCCACCACTGGCTTCGCTCGCGGCCCCGCCGACGACAAGCCAAAGCCGAATAGAATCGATACGAAAACCACCTGCAAGATATCGCCCCTGGCAAACGCATCCGTCACCGTGGTGGGGATGATGTGCATCAGGAATTCGGTGACGCCCTGCGCCTTGGCCTGCCCGGCGTAATCGGCGACGGCCTTGGCATCGAGCGACGCGGGGTTCACATTGAAGCCACTGCCGGGATGCACCAGGTTGCCGACCACCAGCCCAACCCCGAGCGCGATGGTAGAAACGATTTCAAAGTAGAGCAGCGCCTTGCCACCAACCCGCCCCACTTTCTTCAAGTCCTGCATACCGGCGATGCCGGTGACCACCGTGCAAAAGATGAGCACCGTGATGATCATGGTGATCATGCGAATGAAGGCGTCGCCCAGCGGCTTCATCGCGATCGCCCGGGTGGGACTGACATACCCAAGCACCACGGCGATCACCATGGCGATGAGAACCTGCACCCAAAGAGACGAGTAGAGCGGCTTCGGCCGCGGCGGAGTGGACTCGGTGGGCGACGCTTCGATCAGAGTAGACATGGGCTGGCTCGCGGACCTCTTCTTTCCCAAGGCGGCTTCGGCCAAGTCAGTTCGCCGGAGCCTCCAGCGTCTTCACCAGCCACGGAATAATGACCTGCTTGAAGATCAGGGGATCGGGCCAGACTCCAACCTGTCGGCCCAAGTGTCCACCCTGAGGATTGATCCAGGCTTGTTTCGGAACATCGCCTTTGCTCAGCAGCAGGTATTCGTCATCGATGGGCACCTGCGTGTCGAGAACTCCGGCAAGAATGAGCATCGGCGCCATCGGCTTGCCTAGCAAACCCTCATGGACCAGGGACAACTTGGGCAGAAAGTCGCCCATTTCATCGAGCGTGTCGACGCCTTCGAGAATGCTCATCAGCGCCGGCACCTGGTCAAACAAGTATTCGCGATTGCCCAGCAGCGAGTTCATCAGAAAATCTCTCTGGAAGAACTTGTCCACCGGCGGGGATTGTGCACTGCAGCCGCGCAACCGGCCGCGCTCAACGATCGCCATCTTCGTCGCCCAGTACGCTCCCCAACTCACGCCGTGCATCGCGATGCGGTTTTTATCGATCTCCGGCCGCGACTCGACGTAATCAATCACGCGCGACAACATGCGATCCGCTGTCTCGCTCACTTTGATCGGATTCTGTCCGGTCCCCGGGCCGTCGACCGCGAGATAGCCAATGCCAAGGGGAAGAATCGCGCTGAAGCTTTCCGTTAGATCTTCCTTGCGGCTGTCCAGACCGTTCACCGCAATCACCAGCGGCACTGCAGCTTTCGCATTCTTCGGCAGGCGCAGGTAACCGATGATCTGTTTTCCTTCGAAAGGAATGTGCACGACCTCAAGCGGTGGATCCATGAAGCGCGCGTGCGCCAGAAATGCCTCGAGAGCTTTCTCGTACGAGTGTTGTTTGCCGGGAGACGCGGGAATGGGCCAGCGTCCGAACGAATAAAGCCGCCATGCCCGGATGTAATCGGCATTTGCTTTCGTGGGATCGGTGTTCTCGAGCGACTTCGCTTGGTTGAAATAGCCATCGGCCACATGCATGAACGCTGCGGCCCATTCGTCCTTGTCGGCGGTGTGAATGCTTTCGAAAGCTTCTTTTACGTCGCCGGGGTCAAGCCCGATTAACGGATATTGCCCAACCTCGGCGCGGTGAATAGCCTCGACTCGAACCTCGTCGATCGTGCGTTCGCGACGCTCTTCTTTTTGCCCGAAGGCCATGACAGAAATGAATGCTAGCAGCAGAAACCATAGAGATGCGGAATAAAACTGACCTTTTATATTCATGCTTCAGCCCTTTTTCTCCTTGCTCGCAATCCGGCGAGCAGTATTAGAAAAAAGGCCGGACGGAACTACGTCCGGCCCTCTTTGTATGTTTCAATTATGACCGCGTGTTTAGAAAGTGAACTTCAAACCTAACTGCACCGCTCGGCTGCCGCCCGAGCCGATAACGGGATTTGCTGCTGCAACGTCCGGCGTGGCACAACCACAGCCGAACGGCTGTACGGAGGGATCGTTCAAACCGAACCCGTTCTGACCGCCGTAAGGATTCGCGAAGTTGGGATGGTTGAGAATGTTGAAGAACTCCGCGCGGAACTGAGCACGCAAACGCTCACCGAAGTGCCAATTCTTGGCGACGGAGAGATCGAAGTCCCTGAAGCCAGAGTCGGGGAACATGTTCCGCGACATGTTGCCCAACTGACCGAGCGGCGGCGGAATCATGATCGAGCCCCCCTGGGCATAACAGCCGAACTGGTTGAGGGAGGCCGTCGCTCTACCAGCCGCGCCTCCGTCGACTGCCAGAGCCTGGCTGGCACAAGCCGAGTTGCTGGCTCCGGGGAAATAGGGAATCGCAGTCGGACCCGACTTGAAGTCGGAAGGCTTCCCGTAAAAGCTCCAGCGGATGGGGGCATTAGCCGGCGGACTCACCGGCAGAGGACCGGTCCCTGAGGCATCCGTCCCCAAATCGATGGGGCCCCAGGGTTGCGAGCTTTGCAGGGTCACGATGGAGTTGAGCTCCCAGCCTTCCAGCATCTGCCCATAGCCAGTTCGTCCGGGAATGGCATAGGTAAGCGACAACGTGAAGCGTTGCCGTATGTCGAAGTCGCTGTTCGCGTACTCGCGACCAACATTGTTGGAATCCTCGGGCAGGCCCGCGCCGTAGCCAAAGTCCCAGTTGGCGCCGACGTCATCGAGCGCATGCGCGAAGGTGTAGCCAGCCACCATGCTCAGGCCGTGATAGTTTCTGGAGTTCAACGTGGCCTGCAAACCGTCGTAGTTCGAGCGGTAGACGTTCGCCATGTTGAAGATATTGCTCAGGTAGGGGAACTTTGTCGCGTATGGTTCGGCGGCCACCTCGTTCCCCGAGTCGACGGCACAATTGTTGTACGCCGGAGCGCTGGCGAGACACGCGGTAAGGGAGCCAACCCCAGTACCTGCGGTTGTCCAGCCCGATCCTACCGGAGGCTGATTAATATCCCGAATGCCCGTCAGATTCGTTCCATGATTGCCCACATAGGCAACTTCCAGAGAAAGATTCGGCGAGAAGGCGTGCTGCACATTCAGCGTCCAGTTCCAGACATAAGGAGTGGTGATGTTGCGGTTCACGCTCATGATGGGGCATGGACTTGCGAAGCAATTGATCGTAGCGCTGCCATAGAGAGGAGTTCCGCTGTCCCATTGAGGGAGGATGGGCGGAACCGATACGTTGCCAGCCGTAATCGTGCCGCCTGCGGTATCGCCCGCGGCGTCGATGACAGCGCCCGTAGGAACGTTCGAGAGACCGAACGCGTTGTTGAAGGCGAGCAGCGCTTCCCAATTTATGGTTTCATACACCAAACCCGCTCCACCTCTTACGACAGTGTCTCCTTTACCCGTTACATCCCAGGCAAATCCCAGGCGGGGGGCGAAGTTTGTGTGATCGGGATTGTAAGGGCCGCTCACGCCATTCATTCCCTCCTGAATCAATCCCGTCGGCGAATTAGGGTCGAAATTGCCGAGAAGGTTGTGGGCTTCCTTGATTACGGAGCTAAATTCATAACGCACCCCGGCGTTAAGTGTGAGGTTCTTCGTAGCACGCCAGTCATCCTGCACGAATAATCCGTAGGCCCAGTTGTGGATCTGCCGATTGGGATCGCCCACTTGCACCGAGGCCTTGAAGGGGTCGCCTGCGAAAAAATCTTCCAATGCGGTGGAATTCGCGAGGGCGACGCCACCCAGGAAAGTGATGCTGCCTCGCGCGTTTCCAAAGGCGCCGCCGTTCACGTCGTTGCGGTGCAGCTCGCCGCCGAATTTGAAGGAATGTTTTCCCAAGGTGTAGGAAACGTGATCGATAAACTGGGTGATCGAGTCTGGACCCTGGAACTTCGGCCACTTGAAACCGCCGAGGCCAGGGACGAACGCTCCGGCGAAGCCGATGCGGGGCAAGCCTCCGGTGAACGGTCCGCTTACGCCTGTGTTGATCCCGTAGGCGGACGCCGGAGTATTCAAATCGCCCGGGAGCGTCGGCTGGTAGAGGCGGTTATAGCCGAAGCGCGCTTCATTCACCCACTTCGCATTCGGAATCCAAATCCAGTTTCCTCCAACCACTTGTGCACGGGTATGGATGTCGGACTCCCATTTGGCTTGCAGCTCCGGGAAATCTTCGACGGTTCCCGAGTTATTCCCGAAAAAGTACATACCGCTGACGCTGTTGTGTTGGTTGATGTTGTAATCCACTTTGCCAATCGCGTTGTCGACGCCGACATTGTTGGGGAAGCCCTGGACCACGTTGATCGATTGTGTATTGTTGAGCGGAAATCCCGTGCCGTTGCAGGCGACCGCACCAGCGGCAGAAACGCTGCAGCCCGAGATCAGCTGGCTGGCATGGCTGATAGGGACACCGCCGGCCAGAAGATCTGCAATGGCGTTGGGAATGCTGTTGGCGCAGTCGCCTGCGACGAAAGTACAGGTCGGCGTTGCCGGCGTGGGTAACCCCACAGTGGTCGGTGTGGTCACACTATAAGAGTTTCCCACATCGTAGCGCTGGCCTTCATAAGCTCCAAAGAAGAAAAGCTTGTCCTTGACAATCGCGCCGCCAAAACTCCCCCCAAACTGTTCGAGTGTCCGGGAAGTTTTCGCCGCTGGAGCAGCGTTGAAATAATTGCGCGCGTCCAGCACGCCATCGCGGCCGAAGGCGAAGGCGGACCCGTGAATCCTATTGCTTCCCGACTTCAATCCAACGTTGATGACCGCACCCGGCTTCCATCCGTACTCGGCGGGCGGATTCTCCTGAACATTGAACTCCTGGATTGCGTCGATCGGCAGAATGGTCGCGGAATCTCCCGCGATACCGGCGCCGTTGATGATGCCTTGACCGGAGAAGGGCTCGCTGTTGAACAGGCCTTCGACGAAGTAGGCATTGTCTTCGGCGCGCAATCCGTCGGTGCTCGTGGTGGAGAACCCACCGCCGGGATAGCGCATCACGCCCGGGCGAAGCTGCAGCAAGTTCTCGTAGTTGCGGCCGTTTAACGGCAGGTCATTGATTTCCTGGTTGCTCAGCGTTCCTCCGAGGGTGGCGGAGGTGGTATTGATCAGGGGTACTTCTTCTTGCACGATCACGGTCTCCGTGACTTGTCCCGGCTGCAGCGCGAAATCAGCCCGGACGTCAGTTGCGACCTCGATCGCGACATTCGGCCGCTCGGTAGACTTGAACCCCTTGGCTTCCACGTGAATCTTGTAAGTACCCGGCGCCAGGTCGGCGGCAACGTAGGCCCCGGCTTCGTCCGCGGTGAGCGTGCGCACGGTGCCGCGCTCCACGCTGGTGATGACGACGGTCGCACCCGTGACCGCTGCGCCGCTCTGATCGGAGATGCTGCCCAGAATTCGGCCGGCGGTGGACTGAGCTGAAGCGGGCACGCCCAAAGCGCAAACCGTCAATACGATGAAAAATATCCCGCTGGCTACCCTGGCAACCTGACCCGCGGACATGGCGGTGCGTCGGAACTTCATTCGAGGCCTCCGAAGTCTGGTCCGACAGCCATACCATTGCCCGCCGAATGAAGTCAAGAAAATTCGTTCCGCCGAGGTCGGCGACGAGCCTGGTTGATTAAGGTCCAGCTTGTCCGTTTGCTTCTATCTTATGTTTTCTTTAAAAAATTACGGAATTCAAGAAGGGGTTGCGTTTCGATCGAGGGCGGTGCTACTCTGTATGGTCTTACCACCATACCTAAGAACCACCCATGATCACGTCATCCGACAAGATCCCAGAATCGCCGCCGCAGCCGTTGGACCTGCGGTATAGTAGTCAGACCATCGCTGGTTCCCCCGAACCCGTTCGTGCGGGAGAGACTCCTGTGTACAAAGTCGTTCGCACCTCTCGACTGTATGAGCAAATCGTGCAGCAGATCGAAGAGTCGGTTCTCAACGGAACCCTGAAACCTGGCGATCAGCTTCCTGCCGAACGCGAGTTGGCACAGCGTCTTGGAGTCAGTCGTACCGCGGTGCGTGAGGCGGTGAAGACGCTGCGGGAAAAAGGTCTGGTGGAAGCCTACTCCGGCCGGGGAACATTTATCACCGATGGAACTTCGCAAGCCGCTCGCCAATCTTTCGATCTCATGGTGAAAATCGGGCAGCCGGAAGGCTCGCCGCATCTGGCGGAGCTTCGGCTGATTCTCGAGCCTGGCATCGCGGCGCTAGCCGCGGTCCGCGCCAAGGAAGAAGATCTGGCCGCGATGCGCGAGGCGGTGGTGGTGATGGACGGCACACAGAAAGATCCCCAGGCCTACATCGAAGCCGATCTTGATTTTCATTTGGCGCTGGCAGAGGCGGTCGCGAATCCGCTAATTCTCTCTCTGATCGATTCCATCGTCGGATTGCTGCGCGAGCAACGCATGAAAATCTTTAATGTGGAAGGCGGCCCGCAGCGCGGACAGATTCATCACAAGCGCATCCTCGAGGCGATCGAGCGGCGCGATTCCGAGATGGCTCGGAGCGCGATGCGCTCCCATCTCGAGCAGGTGCGGGAGGATTCGAAGGCACCCCCCGGTATCCCGTCGGCCTCTTCGTCACACAGAAAGCATATGCCGGCGGGTTCCAAAGACAATCCGTAAATTAGGTCGGAGAATCGTTGGATTAGACTTCGGAGGTTCGGGGCGGATGGCGAAACTCGGGTTCATCGGTCTGGGAGTCATGGGCAGCCAGATGGTCAACCGGCTGCTCAGCAAGGGTCATAGCGTGACAGGATACAACCGCACGCGGGCCAAGGCGCAGTGGTTGGTCGAAAAAGGGATGAAATGGGCGGACTCGCCACGCGAGCTCGCCGGCTCTGCGGATTTTATTTTCGCGATGGTGACCAACTCCGCCGCCATCCAAGCCGTGACCGAAGGCCCGGATGGACTGCTGGCCGGCCTAAGTGCGGGCAAGATTTTCATCGACATGAGCACCGTGGCTCCCAGCGTGAGCCGTGGGTTGGCTGCGAAAGTGCGCGAAAAGGGCGCAGACATGGTCGACTCGCCCGTCTCCGGCAGCGTGATAACGCTACAGGAAGGGAAGCTTTCGGTGATGGTCGGGGGACGAAGCGAAACCTTTGAGAAAGTGAAGCCACTGCTGTTCGATATCGGACCAAGAGTGACTCATGTGGGCGACAACGGCCTGGCGTTGTCCATGAAGATCGCCATCAACCTGAGTCTGGCGGTTCAGATGCTCGCCTTCTCTGAAGGCGTATTACTGGCCGAGAAAAGCGGCATCGCGCGCGAAACTGCCGTGGATGTCCTCACCCACAGCGCGGTGGCGTCGCCCATGATCCAGTACCGCGGCCCGTTTGTGCTGGAACAGCCGGAGGAGGCCTGGTTCGACGTCAACATGATGCAGAAAGATATGGTTCTCGCCATGGAGTTGGGGCGCCAGCTCGATGTGCCTCTTCCCGCCACCGCAGTGAGCAATGAGATTCTCACCGCGGCGCGCGGCATGGGATGGACGAAATACGATTTCGCCTGCATGTTCGACGTCCTGGCCGCGATGTCGGGCGTCGCGACGCCAGTTACAAAAGGAGGTAAGAAAATATGACAACCGCTACCTCCAAGCCGGACGTGGGGCGCGAGACGGGCAAGGAAAGGGAAAAGTGGCTCCACGCCTACCGCCAAATGGTGAGCATCCGCCTCTTCGAAGAACAGGTGAATGAAGTCTATACCCGCGCGCTCATGCCGGGACTGGCGCACTTATATAGCGGTGAAGAAGCGGTTGCGGTTGGAATCTGCGAAGCCCTGCGCATCGACGACTACATCACCAGCACTCACCGCGGCCACGGACACTGCCTGGCCAAAGGGGCATCGCCGGATCGCATGTTTGCCGAACTGTTGGGCAAAGAAGCCGGCTATTGCCGCGGCAAGGGCGGGTCGATGCACATCGCCGATCCCGCAACCGGCAACCTGGGGGCGAACGCGATTGTGGGTGGCAGCGTGGGCATCGCCACCGGAGCCGCCTTTGCGGCTAAGAACCTGGGCACGGATCGGGTCGCAGTCTGTTTCTTCGGCGAAGGCGCGCTCGGTCAGGGATCGCTCTACGAAGTGATGAACCTGGCCCAGCTGTGGCTGCTACCCGTCATCTACGTTTGCGAGAATAATCTATACAACGAATACACTCACTATACCGAAACCACCGCCGGTACCATCCTTGGCCGCGCCGCCGCTTTCGGTATCGAGACGGCAAGCGTCGACGGACAGGATGTGCGCGCTGTCAACGAGGTTGCGGAGCGCCTGGTCAGACGCGCCCGCACGGGCGGCGGACCTGCCTTCTTTGAGTGCGATACCTACCGTTACGGCGGACACCACGTCGGCGACATCAATCGCGAATACTACCGCTCCAAACAGGAGGAACAGCAATGGAAGGCCGACCGCGATCCCATTCTCGTATTGGCGAAGTGGTTGCTTGACCGGGGTTATGCGGACGCGGCCTCCCTGGACGGAATTAAGGATGAGATTCGAGCCACGATGGAAGCGGCCGTGAAATTTGCCATCGCTGCGCCCTATCCGAGCGTCGACGAAGTGGAGAAGCACGTCTATGCCTGATCGCGAAATTACGTTTGCACAGGCGGTGCGGGAAGCGCTGGCGGAAGAAATGCGCCGCGACTCGCGCGTCTGCATCATCGGCGAAGACGTCGCGGAGGCGGGCACGCCCTTTAAAGTTCTGACTGGCCTGGTGGAAGAATTTGGGGCCAAGCGCGTAGTCGACACGCCGATTTCCGAAGCGGGTTTCACAGGCGTCGCGGTAGGAGCCGCGATGACCGGTCTGCGTCCCGTGGTTGACATCATGTTTGGCGACTTCATCACTTTGACCATGGATCAGATGGTCAACCAGGCCGCGAAAGTCCACTACATGTCGGGCGGTCACTGGAAAGTGCCGATGGTGATGCGCACCACTCTGGGCGCAACCCGGCGCTCGGCCGCGCAGCACTCCCAGTCTCTGCATGCCTGGTTCAGCCACGTGCCGGGATTGAAAGTGGTTTTGCCCTCGACGCCCTATGATGCGAAAGGGCTGCTGAAAGCGGCGATCCGCGACGAGAACCCGGTCGTCTTCTTCGAAGACAAGATGATGTACAAGTTAAAAGGCCCCGTGCCGGAAGGGGATTACACGATCCCCCTGGGCCTGGCTGATGTGAAACGGGCGGGCGACGATATCACGCTGGTTGCCACCAGCAGCATGGTGCAGGTCGCGTTGGGCGCCGCCATCTTGCTCGCGAAGGAAGGCATCAGCGCCGAGGTAGTCGATCCCCGGACCACCTGGCCGCTCGATGAAAAGACGTTGATCGACTCGGCCAAGAAAACCTCGCGCGTGATTGTGCTCGATGAAGGCTACGGTCGCTACGGCGTGACCGCAGAACTTGCCGCCGTCATCGCCGAAGGCGCATTCTACGATCTGGACGCGCCGGTGAAGCGGATGGGCGCGATGCAGGTGCCGATCCCGTTCTCTCCGCCGCTCGAAGATGCGACGGTACCGACGGAACAGATGGTATTCGAGCGAGCGAAATCGATGTGCCGCCCATCCTGAACGTGTACGCAAGGGATTAGGGTTCAAGCTAGGAGCTGATCGCTAGGAGCAGAATTATGGCATTGAGAACACATGGAACGATGGCGGTCGATTGGGAGAACCGCATCGACTTTGACCGCTTGCGGCGCGAGCGTCTGGCGAAGGCCAAGGCTCTGCTGGCCAAGTCTGAGATGGGCGCGCTGCTCTGCTTCGACATGAATAACGTGCGCTACCTGACCGCGACGCACATCGGCACCTGGGCGCAGGACAAGGCGAACCGCTTCACGCTGCTGCCGCAGAATGACGAACCCATCCTCTGGGACTTTGGCTCTGCGGCCAAGCATCATCAACTGAATTGCCCCTGGCTCGGAGAGCGCTCCCGCCCGGGAATTTCCATGCTGCGTGGCGCCATGACGCCGGAGATGGGGCGGGCCGAGGATGTGGCAAAAAAGATTCGCATCGAACTCGAAATGCGTGGCCTGCACAAGGAGCCGGTCGGCATTGACATCATTGAGCTTCCGGTTCTGTTTGCCCTGCAGCGAGAAGGCATCCAGGTGGTCGACGGCCAGCAGTTGATGTCCAATGCCCGGGTGATCAAGACGCAGGATGAAATCTCGCTGCTCAACACCTCCGCCATGATGGTCGATGCCGCCTATGACGAGCTCTATCGCGCCATGAAGCCAGGACTGCGCGAGAACGAAGCTGTCGGGCTGGTGAGCAAGGTTCTCTACGATCTGGGTTCGGAATATGTTGAAGCGGTGAACGCCATCTCGGGAGAACGCTGCAATCCGCATCCGCACGTGTTTTCTGATCGCGTACTGCGGCCCGGCGACCCCGTCTATTACGACATTCTTCATTCTTACATGGGATACCGCACCTGCTACTACCGCTGCTTCACCGTAGGTTACGCGTCGCATGCGATGGTTGACGCCTACAAGCGCTGCCGCGAATATCTCGATGCAGCGATCGAACTGGTGCGCCCGGGGCGCACGACCGCAGAGATCGCGGCGGTGTGGCCGAAAGCGCAGGAGTTTGGCTTCCCTGATGAAGAAGCCTGCTTTGCCTTGCAATACGGCCACGGCATCGGCCTCGCCATCTGGGAGAAGCCGGTGATCAGCCGCCTGGTGTCCTTCGAGCATCCCGTCACGATCGAGCCCGGCATGGTATTTGCTCTGGAAACGTTCTGGCCCTCGACCGACGGCTGGAGCGCGGCGCGCATCGAGGAAGAGATCGTTGTAACGCCGACCGGACACGAGGTGATTACGCGCTTCCCGGCGGAAGAACTTCTGGTGGCGGGCGCGCATTACTTCACCGTCAACGGACCGCTGCCCACCATTCGCGAAACGGAAGCTCCGCCCAGCACTCGCGTGCTGGACATGATTGAGGCCAGCGCGAAAACCGAGCGGGTAGGAGTTTCGGATTGAAGGCCTCAAGCCTTCCCCAATAAAACACCATGGCCTTCAGCGTTGTGATGCCTGCTCTCGAGATGGCGCAGGAAACCGGTAAGCTCATCGCCTGGCGGAAGCAGGAAGGCGACCGCGTCACCAAAGGCGAGCCGCTTCTCGAAATCGAAACCGATAAAGCTGTGATGGAAGTGGAAGCGCCTGCCGACGGCATCCTCGCCGGAATCACCGGACAGGCGGGAACCGATATTCAAGTCGGGAAGACGATCGCCTGGATCGTGGCTCCCGGCGAACAACTTCCCGCAGAAAATGATTCCGCTACGAGCGCCCCTACGGCGCGGGCCGGATCGCACAATAAAACCGAAGCGCTGCCAGTTCCAGTTGCTGCCGCCGCTTCCGAACCCTCTCCCGCAGGGGGCGCGAGAATTTCGCCGAAGGCCCGGCGTCTGGCGAAGGAGCGGGGTGTCGATATTGCGACCTTGCGCGGTACGGGCCCGGAAGGCGAGATTCTAGCCTCGGATGTGCAAGCCGCAGCCACGCCGGTTGCCGCTCACGAAGAGCCTGTCCAGAAATCCGTCGGTCTGGAAGTTCCGAGCACTCTGGGGCGCCTGATGGCCGAGCGCACCACCGAGAGCTGGACTACCGTTCCTCATTTCTTCGTCACGCGGGAAATCGAGGCCAGCGCGCTTAACGAATATCGCGGCAAGATCGTTGCCGAGATCGAGAAAACTCACAATGTCCGCATCACGCACAGCGATCTCCTGGTGGCGTTGGTCGCGCGCGTGTTGCTCAAGCATCCGCGCTTGAATTCAAGTTGGACGGCCGAAGGTATTCGTCTTCACCATCACGTGAACATGGGTGTAGCCATCGCGGTGAACGACGGCGTGGTCGTCGCGGTCATCCCGAACGCGCACCGCGCCACCCTGGCGGAGATTGCCATCCGGCGGCGCGACGCGGCCGAGCGCGCGCGGGCGGGCAAGCTGCGTCCCACCGATATCGCCGATGCCACCTTCACCATCAGCAACCTGGGCATGTATCAGGTCGACCAGTTCACTGCGATCATCACCCCGCCCCAAGCGGCAATTCTTGCCGTGAGCCGCATCGCCGATCGCGTGGTCGCCGTAGAGGGCAAGCCC
>Ga0209624_10002141_pt1 | contig 14812 bp, 6 predicted proteins | sample JacPinW_OM2H0_O1_FD_188565 | JGI IMG/M metagenome (GOLD analysis project Ga0209624, IMG submission 188565) | Forest soil microbial communities from Algoma, Ontario, Canada - Jack Pine, Ontario site 1_JW_OM2H0_O1 (SPAdes) (version 2) | ecosystem: Environmental > Terrestrial > Soil > Boreal...
TCCAGCTGCGATTCCACGGAGGCGCGCAACCATAGCTTCGTTCGCCTCATCGGCACCAAACCGCGCCAGATGCTGCTCGACCGCGGCGATACCTCGCGGAGTTACCTTAACCCCTTCTGTTGACAGAGCGCGGATCGGACCGCCCGCACTGGCCGGATCGAAGTCTCGGCCGCTGGCCGCGCCTCGCGCTCCGAACCATTCCTCATTTCCGGCGAATTCACTGGCTGCTCCGAATCCCATAAGAGCGCCCCCAATAGCGGCGCCTCCGGCCTCGAAGAGTCTCTCTTTGGTTGTAAGAGTTCTACCGATATCAGACCGCCCGTCGACAAGAACGTTACTTATGTTGCTTATGTGGAGCCCGGAGCTCTCTCCTGTCATAGCCTGACCAGCACTGACGCCGACCTCCCAAGCTCCGCCCACTGGGTTTGCCATCAGTGGAACTTCCACGAATCCCTGGACGTAGGCTCGTTGCCAGCCTTTTGAGTACCCGCGTATGCTGAATTCAGCGGGATCAACTTTAGTTAGGATGTGACAACTAGCGCATAGATAATTTTGTGCGAGTTCGGCCGCTTCGTGATAGCCCGCTCTCTCGAGGTCCATGGCCATTGGTTTGTCATATTCAGACGGATCCCTAAGAGACCCACCGGTCCAATCAGCGGTCGGGAGATGTTCACCTCTTGGTCCGACTTCCCACTGCGCTGGGGCCGGTTCCGGACTTTTCTCAGTTGTCGCAGGCGGTGGGGCACTGCTAGTTTGTGGATGTTCAGATGGAATGCTCGCTTGTTGTTGTTCTTCCATCGCGGTCGGCTGAGGTGCGCTCGGATCTACCAGACATGCGTTGGCTTCGTCTTCTGCCTGACTCGTTTCCGCATCAGTGCCGTATGGATCACGCAACGAGACCGGATTGTTGCGCGAATACGCGTAAAGGTTCGTCCCGTCTGCCATTCCCGCCGGATCACAACTGATCCACCGACCCAACCATGAGGCGCAGTAACGCGCACCGTGGTAGTAGAGTTCGGTTTCTTCGTCGCGTTCCTTCCCGGCGTAGCGATAGCGTTTCGGGCTGACTTCAACGGCATTCCTCACGGACTCAAAAGAACTGCTCCCGAAGATGTAAAACTCTTCAAACGAAATGATGGCCGCGGAATCGTCCAACTCCAGCGTAGAAGAATCAAGGTGATTGCCGAATTGATATCGAATCAGGGTTTCGGGCAGAGTGCTTTCATCAGACTTTTCATCGATGGTCTTGGTCTCGACCAGCGCGACACGCCGCTTATCATCCATAATATGGACTGTTACACGCTCCAACTTTACTGCAGCATTGTGCGCGTACTCTTGGTAGAGTTCGTATCCTGGCAAGTAGATCCGCTCGTGAGCTTTATTTCCCTCCGAGCGCTCGGTGGTCTTACGGACCCGCTGACCGGTTGAGCTATAAACGTAGTACGTCTTCTGGCCTCCCTCCTCTTTGACGACTTGCCGCCGTGTCGCGTGCAACTGGTCCTTGAAGTTCCATTCCATCTCCGGCAGGTGAGGCATTCGCGTTATGTTTCCGTCCGCGTCGTAGGAGTAGGGCTCTTGGACACTCCCGACAGCCGTGCTCATCAGCCGGTTGTTCGCTGGATGCGAGTGCGATTCGCCATATGAATAGTGCCGCGTCCAGGAGCCGTTCGCCGCGGTATGGACAACCGTCCGGATATTTCCAACCCCGTCGTAGCGGTATTCCTCGCGGTACCTTCGCATGGCGTGGCCATCGTCGGGAAGCGGTCGGTTCGCTCGCCATGCATCTTCAAAGCTAATTTGTGGATCGGCGAGTTGCCCGATGTGCTCACGGCCGTCGGCGGAAATTAGCCGGTATACGGCGTCGTACACGTAGCTGTTGCTCGGAGTGACTACCTGATTCTTGAAAAAAAGAGTTTCCTGTGCCTGATCCTGGATCAGGGTGATATTCCCGACTGGATCGTAGTGGTATTTGAGATCCTGCAGCACCGCGTGACTTGTCTGTCGGGTCGTTTTCAGGTGCCGCAAGCGGAACGTCAGCGGATCGTATTCATAGTCGGTGCGTGCGCTGTTCCCGTAGGCGATGAACTCTCGCTGGCCTTTGGCATTGTAGGCAATCTCGGTCACGAATCGAGTTGGAGTGGCCGAGTCTCGTATAGTCACATCGACTCGATCTAGCAGATTTGCTACATCGAAGTGTGGTCGAATCGTGCTCGCGTCGGGCAATGTCGACGTTACGATGCGATTCAGCGCGTCATAACTACTCTTATTCACAAAATTCCTGGCTTCTAACGAAGGCGATTCTGACCAATCCACTTCCGGATCACGATAGTTCAAGAGTAATTGCCTCGAACTCTGGAGAAGGTTGCCTTTGAAGTCATAGCGATGGTTTGTGATGATTCCTGCACCATCCAACTGCTGGAAAATTCGCACCCGCAGGTTCAGTGCGAGCTCATCGGCTTGCCCCTCGCCATAAACTGCGCGTTCAACGAGTTTTGCCAGGCCCTGGCCATTCGCCACAAACAAGTCCGTCGGCCGTCGTAGGTCGTCGTACTTGTAACGGAGTTCGTGGTTTCGGCTGTCCCAAGTGCGGATCGGCTTTCCACGCACCTCGTTCAGCGTCCATCGCTCACCTGCATCCACGCTGTTCTGATGGAGTTTAGTTCCCATCATGTCGTAGTCGTACGACATGATTTTCCGGCCCAACGCGTCTGTAACTGAAAGTTGATTCCCCTGAATATCGAATTCGGTTCGAGTGGCAAAAAATTCCTCGATCGCAACACCCTCCTTGAGGAACCGGTTGTGTGCGAAGGCGAGAAAACTGCGCCCCATCGAATCGACGAAGGTGGTTGCCGGCGTAAACGAATGCACCGCCGCTTTCTCGGCCGCAGCCCTCTCACCGGGCCCCAAGTCTCCGGAAATTCGCTGTTCGTACCAACTCGGCAGGTAATCGCTCCGTGGAATCCTTGCTATAAAACTTCCCACGTCCGCGTCATCGGCGGGATTGCTTTGTAGGACGGTATCGTTCATGTCCCAGGTCGTTTGACTCCAGGGATCGAAAATCACCTTCTCAAATGTGTGTTCGGGGTGAAGAGTCGCGACCACTCGTTCAGCGGAGTCGTAGATCAAGATCGAGCTGACGCCGACGATTTGTGCGAACTCAAACTCCTGTGTCGCACTGAAAAATGGCTCGTATTGCCGGACGGGTTTGCCCTTATTGTTGAATATTGTCCAACCGCTGGCCGCCCATCGCGGCTTGACTACTAATCCGCCGCCGGCCAGTGGTCCTGGCTCGGCCTGCGCTTTTTTCTGAATAATGCGCTCAAAGCCATCGGAGTATGAGAAAGCGTGCTGAATCTTCGTCTGCTGATGTGGCCCTAAATCCGAATCGTGCGTTTCCCGAGTCAGCGTATAGACCACCGTCGACTGTGGCTGCACGTGTGTTTGAGTGCGCTCAAATCCAGACAGGTCATAGACGAGCCGGCTCGTTGCCTTCGCCAGAATCTCGTGCGGATTGATGAAGGGACGTTTGATATGTTCGAAGATTGTCTCTTCATCGAGATCCGGAACAAACCCTTCCAAGGAATCGCCTAGGTTCTCCCCGTGTTTGCCCATTACCGCTATGCCAACCACCAATCCCAGCGCGTCGAACGCCACCTCGGAGCGATTACCATTGGGGTCGGTCATCAGTTGAGGAGAAACCACCCGGTAATCAAGCTTGGCCTGAACCGAGTTCCCCAGTGGATCGCGAGTTCCAATCACAACGAGATCGTGGACATCAAACTCGGCGTGCGTGACGTTCCCGAATGGATCGCGATACCGATGAGGTAGAAAGAAATGCCGCACCGCATAATCAAACTCCACGGCAGGCTCGTGTAGGTTGTGAGGTGAGTAAAAGAATCTCCCGGTCGGAATCCACCATTGGCCATCGCTATCGAGCTCGAAATATTTGCCTTCTTCGCTTAGCACGCTGGCAGGATCGGGCAGCAGGTTTTCTATCGTGCCATCCGTGCGCGGACGGCAATACGCCTTCGCAAGTACACCAGCCGACAGCGCAAGACTGTAGTTTTGCCCAGGCAGAGCGAGTGATTCGAGTTCGCCAATCGCTAGAATCTTCGATAGATCGTTACTGCGGAAGAGATTCCGGTTTCGTTTGATGAGTCGTCTGCACGCACCTTCTACGCTCGCGCCTTCCCCTTTAGTATCTTCAAAAGGAATCTCATGCCCGGGTTGAGATGCTCGCCAGATCAGTTCCAATATCTCACTCAGACGGAATAGGTTCGTGACATGTCGCTCTTCCGACTGCGGCTTCGCCGTCGTCAGTTCGTAGGTGCAAGATGCGCTGAGCGCCGGAGCGCGATAAGCGCTCGCATCCAATACCGTATTGGTGTATTGGTTCTCCGTCAGGGTAATCAGTATTTCTTTCTGCTTGGCATGATCCGCGTGCCCGAGCAGCGGGGAAGGATCGGCAAACCTCCTCCCATATCCGATGGACACCGACTCGACTACATTTCCGTAGTCATCAACTCGGAGCACCACACTGTGTGCCACGCGCGGATCGGCTCTCCATCCGCCCTCGGTGTAGTAAAGCTTGCGCTCGTAGCTAAACGACAGGCTTTCGCGTGGATGCATAAAGAAAACTGCATGCAGGTTCGTCCCGCGGGGCTGCAACGGCTGAATCGTAAAGTTACGCTCGGATACGGTGTAGGGTCTGCAGGATTCCTTGGTGTGGTCCAAAGTGTAAATTTCCTGGCGCAGCGTCGACCCTTTCAGCGAACGACATGCCTCCCTCGCCTCCTCAGGAGTCAGATGCGAAGGGAGAATCGTGTCTTCGAGCAACATCGCGGCGCGCTTCTCGCGACTCATCGGACTTTCGCCGAATTCGCTTCGGCCCTCAATGTAATACTCGTTCTCCATGTGTCGGGAAATCCCGCGTCCGTCGAGATACACGCCAGTGTGAAACCATGTTTTTGTCAGCGTTGGGGGAAGCTGCGAAACAGGGCTCTCGTTCAACCAAGGCGACGACTGTCTAGCTTCCCCAAGTGCGCCAAACTCCTCGGCATCCAGTTGTTCGACTCTGCCGAACCCGCGAAATTCTCGCTCTACTCCATCGAAATAGCCGTGATGGTACGTGTAGCGCGTAGTGAATCGGTTGCGGCTCATCCGGTCAATCGTCTCCACACGCTGCACTACATGCACAGGGAAAGGCAGCCGTGTTAGCCATGGCCGGCCCGCCGCTTTATCCGCCAAGTAGAACTCCGTCGAAGCGGCATATACGAGACTCGTTTCAGCACCTAGGTTGTTCACCATGCGGTGCAGCAGGTGTGGCTTTCTGCCACACATCAGGTCGACATAGCGCAGCGGCCGTCGGGCATCGCCCGGAAGCGCTGACGACCACACCATGCACGCCGTCCCCCTGCCAAGAAAATCCACCACGGAAACGTTAGTGATATCACTTGTCGCGGGAAACCCTTTAAGCTCGCGAACTTGCGACCAGGAGTTTCCACTCTGATTCAGGAAAATGCGGACGGCGTCCGAGGCAAAGTACACAATGTCCGTTGTCCCCGAGCCGTCTGTGTCGGTCAAATGAACGCGCCGCTGATTGAACAAGTCCGGTTCATCAAACCACGGCGCATTGTCCATCGTGACCTTGGCACCGAATCGTCCGTAGCCCAAGTTTGGCCAGTAACACACTTCGCCGTTGCGGATACGCACGATGTCCGACATGCCATCGCCAGACATATCCGCAAGATAGATCGACTGCGCCGCATCGGAGAATACTACTCGGGGGCCTTGTTCCTCGTCGTGTGGAATGAAGACGCATTTCGCTTCGCTGAAGCCCTCGGTCAACCGCGAACCGTGCCACCAGATCACTTCATCTTCGGTCACCAAAATATCGGCGATGCCGTCTCCGGTAAGATCGACGAAACGCAAGTTGGGGTCTTTCCAATCACGCACAGGCAAGTCGCGAAAGGTGCGGAACCCCTGCCAGCCTGCATCGACGGTCCGCTCGTAGAAGCCTGGCGATGGTTGCTCCAGCTCCACCAGGTCAAGATTCCCATCCCCGGCAAGGTCCATGAGTTGCATTTGGCCAGAACTCAGGCCCGAGAGAGATGGCTTAGGAGAGATCGTTTCGACCGCGGCGAAAGAGCCGTTCCCGCAATTAGCCTTGTAAAACCAGGAATTCGCCTGCTCTGAAAGGACGCCAGAGATCCCCTCTCCGTCAATGTCCACCCATCGGTAGCGGCTGCCATCGATGCCTTCAGGCAAATTGTCCAGGGCGTCGCCTGTGACCTCCTCCACTCGAAACTCGATGTTGTGTACATCTTCCAAAGGGCTGGGGAGGTATTGAACCTCCAGAGAGGGCAGAGACTTTTTTAGGTATCGTCCATCGGCTTGACGTTTGTAGCCAGACTGCGTCACTTTCGTGAGGAATGAGCCCAGTTCTTTTTGCTGGTACTCGACCGCCGTCGAACGCACGAGATAGTCTCGGACTCCTAGTTCATCGGGAAAATGATGAAACACTAGAATGCGGTGACACAATCGGTACGTGCGGACCTCAAACGCAGAACGGTACGTCGAAAAGGGATCCCGTCGAACCGGACCTAGTACGCTTCCTATGCCGGCCAAATCTGCCGTCGCGAAAACCCGCCGACGCTCATCAGCCGGAGCTTCGCGATAGTGAGTTTCTCCATAATCGAAAACAACCTCGAACATCCAGCTGGCCGACTCCAACTCCTTGCGCGTTGCCCGTGATCTCCGAAAGCTTTTTGTGGTCGGATCCAAGAGCAGCGGATGGCGATTGCCATATTTCACGCGTTTCAGGTATCGATTCGCCGTTCGTTGACGGTTCCGCTCGTTCGCTCGGCATGGGTCTATGCCGAAATCGCTTTCACTCGTGTGGTCGTAAATAATCCCATTTCCCGTTGAGTCAAAGCTCTGACAGACGAGCCAGCTGAAGATGTGCGACGCGTTTTCGGGGTCGCAGATTCTCGAATCGGAATCCAGTCCGTAAAATGTGACGATGTTGTCTTTCGAAATGGATCGCCAGTACACATCACCGTCTGCAAGGCGTGTCCAACGCTCTATTCGCGCAAAGAGCCCTTCTACCCTCGGGCGATACAGCCTTATGCAGTAGCCTTCGCATTGTGTCTCCTCGTTTATCCAGTCGCCGAACGCGTTCTGCGTCAATACCGGGACCAAATCCTCAGCGTCGGAGAGGATAAAGACATCGGAGTCCTCAGAATCCCGATACTGGGGCAATCCTTTATCCGTTTTTCGCGTGATCGATGGGTGTGAGAGGCTCCAGCCGATTCCAAACGGGCCATTCCCCATCCCGGAATCGTAGGAAAGCGCCAACTGCGGCGTAAAACCCGATCGTCCAGGAGTTAGTCCAATTGGGACAGAAAGGGAGCCAGTTCCAGTTATCGGGTTCGCAGAAATTTTTTCCCCGATGCCTCGAATCGCTCCGCCACCTTTGGGTAACGATATTTGTGGCGGAGTAAACGGAGAGTTGCTCGCGTCGTGCTGGCCGGCGCTGCTCTGCGTCGAAGGCGGAACGAATTGCTGTTCAGTCATACGCCTATCCCTACAGTGGAGCCAGAAACCCAGCCCATAATTGGCGCTGGAACCGACTCATCCAGATCGCGTCAGAACCGGAACTTACCATCGAAGCTCGCCCACTTCACGGGAGGTGGTGCAAGCGGAGCCTTATTTCGCGATAGCACGAACGGAGGCGCTATTTCACGTAGAACGCTAATTTCTATCGGAGTAGTGTCTTGTGATTGAAAAACGTTTCAATTTCGGATTAAATTCGCTCGGAGTCAATGGAAAGAGCGATGTCGGCGCTGGCGAGGCACAGCCTGTTCGGCGATGGTTTGGCCGTTGTCTATCCTTCCTCTCAAACGATTAAGGAAGATTCGCAAACAGATGCACAAACTAGAATCACATATGCGGGGGGTAGTCGGGGTCGGTAACAATCTGCCATCGACCGCATGCCTTCCACACAACAAGTGTGCAATCAAGCTCGGTCAGTGATTCTCTGCGCCAGGCGTCTTCAAGACTCAGACGTTTAGGCGTGTCGAATCTACCCAAGATTCTTTAATCGATTGACTTTGACAATAACTTCCCAAATCCTCATCGGTTTGGCCGTGAGGTCGGCAGCGGAGGAATGCAAAACTCATTGAGTCGTTTCGGACCGTTGTGCTCTTGTGTGGTCAATTCCATTTATCGGTCAAAGTTATCGTCTTATTCTTGGGCTCATGCTTCGCAGGCTCGATTGCTCCGATGTCGATCACAATGGGCGCGTTCGCGAGCAAACCAGCGAGGATGCATGTTCCAGTCGGAAGCAGCGACAGATAATCGAAAGAAATCTTGTCCAAGTACGATATCGTTTGCCTCACAGCATTGATGTCCTCATTGTTGATGAGTCAATGGAGGAAGTAATTATGCAACTGTGAAATCATTGTAGCCGAAATGTCGGAAGGGCGCTGACTGGCGATAGTCAGAAAAACGCCGAATTTCCTCCCTTCTTTGATGATCTCCTCAAACGTCTCCAGTCGATAGTCCTTCCATTGCTCACTCCCCCGTTCGGAATCCTCAGAGAGGATGTTATGAGCTTCATCGACCATTATGTTCAAGTACTTATCAGGGTCTGTTCTTGCCTATGACACGTTGAACGCTTTGATCAACCTCGACAACGTGTCCACTCCCGAGAATCGCCGCGATGTCATTGGACGAACCCGTGCCCTTATCACCTTCGGTTCGTCCCTAGACAAGACGGCATTCATATTCGGGATGCAAGCCAGAACAGATCAAGAGTGGATTCGGGAACAGCTCGCGGCTTCCGTTCAGCCGTTGCTCGTCAGCTATGATGATTACCGTCCGAGTAGTTTCGATTGGGTCAACATCTGGTCAAAGATGGACATTATTAGCGGGGAACTAAATTATTACGACGACCCGGCACGAGCCTTTAATGCTGCACCATGCGTACAGAATAAGCCCGACCCGGACGCGCGGACACCGTTGAAGGCTCACGTCGAATATTGGAACAACCGACTGCTTCGCCAAGAGCTGTATCGCTTCGTCACTTGGGTGGCCGCTCCGTGCGCTCAACTTCTCGCGATGCTGACAGGCAACTATCGCAAAGCCCTCGCTCGTTACTTGGTGCGCCTCATTCAATCGCTACCATCCGCAGGTACGGGATTCCGATTCCGATCTTGTGCGGCATTGGTCTAGAGCAGCACCCGAGTGAGCGGCTTTCCATCGCCTGCCGACTCGTCGACGGCGTCGGCGCCGCAAGTCCCGGTGCGTGCACACTCGAGCCGCTGCCTGCCGCGCCGGTTAGCGCTCGATCCGGGAGGTTCCGCTGTAGTTTATCGTTCGGAACTGACTTGTAGCCGACGAAGCGATCGGCTGGCTTCGTAGTTCCCTCAAATCGAGAGACAACCCACCAGGATCAGTGGCAATGTCACGAGGGCCGCACACGTGCGGAACACCTTGCTCGCGACCTTCTTTCCGGGCGCGAACAGTCTGGGCGCAGGATGGGAGCGTACATGAACCCGCATTGACTCCCGGTAACGCTTCGGCGTAGCATCCTCTCTGAACGGTGACGGTATCAAGCGGTAACTGCTGAGTACCTTCACTTTGCCATGGCGGGCCAGTCCGCGGTGCGGCGTCATGATGACAATTCCCTCATCTCACAGCGACAGCGTCCGCCGCCGGTGGATGCTAGCCGCTTCACTCACTATCGCGTTTGCCGCCATTGCTCTCTGTGTCGCTACATTCGTGCCACGAACCTACAGCGGCCGCTCGACTTTCCTGTTGCTCGCGCTGCTACTCGTCGCGCTCTCAGCGGCAATCGCGCTGCACGTCCGCTTCTTGGTTCAGGCTCGCCGGGCGCACGGCGAAACTACGCGTGTTCTGGACGCGACTGAACGTGAGTTCCAGTCCATCTTCGATAGCACTCTCGACGCCATCGTGATCCTCGATGACCAGGGGATTTGCCGCGAAGCGAACCCCGCGGCGCTCGCTCTTTTCGGAACCGAGCGCGAGCAATTCGTCGGGCACCTGATCAAGAGGTTTTGTTTGGTTGCGAGCAGCGTCGAGAAGACCGAAGCCCAATTCTTTGGCCGAAATACCGGTCACGGCGAAATCGAGTTCCTCCGGCCCAACGGCGAAATCGTTGTCGCGGAGTACACGGTAAAAGCGAATTACCTGCCGGCCCGTCACGTCGTCGTATTGCGCGACATTTCCCGGAGGCGTGAGGCCGAAAGGGCGCTACGCGAGAGTGATGAGCGCTACCGGCAAATGGCTGCGAACATCCAGGAAATATTCTGGATGATCGACGCGGACTCGAAGCACGTCATCTCGGTAAACGAGGCGTTCGAGACGATTACCGGGCGTTCCCTGGATACCTTGCGCGATAACCCCACGTCGTATCAGGAACTGTTTCATCCCGAAGACCGTATTCGCGTCCTGACGCGCCTGGAAGAAGCGGGCGAGACCGGCCAGATCAACGAAGAGTTTCGGATTATCCGGCCCGATCGGGCGGTACGCTGGGTGTCGGTGCGCGGCTCTCCGGTAAGGGATGGAGCGGGAGTCGTGCGGCGACTGGTCGGAACCGCGCAAGACATCACCGCGCGAAAATCCGCCGAAGAACAGCTGGCGAGAAATCTGGCACTCGCGGAATCGGCATCGGCCGAAGCCGATGCCTTCCGCAAGACCACCCTGGCTCTCACGCAAAACCTATGCATGGACTACGTCCTCGATACCCTGCTTCAGTCTCTTCTGAAACTCGTCCCCTGCGAGTCAGCGCGCGTCTTGCTGGTGGAAACCGACACCCATCTATCCCTCGCGCGGGAGATGCGGCAACCAGAAGCAAGCCGGCGCGTTCCGAAGTCTCCAGCAACCATCGACGCCAGTGACAATCGGTTTCTGATGCAGGTTCTCCTGACCAAAATCCCTCTGCTCATTCCGGACACCGCTGCGGAGCACAAATGGCAAAGTTTTAAGGGATATTCGCAGATGCGGTCCTGGTTGTGTGTGCCGCTTATCGCTTCCCAGCGAGTGCTCGGACTGCTGTCGCTGGGCGATACGCGAGCGCAAGCCTTCTCGCAGGAACATTTGCGTTTGGCGAAGTCCCTAGCCATTCCCGCCGCTGTCGCCATCCAGAATGCACGCCTCTATGAACGTGCGGAAATCTACGCTGCGGAGCTCGAGCAGCGGCTCGGAGATTTGGAGCAAGCGCAGAATGCTTTGCGGCAAGCGGAACAGAGTCGCGAACTCTCCGAGGAGAAATTCACCAAGGTCTTTCGCTCAAGCCCCATCGCTTTTTCCATTACTACCGTTGACGACGGACGCTTCATCGACGTGAGCGAAGCGTTCGAGCGCAGATACGGATACGCGCGCCGCGAACTCCTAGGCCGCACCGTCTTTGATATCGGAATCTGGGAAGACCCAGGCGAACGCCACCAGATGTTAGACGAAATACGCAAGCACGGCCGCGTCAGAAACCGCATCACTCCCTTCCGGAAACGCTCGGGAGAGCCCATCGATACTTTCTATTCGGCAGAGATCATTTCGATCGAAGGCTGTGATTGCGTCTTGGCTGTCTCGGAAGATCTGCCGGGGGGAGCGGAATTTCCGCTGCGGTTCGCCCGCAAGGCAGCGCCTTAGCTCGCGTCTCCCGTCTGGTGATCCAACCGTCGTTCGGTCAGCTCGCCCGTGGCCTCATCCAGCATCGCCATCTGCCAGTAGCGCGCGTGAAAATCACATCCTATAACCAGCATCGCTCGGCTCCTTTCTTCCGAGCTTGCCTGCGGCAGGGAGGCCTTGGTAGTTTGCGCTACCAGGTCTACTCGGACGATGGAGCCGACAGCGTCATCGCATCAGCCCGGTTACCCTTTAATCCAATTTTAACAATGCATTCATGCCCGATTCATGTGCATCCCTTAAGTCCTTTGCAGCGTGAATTTGGGTGGGCTTTTTTTGGGTGGACGTTCGTTGCGGCCGCTTTCGTAATGCTCATGCTCCGGGTTCGAGCCCGTCATTCCTTTGCCTGAGGTGTGCAATGAAATTGAACTTCGCACGGGTTGGGTGTGTCATCGTATTTTTGTTTGTGGTTCTTGGTCATGGTTCCACGTTCGCACAGCAGACCTTGGGGTGGATCGACGGCACAGTCACCGACTCATCGGGGGGCGTGGCGGGAGGCGTAGTCGTGAAAGCTCGCGATGCCGCGACGAACCTTGAGGTCACGGCCGTCACCAAGTCCGACGGCTCGTTCCACATCGCCGACCTGCCCATCGGCGATTACGAGTTGACGTTTTCCAAGGACGGATTCAAAACGTCCAGTTATCCGCATATCCTGGTGCAGGGTGACCGCACCGCGACGGTAAACGCGCGATTGGAGCCAGGATCGGTTACCGCGACGGTAACGGTAAACTCCACGCCTCTGCTTAACGAGACGGATACCACGACCGGCTACATTCTGGGTGAACTCCAGATTGATAACACGCCCTTGGGTACGGGAAGCTTTACCCAACTGGCCATTTTCAGCCCTGGGGTGAGTGCCGACCTGCTGAACACGTCAGGAACCAATGCGGGGTTTGGCAATCAATCGATCTGGGCCGACGGTCAGCGCGATTCGAGCAACAGTTTTACTTTTAATGGAGTTTCGGCGAACAACATTTTTAACGGCAAATCGTCCAGTCAGGTCACTTCGGCCCGCGTCGCCGTGAACATCGGGGAAAGCGGGAACAGCGCGAGCAATCCCAGCGGCCAGATCGTGACCAGCACATCCGTATACGGCGCGATTGGGCAGGCGCTGCCTACGCCGCCGGTGGAAACAATCCAAGAGGTGCGCGTGAACTCGGCGATGTACGACGCGTCGCAAGGGGCGAATAGCGGGGCGCACATCGAACTCACCACCAAGTCGGGGACCAACGGTTATCACGGCGGCGCCTATGAGTACTACCAGACAACCGCATTCGACGCCAATGAGTGGTTCTTCAATGATAACGGGCTTTCACGGCCACCGCTGCATCGCAACGTGTATGGCGGCTATTTCGGCGGTCCGATAAAGAAAGACAAAATCTTTTTCTTCGGCTCCTACCAAGGCCAGCGTGTTGCAGACCAATTGTTGGATACATCTTTTGTCGCGGTCCCGCCTGACTTGACCGATGCCAGAGACGCGGCATCCATCGCCGCGGTCGCGAACAAAGATTTCGGAACAACGCTTACGGCCGCCGACATCACACCCCAGGCGTTGGCCATCCTACAGGCAAAAACGAAATCGGGTCAGTTCTTTATCCCGAGCGCCGAAACCAATCCAACGACGCTGGCGACTTTGCAAAACCTGGGCGCCGACGCCAGCATTCAGGGTTCCGGTTCTCTGTTCACGGCCGATCAAGCGAACGGAAACATCGATTACAATATCAGCGCCGCGGACCGTCTCGCCGCAAAATACTACTTTCAGAGCAATCCCAATACGACTCCGTTTGCAAACAGCACACTGATTGGGTTTCCGCAGACAATGAACGCAGGCAGCCAGGCTTTCTCTCTGACGAATACGAGAATCATTACTCCGAATCTGAGCTGGGAACAAAGGTTTGGTTTTATCCGGGAACGAGCCTTCGCCACGACCGCACAATCTCTCGCCCCATCCGATGCAAACCTGAATCTCCTGGGCCTTTCGTTGTTCCCGCAAATCAATATTAAAGAGGCCGACGGGAAAAGTGGTTTTGGCGGAAATTTCAACCTAGGCAACGCGCTGGGGATTGGCCCATCAACTAACTTCGCCAACGCCGGCATCTTTCAAAACAATTTTGAAGGCGAGACAAGCCTGAACTGGGTCCACGGGCGGCACACGTTGACCGCGGGGGTCAGTCTCGATTTCACGCAGCTGAACGTGGTTAACAAGAACAATGAAGTAGCGCGGATCACATTCTTTGATTTCCCCGGATTTTTGCAGGGACAAATCTGCGGGCCCAACACTGTATTCTGCAGCGGTCAAGATACTTCAGAAATCTTGAACGGGGCGAGCAACCGCTATTACCGGGCCAAACAAGTAGGCGCTTTCGTGCAAGACGATTTCAAGATCCGGAAAGACTTGTCGGTGAACATCGGTCTGCGTTGGGATTGGGATGGTCCGCTGGACGAGAAGAACGGTTTTCTGACGAATTTTTACGCCAACGATTATTCGTACAACGTCGCAAGCGACACAATCAATAATATCGGCCTCGTCGTTGCTGGGAATAATCGAACGTTTGGCACCAAGGGTGTGAGCAATTCCACGCTCACCGGCCGGCAGTGGGGATTTGCACCGAGGATCGGAGTCGCCTACAGTCCGTCTTTCCTCAAGAATCTTGTGGTCCGCGCGGGGTTCGGAATGTATTACGACCGCGGGGAGTATTTTACGGAGCTCTCGCCGCCGGCGGGAGGCGGAATCAGCGGACCGTTTGGTGTAACAGTCGAAGAGCCATTCGTCGTGCCGTTCTTCGCTCCCGCGGGTGCAACGTTCGCCAATCCGTTTGGCACCAACCCTATTCCACCGCCTCCGTCGAATCTTTCTTCGGTCGCGGCTTTGGTTCCCAATGCCGCGCAGTTAATCGCCAACACCACACCATTCTGCACTGCAACCGGACAGTCGGGTTGCGGCCCGCTGTTTTTCGGTGGATATGATCCCGCCAACAAATTGCCTTACTCCGAAAACTGGACGCTCGATCTGCAATGGCAACCTGTCAATAGCGTGGTTCTGACCGTTGGTTACATAGGCAACCACGGCGTTCACGAATTGATTCCTCTTCCATTCAATCAA
>Ga0209624_10002142_pt1 | contig 14811 bp, 14 predicted proteins | sample JacPinW_OM2H0_O1_FD_188565 | JGI IMG/M metagenome (GOLD analysis project Ga0209624, IMG submission 188565) | Forest soil microbial communities from Algoma, Ontario, Canada - Jack Pine, Ontario site 1_JW_OM2H0_O1 (SPAdes) (version 2) | ecosystem: Environmental > Terrestrial > Soil > Boreal...
CACTACTTCCTCCGCCCCCGCCGCTCCATCGACTTCGGAGCCAACGCAGTCCACATCTCCAGCGCCTCACTTGGAGACCGCAACCCAGGCGTCAACGCCAGCGTCCAGTTCTCTCTCGGATACACCTGGTGGAAATAAAACGCTCGTAAACTAGTGGAAGATCTTGTTTCAAAATGAATCCTGAAGCCATCATCGAATGCGTCCCTAACTTCTCAGAGGGAACCGACGCAACCAAGGTCCAGCAGATCGTAGCCGCAATGCAGGTTGAAGGTGTCCGCCTCCTCGACTGGTCCCTCGACACCGCGCACAATCGCTCCGTCGTCACGATCGCAGGCACTCCCGCCGGAATCGTCGAAGCCGCGGTCCGCGCTGCTGGCAAAGCCGCCGAACTCATCGACCTCACTCGTCAAAACGGAGTTCACCCCCGCATCGGAGCCGCTGACGTCATCCCCTTCATCCCCGTCAGTGGAGCCTCCCTCGCCGACTGCGCCGTTCTAGCCCGCCAGGCCGGCCTCCTCATCTGGCGCCGCTATGGAGTCCCCGTCTATTTCTACGGAGCAGCCGCTGCCCGTCCCGACCGCATTAACCTCGAAGACGTCCGCAAGGGCCAGTTCGAAGGCCTGCGCGATGCCGCCCGCAAAGATGCCTCCCGCCGCCCTGATATCGGCGGCCCCGAGCTCCACGAAACCGCGGGTGCCAGCGCCGTCGGAGCCCGCAGCTTCCTCATCGCCTACAACGTCCACCTCAAGCAGCCCGACGTCACCGCCGCCCGTGCCATCGCCCGCGACATCCGCGCCGCCAACGGAGGCCTCCATGGAGTCAAAGCCCTCGGTGTCCTCGCCAACGGCCGCGCCCAGGTGACCATGAACATCACCGACTTCAACATCACCCCCATGCGCCAGGTCCACGCCACCATCCAGCATCTCGCCCAGCGCCACGGCGTCCTCATCGACGACGCAGAACTCATCGGCCTCATCCCCCAGGCCGCCTATGAGCCCGATTCCGATTGGGCCCGTCAAATAACAGGCTTCGATCCCGACGCCAAGGTGCTCGAGCGCAGACTCCACGCCCCCATCGCATGGCCCGAACCCTGACCCCGAACCAATTTCGCCTACCACAAAGGTAGCAGTATCGCTAACAGAACCTGCACTGGCTTCGTCTTGCAACTGCAGCCCATTCACGGAACAATAAGGTAGCGAGACTACAGTAAGCAGTAGCTCAAGGAGCAAAAGGAAACAATGACCACCATCAAGCAAAACATCTTCGCCGCGGCCGTCGCTATCACGACCATCATGGCGCCCACCTTCGCCACCGCCGCCCAGCTCTCGAACGACGCCAAGTCGTCGATCCCCAAAGACATTCAGCAGCTCATCGTCGTTGACTACCGCGCCATGCAGAACTCCAGCGCAGCCATGGAGCTCAAGGACCGTGTCCTTCCCCCTGAGCTCAAACGACTCGAAACCGCCCTCAAGAGCTCCGGCCTCAAAGTCGACCAGGACGCGGACGTCCTCTGCTTTGCTGCCTTCCGCGACCCCAAAGGGCAGGGAACCCGCATCGTCGGCATCGCCCAGGGCCAATTCCACACCCGTGACGTGATGGCCAACTTCACCAAGAACAAGACCAAGCCCACCACGCTCCGCAACTACAGCATCTACCCCATGGGCTCCAGCGGCATGAGCGTCGTCTTCCTTAACCAGACCACCATGGTCTTTGGCGACCGCGAAGCTGTGGTCGAAGCAATGGATTCCCGCGACGGCCTCGCTCCCGACTTCCTCGCCAACGGTGACATGGTCAACGAGATGGGCCAAGTCGACACAAAAGCCGTCTGGAGCCTCCTCGACGCACGCGGCACCCAGACCATGATGAAGGGCGTTCTCGGCGATGCCGCCCAGCTCGCCGACTACGACACCGTCAAGAACCGGATGAAGAGCAGCCGCTACACCATGGACTTCCAGAATGGCGTCAAGTTCGACATGGCCGTCGTCATGTCCGACACCATGACCGCAGCCACCGCCGCGACCCTGATGAAGGGCGTCTCCATCATGCGCAAGACTTCGGGCTCGGCGCTTGAAAAGAGCGCTCTCGATTCGACTACCATCGACTCAAACGCAGGCACGCTCACCGTCTCCTACTCTTCCTCGGACAGCCAGTTCGCCAGCCTGCTTACCTCACCGCTCTTCCAGTCCGTAGTCAAGTAACTACCGCAGATAAATTCTCAAATCGACGCCCGATTCTCCGCAGTTAAAGCGAAGAATTGGGCGTCTTGTTGTTTTCCCCTGAAACTTGTATCTGGACTTTCATTCACACCGCGGTTACACTTGCCGCGTACCCACACAACTTTGAGCACTCCGTCATACGGTAGATACGGACCACGCGCCACTACCGCGTCTTTCGGCCTTTCTCTATCAAGATCATGTTTCAAAAAAAGGCCGTCTTGCCTTTTCTGAGACATAAAACCTGCATTCTGCATCAATACATGAACTCTCACCGAATCTGGAGGCCTTGCCGCATGCGCCGTTTCCGTTCCGGATGTTCGTTCCTAGCTCTCTTCCTGACCCTCGCCGCCACACTCTCCGCGCAATCTACGGTTACCCCTCCGGATAAATTCTTCGGCTTCCAACTCGGTGCCGACCGCAAGATGGCCCGTTGGGACAAGATCGTCGAGTACTACAACCTCATCGAGAAACAAAGCGGCGGCAAGATGAAGGTCATCAACATGGGGCCAACCATGAACGGCAATCCCTTCCTCATGGTCATCATCACCTCCGCCAAAAACATGGCGAACATCGACACCATCAAGAAGAACAACCTCACCATCGTCAATCCGCACAGCACTCCTGAAGCCGAGATCAAAAAGCTCGTCGCCACCGGCAAGGTCATCCAGGTCCAGTCCATGAGCATGCACGCCACCGAGATTGGTGGCACTCAGATGGCCCCCGAGCTAGCCTACGACCTCATCTCCCGCACCGACGAAGACGCGCAGCGCATCCTCGACAACGTCGTCCTCATCGAGGTCCCCTGCTTCAACCCCGACGGCGAGATCATGGTCACCGACTACTACAACTCAACCCTCGGCACCCCCTACGAGGGCTCCAACTATCCCTCCCTCTACGCCAAATACATCGGCCACGACGACAACCGCGACGCTCTTCTCACCTCCATGAATGAGAGCCAGTACATGGCCAGCCTTCTCTTCACCGGCTGGCGCCCCGAGGTCTACGTCGACCACCACCACATGGGCAGCTACGGCGCGCGCATCTCGCTCCCGCCCTACGCCGAACCTACCCGCCCCTACGCCGACCCACTCATCTGGCGCGAGGTAGCCTGGTACGGCGCACAGATGGCCTACAAAGAAACCGAAAACGGATACACCGGAGCCATCAACAACGCCATCTACTCCGGCTGGGGACACTTCGGCTTCCACTGGATCACGCCCTTCCACAACATCGACGGCATGCTCACCGAATCAGCCAGCGCCAAGCTCGCCTCTCCCATGTACATCCTCCCCGAGCAACTCAGCGGCGGCGCTCGCAACCTGCCCAAGTACGAAGCCGAGACCATCTTTCCCGACCCATGGCCTGGCGGCTGGTGGCATCTCCGCGATATCGTCAACATGCAGAAGACCGCAGCCTGGGCAGCGCTCGACATCTCCGCTCGCAACCGCGAAACTGTCCTCTGGAACGCCTACCAGAAGGCCAAAAACCAGACCGCGCGCGGCGCAGCAGCTGACACACCCAACTACGTCATCCCAACGATCCAGGACGATCCCATCACAGCAAATTTCCTCATCCAGAAGCTTCTCGTTCAGGGCATCGACATCCAGAAAGCCACCAAACCCTTCACCACAGTAGACGGACACGCCTACGACGCGGGCTCCTACATCATCTCCCTCGCCCAGCCCAAGATGGGCCTCATCCGCAATCTCCTCGATCGCAACTTCTTCCCCGACAATGACTGGACCCGCGACAAAAACGGCGATCCCATCCGTCCCTACGATCTCTCCACCGACAACGTAGCCGAGTTCATGGGTGTACGCGTCGACCACGTCGCCGGTCCGCTCAACGTAGAAGCCAAACTCATCACCGAAGCTCCGGTCACGCCTGGCAAGGTAGCAGCAGGTTCGTCCGGTTATCTCCTCAGCGGCAAGTTGGACGCCTCTTACAAAGCCGTCAATTTTCTACAGGCCAAAGGTGTCGCCATCAACCGAGTCGTCAAGCCGGTCGACGGAGCAACCCTCGGCGACTTCGTCGTGGCCAAAGGTTCGGAGGCCGATCTAACCTCGATAGCCAAGACCGTCGGCATCGACTTCACACCCGCCCCGGCCATCCCCGCCGACAGCATCGTTGCAATCAAATCAAAACGCGTCGGCCTCTACCAGCACTACTACGGCGGAAACGTCGATGAAGGCTGGACCCGTTGGCTCCTCGAACAGTGGGGCTATAACCCCACAAGCCTCCTCGATCCCGAGCTCAAGAAGGGCGACCTCAACGCAAAATTCGACGTCATCATTATTCCCGACGACTCCACCTCCACTCTCACAGGTGAAGCCGCTGCCGCCGGCGGACGACGCGGTGGTGGTGGCGGCGGCGAGGGCTTTGGACGCACCCCTACGGACTTCGCTCCCGAGTATCGCAGCGGATTCGGTGAAGAAGGTGTAGCCGCGCTCAGGTCCTTCGTCCAGAAGGGCGGCACCATCGTAACCCTCGGAACCGCCAGCGACTTCGCCATCGAAAAACTCGGCGTCCATGCACGCAATATAGTCGGCGACCTGCCCACGAAGCAGTTTTGGTGCCCCGGCTCCACCCTCAAGGTCTCAGTCGACCCCACCAACCCACTCGGCTACGGAATGCCCAAACAGAGCCTCGCGCTCTACCTCCAGGGCGACCCCGTCTTCCAGATCACTCCCAGCTCCTCCAACGAGCGCTACTCCATCATCGTCAGCTACGAAAACCGCGACATCCTGCAGAGCGGATGGCTGGTCGGCGAAGGCAACATCACCGGCAAAGCAGCCATGATCTCCGCCGAGGTAGGCAAAGGCAAAGTTATCCTCATAGGCTTCCGCGCCCAGCACCGAGCCCAGACCTATGGAACCTTCAAACTCTTCTTCAACAGCATCACCAACTGACAATGAGCAAGAATTTGAATAAAAGCAAATATCTCGAGGCTGTATGACGCCGCAGCAAGGCATAAGGATTTTGTTGCCACGCATCATCAGAGCGAGAGTGAAAAAACCGATTTTCCCACTAAAAATAGAGGCCTAATATGGCTCTGAGACTTCCTGTGCTCATATTAAGAGTCTAGGAACGGTATTGAATGGATATGAAGTTCTCGCTTTTTCCGATTGAGCGGCTCGCCCGTAGCTGGGAAAAGGGCGGATTCTACGACGGAGACTTTGATCGATCCCTACTTCCCTTCGAGATCATTCCTGGACTTTTTATTGAGGATGTTGAGGCGCTCATCGCGCCGAACGAATTCAATCATTACCTCTCAATGCTCGGATATGAGAGTGTGAAGTTCTTGAAAGCTATCAAGTACGTCATTATCAATCGCTATCCGAAATATGCGGTCAAACCCAATGGCGACATGATCTTCGAAGAGGACCAACGCAAGAGTTCCGAGTACCTAATCCAAGAAGCGATCGCTTGCCTGCGCCTTATCCGTCCCATACGACAGTTTGCCCAGGCATGCGGAGGTGATGTTCGTGATGATGGCAGTCTCACTAATTTCCACTTTGAAAGCCCATTGCCATATGTAAATTCGCCCGAGAATCAGAAGCTCTTTGGAGTACGGACAAGCGATGCAGAAGCTCTTCGGTTTTATTTGCCCCTGTTTCAGAACGCCATGTCTGGCCAGTTTTGGAAATTTCGCATGGCACTTGAAATGTATCAATCCGGCTTTTTCCAACACTCGCATTGGAAGGCCCGATATTTCCTTTGGACTGCCGCGCTCGAATCACTCTATACGTCACAACCGCAACCCGGCTCGGGTTCCGGGCACAGCGGAAGTTTGGTAGCCAAAGAGCGAATCAAGTCCCTGTTGGGTCCGACGGCTCCGATCTACCCGCCCGGTGAGCTAACGAACCTTGATACCAATCCAAACTTGACCGTTGCCGATGTGATGGATGAGATCTATTGCCTGAGAAATAACATCGCCCACGGGGATAAGATTCCCGATTACTACTTCCAAACGCCCGGACGAAAGATGTTTGACGGTCAGGAACTTTACAAAAGGGATATGCTCATTGAGGCAATAAGCTCGATAATTCGTCAGAGTTTGCTCGCCATTCTGAAGAATGGATTACTGGACCACTTTCGAGACCGCGTTTCCTCAGAGACTTATTTTGGAGGTCTCGGTTTGACGAAATCCAACCTCATAAAAACGATCCCGAAAACCGGATTTACCTGTCCCTAAAGCTTGAGTCAATTCACGGCGTCGCTTTAGCCGGTGTTTTTTGCTTTTCCTTTACGTATTACCCATTTATTACCAATCACTTACAACTTTTTTCTTCAAAAACAGCCCAAAAATCGCTTGTCAAGTCGAAAATCCCACAACTCCAACAAAACAGACCGAATAAAAATGAAATTTAGTTTCATGCAAACCCATATAATTAACTTATAGATCAAAGAAAAGGAAAGCCCGGCGCCACCCGCCGGGCTAACTTATTGATTTTGGCTATTTTACCTGTAACCCATTTGTTATGACGATTTTGCGGGTCGACGTTCCACGTAAGGTTATGAATCAACAAGACTTATGCGCAGGTAAGGGGGGAGGGGGGTACCCTCGAAACGAAGCGGTTATCTCATCAGACTGAATAGATCAGTTCCGCCCAGAGCATTAATGACACTCAACAACGCCTGGTGTTGAGTCTCCGCCTGCGAAAGCTGAGTCGCAACTTCCGCCGGATCCGCCGAAACAAGGTTTCCCTGGGCCACCGTAAGCTGGCTCTCCTCGGTTTGAGCATACGAACTGGTCGACTGCAACCGGCTCAGCGAACTATCCAGCGTGCTCCGCTGCGAAGACAGCTGGCCCAGCGCACTCGTCAGTGCAGAAGTATCCGCCGTCAGCGCGGCCGACGTCGCACCGCCGGAATAATCGGAGATGAGTTGGTTGAGAGCGCCCAACACTCCGCCGCCGGCCGTGCCAAAGACAGCCGACCCAGGAAGATTCACCGGAATCTTTTGCCCCGTGGGCGTCTCCACATACTGGAGACTGTTGTCTCCGTTGTAGGTCGCCGTCGCAGGATTGGTCGCGTTGTCTAACGTAAACGGAGGAGTGGATCCTACGCTCCCGCCGAAAAGGTACTGCCCCTGGTAGCTCGTATTGGCAAGCGAAAGCACCTGGTCGCGTATCCCACCAAGCTGCTGCGCGATGCTGGCAATATCGCTCGCATTCAAAGCCGCTCCGTTGTTGCCCGAGACTGCAACCGACAACGCCGTCGTCACCTGCGTCACGACCTCGCCCAGCGTCGAGTCGGCAACCTGCATGTGTGAGATCTCGCCCGACGATGTCTGGACGAACGTATCGTCCGCGGCGATCGAACTACCCAGTAATGTGCTCTGCGCTACGGCCACCGGGTCGTCCTGGAGCGTCGCAACCCGCAAGCCGCTCGACAACTCCGATGTCAGCGTAGCTTCCTCGCTGGCCGATTGATCGACGGCAGCTGTCAAATTCGTAATGTAGTTCGGATCAACTCGCATGATCGTGCTCCTGAGCTTAAGTCTTGGAATTCGGTGAGGTTGCATCGCGGCTTAGGTCACAGTCGTCTCTACGCCAAGATTCAGAGCGCTGGCCATTATGGAGTTCCCTATATTGAACACCTGCGCCGCTGCTTGGTACGCCCTCTGATATTCGGTCAAGTTCGACGCCTCCTCGTCGAGCGACACGCTCGAGAGTGAGTCACGTTGCGTGGTCAGTTGGGTCAGAGTCGCCTGCTGCGCAGTGTTATCGCTCGCGGCGGCCCCGGTGTCACTGCCGATCTGGCCAAGAAAGGAGGCAAGAAAACCCGCCGCTGTCTGTCCGCCCGCAATCGTCGCGGTCCCCAGGTTCGCGAGCGCCAGAGCATTTGTATCCCCCGCAGAACCTTCGCCCGGACCCGCAGCAGCAACTGCCGCCGGATTCGTCGTCGCGACCTGGATCTGCGCCGCAGCGCCAGTCGAGGTGGGAGAAAGGCTAAACAGCGTGCCACCAGGATTACCGCTGCCGTCGAGCCCCAGGGCATTCTGCTGGTCCACCTGCGTCCCGATATCATAAGCGAGGCTATCAAGGGAGCTCTGATATCCCGGCAACATCTGATCCCGAGCCTGCAACGCCCCGCCAAGGTCGCCGCCCGACGTCGTAGAAGTAATATCCTGGCCACCGGCCACGATGTGTGTAACTCCGCCCACCTGCGTCGTGCCAAGCGCAAACGACTGACCACCGCTCACCAGTACTGCACCCCCGGTTGTAGTCAGGGTGATACCGTTCTGCTGGTTCGAAATCTGATCCAGACCGACCAGCTGAGACAGCTGGGAGATCGCCAACTGTCGCTGGTCCTCCAGCGTGCCCGCATCTGAGTTCGGGCTCAGGCTCGTGATCTGCGCGTTGAGTGAGGCAATCGTGGCTGTAAGTGAGTTCACCTGACTGACGTCCCCGGAGGCCTGTTGATTGAGATCCGAAGACACCTGCGCCAGCTGACTCGACGCTGAATTGAAGGCGCTGGCCAGAGTATTCGCCGCCGACAGGACATTCTGGCGGGTAGAAGTATCCGAGGGATTGCTGGTCAGAGAAGAGAGTGAACTGAAGAAGGAGTTGAGAGCGGTTCCAAGATCGGTTGAGCTGGCCGATGTCGCTGTAGAACTCAGACCAAAGACGTTCTGGATCTGTTGCAAGGCCGATTCAAGCGCGCTGGATTGGGCCTGCACCTGTGTCTGTTGCTGTACCTGTTGCTCCAGTACCCGGTCCCTCTGCGAAGTGGCTGTTGCCGTTACACCGTCCCCGAAGCTGCCGCCGCTAAGCGTCACCTCGTCAACCGCCTGAAAACTCACGACCTCGCGTGTATACCCGGCGGTGTTTTGGTTCGCCACATTGTTCGAGGTAACATTCAGTGCTTCTTGGTCGGCCATCAGGGCCTGCCTGGCAATATCCATCAACGACGTAATTGTTCCCATTGGTTCCTCAAAAGTATCGAAAAAAGGCGTAGAAAGGCATCACGGTCGGCTTGACCGTTCGAAGGACGATTTCAAAACGCGCGAGTAAGAAACAGTCTTGCTTAATCCAGAAGCGACTGGATCATCTTTTCCGCCATGTCGGACGACGAAACGTTGTAGCTGCCGTCAGCGATCGCTTGCTGCAAAGCCGCAACCTTGGCAGTCCTCACATCCGAACCTTCAAGAGCCTGGGCGACAATACCGCCGGCGGAACTAAGGTTCGCTTCGTCGGTATGTTCCACACTCGCGTCGCCGTCCGGGGTGATTGCAGTTGCCGCTGGCTTGGTCTCCGCTGAGGAGATCGAATTGATCGCCTGCTGCAGACTGCCGATTCCGCTTGCGTAACTCATGGTGAGCCTCCGTCTACTTGACTCTATCGGCCTCGAATCAACAAACTTTAGTACTGAGACCTTGTCTTTTCGGAATTTCTTTGATGTTCCAACGTTACCTTCGAGACAATCTGCTTCGCAATCCCAAAACCGCCTCCCTTTGAGATAGCCTTCGCAACCGCTTCTGTGCCAAAGCTGCTTATCGAGTCCGTCGAGGAGTCATCGCTCTTCTCATCGTTGCCCCAACTGCTCTGGCCGTGCTGCAAAGGTTTCAGCAACTCCTGCAGCATCGTCGCCTCGAACTGCTGAGCCGCATCAACCAGCTTGGCCTGCTTCGCCCTGTCCAGAGGAGTCGATGTATTACCTGCAATATCCGAGCTCACTCTCATAGCACCTCGATCTCAGCTTCCAGCGCACCGGCAGACTTCATAGCCTGGAGAATCGAGATGACATCTCGAGCGGAAGCTCCGATTGTCTGCAGGCTGCGAACAAGATCATCCACCGTTGCACCTTGCTTCAGCTCGATCCTGTTGACGGGCTTATCTTGCGCCTCAATCCTCGTTTGCTGGACAACCTGGGTCGTTCCTCCGGACGAGAATGCGTTCGGCTGTGCGATCTGAAACTCACTCACCACATTGACCGCAAGCCCCCCGTGCAGGATCGACACCGGTTGAAGGACTACAGTTCCTCCGATGACAACCGTCCCAGTCCGCTCATTGACCACAACCTTGGCCCGAGGAAAGACAGGAACTTCAATCGACTCAACCTCGGCCAGGAAAGCTGGAATATCCTCGCCGTTCGCAACTGACAGCTCAATGCGCCGGCTATCCATAACGTGTGCAACTTTTCGCGCCAGCACCTTATCGACCGCGAGCGCCACAGCCTCCGCTGTCCGAAAGTCAGCATCATTGAGCAACAGAGAGAACTGGTTTTTGCCTTCCAGCTCCAACGGAACTCCACGTTCCACCATTGCTCCGAACGGTACTCTAGCTGTGTTGGGGTGATTGAACTGCTTCACATTCCCGTTTGCTGTAACCGAGTAGCCACCCACGACAAGGGAACCCTGTGCCTGAGCATAGATATTGCCGTCAGCCCCGTACAACGGAGTCATTAAGAGGAGACCGCCCTCAAGGCTTCTGGCGTCGCCCGCCGATGACACGGTGATGTCCAACTTCGTGCCGGACCGGGCGAAAGGAGGCAATGTCGCGGACACAAAGACCGCGGCCAGGTTTTGTACTCTGATCGAAGATGCAGGGACACTCACTCCCATTCGCAACAGAGTTGCTGCAAGTGTTTGTATTGGGAACGTGGTTTGTTGGCTGTCGCCAGTGCCCTGCAATCCCACAACGATTCCATAACCGACGAGCTGATTATCTCGAATGCCTTCGATCGAGGATAAATCCTTAATACGTGCCTGCCTGGGTGGAACTGGCTCCGACCCGAAAGAACTAACACTAACAGCGAGGATCGTTGCGCAGATGAGTATCGAGCGAACGTGAGAATTTCTGGTGTCCCTTCCTGTTCTCGACTGCAAGGATTCATTTTTTCCAAAGCACATAACTCTCCACTAGAAGATCAAAATCTTTTGCAGAAGCCGAACAAGAACGTTTTGACGATGGGTATAGTCGTTGATGATTCCTTTACCCCGTACTTCAAGCTCAAGGCTGGAGATCGCCGTTGATAGAACCTGATTTTGTTGCGAGATGTCTTCAGGGCGAACCAGGCCTCGAAGAATGATGGTTTGTGTCTGCTGGCTGAATTCAACCTGCCTAGCGGCTTCAATCACCAACATTCCATTTGGCAATACTTCGATTACTTGCCCTCCGAACGTTGTGCTCAAACTCGAGTTAGTGGCGCTCGTCCCTTGGGCATTCAGTCCTGCGGTAGAGGTTTGATTGACCAAGTTCTGCAGGGCATTCCCGGCGTGCAGAGTACCGATAAGAGCCGATACGGAGGAACTGGCATTGGACGCGCGTGAGTTTTTGACGGTTCCATCAGTGGATGCTGCCAGGTTCTCGGAGACAACGACTGAGATGAGGTCGTGTGGCCGCATGGCGCGTACGTCGGTAGTCATGCGCGTGAGCCGCCCACTGTCAGTCCAGATTGATCCGGCCAAGGCTTGAACGTTGGAGTTTTCCGCCCGCACTCGTTCCAGATAAGAGGAGAGAGATGCGGCGGCAACGCTGGGCTTTGGTTCAATGAGTTTGTGAATCGGGTTGGATTGGGCTAGCAGCAGAGTTGAAGCATTGACGAGTAGCGCGAACGTCACAACGGGAAACGCAATGGGATAACTGTTTCTGATGTGCGCGGTCCGTTTTGATCCTGATGCAGGATCTGCGTGACGATTCGTCGCCTCGCCTCCGCTTATCGGCAAACCAGGGTGTCTGAATTCCTTCATTGTTCTATCTCCACATTTGATGGTCCTCGAACTATTCCTAAGAGCTGTTGTGGAACTCCCGAGTCTGTCTGCACTAGCCGGACTCGTATCTTCTTACCTAAGCTGCCGCTCTGCTCAGAGATTCCAGTAACCTCGATCCGCAGCAGTCTGTCATACTTCCAAAGCTGCACAACGTCACCGGCATGTACGACTGGAGTGCTTGGAATTTCCTTCGTGGATATCCGTTGCGGCGCTTTGAGTGGGCTGTTGGTTTCCAAGGGAAGAGCGAAAGCTGGCCATTCGGGATGATCGCAGCTGACGATCATCGCCCATCTCTTTCCGAGCGCCGGGTCTGACTGTATTCTCGATAGGCGATAACCGCTCTTCGAGAGTGGGGACGAAGAGCTTGCGGTGGCCGGATCGAGTGCCAACTGTGCCGTGTTGTAGCAGTTCGTTTGCGCCGAACTGACTGTGCTGCACCAGAGCAGGAGTAAGGGGAATGCGGCGACGGATCTGGAGATATAGCTCATAAGGCTTTACCGCACCAGGCCGTTGATCTGGGAGTACATATCGTCGGCTACGTGGATCACCTTGGAGTTGCTCTCGTAGGCGCGCTGGGCGAGGATCATCTGCACGAACTCGGCGGTGACGTCTACGTTGGAGTTCTCCAGATAGCCTTGCTGCAGTGTTCCCATTCCACTGGTTCCTCCTGGAGCGTCGGTGATGGGATTGCCGGATGATGCTGTCTGTTCGAGGAGGTTGCTGCCGACGGAGTTCAATCCTCCGGGGTTGGCGAATGTGGCGAGCTGCATTGTGCCGAGTTGGGCTGGGTTTGTTTGGCCCGGAAGTGTTGCTGTGACGACTCCGTATTGAGAGATGGTGATTGAGGTTGCGTTTGAGGGAACGGTGATTGCCGGGAGAATTGTGTCGCCGTCGGCAGTGACGATTGTTCCCTGGTTGTTCATGTGGAAGTTGCCCGCTCGCGTGTAGGCGATTGTGCCGTCGGGTTTGGATACCTGGAAGAAGCCTGCGCCTTGGATAGCGATGTCGAGTGTATTTCCCGTCTGGTTGAAGTCGCCTTGCGTCATGATGACTTCGCTGGCTGCTGACTTGGTTCCGAGGCCGACTTGAAGGCCGGCGGAGAGAGTCTGCTGGGTTTGGGCAGAACCGGGAGTGATGAGGTTCTGGTAGATCATGTCCTCGAACTGAACCTGGCGCTGGCGGAAACCTGCGGTTGCTGAGTTGGCGAGGTTGTTCGCGATGGTGTCGAGATTGGTCTGCTGGGCGCTCATTCCGCTTGCTGCTGTGTATAACGCTCGGATCATCTGGTGCTCCTTTTCGTGGAGTCAGAGCGATTGCTCAGACTCTGGGAATCTCTTCGGAAGCTGTCTTATCGAAGTCGTTGTTGAAGACGCTGAGCGCTTTCTGCATCATCTCGGCTTGTCGTTGAACTAGGACTAACTGCATTGTTCCGTGAATAGCGTCTTCGTTTGCTCCTTCGACTGAGCCTTGTTCGATGGCTGCGTTTGCGGGAACCGGATTTGCTCCGTTTGCGGAGAAGCGATTTGAGCCTTCTGCGGTGAGAACTGATTTTTCGGGGAAGTCGAAGGTGCCTACCCGGCCTACGATGGCGCTGCCATCGACCGTAGAGACGGAGATATTGCCGTCTGGCGAGACGTAGACGGAGCCGGAGGGGATGGTGATGGGCTTCTGGTTGGGGTCGAGGACGGGCTCGCCCTGAGCCGTCTGGAGGACTCCGGTGGAGGAGCGGGAGAAGGCTCCGTCGCGGGTGTAGCGGATGCCGTTTGCGGTCTGGATGGCGAAGAATCCCTGGCCTTGGAGGGCGAGGTCGAGGGGATTGCCGGTGGACTTCAGCTCTCCTTGTCCGAGGTCGAGGCGGTTGCCGCCGAGGACGCCGAAGCCGTTGACGGACTGTCCTACCTGCGAGGCGGTTTCGGGGTCCTGATCGACGCCTCCGGCGAGGACGCCGCTGAAGTAGTCGCGCTGGGCGCGAAAGCCTGCGGTTCCGGCGTTGGCGAGGTTGTTGGCTGCGGTGTCGAGCGCCTGAGTGCGCGACAAGAGTCCTGTATATGCTGCGTAGATTCCGCTGTCCATGCCTGAGGCTTATGCAGTTGGGTGGCCGAAGTTGCGGAGGTGCGGGTTAGAGGATGCTAAGGCGGGATGGCTCAAGGTTGGGATGAGCGGGGCCGATAGTGATCTCAGACCGGATGCAATTCGGGATGCTTAGTTGGGAGGATCTGGTGCGAGCACTCATAGTGGATGATTCGGCGGTGATGAGGAAGGTGATCGAGCGTGCGCTGCGACAGGCGGGACTCGAACTGAGTGAGGTCTTGCAGGCGTCGAATGGCGAGGAGGCGTTGCAGCTGCTTCGAGAGAGTCAGAGCAGTTCGGCTCCGCTTTCACTGATTCTGAGTGACATCAATATGCCTGTGATGGATGGATTGCAGTTTCTGGAGAGGAGGCGGCAGGAGAATCTTGCTCAGGGAGTTCCTGTGGTGATGATTACGACTGAGGGCAATGAGTCGTTTGTGCTGCGGGCGATTGCTGCGGGCGCTCAAGGATATATTTGCAAGCCGTTTACTGCGGAGCAGGTGAAGGTGCGTGTGCTGCCGTTGCTGAGGGCGGCTTAGCGGGATCGCGATTGCATTGTCGGATTCAAATTTGAGCGGGGAGAGGTTAGACGTGACCAACGTGCAGGATGAGGCAGTGAACCGGCTTGATTCGGCGGTCTCGGAGGTGTTCGAGACGATGCTGGAGCGAAGCTGCGACCCGATGGAGGGGGAGGTGGACACGGTTGAAGGAAAGATCGTGGCGAGGATCCAGTTTACGGGCGCTGTCGATGGCGAGTGCCTGCTGTATGCGAGTCAGGCGACGGCATCCGTGACCGCGGAGGCTTTGT
>Ga0209624_10002144_pt1 | contig 14808 bp, 14 predicted proteins | sample JacPinW_OM2H0_O1_FD_188565 | JGI IMG/M metagenome (GOLD analysis project Ga0209624, IMG submission 188565) | Forest soil microbial communities from Algoma, Ontario, Canada - Jack Pine, Ontario site 1_JW_OM2H0_O1 (SPAdes) (version 2) | ecosystem: Environmental > Terrestrial > Soil > Boreal...
AAGGAACTCGAAGACAAGGGTTTCCGAGTGTTGGCGATCGCTGCCGGGCCAACGACGGCGATGAAGCTCGCAGGACTCATCGCGCTCAGCGACCCGCCTCGCAAAGACTCCGCTGCGCTCGTCAGCGAATTGAAGGGGCTACAGGAGGCATGCCGTGCCACCAATTGCCGCGTGCTGGCGTCAGCGACGTTGATTGAGCGCATCGGCGCGCTTCCCGTCGGCGTGACCGGTCGCTCGCTCGGTCCTCTGCCGTTGCGCGGCAAGGAACAGCCGATTGTGCTCTACGCGCTCGAAACCGTGGACGGCGCTGAATAGAGATGTAGCCGTTGTTCCGAACCCGGCGCCGAGTCATGGGGAGGGGTGGGGGTGACTTCGGCCATCGGAATGCGAGCTTGAGTTGCTCTTTGCTGTTCTTGAGACGACGGACGTCGATAACGGACCGGTTACGCAGACTCTAATGCATTCTGATGCGGGGAGGATCGCGGCCTCCGCAGAGCGGGCGGCGCTAATGGCGCTATTCTATCGGGCTGAATTTACCGGTGGCACGCGACTGAAGGGTCCACAGCCAAAGGTGGTTGTCAATCGTGTGCTGGTGATCCGGGCCGCGGCGGCGACCCTCTTCATGATCGCTTTGTTTTTTTGGAGTCGTCCCTTCTAAGGTCCCGATCATCATCCGCGGCCTGTTGCTACTGACGCGGCGGGTAATGAGCCGACGATTCTACGAGGACCTCGATTGGTCGCTGTTGCTAATGTTCGCGGGTCTCTCTTCATCATCGGGGGGGCGCAACACGCGCTACTCACCCTCGACGTATCGCCGCCGTCGGCCGTCTTCATCTCGATCAGATTATTGTCTGAGCGCCGTCACCGCCGTTCTGGCCAGCAACGGGTCGGCGATGCCGATATTGAAGCCGTTTGTCGCGGCGCTGCCCGACTATGGCAGGGCGGTGGCTCACGATCGCGATGGCGTCGACGCTCGCCGGCAACTTCAACCGTGCCGGGCTCGATCGTGAACCTGATCGTGGAGGAAACTGGCGTGTGAATTAGCTTCTGGGATTATTTCCGTGTCCGTGCGCCGCTGACGCTCATTACCCTTGCGTTAGCGACACTATGGTTGTCGCTGTGACTTAGACTGGCGGAGGGCGCTCGCGTCGCGCGTCGTTCATCGTCCAGTGTCCGCCCCGCCCTGAGTATATTCCGAGCCTATTCAAACGATTTCCTGGCGATAGTATCCCGGGCCGATCCTCCCTGATCCGCGCAACGTTTCTCTTGTTTGATCGTTACATCACTAGGACAGGACAAAACTGAACATGATCAAATTCGCTCTCCCCCTGAAATACTCCCTGCTGGGCGCGTCAATCGCGATCGGCTCCGCCGGGTTGGCAATGGCTCAACAGACGCCTGCGCCGCCAGCCGGGGATGCGACTGAAGTCAAGGGCAAGGTCGCGCAATATTCGTTGACCCCGCGCGGTGCCGTGGACGGCCTTATCCTGGCGGACGGAACCGAGGCGTATCTCCCACCGGGCCTGTCGACGCAAATCGTCTTCGCGGTCCGGCCCGGGGATGCGGTGACGATCGAGGGCCGGAAAACGGTCGCCAACCCAGTCGTAGCCGTGGACTCAGTGACCAACGACGCGAGCGGCGCGGTGGTCAAGGCGGGGCCGCCCGCGACGCCTCAGCAGCTCGACGACGCAAGTCGAATCAAGCTGCAGCTTCATGATCTGGACGGCCATATCAACGGCGTGCTGCTCGAGGACGGCGTCATAGTGCGCATGCCGGCGCCGGACGCCGAGCAGGATGCCGCCGGCCTTGCCGTCGGTCAGCCTTTGTACGTCCGCGGCGACGGCTTGTCCGGTCCGCTGGGCAAGGCGATTGCCGCGCGCGAGATCGGACCCGCCAACACCAAGCTCATCAAGGTCGATGAGTCGCGCTTCGAGCGCTGGAAGCACGACCTCTTGGGCGCCGATGGGCCGACGCCCGCCGCGGCACCGCCCGCGCCAGACGCGCCGAAGACGTAACGCGATCGTCACCAACGCGGCCCATGAGCCAGCCCGGGAAGATCCATGGAGCCGATCCAAAAAGCGCCGCGTCTGAACCGCAACGCCCCCGGGCGTCAGGTCAAGAGGCAGTATCGAACTCTGTCGAGCCCAACGCCAACGTGACCCATAGCGTTTTCGCCCGGCTTCGCGGGGGAAGCGGCGCTAGTCCAGTGACGGGGAGGGTGGGAGGCGATTTCGGTCGTCGGCCATCTGCCGGTGCATCCGCGAGGTATTGCACCGGCTATCTTGGCGACATCGGCGTTCCGGTCGATCCCAATCCCATGGATTTCAGCGGCTGGGCCGAAGTCTTTCTCGATGGCCGTTGGTACACCATAGATGCGCGTTACAACCATCCCCGCATCGGCCGCATTGTCATGGCCGCGGTCGTGACGCCGCGGACGTCGCAATATCGACTGCCTTCGGGATCGCCAACCTTGCGCGCTTTGAGGTGGTGACCCAGGAGCCAGGTTCAGACCCGCTGACACTGACATCTCCAACATCCCTGGAGCGCGGGCGGCTTTAACCGCCGGCGATCCACAGGGCGCGCGATGCACATCAGAAGTTCAAGGGCCAGCGATCCGTTCTTCCCTGCCAGCCGTGCCACCGCGGCGGCAGGACCTCATCGTTGCCGTCTGCGACCTCGAGGCCGCGACTGTGGACTCCGTGTTGCCGAATGTCGATTGCGCCTCGTTCGTGGTGGCCTCGGTGCCTACCGCTTCAACCGCGACGTCGGGATAGCCCATCGTCGCCTTCCGTCGCACAGGGCAAAACATCCCAGTCTTCTGCGCACGGTGAGCCCAAGTCAAGCTAGACGTGACTACCCCCACATCTCGTCAAGCGCCCTACCGACCTGATGCTTGGGGGCGACTTCGGCCTGGCCACGCCGCAACCACCTCATCCACCGAACGTCACACAGCGAACGCAGGCTCCCGAAACCGTGGACACCGGAAACGCCCGCCCCCACCCAACGAAGGCCTCCGCCGCTTCCTACCCGGGGCTCTAGCCGCCACGTTGAGAGAATTTTTGGCCATGCTCTTGTAGTTAGCCCATCCTATCGCCAGCTAAAGACCATCCAATCGGATGGAGATAGCGAGATGGCAGCCGTTCACGAGCTACGACCAAAGACGCCCGACAGCGAAAAAATCACGGTAAACCTCGGCTTCATCGATCTCGGACGCGTGGACCTTATGGTTCGCGACGGCTTTTACGCTAATCGTGCTGACTTCATCCGCACAGCCGTTCGAAACCAGCTCGAACGGCAGGACGACGCAGTCCGTCAATCGGTGGCGCGCAGGCAACTCAAGCTCGGGCTGTCCCACTATACGCGGCAGGATCTTGAGGCCGCGCGTGATGCCGGGACACCGCTCCTCATCCAGGTTCTCGGCCTCGCCACCATCGCCAGCGATGTCACGCCTGAACTCGCCCGCGCCGCCATCGCATCCGTGCAGGTCCTCGGAGCGTTCCAGGCCAGCCCGGCCGTGAAGGCGGCGCTAGACGACCGCACCACCTGAACATCTCAACAGACCGCCCGTCCGTCAGGCATCCCGCCCGTATCGACGCCGGTCAGGAAAGCACAATCATGAACGCGTTCTCGAAGATCGACATGGGTGAGGTCACCCGTCTCACGCAGGCCGGCAAACTCGCCGAGGCGATGGCGCTGCTTCAAGGTCACACAGCATCTGACATCGCTCGGGGCAGCCCCGGCTCGGATGTCCCTCGCTGGACCCAGGGGATCAAGCACCCGTCGCCACCGTTGCCAACTATCGACATGGTCGCCCCGTCGACTCCAGGTGGCGCCTGGACGGCTCCCACTCAATTCAAGCAGCGGGCTGCCGGCGAGTCCTCCTCCTTCAAAGCCATGGGGTCGCCCGACCTCGCGCAGATGAAGCTGGCGTTTCGCGGGCTACCCAAATTGGGCGCGCTATCTAGTGTCGGTGATGGCTTGGGAACCGCGCGACAGGCGCCGGTCCACGTGCCTGAAGGGGCTCGATTCGAGGAGCGGACCTTCTCGAACGACGTAGGAAGTCGGACCTACAAGGTGTACGTGCCCAGCGGCTATACGGGCCAGTCTCTCCCGGTCGTGGTCATGCTGCACGGCTGCACTCAGAACCCAGACGACTTCGCCGCTGGCACACGGATGAACGAAGTGGCCGAGGAGCAGACGTTCCTGGTCGCCTATCCGCGTCAACCTCAGTCGGCAAACATGCAAAAATGCTGGAACTGGTTCAACGCCGGAGACCAGCAGCGCGAGAGCGGCGAGCCATCGCTCATTGCTGGCATCGCCATGCAGGTCGTCGAGGAGTTCTCTGCCGACCCAGCACGAGTCTATGTGGCGGGTCTCTCAGCGGGCGGGGCGGCGGCGGCGATCATGGCGGCCACCTATCCTGACATTTTCACGGCCGTCGGTGTCCATTCGGGGCTGGCTTGCGGCGCGGCCCGGGACATGCCGTCGGCCTTCGCCGCCATGGGCGGGGGCGGGACGATACGGCCGAGGGGCGAAGGACGGACGGTGCCGACCATCGTCTTCCATGGCGATGCCGACCGGACCGTCAACCCTATCAACAGCGACCACGTTATCGCCCAGGCAAGGCAGGAGGCGGCGCTGACCAAGATGGTGACGCATGGCGAGACGCCACGCGGCGTGGCCTATACCCGCACGGTCCAACTCGACCACGCAGGCGGGGAGGTCCTTGAGCAGTGGGTCCTTCACGGCGCGGGCCATGCTTGGTCCGGCGGCAGTGCCAGCGGCTCCTACACGGACGCGCGCGGACCCGACGCCAGCCGGGAGATGATCCGCTTCTTCCTGGCGCACGCGAGTGCAAACGCGGCGACCAAGCATTGATGCATGTGAAAGTCGCTATATTATACCTGTCATTGTTGTATTGCAGTTTGAGGCCGCGTGATCGCTCGGCACCCCCCGCCCCTGGACGCCGCATGGTGGGGGGGTCGCGGCTCACCGGAATAATTTGCCGGGCTCCACTTCAAGTGTCAGAAGGCAATGTGTTGCGACAGCGTTGCCCCCGCCCCTGGACGCCGCATGGTGGGGGGGGTCGCGGCTCACCGGAATAATTTGCCGGGCTCCACTTCAAGTGTCAGAAGGCAATGTGTTGCGACAGCGTTGCGATGCGCGGGGCGTCAAGCCGCTGCCGATTGAAATCATTGCGAGGCAAAAGGTGGCGCCGGCCTTTGAGCCACAGAAGGTGAGCAGAAGGACGGCCCCAGCATCCGAGTGCAATGCTATGGATGCTTCAGGTCCAGGCGCGTTGGCGTGCTGCGCGTGTTCTCAACATGAGGCCTGCGGCGATTATTCGAACTCGCATGTCGTCTGATTGAAGAGCGTCCAGGATAGCCGTTTGCGCTTGATCCAGGGCTTGTTCGAGGGCTTCGGCTGTTTGGGCTTTCCATAGTCGCTTGAGATCGGGGATCGTCTCGATTGCGGCTCTACGCGGCTGATAGGCGCGCATGAATGGCAATGCCTCGTCCGATCCGTCCTTGGCTTTCTGTTGATGAGCGAGTTGAGCGAGCCGACAAACGATCATGCTGCGACGCATGGTCATCGTGAGCCGACGTTTGCGCCCGCGCAACCGTCTGTCCTGAACCCTGTCAACGTAGCGATCGCGCTCTCGCAGGCGCTCACTTCGGCCGAAGCCGTAAGCCGACCGATAACGCACGCCTAAGGACCAGCAGCAGCTCAGGCAGCGCGGCGCATAATCGACGAGCCAGAGCTTCTTTTTCCTGCCGCCGCACCTTGGACAAATGAGATAGGTCCACCAGCCGGCGTTCGGGAATTTCACATGGGCGACGCCGATGCATTTGCGACGTTCAACGCCATCGCCTTCGTCGCCAAAGGCGATAACACCATGTCGGTCTTCAAACCTGATCGCGCCCGTAGCCGTCAGGCGCGCCGCGTCGAGGCTCGGGAGTTCGTCGAAGAAGAAGCGGCCTGCTGCATCGATCCCGCGTTTGGGCATGAAACTTAAGGCTACGCCTCGCCCGCCACCTGTGCGGTATCATTATACCACAGATAATCGCGGCGACTACCCGCGCCGGCAGTAGAGCTAAGCGGAATGCGGATCGAGTTTGGATGAAATGAGGTCAACGGAGGAGGCCCAAATAGCCGACGTTGCCGGTGACCATCCGCAAGCAGGGGTTCTGTTCACTGCCAGTGTTTATTAGAATCGAGATGGAGAGAATTAGAGAAGATAAGAGATAGAGAAGAGACCGGGTTATCTCCCGGGATACGGTACCGTATCTCAGGCGGTAACGGTACCGTATCTCCGGAGATAACGTTACCGTACCCCTGGCGATATGGTCAGTCCCGCCGCGGGTACCAAAGATGGCGCACCAAAGGGCTCAGGCCTCTCTTTCCCCACTCGACTTCGATCACCCCTGCGGCGGCCAGTTGGCGCAGCGCTCTGGTCCTGACGCCCCTTACTAAGCCGGCGGCCCGCAAGCGCGGGCTCCAGAAACGCACCGGGTTCTTGCCGCGTTGCGTGAAAACCATGCGGTCAAGTTCAATCAGCGCCGCCCAGGCGGGCCCGCTCATGCGGTGGCGACGGTAAAGCTCAAGACCCCGATCGTGCGGGATGCGCGCCCACGTCTCCGTCTCCCGTTGACGACGTTGCGTCAGTGTTTGGCCGAGGCTTCCCTCGGGCGTCGTGGTCGTCGCCGCCGCAGCCGTCCCCAGTTCGGCGCGCAACTTCTCCATATCGTCAAAAATGGCTGTTCCGTCTCCGTCATTTCCGACGAGGCGCAGTCTCGGCCTCTTCTTCATCATGCCCTCTTCTGCCGAAGCTCGCCCTGGACGAGGCCCTTGATCTCGGTCCACAAAGCCTGACCTTTCGCCTTCTCCTTGCGCACGTCGCCCAGGCAATCCGGCCATCGGATTTCGAACGATTTCTCGACGGGAATCTCTAGGCCGCCGGTGACGACAGCACTCGCCTTCATCATAATTCGCGTCATCGTCGAGATGGCGTCGTCCAACTCGTTGACCGGCGCCATGACCACGAAGGCGTCGTGGACAGGCGCGCAAATCCGGATCCCGGCCTCATGCGCGGCGATGGCGGCGAGTCTCATCATGTCCGCGCCGCTAGCTTGATGCATGTAATTGGCCAGGGCCCTCTTCGAAGTGTTCTCGTGCACCGCCATCGGAAAGCCGAGCGGGCTTACGATCTGCCGGTCGAATATGGCTTGCGCCACGATGTTTTGCTGCCACTCTATGAATTTCGGATACGTATGCCGCCACGTCGCCAGAACCTCCGCCGCCCAGCGGAGCGACTTGCCGGTTTGGATGGCGACGCCATACTTTGAAATCCCATATGGGATGCCCAGGCTCACCGGCTTTATTAGGTTGCGAATTTCGCCGTGGCTTTCCTTCGTCGCGCCTTCTGGCGCAAGCCCCGATCGGATCGCGAATTGCAGGTGCGGGTCGCCAGCCAAATAGTCGGCGATCAGCGCCGGATCTCCGGACAATTGGGCGCCGATGCCGATCTCCTGCGCCGTCCAATCCAGGCCAAAGATTCCGTATCCCTCAGGCGGCTTGATGACGCCGTGTGTCCAGCTTGGCAGGGACATGAGAAAGGCGAGGTCTTTTCCTTGCGGCTGATTTCTCCCGGTCCGCGTCCAAAACGGCATGATCGGACATCGGCTCCGACCGTCCTCACCGATCGTGTTCAAGAAAGCGCCTAGCTTCAGTTCGGCTATCTGATCGCGCAATCGCTGAACCGGCCTCAACTCCGGATAGGGCTGCGCCATCTTACCGATGACTCTGCTGGTCATCTGATATTGGCCGGTTTTCACTGTCCTGGGCCAAAACCAGCCGCGTGCCTCGATCAGCGCGGCAAAACGATCCTCATGAAAGTGGCCCTCCTCGTCGTATAGCTGAAGATGGTCGAGCTGTCGGATGTAATGGAGACGCAGCGCCTGCCATGCCCCCCTGAGCTCAGTGAGATAATCGGTGTCGACGGGGAGCCCGCTCGCCTCCATGCCAACGACGGCTTTGCTGTATCGGCCGCGGAATAGAGCGGCCGGCAAGTCGATCGCCGGCGCTTCGGCTACGAAGAGCGCAATGTCAGTTTTGGTGTCGACTTCGTTATAGTGCTCAATCCAGTCCCATTCCGCAAAGGTGTAGTCCGCGATTTCCTTATGGATGACGAGATCGCGCGCCGCGTTTTTCTCCGCCTTGTCCATGTGCGGGATCTGGTAAAGCTCGCACGCCTCAAGCAGGCTCGGGCGCTTCCCGGTCAGACCGTCGATTTCCAGACCGTTGATCAAGGCGGACGTCTCGGCGTATGTGCAGAGTGGATTGGCAGGCATGGGCACTCCATGCGCTTCGCAGCAATTCAGCTCCGCCACCGCCGAATAGCTCTCCACCACCGTGTCCGGCTCGTTGCCGAACGGTAACCGGCCAAGAGCCTCGAGGTCAGCCAAGCGCAGCCTGACCTCGCGCCCGGAGCGTATTTCCTTCGCGAACATCGTGATTAGGATAGGACGATGATTGCCATTCAGCTTAAATTCGGTGTCCCATCCCCAGACTTCGCGAAACCGGTCAAACTTAGTCGGTAAGTCCACGGAGTTGCCGCACGTACGGGTGGTCTTCGTTGTCGATTGTCTTGTCAGCGAAGCCAAGTTTCATTGAGTTCCGCAACGTCAAGTCCACCGGCCAGATCGGTTGCATGTTGATGTTCTCGGCGGTGACGACGTCATAGTCACGCGCTGCGTCATTCCAGCAGATCTGAACCCACCTGGGGCCGGGAGGATCGAGGTCGGTGACTAGGCCACAACTGATCTCGAACGCGCGCCTCGCTGATTTCCATGGCTTCGTGCGACCTTTTTCATCCGGGAAGGGCACTGGCCACAGGGCAATCCTGCCGGACGGCCACAAGTACGCTGTTGCGAGCGTCACTCTCCGAAGACGCGGCAAGATCAGGGAGTGATTCATCATCTGCGGCCACACAAAATAGACATCCCCCTCCTCTTTATCGAAGAGAAGGCTCGCATCGATGCGCTGTGCAGGGTCTGGGTGGCACTGAAAGTAGCCATTGTCTGGCGGCTTGCGCAGCACCAACATGTTGACCGCTACGACGCGCCGCTGAACCTTGAGTTCGGCGACTTTGCGCAGGCCCTCGATGTCGTCGAAAATGTCTTCGGGGCTGCCGCCGGAAATTAGCTTGAGGTGGTCAGGCTTCTTGTCTTCACCCATGATGGCTCCTCCTCATAGTGCGCACAAGCTCAGTTCAAGACTGGCAGTCGTCATCGATCTCGAAGTCGCGCCATTCGCCGGCGCCGCTGCCGTTCCGGTAATTTTCCGGGACGGCCGTCATGCACTTTGCGAACCTTCCACCTACGGTTGGGTCAACGCGGTCGTTTGTCGTGACGGTAAGTTTGGTCAGACCGAGCATCTTGGCCGCCTGCATGCGACGCGCACCGGAAAAGAGCGTGCGGGCGAACCGGATGACGATCGGCTGAAGCTGGGTGTCGTTGCGGATACTTGTGGCGAGCGCGGCAATGTCGCCCATCTCGCGGAGGTGGCGCGGGTCGACGAGCATCTCGTCGATGCGGGGGAACGCCTGCTGCTCTACGGCGCGTGTGGGTCTATTCTGCATGCGCTGCTCGTTGACGCCCAGTTCGCGGCGGGCTGTTGCTGGAATCATCAGACGGGCGATCCTCTTCAGGGGCGCTCGTTCCGTTTTCGGTCGGAGCGGTTTCTCTCGCGGCGGCCTTCGCTTTTTGTTCCCGCGCTGCGACCCAATCGCGGTCGGCCTCGCGACTGACGCGCTTGCCGACCGAGCCGACGCTCATCAGGCGCGGGCCATGTCCTTCGCGGCACAATTTGAAGAATTGAGACTCCGATAAGTTATGACGACGCTGAAATTCCTTGAGCGTGAAACTGCCTCGCTCGCCTTCACTGGCCGCCCTGGCCAGCACGGCGAGCGTCGCAAGCGCATCGGAGAGTTGCTCCTTCAGCGCGGCGATGTCGGCGGCGACGTTCTGTTTGTGGCTCCGCATAGCCTTCGCAGACTATGCCCGACACGGGCGCAAGTGCGCGCAAGTTTGCGCAAGTTTGCCAAATCGCGCGACAACTGCGTCAGCGGTCGATGAGATCACGATTTCGCAAGTAGGCGAGAGCGGTGTCCAGAGTCCGTTCGCTCAGGACATTCTTGTCCTTTGCGCCGATCCGCTCGCGGATTGTATTGAGCAGATCGTCGAGGTCGACCCACTTACTGCCCTTGCCTCCTTCGCGCATCAGTGCGTCTACCTCACGCGCGACGAGCCACGCTCTGGGGCCGACACCCTTGGGGCGCTTCGTCGGCAGTTGGTTCGACGGCGGCTGATGCGGCGGCGATGCTGGCTCTGCTAGCCTCATCGGCCATATGCGGTTTACGTCCGCGCGGCGCAGGAAGATATCGCGGCCGCGAAAGGGAAATCGTAGGAACGGGCCGAGATCGTCGGAGAGGGCGTCACTTACTTTAAAGTCCTCCGGCGTCAGCGGTATAACTTCTATCCCCCCGCCCGGAATAACTCGTCGTTCATGCGCCTCGACGTCCCCGGATGCGAGCCGTAGCCTCAGGTCCTCCGTAGCCAATTGGTGCCCACCAACGACTTGTTGGATGTGCCAGAGCGCAACGCTGAGCGGCATCCAGACACCGGCGATTGGCCATATGCGGCACACGTCCGCGCGGCGCAGGAAGATATCGCGGCCACGAAAGGGAAATCGTAGGAACGGGCCGGGATCGTCGGAGAGGGCGTCACTTACTTTAAAGTCCTCCGGCGTCAGCGGTATAACTTCTATCCCTCCGCCCGGAATAACTCGTCGTTCATGCGCCTCGACGTCCCCGGATGCGAGCCGTAGCCTCAGGTCCTCCGTAGCCAATTGGTGCCCACCAACGACTTGTTGGATGTGCGCAGATGCCGCCTCAAGCGGCATCCAATCATCCCAGGTCGATTGGGGCGGCTCAGACTCCGCGATAGTGGTACGCTTGCCCGCGTTAGCCATGGGTTGCATCCGTGGCTCGGGTTCGGCCGGTCGAGACTTTGCGCGTCTTGCACGGCCTACTATTCTCGCTCACCTTGCCCCGCAGCGGGACGACGTTGACGTCGCGAGGTTGGGGCGCGTCGAAGTCGATGAGTGCGCCGCGCATGAGGTCGGAGCCGGGACGAGTGATGAATTTGCTGTACGTCGCCTCGATCATCGCCGTCGAGGAATCGACGCTCGCGGCGACTAGCCGAACGGGAATGCCCTTCAGCAAACATTGCGTGATGAAGCTGTGGCGCAGGCTATAGGCCGTCGCGTCCTTCAGCAGACCCGCCGCGGCGGCGGCTCTCGCGAACGGGAGCTGGTGCTTGGTTCTCGTCCACGCGGCGCTATCGTTGTCGCGCAGCAGCGGCTCGTGGTCGGCGCGGCCGAGGGCTTCAGCATTCAGCCGCTTCGCCAGACCAGCAGGGATCGGCAAGGGCGCGCGCTCAATGCGCTTCTTGCCGCCGCCCTTCTTCGCGCTTGGCATTACGAGGCGCGGGCCGTCGGGATGATCCGCTTCGAGATCGGCGACCGTGAGCCGCCGCGCCTGAACCAGCCGCACGCCGGTCGTAGCCACCGTCTCGATGTAGAGCCCGAACCGATATCCGCCCGTTTGGTAGCTCGCGGCGACCACGTCGCGCACTTGCGGCTCAGTAAGGATGACGTTGCGCGGGTTGGCCGTGTCGCGTAGCGCCGGGAGCTTCCACGCCTTGCGGTTCGTGATGCGCTCGTCGTCGTTGGCCGCCAGCGTCAGGCAAGCCTTGAAGGCCCTCATGAACCGGTTCACGGTCGAGCGCTTCGGCACCTTATCGATCAAGCTGTCACGGAGCGCGCGGACCTCGCGCTGGGTCAACATGGCGACCGGCTTCGACATCAGCGCGGGCGTCAGGTGGTAGCGGAGCCATTTGGCGTTTTCCAACCCGGCGTCGCGGGCCTTGAGATCGCGCTCGTATGCGGCCACGGCCTCGCGGATCGTGACAGGGCGCCCCGCCTCGACTTCGCCGACGGGGTCATCGCCGCGCGCGAGCTTGCGAGCGATCTCGGCCGCTTCCCAAAACGTCAGGACCGTGGAGCTGCTGCTCTCCTCGTGGTCATCAGCGAGCGCGAAGCGTTGCAGCCACGCGCCGCCCGCCCCGTCGGCTTTGAGGACGGACCACACCCCGCAGACCTGATTTCTGCGGTAGGCGAGCCGGATGCCAGGTGCGATGCGTGCGGTGTAGGGTTTCTTGCGCACATCGAGCTTGAGACGCGCGGTGCGAGTTTCGAGATCGGCAGATCGAATCCTACGGGCCATTCCATTGTGTCCTAAGGCTCGGTGTCCCGCTTGTGTCCCGAACATGGGAGAGCAGCGGGAAAGAGCGCTCCGGAGCAATATAAAGGAAACTCTTCGCGTTTCCAGCGGCTTGTGGAAGCGGTGCGCGGCCATGCGCAGCTATGAGACGTGCCGATACCCCTCCCTCGGGCGTCGCTCCTTGCGGGAGCTCGATGTGGTCTCCGTCTCGGTGATCCCTGGGCCTACGCTGCGACGAACTCGGTTCCGTCCCGGAGCATCGCGTGCATGATGATTGCGAGACGACGCGCCAAAGCGATGTGCGCCTTGCGCATGCTTGATCGCCTCGCGATTGCGAACGCCCACTCCTTCAGCTTGAGCTGGCCGTTGTAGCGGGTCAGCATGACGTTGGCGGCCTCGTACAGCAGCGTCCGCACCCGCCGGTCGCCGCATTTCGAGATGCCGCCGACGTAGTCGACCTCCCCGGATTGATAGCGTTTTGGAACGAGGCCCAGATAGACGCCGACGTCTCGCGATCGGCGGATGCGCGACGGATCGTCGATTGCGGCGACAAAAGCGAGAGCGGTCAACTGCCCTACGCCTGGGATCGTCATCAGCCGGCGGCAAGCTGCAGAGGCCCTTGTCATGCGCCTGATATCCGCGTCGATCGCGGCGACCGCACTCATCACCGCAGTTCGCGCCGCAATCAGACCCCGCGTGGCGGCAGACAGACCGGCGATCCCCTCGCTCGCTCTAAGAGCGTTGTCGATGAAGGCGGCGGTGAGCGCGCGGGGCAGTCGGACCCCGAACACGACCGCGAGACCAAGGATCTGATTTTCCAAGGTCACGCGCTGTCCGACCAGCTTCTTGCGCGCGATGATCAGCGAGCGGACGGCGTGGGCCGACAGAGACTTCACGTGCACGGGCTTGAAGAACCCTGTGCGAGCCAAATGCGCCAGCCCGCGCGCGTCGTTGCGGTCGGTCTTGTGGGTCGCGAGCGACTTGAGCGCCTGATACGCTTGCCGGCTCTCCACGCAGACCACGGGCAGACCGATTTGGCTCAACCCATGGAACAGGATCGGCGCCATGCGTCCAGTCTCGAAGACGATCCGATGGCAACCCGGCGCTTCCGATAACTTGTCAACGATCGCCTCCGCTGTCGACGCCGACTTGCCCTCGTAGACAACAGCGCCTTCGCGGTCGACAACGCAGATGTGCGTCTCGTCCATCGAGATATCGAGGCCAGCAAAATAGTCCATCGAACGGTCTCCTCTTCCGAATCGCCGCCGATTCTATCGGCCTATGTGGAAGAGCTCCCGCCCATTACCCGATGTTGAAAAACTCGAATTTCCGCCTCGATCACAATTCAGAAGACCGCTCACCGTCTCGATGGAAATTTCCTTAGGGGCTCGCCGAAGCGACCGATCTTTCTGCGTACGAGCCGCTCTTAGGCCTTGCTGTGGCAACTACCCGTCTAGACAACCCTATGCCCGCGGAAGCGGGATTTTCCCGGCGCCTCGGTTTTCGACTTTTTCAACAATATCGGCGGAAAGCGGCCCTAAAGCGCGAGCCCTGGTAAGGACCCGAGTCCGGGCCAAAGCCGCCATTCGATTGCCAGCGCCGAGAAAACGCTTCAACGCCCGAATCGGGCTGCCTAGCGAGGTCTGCAGCCCATTGCGAAGGTCGGCTTCAGTCTAACCAGGAACGGCGGAAATCGCCGAAGCACGCAGTAGTCGAGAACGTGGAAGATAAGGAACGGCTGTTCCAGTGGCGCTACGCCACCAAACTAGTCGGGACGCTCATCCCCCCTAATATGTGCTCTCTTGCCCGGCAATGCAGCTACCTAGTGGGTTTGTACGCGCACACCAATTATGCAGGACCAAGAATCGGAAATTGCTTCTCCGCAAGTAGCGGCAACCGTTCAATCAAACCACCAATATCGCCAGAAGTCAGAAATAGTACAGCATCGTCCTTGCGTAACTCAGCGCCAATTTTGGCAAGGCCTTCCTCGCAGGAATGTACGGGCATGGCATCCACGCCGGAGGCGCACACTCGCTCCATAATCTCGTTAAGACTTGCTTGCTCATGGGTGCCGGCCCCTTGGTTCGCTGGCTCAAATATGAAAACGCGATCACAGCCGCTAAACACGTCATCATACCATTCAAGCTTGTTGCGATTGCGCCACGAAAACGTGTGAGGCTCGAACACGACAAGCAGGCGTCGCTGCGCAAAATGTCTTTTCATCGCCGCAATTGCGCTCTTCGCCTTGTCATAGGACGATCCAAAGCCTTCGAACATTTGCACGCTGGTATGGTCTGATTTTCGGTCGAGCCGGCGCATTACGCCGCGAAAGCTCGCCATTGCCGTTGTGTATTGCTCGACGCTGGCAAGGCCGCGGGTCAGCACAAACGCCCCAATCCCAACCATGTTTTCGAAATTGTGCGCCCCGAGCTGGGTGGTCTTTACTCGAGCGACCTCGCGGCCTC
>Ga0209624_10002145_pt1 | contig 14807 bp, 17 predicted proteins | sample JacPinW_OM2H0_O1_FD_188565 | JGI IMG/M metagenome (GOLD analysis project Ga0209624, IMG submission 188565) | Forest soil microbial communities from Algoma, Ontario, Canada - Jack Pine, Ontario site 1_JW_OM2H0_O1 (SPAdes) (version 2) | ecosystem: Environmental > Terrestrial > Soil > Boreal...
CGCGGGCATCAGATCTTGAAGCCGCGATGCACGGCCACGATGCCGCCGCTTAAGTTGTGATAGCGCGTTTGCGCAAACCCTGCGTGTCGCAACATCTCGAGCAGGGTCTCTTGATCGGGGTGCATGCGGATGGATTCCGCCAGATAGCGGTAGCTGTCGGCGTCGTGCGCAACCAGGCGGCCCAGGAGCGGCAGCACCTTGAAAGAATAGGCGTCGTAAAGCGGCTTCAAGCCCGGTGCCACCGGCGTCGAGAATTCCAAGATCAACAATTGACCGCCGGGCTTGAGGACTCGATGCATGGATTTGAGCGCCGCCGCCTTGTCGGTGACGTTACGCAAGCCGAAGCCGATGGTCACGCAGTGAAAGGCGTTGTCCTCGAAAGGCAGACGCTCGGCATCGGCGACGATGCATTCGACATTGCCCACGTGTCCCGCATCGAGGAGGCGGTCGCGGCCGATTTCCAGCATGGCCGGATTCACATCCGACAGCACGACACGTCCCGCCTTGCCGACTTGGCGAAGCAATCCGGCGGCGAGATCGCCGGTGCCCCCGGCAACGTCCAAGGCGCACTGCCCAGGACGCAAGCCCGTCAACGACAGCGTGAAATGCTTCCACAGCCGATGCGCGCCGAACGACATCAGGTCATTCATGACATCGTACCGGTCAGCGACACTCTCAAATACAGAGCGCACGCGTGAGGCCTTATCGGCCGCCGCGACCTGTTCAAAGCCGAAGTCCACTGTGCGATCGGAGTCAGCCATGGGATCCCTTTACATCGTAAGGGCACATTGTAGCCGACCAGCAGCTTAAGCTTATCGCCGCTATTTGCCTGATTTCTGTTGTTCCGCGCAGCGCTCTAGGTACCGCGCCCAATTCGCTTCACGGTCGGCACCCAGCTGGTAGAGCACGCTCCAGGAATACAGGCCGGTGTTGTGGCCATCGTCGAAGAACAGGCGCAGGGCGTAATTTCCCACCGGTTCAATACTGCTGATTCCCACATTTTGCTTGGCAAGCTGCAGCGTGCCTTCGCCGCCGCCATGGCCCCTTACCTCAGCCGAGGGAGAAAAAACCCGCAAGTACTCGAAGGGCAACTCGAAACGAGATCCATCGTCGAACTGCACCTCGAGCAGCCGCGATGTGGTGCGCAGCTTGATGTCGGTGGGCTGCGGCGCGGGCGGCGCACTCACAAGATATACCGGGATAAATCCTGATCCTTCACCAATTCGCCCAGGTTGCCCTCGACGTATTCGCGATTGATGAGCACGCGGCTGCCGTTGCGATCCGCGGCATCGAAGGACACGCTTTCGAGCAAGCGCTCCATCACGGTGTGCAAGCGCCGCGCGCCGATGTTCTCGGTGCGTTCATTGACCTCGAAGGCGACTTCGGCGAGGCGCTGCACCCCGGAGTCCGCAAATTCCAGGGTCACACCTTCGGTCGCCAGCAGCGCCGTGTACTGGCGGCACAAAGAGGCATCGGGCTCGGTGAGGATGCGCACGAAGTCCCCGACCACCAACGGCTCGAGCTCGACCCGGATGGGCAGGCGGCCCTGCAATTCAGGGATCAGGTCCGAGGGCTTCGACATGTGAAAGGCACCGGACGCGATGAACAAAACATGATCGGTCTTCACGGTGCCGTACTTGGTGTTCACCGTGCAGCCCTCCACCAAGGGTAGAAGGTCGCGCTGCACGCCTTCGCGCGACACGTCCGCGCCCATGGTTTCCTGGCGGCGGGCGATCTTGTCGATTTCGTCGATGAACACGATGCCGTTTTGCTCGGCATTCTCGACGGCGCGCAGTTTCAATTCTTCTTCATTGATCATCTTCGCCGCTTCCTCGTCGACAAGGAGTTTCAGCGCCTCCTTGATCTTGAGTTTGCGCGGGCGCGTGCGGCCGCCGCCCAAATTTTGGAACATGCCCTGCAATTGCTGGGTCATTTCCTCCATGCCGGGCGGGGCCATGATTTCCACGCCGACCGGCATGGCCCGAACTTCGATTTCGATCTCACGATCATCCAGCGCGCCCTCGCGCAGCATTTTGCGGAAGCGCTGCCGTGTGTCGTTGTCTTTCGCACCGGCATCGCCCGTGAAGCCCGCTCCCGGCCTGGGCAGCAAAATGTCCAGGACCCGATCTTCGGCGCTGTCGGCGGCGCGATGGCGCACTTTGGCCATTTCCTCTTCACGGGTCATTTTGACGGAGATCTCCACCAGATCGCGGACGATCGAGTCAACTTCGCGCCCAACATAGCCCACTTCCGTGAATTTAGTCGCCTCAACCTTGATAAACGGCGCCTTGGCGAGCCGCGCCAGCCGGCGCGCAATCTCGGTCTTGCCGACCCCGGTGGGGCCGATCATGAGGATGTTCTTTGGCGTGATTTCCGGCCGCAACGATTCGGCGACCTGCTGGCGCCGCCAGCGATTGCGCAAGGCAATCGCCACTGCGCGCTTCGCGGCCTTTTGGCCGACGATGTGCTTGTCGAGCTCCTCGACGATTTCCCGCGGGGTCATCTGCGACATGATCTACAGTTCCTCAATCGTCAGATTGCGGTTGGTGTAGATGCAGATGTCCGCCGCAATGTTCAGCGAGCGCTCGACGATGTCGCGCGCCGGAAGGTCGCCTTGCATGAAGGCCAGCGCCGCCGCCTGGGCAAAGCCGCCGCCCGAACCAATTGCGATCAGGTCATGCTCCGGCTCGATGACATCGCCGGTGCCCGAGATGACATACGTGCTGTCGGCATCCGCTACGCAGAGCAGCGCTTCCAGACGCCGCAGGCTGCGATCAGTGCGCCAGTCCTTGGCCAGTTCGATGGCCGCGCGGGTCAAGTTGCCGAATTTCTCCAGCTTGCCCTCGAAGCGCTCGAACAAGGTAAATGCGTCCGCCGTGCCGCCGGCAAATCCGGCCAACACCTTGTTGCCGTACAGGCGCCGGACCTTGCGGGCGTTGGACTTCATGACCGTTTGTCCCAGCGTGACCTGGCCATCGCCGCCGACCGCGACGCGGCCGTTGCGGCGTACCGCCAGAATGGTGGTGCCGTAGATGCGATCGGGATCGTGATTCATATGGATACTGTAATACGGTGGGGCCGTTCACAGGCCTTTCAAGCCGTGCGTGGCCGGCGCCGCGCTCGAGGATGGGCAGCGTCGTAGACGCTGGCCAGATGCTGAAAATCCAAGTGCGTATAGACCTGGGTGGTGCTGATGTCGGCATGACCCAGCAACTCCTGCACGCCGCGCAAATCGCCGCTCGATTCCAACAGATGCGTCGCGAAGGAATGGCGAAACATATGCGGGTGCACGTGCATGGTCAGGCCCTGGCGTTTGGCCCAGGTGCCCACCCGCAGCTGCACCGCTCGAACCGACAGAGGCCGCCCCGTCCTTCCCACAAACATCGGACCTGAGTGCGGCGAAGCCGCGCCCGGCTTCTTCAAGGTCACCTCGGCGCGCTGCGTCAGCCACTTTTTCAAGGCAGCGACGGCGTGGCGGCCAACGGGGACGATCCGCGTCTTATTACCCTTGCCGAGCACCCGCACCGTCCGGTCTTGAAGGTCCACGGCCGATACGTCCAAGCCCTGAAGCTCGCTCAGTCTCAAGCCCGATGAGTAGAACAGTTCCATCATGGCTTTGTCGCGCGCCGAGAGGGTGTCGTCCACTCGAAAGTCCAGCAGCCGGCCCATTTGATCGGCGTCCAAGGTTGCCGGCAAGCGCTTCTTGGTTTTCGGCGCGCGCACATCGAGCGCGGGATTATTTTTAACATAGCCTTCGCGCATGAGATATTCGTAAAACGTACGCGCCGCCGACAAGCGCCGCTGGATGCTGCGCGGTGCAATGCCGCCGGCGTGCTCGCCCGCCGCAAAGGCGCGAACTTGAAAATTATTCAAGGCGCCCCAGCGCTTCACGTCGCGGCGTTCGCAAAACGCCGTCAGCGCGAGCAAATCAATCCGATAGGCCGACACCGTATGGCTGCTCAGGCGCCGCTCGAAGTTAAGATGCGATAGAAATCGCGTCATGCACCCGCGCTCAGAGGGTCCCACCCTTGTGCCTTCAGCGCATCAATGCGTAGGTCACGAGCTCGCCGATGCGCAACAGGAATTCGGTGCTCATGCCCGGATGGAAGCGCTCCGCGTCGCTCGCGCCGATCGCCAGGATGCCGAGCGCGCCTTTTTGCCCCAGCGGTGTGAGCGCCACGGAGCCGATCGCGACCGACTCCAAGCCGAACAGATAGTCGCGCTGTGCATCGCGGACTTGCCCGCAACGCGGCTTTCCCGACGTCAACAAGGATTCAAAACTCTTCATGTCCTCGTCAACCGGACTAGCGATGCGCAAGAATCGGCCCATGTCCGGTTCCAGCGCGCGCGCTTCCTCGAGGAACAGCACCATGACTGAATTCATCGCGTCAAAATCCTCCCGCAGCGAGGTCTCGACCGCGCTGATCGATTCCGACAAGGTGTTGGCGCGAATCAGGCGCTGGCTCAGGCGGTGAATGCGGTCCGCCAGGGCGTCATTGGCACGCGCCACATCGACCAATTCCTTGAGCTTGCGCTCGAGCGACTGATTGCGCTCGCGCAGCACCTCGACTTGGCGCTCGACCAAGCTGACGGTGGCCGCGACGTCGCGCACATGAGGCAGGCGCAGCTTGGTCAGCAGCTGTGAGTTGCGTTCGAAGAAATCCGGATTGGTCTGCAAATAGTCCGCGACACTGTTGTCATTGAGAACTTCGTGCTTGACCCCGCGCGCGTGACTGGTCGTCATTGTTTGGCTCCCGTGAATCGCGTTAAATCGATAGAACCTGTAAAAACCGTGGTGGCAGGCCCTGTCAGCCAAATATGCTGGCTTGGGCCTTCCCAAGAAACCATCGCCGTACCGCCCGGCAAATCTACCCGCACTTCGCCGTCCAGCGCGCCCAGCTGCCGGCCGACGGCAACGGCCGCGCACGCACCCGTGCCGCAGGCCAGGGTTTCGCCCGCCCCGCGCTCGAACACGCGCAACAAAATATGACTGCGGCTGACGATCTGCATAAAGCCCACATTGGTGCGATCTGGAAAACGCGGGTGCCGCTCGATACTAGGCCCAAACTGCTCGACCGGGGCCGTTTTCACATCGGGCACGCGCACCACCACATGCGGGTTGCCGAGGGAAAGCGCGCTCATTTGCACTTCCTTGCCCTCGATACTCAACGAGAAGGTGAGCGGCTCTTCAAGCGCCGGCATACCCATGTCCACTGACACCAGTCCGTCATCCCTGACGCGCGCGCGCACTCTGCCGCCGCGGCTGCCCATGACGAGATCGCGGCCCAACTCCGGCGCACGCGCATACAGCAGCGCCGCGATACAGCGCGCGCCATTGCCACACTGTTCGACCTCGGTGCCGTCGGAATTGAATACCCGGTAGAACACCCGGCTCGCGGTATCGCGCGGCGTTTCCAGCATCAGCGCCTGATCGAATCCCACACCGGTGTGACGATCGGCAAGGGCGCGAAGCGTCCATTCATCAAGATGAGTGTGAGCGGCGATGGCGGCGGCGTCGAATACCAGGAAATCGTTGCCTAAGCCTTGCATCTTCAGAAACTCGATGCGCATACCAGCGAGCATAGCCGATGCGGAAAATTTCCGCTCGGGGGTTGCGTAATGCGCGCCTGACGTTCTACCTTACGGGCACAACAAAGCTCGGGGGATTATGCGCCACGTCATGGTATTGAATGCGAAGGGCGGATGCGGCAAGAGCACGCTCAGCACGAACATCGCTGTATTTTTCGCCCGCGACGGGCACAAAGTCTGCATAGCGGATTATGATCCGCAACGTTCCAGTCTTGACTGGCTCGCCATGCGGCCGCCGGATTTGCCGGCGATCAGCGGCGCGGCGGCGTTCGAGGACGGTTTGCGCAGCGTTCCGCGCAATACCGACATCCTGGTGATCGACGCGCCGGCGCGAGTTCACGGCACCGAACTGAACGAACTGGTGCGGCGCGCGGAAACCATCATCGTGCCGGTGCTGCCCTCCAGCATCGACATGAAGGCGTGCGGACACTTCATGGCCGAATTGCTGGAAATCGGCAAGGTATCGCGCAAGCAGGCGCGCCTCGCGGTTCTCGCCAATCGAGTGCGCGAATACACCTTGGTGTACGAGGAATTGGACCAGTACTTAGGCAAGCTCAAAGTTCCTTACCTTGGGTCTCTGCGCGAGGCGCAAAACTATGTGCGCGCCTACGCGAGGGGCATGGGGGTGCTGGAACTGCCCGAATATCTCGCGTGGCCTGATTGGAAGCAATGGGAGCCAATCGCTGAGTGGCTCGACAGCAAGCGCAGCCAGCCCAGCGTCTAGCGCGCAGCGCTTATGGGTCCTAGCTCACGCGGCCGCGTGACACCGTGCTCATTAGTTTATTCAACCCGGGCGCCGGATCTTCCGGCGACAGCTTTGAGGCCGCGGCCGATCAGCCGCTGCTCGACGCCGCAGCGCACGCTAAACTTAATTTGCCGCACAGCTGCAAGGGCGGCAATTGCGGCGCCTGCAAGGCGCGGCTGCTGCGCGGTGAAATTCACTATCCCCTTGGAGCGCCGCTCGGTCTCTCCGATGCCGAGATCGCCGATGGCATGATCCTGTTGTGCCAGGCGCGTGCGCGCTCCGACCTCACGATCGAAACTTTTGACATGCGAGCCGCCCAAGCGGGCGCAGCAAAGCGCTTGCCCTGCCGCATCGAGCGCGCAGTCCCCTTGTCGCACGACGTCATGGGTTTGTTCCTGCGTCTGCCCATTGCCGAAGAGTTCTGCTTCGAGCCCGGCCAGTACATCGATATTCTGTTGCCGGGTGGAAGGCGCCGCAGCTTCTCCATCGCCTCGCCGCCCCATGATGCGCGGCCGCTGGAGCTGCATGTGCGACGCGTTCCAGGCGGAGAGTTCACCGATCGGTTGTTCCACGACGACATGCACAGTTCGTTGCTCAACATCGAAGGCCCCTTGGGAAAATTTGTGTACCACCCGCATTTGGGACCAGCGCCGCCCATGCTGCTGATCGGCGGGGGTACCGGGATTGCGCCGCTCTTGAGCATTCTCAAGCATGTCATCGAGAACGGCATTGAGCGAGACATGCGGCTCTTTTGGGGAGTGCGCGGCGAGCAGGATCTGTATGCGCGGGCGACGCTCGACGCCTTGAGCCGCCGCGCCGCTTCAAGCCGCGGTGCCGCCTCATTCAGCTATGCGCCGGTGCTTTCGGAACCCACCGCGCCGTGGCGCGGACTCACCGGCTGGGTGCATGAGGCCGCATTCGTGGGACTGGAAGATCTCGAATCCTGTGAAGTCTACGCCGCCGGACCGCCGGCGATGATCGCGGCTTTGCAGCGCGAATACGCAGCGCGCGGAGCCTCGTCATCCCGCCTGTACTTCGACTCCTTCGACTACGCTCCCGACACGCTCGAGCGCCAGCGAATGAGCGCCGCCACCAAATCTTGATCCTCGGCCGATTCCGCCCGCAGCAGCGGAGCTTGTATTCCCAGTGCGCGCAAGCCCGCGGCAATGCGCTCGCCGGGCACCAGCCAATGCACGCGTTCGAACTCGCCGCGCAGTTCGGGCGTCGCCATATCGAGCAAATTTTCCCCGACTTCCAGGCTGGTCGCGGTGATCACGTGCATTTCTCCCGCGGCAAATCGCGCATGCACCGCCGCCAGCGCGGCTGCGCTGTGGATAGCGGGCGCACGTTCATAGACATCGGCGCTTACCACCGTTGCGCCGCGCCGCTCCAGTTCTTGTTGGAGCAGTTGCCGGCCATCGGCTCCCTTGATCATCAATATGCGGTGACCTGCGACATGTTCGAGCCTGGGGTGCATGAGCAACCCTTCCGTGTCGAAGGTTCCGCTGGGCTGTATGGCCACGCGGTAGCCGGCTTGGTTCAAGGCGCGCGCCGTCGCGGGGCCCACGGCCGCGAGCGTGAGATCGCGTTTCTGCTCGAGGAAGGAGGCGCCGAAGCGGACTGCGTTGGCGCTGGTGAAAATGATGACATCGAAATTTTCCAAAGTGCCGAGCTGCGCCGCCAGGGCACGCCGCTCTCCCAGTGCTTTGATTTCCACTGCCGCCAAGCGCAGGGTGCTCGCGCCCTGCGCTTCCAGCAGGCGGCACAGCGGCATCGCCTGCAATTCCGGTCTGGTGACGAGCACGCCAACTCCGTGGAGGAGCGGCACTTAGGAGCTCGCGCGCAAGCGCTCGAGCAAGGGTCCCGCGCCGGCTGCCAGCATGCGCTCGGCCAATTGCCGGCCGAGCGCGGCCGGATTCTTCAAGTCGCCCGATGAGGAGTCGCGCAGCAGACGCGAACCATCCGGCTCGGCCACCAATCCGCGCAGCGTGATCCGATCTGCGTCGAGTTCGGCGTAGGCGGCGATGGGTGATTGACAGCTTCCGCCTAGGCGCGCCGCGAAGGCGCGCTCGGCATCGAGCCCCACGCGAGTCGCCGCATCTTCGAGAGCCTGCAGCAACTGAACAGTGCGCGCATCACTGCGCCGGCACTCAATGCCGATCACACCCTGGCTTACGGCCGGCAGGCAAACCTTCGGATCGAGCCGCGCGGTGATGCGCGATTCCAGACCCAAACGAACCAACCCTGCGCATGCCAGCACGATGGCATCCATGCCGCCCGCGTCGAGCTTGCGAATTCTCGTATCCACATTGCCGCGCAACGATTCAATCTTTAAGTCCGGACGCAAGGCGTAGAGCTGCGCTTGCCGGCGGAGGCTCGAGGTTCCGACGATCGCCCCCCGCGGCAAATCCTCGAGACGTGCGATACCTGATGACGTCACCAATGCATCCCGCGGATCCGCGCGCTTCAGAACCGCGCCGATGATCAGCCCATGGGGGAGATCGGCCGGCACGTCCTTCATCGAGTGCACGGCGATGTCGGCGCGCAGATCCTCGATCGCGACTTCGAGTTCCTTGATAAACAAGCCTTTGCCGCCGATGGCCGCCAAGGTCCGATCTTGGATGCGATCGCCCTGCGTCAGCAGCGGCACCAGTTCGATTTGCAGGCCTGGGTGTGCTTCGCGCAACAGCCTGGCCACATGTTCCGCCTGCCACAGCGCCAGCTGACTTTTGCGCGTGGCGATGCGTAATGGCGGGGTCACATCGACTCGGGCTTGTCCGGAAACAGCTTGGACTTCAGTCGATAGATTGCCGAGATGTCTTCATCGCCGAATCCTTGAGCGATCAGTTTTTCGTACTGCTCGATGGTCGACTCGACCACCGGCAGTACGCCGCCGTGCTTGGCCGCCATGGCGCGGCAAATGCGCAGATCCTTGTCGTGCAGCCGCACGCGGAATCCCGCCGGGAAGCTGTTGTTCGCCATGAAGGGCGCGCGATTGACGAAGTACCAGCTCGAGCCTGCGCCCTTGCCCAAAACATCGATCACCTTTTTCAGGTCGACGCCTTCCTCATGGGCAAACGCCATGGCTTCGCCCACGGCTTGGATGATGCCCGCGCACATGATTTGGTTGGTCGCTTTGGTTACCTGGCCCGAGCCGCTGCTGCCCATGTACGCCACGGCCTTGCCGAGTTTCTCCAAAATCGGTTGCGCACGGTTGAACACGGCCTCATCACCGCCGCACATGATGGCGAGTGATGCCGTCCTCGCGCCTTCGACGCCCCCGCTGACAGGGCAATCGAGAAAGCCGACGCCGATGGAGGCAAGCCCCGCATGGATGTCGCGCACGGTGTCTTTTCCCACCGTGGAGCAATCCATGACGATCATGTTCGGGCTCAAGCCCGGTTCCAGGCCCGCAACGACTTCGCGCAAATCCTTGTCGGCAGACACGCAGATCACCACCGCTTCGCAGTTGCCGGAGAGTTCCGCCAAACTCGCGAACGCGTGCACCTTCAGTTCCGCGGCGAGCGCCTTGGCTTTCTCAGGTGTGCGATTCCATACGCCGGTGAGTAAACCGGCGCGGTGAAGATTGCGTGCCATATTTGCGCCCATGGCACCCAATCCGACGAATCCCGTTTGCATGTGCATTTCCTTAAGATCTGATTCTAAAGAACGAAATCTTAAGGCTTTGCGTGTTGCGCGGCAAAGCGCGCGTCAGAAGGAGGGAGGGCAGTAAGGGGATCTTAGGAGAGCGGCAAGCGCCGCTTGACCCCTCGCCTTTGGTTTAGGTCGTGCTATTGCAAGTATTGTCGATCTCACGCTTGGCGTTGAGCCGCTCGGTATCGATTTCTTCGGAGGTCATGAATTGGCGTTCGCCATCGGGGCCGGTTTTATAGATCTTCCGACCTTCAATGAGTTTCTTATAGCGATCCTGCGCATCGGTACATTGCTTGTCCCGGGCTTGCGCGACGTCCTGATCCACGGCCTTCTTGTCGTCCAGATCTTTGGGTGAGGGCGGGGTGGCAGCGACCACCCTGGCCGTCGGCGCTGGTTGCGCGGTGCTGGGCGCGGCGACTCGCGCGCTGGCTGGGTGAGTGCCCAACAATTCGACCACTTGCGCGTGCACGCCATCCGGCGGCCGATCGCCGTATTGCACCTTGCCCTGCGCGTCGGTCCACTTGTAGACGACGGCTGAGGCCATGCCCGACCACGCGATCAATGCAGCGAAAAGCAAAAAGCGTTTCATCGTCCAATCCTCGCTTGATGGCTACAGGGCACGCGAGCCGGCCTCGCCGGTGCGAATGCGCACGGCTTGACCGAGATCGGAAACAAAAATCTTACCGTCACCAATTTTACCCGTGCGCGCAGTTTCAATAATAGCTTCCACCACCCGATCGACTTGTTCGTCATCGACGGCCAGTTCGAGCTTTACTTTGGGCAGAAAATCAACGACGTACTCCGCCCCCCGATAGAGCTCAGTGTGGCCCTTTTGGCGCCCAAAGCCTTTGACCTCTGTCACGGTAATGCCCTGAACCCCCACTTCCGCGAGGGCGGCGCGCACATCGTCAAGCTTGAAGGGTTTGATGATGGCAATGACCATTTTCATGCAAGGGGGCTCCAGGCTCGTAGGAACATGCGCAGTTTAGCAGCGGAATTCAAAAGAGAATTGCTGCGACACAGCATGGCGTATGGAAATCTTCTGATGTATAAACGCCCAAGCGTCTTGCGTCGGGCGCGTGTATATAAAAAACGGCGCGGGCCCTTATGGAACCCGCGCCGCCGGGATATCGCACCGACGGGGGAGTTGGCTGGCTTGCCGGCGCGAGATGCTCCTAAATCGTCTGAAAGTTTGGCCTCGCCCTTACCCTAGGGGAGGTCCCGATCAAATGGCGTCCGGGCCGATTTCACCTGTCCGCACCCGCAACGCCTGCTCCAATTCGAATATCCACACTTTCCCATCCCCGGGCTGGCCGGTCCTGGCTACATTGCAGACCGCTTCCATCACTTGCTCAGCAATCGAATCGTCCACCGCCAGCTCAATCTTTGCCTTGGGCAGAAAATCGATGCGGTACTGCGCGCCTCGATAAATCTCCATGTGTCCGGGTTGGCCACCGTACCCGTGCACTTCGGTCACCGTGACGCCTTGAATGCCTATGTCGGCAACCGCTTGCCGGACCTCGTCAAGCTTGAAGGGTTTGATGACGGCGGTGATCAGCTTCATGCATTTGTCCCCGCTTTCACCTGTAATTGAGACCGCCTCCGTTATCACTTCCGCGTAGTATTGATCCTGAATATTGCAGCTTTCGTGCCACGGCCGATGGATTATGAATCAACGGGTTACGCCGCGACCGGGCGAAGCATTGCACCCATCTGGCGCACACCAGTGGCATTCATGCGTTAACCGGGTGCGAACTTTAGGATGCCGTCCCGTCATGGAATCGCGGCATCCCGTCATGGAGGTAGAAATGAGCTTTATCAATTCGAATGGCTTGGACGATCTGGCCAAACGCTTGGCCGACTCGGTGCCCGAGTCGCTGCGCGCCTTCGGCCGCGATCTGGAGAGTAATTTCAAAGCCGTGCTGCAAGCTCAGCTGGCCAAGCTCGATCTGGTCACTCGACAAGATTTCGACGTGCAAGCCGAGATTTTGGAGCGTACTCGAGAAAAGCTAACCGCCTTGGAAGCGCGTCTGAAAGACCTCGAAGCGAAACTTGACCCAAAGCAGGCTTAGTCCGCACAAATTTCCGCACGAGACAGTTCGTATGGACACTCACAGGGAAGTGAGCACCGTCTTCAGCCGCGCACCCGCGGGACTGGAAGCACCCATGGTTCGCGTCGAGGTGCATTTAGGCACGGGTTTGCCGGCGTTTAATTTGGTTGGCCTTCCCGAAGCGGTGGTTCGCGAGAGCAAAGAACGTGTGCGCGCAGCACTCCTGACCGCAGGGTATGACTTTCCGCAGCGGCGCATCACCGTCAATTTGTCGCCCGCGGACCTGCCGAAGGAGGGCGGCCGCTTTGATCTGCCGATTGCCGTCGGCATCTTGGCGGCCGATCGCCGGATTCTTCCCCAGGCACTTCAATGTCGAGAGTTTTACGGCGAGTTGTCACTGGGAGGCGCGCTTCGCGAAACGCGAAAGCTGCTGCCCGCACTGATTGCCGGTGCAAAATGCCGCAGCGAAATGATTCTGCCGGCCGCGAATGCCCTCGAGGCGAGTTTGATCAGCGGCGCGAAACTTAGGTTGGTTAATCATTTGTCCGAAGTGGTCGCCGCCCTGGAAGGTAACGGGTCGCTTGGTGTCGTGCCGACCGCCGCATTCCGAGAAGGAAGAACGCAGGCAGATCGAGCGCCTTCGACGCCGGATCTCGCTGAAGTTCGCGGACAATATGCCGCCAAGCGCGCACTCGAGATTGCCGCGGGCGGTGAACATGGCTTGTTGATGATCGGCCCTCCCGGTGCCGGCAAGACACTGCTCGCGCAACGATTGCCCGGCTTGCTGCCGCCGTTGACCGAGCCCGAAGTCCTGGAGGTCGCGAGCCTGGAATCAGCCGCGGGGCGCAGACCATCCATCGGCGGCCGCCGGCCGTTTCGCAGTCCGCAGCATACCGCCTCGGTGGCAGCGCTCATCGGCGGCGGCGCACTACGTCCCGGCGAGCTATCGCTCGCGCATCTTGGTGTGCTGTTCCTCGATGAGCTTCCCGAATTTCCGCGCAACGCACTCGAGGCATTGCGTGAACCACTGGAAAGCGGGGCAGTGGTGATTGCACGCCTCAAGCGCACTTGCGAATTTCCCGCCAAATTTCAGCTGGTCGCCGCAATGAATCCCTGCCCCTGCGGCTATGCCGGCGATTCGCGCGGACGCTGCCATTGCACGGCTGAGCAGATCGCGCGCTACCGAAATCGAATTTCCGGACCGCTCATCGACCGCATAGACATCCATGTCGAGCTCATGGCATTGCCGGCAGAGCACTTGATGGGGGAAGCGCGAGAAGAAGCGGAAAGTTCAGCAGTGATCGCGCAGCGCGTCGCCGCCGCCCGGGTGCTGCAGCTGAAACGGCAAGGAAAACTCAACGCGCGCCTGACGCCCACCGAGATCGCGCGCTACTGCGCACTCGCGAGAGACTCGCGAGCGCTGCTCAGCACCGCTATCGTGCGTCTCGGTCTATCCGCGAGGGCCTTTCACCGCGTGCTCAAAGTCGCGCGCACGTGCGCCGACCTGCGGGGGGATGCGGATATTCGAATGACGGACGTGGCAGAAGCCGTGAAGCTCCGCGCGCTGGACCGGCCGGCTGTTTAGTTGCCGGCGAGAGATTCAAGCAGCGACTCATCGTTCAGCGGCACTTTGTTCAGCCGTGCTATTTGTTCAGCGATACCATGTAGTCGACGGCCATGCGAATGGTCGCGTCCGGCCAGGTCGTACCACCCTTGGGCGGCATGCTGCCCTTGCCCGCGATCGCATCCTTGTAGAGGGTTTCTTTACCCTGAGCGATGCGAGGGCCCCAAGCCGCATGATCGCCGATTTTTGGCGCGCCGTTGACGCCGGTCGCATGACAGGCCGAACACACTTGAGTAAACGCCTGTTCCCCGCTGGTCGGCACGTTAACCGCCGGTGCCGCGCCCGCGGGCGAACCCAACGCCGCCAAGGCCGAATTATCTTTGCCCGCGATGGCAACCTGCGCGAACGGCGCAATGTTCTTTTGCACACTCGCAAGATGCAGCGGCTCCAAGAGCACCGCCGCCCCCTGGCTGTCGGCCCCCATCGAGCGCGCTACCGCGAACAGCACGATGGCAAAGGCGACGAGCAAGCCCAGCACCATGCTGAAGGAATTGAAGAACTGGGTATCTGACGATTCTGACTCGGACACGATAACTCGCTGGTATCAATGGAAAAATCCAAGAGGGCGACAGTATAGCGGCAGAGGGCGAATCCCGAAATAGCGACGCGCAGGATAGAAACGCCGGCAGGCGTCGGAGCGGCGGAATATTCTCGTTACATGCGGTCCAGCGGGCTTTTGACGCCCATCGCACCCTTTCCCAGCACGTGGGTGTAAATCATCGTCGCCCGCACGTCGGCGTGGCCCAGCAATTCCTGCACCGTGCGGATATCGCAGCCTGCCTCGAGCATGTGTGTTGCGAAGCAGTGCCGGAAAGTGTGGCAACTCGCCGGCTGAGTAATGCCCGCCTTTTGGACCGCCAATTGCACGGCGCGTTGCATGGCTTTCTCGTGCATATGGTGGCGAATGGGCTGGCGCGTGTACACGTCCTGGCACAGAGAGTGCGCAGGAAAAACGTACTGCCACCCCCACTGCCGCGATGAGTTGGGGAATTTGCGCGCCAGCGCGACAGGCAGCGACGCACCCGGCTCGCCCGCTCCGCGCTGCTGCTCGAAGCGAAGGTGCAATTTCGCCAGATGCGCACGCAGGGGATCCACAATGGAAGTCGGTAAAACCGTCACGCGATCCTTACCACCCTTGGCGTCG
>Ga0209624_10002146_pt1 | contig 14807 bp, 14 predicted proteins | sample JacPinW_OM2H0_O1_FD_188565 | JGI IMG/M metagenome (GOLD analysis project Ga0209624, IMG submission 188565) | Forest soil microbial communities from Algoma, Ontario, Canada - Jack Pine, Ontario site 1_JW_OM2H0_O1 (SPAdes) (version 2) | ecosystem: Environmental > Terrestrial > Soil > Boreal...
GATCGAGAAGCTTTGCAGTAAGGACTGCGAGTATTACGAGGATCTGGCCGGCGCGCTGACAGAGGCGCACGCGCTTTAGTCCGGGGTTTAAGCGACGCGCGCCGGGCGGTTGCGGCGCGCGTCGCCTCGACGAAAGGGAGCAGCGATGACGCAGGCGCCATACACGCGCGCAAACGACGCGCCCCCTGCAGGCGGCCGGACTTTCGACGCGGACCTCAATTTCCTTCCACGCTGGGCAGGCCCGCTCGGGCTGCTCGCCCGTGCGATGCTGGCTTACATTTTCATCCTCGAAGGCGCCGGGAAGATCGCGAACTACGCGGGCGTCGCCGGCTATATGCAAGCCCACGGGGTTGACGGGCGGCTGCTGCCGTTGGTCATTCTGACCGAACTCGGCGGCGGCCTGCTGGTGCTCTTTGGCTTGAAGACGCGCTGGGCAGCGATTGCGCTCTTCGGTTTTTGCTTGCTGACCGCGCTGTTCTTTCACACCGCCTCCGATCAGGTCATAGAACTGCAGAAGAACCTCGCCATGGCCGGGGGCTTCCTCGCTCTGGCGCTGCTTGGCCCCGGCGCCTGGTCGCTGGACGCGTGGCGTGGTCGCGCCGGCTAGGGTCGCCAGACAGCGGCGCCGTTCCTGGTCAACCCGATCTGGCCGCCGGCTTCACTCCGAAGCCTGGTCGAAGCCATAGACTGCAACTCGCCAAGCCCAAGCTGATGCGGATGATTGACCGTCTTGGGTCCTTTGACCCATGCGCCACGCCGTCGGCGAGTGACGGCTGTTTGCGCCCAACGGACCTTCGCGATGAGAGACGGGCGACCCGCTTCAGGTCGAACCGATCCAGCTGATTGAGCTTTAGACCCCCCTTTGGGCAAGCGCGGTTGATTCCACGGAGCGCCATCATCGTCTAGTGTGCCTATTCAGTCAGCAAAGGGCGAATGCTCGGCTCTGATGAACGGCACGACGGTTCTTCTAACCGCAATCGGCTACGTCTCGTTCCTGTTCCTCATCGCCTGGTGGGGGGACGGCGCCGGACGGCGCTTTTTATCCGGGCGCTCGCGAGCTTTCGTCTACGCGCTCAGTCTCGCCGTCTATTGCACGTCCTGGACCTACTACGGCTCGGTCGGACTCGCCTCTGCACATGGGCTGGATTTTCTGCCGATTTATATCGGTCCCATCCTCGTTATCGGCTTCGGGGCGCCGTTCATCGCCCGCATCGCCAATCTCGCCCGCGCGCAGAACGTCTCCACGGTCGCCGATTTCGTGTCCGCGCGATATGGAAAATCTCAAGCCGTGGCCGCAGTCGCCGCGCTCATCGCGCTGATCGGCTCCGCGCCCTATGTGGCGCTCCAGCTCAAGGCCGTCGCGCCAACGATATTGATGGTGGTGAATTCATTCGATCGCGGGCGACTGACGCCGGCAACACCCTCGGCCTCGTTTTATCTCGCAGTGTCGTTGCTGCTCGCCGTCTTCGCGATGGCGTTCGGGACCAGGCGTATCAACCCCAAGGAGCATCAGGACGGTCTCATTCTCGCCATCGCGGTCGAATCGATCGTCAAGCTGGCAGCGTTTCTCGCCGTTGGCGCCTTCGTTGTCTGGGGGCTCAACAACGGCATCGGCGATCTGACCGAAATCGCTGGGGCCGATCCCAGGATCGCCTCAGCGATCCAGACGCGTCCCGATCCGGCGGTGTGGGTGGTGACCACGCTATTGTCGGCGTTTGCGATCGTGCTTCTGCCGCGCCAGTTTCACGTCGCGGTGGTCGAGAACCACGATGAGCGCGGCATTCGCACTGCGGCGTGGCTCTTTCCCGCCTATCTGGTGCTGATCAATCTGTTCGTTGCGCCCCTCGCCATTGCTGGCCTCAAGGTTTTCCCGGACGCGTCTTTCAATCGCGACCTGACCGTTCTCGCGCTGCCGCTCAACGCGGGCGCGCATGGCGTGGCGCTCATGACGATGGTGGGGGGCCTCTCGGCGGCGACCGGAATGGTTGTGGTCGAGAGCGTTGCGCTTGCCATCACCATTTCCAACGACCTGGTGATGCCGCTCTTGCTCCGGCGCTCTACCCCGGCGCTCGCCGCTGAAGGCGACATCGGCGCACTGGTGCTGTGGGTGCGCCGGATCGCCATCGTCGGCGTTCTGGCGCTGGGCTTCGCCTACGAGCGCATGGCCGGCGAAGCCGGCCTGGTGTCGATAGGCCTCTTGTCGTTCGCGGCGGTGGCGCAGATCACGCCCGCCTTTCTTGGCGGGATTTTTTGGCGGCGGGGGACGGCGCGGGGCGCGATCGCGGGCATGACGATAGGCGCGCTGGCCTGGCTTTATCTGCTGCTTTTGCCGTCAATCCGCCCGGAACACGCGCTCTCGCACCTTCTGGCGCACGGCCCGCTGGCGATCGCGTGGCTGAGCCCGGCGTCGCTCGTCGCCTTCGCCCCCAACGCGCTCGTGGGCGGGGTGGTTTTGTCGCTGACCGCGAATGTCGCGGCGTTTGTCGGCTTCTCCCTGTCCCGCCAGCCGAGCGCGCTTGAGCGCGTACAGGCGAGCGCCTTTGCCGAAATGGGCGTCGGCGGCCAGCCGCAAGCCTTTCGCCTTTGGCGTTCGTCGACGACCACGGGGGAGCTTGAGGCCGCGGTCGCCCGTTATCTCGGGGCCGGGCGGGCGCGCCGCGCTTTCGCGACCTTCATGCGCGAGCGCGGCCTCGTTTACGATCCGGCGCTCGAGGCCGGCGCGCAATTGATTCGCCACGCAGAATTTTTGCTGTCGCCGGCGATCGGCGCATCGACCTCGCGCCAGGTCCTGTCGTTGTTGCTGAAGCCGAGGACGGTGTCAGGCCAATCGGCGCTCAAGCTCATCGACGAAGCCTCAGCCGCGATCCAGTCGAGCCGCGACCAATTGCAGCATGCGCTCGACCACGCGCGCCAGGGCATTACCGTCTTTGACGCCAATCTGGCGCTGACCGCCTGGAACCGCGAATTCGTCGACCTTTTCGATCTGCCTCCCGCCATGCTGCGTCATGGCGTGGGGCTCGACGAGATCGTGCGCTTCAACGCTGGTCGCGGGGCCTATGGGCCGGGAGATTCGGAGGACTTCGTCGCCGATCGCGTCGCGAGCCAGCTCTATGACGATCAACCGAACCGGCTGCGTCTGTTCTCGGCCAACCGCGTCATCGAGGTGCGCTCGGCGCGGCTTCCGGACGGCGGCATCGTCACCACCTATACCGACGTCACGCAAAATGTTCAGGCCGAAGAAGCCCTTGCCGCCTCTAACGAGGTGCTCGAGCGGCGCGTCGATGAGCGCACCGCGGAACTGCAGCGGCTCAACGCCGAACTCGAGCGGGCGAAGAACGAGGCCGACGCAGCCAATCTCTCCAAGACGCGGTTCCTCGCCGCCGCCAGCCACGATATTCTGCAGCCGCTCAACGCGGCGCGGCTCTACGCGAGCTCATTGAGCGAGGGCGTAAATCAGATCGGCCCCGAGGAGCGCAAAAATCTCGCGCGCAACGTCGACGTCTCGCTCGAGGCGGTTGAAGAGATCATCGGCGCCTTGCTCGACATTTCGCGACTTGACGCCGGCGCGACGCGCCCGGAGATTTCCGACGTTGCGGTCGCCGATCTCATGGGGATGCTAGAGATCGAGTTTGCCGCCGTCGCCCGGGCGAAGGGGCTCGACCTCGTCTTCGTGTCCACCACGCTCGCCGTTCGCACCGATCGGCGCCTGATGCAGCGCCTGTTGCAGAACCTGATTTCGAACGCGCTCAAATATACGTTGAATGGCCGCGTGCTGATCGGTTGCCGCCGAGTTCCCGGTGCGGTCCGCATCGAGGTCTGGGACACCGGCCTCGGCATTCCGCCCGAGCATCAGCGCGCAGTGTTCGCCGAGTTCAAGCGGCTCGACCAGGGGGCGCGCGTGGCGCGCGGCCTTGGGCTTGGGCTATCGATCGTCGAGCGTCTGGGACGGGTGCTCGAGCAGCCGATCGGGTTGCGGTCCCGCCCGGGCAAGGGTTCGGTGTTCTTCGTTACGGCGCCGCTTGGATGGGCGGCGCCGAAGCCCCGCGCGGAACCCGGCGCGCCTGAGCCGGTCGCGGCGGGCGAGCCGCTCGACGGACTCAAGGTGCTGGCCATCGACAACGAGCCCCGCGTGCTCGAGGGAATGCGCGTTCTCCTGACGCGCTGGGGCTGTGTGGTCGCGACCGCCCATGGCCTTGAAGAGGCGACGGCGGCGCTCGACGCGTTCGGGCCGCCCGATGTCATCATCGCCGATTATCACCTCGATTCGGGTGACGGCGTCGCCGCGATCCGGTCGTTGCGCGAACGCTCCGGCCGCAGCACGCCTGCGATCCTCGCCACTGCCGATCGAAGCCCTGAGGCGCGCGACGAGGCCGAGCGTGCGGATGTCCTCGTCATGTACAAGCCGCTAAAGCCTGCGCCCTTGAGGGCGCAGCTGACCCGCTACGCCGCCGTGCGCGAGGCGGCGGAATAGGCGCGCGACCGTTTATTCAGTGTGGATCGAGGTGAGGATGAATGGGACCACCGTTCGCGCGTGGTCGCCTGGCCGCGCCGAAGCCGACCTCGATTTGTCAGGCGCGCGAACCGCCTGAATGCGCCGGCGGGAACGTCGACCGGGCCGGTCGCCAAGGCACTGCTGTCGGAGTGTGATCTGTGTCACATCGTTTCAGGGTGAGTTATGGTTTGATAATCTTATGAGATGGGCCGCCGGCGGAGGCAAAAAGGGCGGCCGGGATGGAGATGAGGCGATGTCACGAAATTCGAAGACTCGTCGTCCGTACGACCAGGAGATGGTCGACGACCGGAACCTCGGCCCTTTGGCGATCGCTTTCGCAACGATCCTGGTGGTGTGGATGGCGGTGTTTGGTTTGGTTTTCGTCTCCGCGCAGATCGTGGCGCAGTCGCACAACGTCGCCGACGGCTCTGCACCGACAGTCACGATCACGGCCAGATAGGACGGACGCGTAAGGCGCTATCTAAGGCAGCTTGCGGAAGCGACGAGGCCGAGCGTGCGGATGTCCTTGTCATGTACAAGCCGCTGAAGCCTGCGCCCTTGAGGGCGCAACTGACCCGCTATGCGGCGCTACGCGAGGCGGCGGAATAGGGCGCGCGTTACGCAGCTTGCCGGACTTCGATCGTCAAGTGCGAGAGTGCTTCAAACCGTGCGAGCTTCTCGCGGTAATAGCTTTCGCCGCGTGGATTGGGCGTCACCACGCACACAATCGCGCCGAGATGTCCCGGCCCGAGCCGCCAGAGATGAAGGTCGCCGAGCTTGTCGCCTTCGCTCTCTATCGCTCGGCGCACGTCGTCGGCCATGCGGCGGTCAGGGTTCATGTCCAGCAGGATCGCTCCGGTGTCGCGGATCAATCCGTAAGACCAACTCGCAATGACGCAAGCGCCTACAATGCCCGCCAGCGGGTCCATCCAGAGCCATCCAAAAGTGAGCGCGAGAAGCAGGCCGACGATCACCAGAACCGACACAGCAGCGTCGGCGATGACGTGAATGACGGCAGCACGCATGTTGTTATCGCGAGCCGACGCACCATGCGCGTGTTCGTGCTCCTCGAAAGCGGCGGGATAGGTCTCGCCGTTGATTTTGACATTGGCGTTGAAGGCGTGCGGCTCCTGGATTTCCTCGACGGATTCCAGAAAGCCGCCCTTATCTACGAAGGCGAAGACTTGCCGCACGCCGTCAGGGCGGATGGTTTCGATCGACGCGGCCGCCGCCGCGAGCGTAGATCCGGATTCGATATGAAGCCGGAAGCGCGGCGGCACTCCGTCCTCGAATATTTCCAAGATCACGTCTCCGTATTTGGTGGCGATACGTTTCGACTCGTCGTGACCGTGCTCCGCATGGGCGGGGCCGTGCCCGTGGCTATGCCCGTGACTGTGGCCATGATGATCGCCTCCGCTCAGGAGCCACGCGCTCGCGATGTTCACCGCGAGGCCGAGGCAGGCTACGGGTACGGCTTCGGCGAAGTGAATCGGCACGGGCGTAAACAGGCGACTGACGGCCTCGTAGGCGATCAGCAGCGCGATCATCGCCAAGATAATGGCGCTGGTGAATCCGGCGAGGTCGCCGAGCTTGCCCGTTCCGAAAGTGAAACGCGGATCGTTCGCGTAGCGGCGCGCGTAGGTATAGGCGAGCGCCGCGAGCAGGAGCGCGCCGGCATGCGTACTCATATGCAGCCCGTCGGCGATGAGGGCGATTGAGCCGAACAGCCAGCCGCCGACAATCTCGGCAACCGTCATCGCTCCACAGAGCCAAATCACGGCCCACGTTTTGCGCTCGCTCTTTTCATGCCCTTCGCCAAGGAACACGTGGCTGTGAAAAGTCGTGCGGGCGCCGTCGCTCATCGGTGACTCATTTCAGATAGGTGCGGACGATTTCGAGCAATTGCTCGGTTGCTTCGGGATTCAGGGCGTCGGGGTAGCGATCGGAGTCGACGAGGTGAATCCGCACATGATCCTCGACCACTTCGGCCATAAGTCCTGTCATCGCGCCACGCGCGCCGGCGATCAGATGCATCACCTGTTCGCAGCCAGCCTCGCTATCAAGCGCACGTTCAATCGCTTCGACTTGGCCGCGGATGCGGCGCACGCGCGCCACTAGCTTTTGCTTTTCGCGGATTGTGTGCGTCATCCGGCTGCTCTACCATAGCCCCCCACCCTATACAAAAGGAGCGATCAGGGCGCCGCTCTGGATCAGCGCCGCTAGTTGGACCGGTTTCGGACCCAACGCAGTCATTTATGAGCAACTCTCTTCCGCGGAAGAGTGACGAGGCGATTTTCGTTTCAACGACAGGCGCGCCCTGTCGCCCTGGCGTTCGCGGCGTTGATCCTCGCAATTGAAGGCGCCAAGGGTGGAAACGCGTCGAGCATAGTGGCGCTGAAGTTGAAGAGAGGTGGCCATGTTCCGATCGCTGCTCTCGTTGGCCTTGGCGATCGCGCTCGGCGCAATCGGCGCCGCCGCGCAGACCCAGCACCCGGTCGAGGGCCGCCTCAGGAAAATGCCCGGGTTACAGCCTTGAGCGCTGCCCCATCGGGCAGCGCCACCATGTCCAATACCGTAAAGTGGTTGTAGCCGGGCGCTGAAATCTCCTCGACCGACTCGCGGCGCGCACGAAGGCAAGAGGCGTAATCGGCCGTCTGCCGCATCAACTCGGGCAGTTCGGCGCCCCCCACTGTCAGCAGGGTTCGCGCGCCGGCGCCGATGTGTGTTTCCGGGCTGTAGGCCGGAACCTCGGCCGGGGTGAGATGGAGCTTGTCGTTTAGATAGCAGAGCCGGATCGGCGTGAGATCGTAGAGGCCGCGGATCCCGAGCACCAGCGAGACCGCCGGATGGGTGCGATGCGAGGCCGCCAGATGGCCACCGGCGGAATGGCCCGCAAGGCAGAGGCGCGCGGGATCGGCCCCCCATTCCCCGGAATGGGCTGCCAGGAAATCGATCGCCCGGCCGATCTCGTTGACGATGGCGCCCATACGTGCATCGGGCGCGAGCGTATATTCGATAAGCGCCACGTTGTAGCCGTGCGCGAGCGGGCCGGCGGCGACATGGGCGAACTGTTCCTTGGAAAGGCTCTGCCAATAGCCCCCGTGGATGAAAGCTAGGGTCGGCGCCCCGACGCGAGGGCTCGGGATCCAGTCTATCCGCTGCCTGGCGCCCTCACCGTAGGCGATGTCTTTCTTGACGCCCATGCTCTCGTAGATGGCAGCGCTGCGACGGGTGAAATCGGCCATCCTGTCCCGCACATCCGGCACTGCGGCGACGTTGTTGTAGGCGCGGTCGAGCGCCTCCCGATCCATGCCTCGATAGCTGTCCATGTTATCTCCCGCCTTGCTTGCGGCTGCGGACCTTGGCCAATCGGCCCCGATTGAGCCTGTCCGCGTTTCGATCTCCGCCACGGTTTGTGCGAGATGCGCGACCGTTGCACTGTATGAGCCGCCACGCATTGCCGCTCCACCACAGCCGTGCGCCGCCCCGATCGCGCCATACGCCAAGTCAGCAGCTTACTGCCCTGACCTCCGCCCAAAATCAGAACCTCAAATTCCTGTGGTCGAGAGATGAGTTCCCTTCCGTGACATGGGGTGAAATCTGCTCTCAGCGATGCGGGCCCGCAAGCTCTCGAAGGTGCTGGCTATTCCCACACCTTCGTCTGGGCCCCAATATCCGTTTGTGCAGTTCAGGCACTCGGAGTTCGTCGACGACGAGGCGCTTGAGGTGGCAAGAGAGGATCGAGAAGAATGCGATCGCAATGAACCGATGATGCTCTTTCGAACACTCGAAGATGGTATTCAACCGCCGGTAGCCGAATGCCTGACCGGCTTCGGCCGACCGCTCGCCCCGGCAGTCAGTGGCGGCCTTGGCAACGAAATGGCCAGGAGCCAAGAGAACCCGAACGGATCGACCCGACCGACGTCGGGGCCGCTGCCGACAAGGAGCCAAACCGACTCCATCCAAAGGCAAAGCGCCCTAGTGAATCTGCGTCGCCGCGTCCTGGCCGCGAGCCAGTTCGATGGTCGTGATCGCCACCAGCATCTCGGCGCGCGATTTGAGATCCTTGGCTTCGAGCAGCGCCTGTTTCTCCCTCGGGCCGCACGGGCTCATCATCGACAAGCCGTTGACCAGCGCCTCATTGGACGCCTTCTTGATGTCGCTCCACACCACCTTGATCTCGTTGACCTCGGCGAAGCGTTTCAAGGCCGCGATCAGGTCCTCGCGATCGACCGCCGATTCGCCTGCGCCTTCGAGGAAATCCTCGGCGAACGGTGAGTAATCGGGAATGGCGATACGATAGGGGCCGTCGCTCGGCGTTTCCTCTGTCAGGCGGAATCGCGCCACGCCCATCAGCGTCAAGAAGCAGCGCCCGTCGCCGATCTCCGCATATTGGACGATGCGGCCGGCGCAGCCGAGCGGGTAGAGTTCCGGCGCCGGATCGGTCGCTTCTTCCTCCGACGATGGCTGAATGACGCCGATCAGGCGTTCGCCGCCCAGCGCATCGTCAAGCATCTCGAGATAGCGGGGCTCAAACACGGTGAGCTGGATCGGCCGGCGCGGCAGGAGAAGCGCGCCCGCCATCGGAAACAGCGGGATCGTCGCCGGCATCTCGGCCGGTCCGGCGAAGGTGCGGTTGAGCTTCATTGCGCTCTTCTCATTCTTCGAATGCTCTTGCTTCAGACGCTCTTGGCGGTTCGCGGTCAAAACCAGACCGCCGACAGCTTGCGCCGTGCGGCGACCGACGCCGGGTCCATCAGACCCCAGGCCTCGAACAGCTGCAACAATTGTTTGCGCGCCGCCTCATCGTTCCATTTGCGGTCACGGCGAATGATTTCAAGCAGTTGGTCGGCGGCGCCGTCCCGATCCTCTTTCGCCGACAGCGCGATCGCAAGGTCGAAGCGCGCCTGGTGGTTGTCTGGATTGGCGGCGACGGCCTGCTCGAGAGGCGCGAGTTCGCCTACGTTCGAGGCCTGCTCGGCAAGGTGCAACGCCGCCCAGGCGGCAACCACCGCCGGCTCCTGCTCCTTGCCCGCCGGAGCCGCCGGGGCCGTCTCCAACAAGGCCTTCGCTTCGGCGAGCCGTCCGGTGGCGACATGAAGCTTGGCGAGACCGCCGATCGCTTTGGCTTCGCCCGGCTCCTCGGCCAAAATCTCGGAAAAGATCGTAGCCGCGCCGTCCGCGTCGCCGCTGGCGGCGGCCTGCTCCGCCTCAGCCAGAAGCACCGCCGATTCGCTCTGGATCGGCCCGACGAGTCGCTCGATGAAGCCACGGATCTGGCTTTCCGGCAGCGCGCCGACAAATCCATCCACCGGCTGGCCCTTGTCGAAAGCGATGACGGCGGGAATCGACTGGATGCCGAGCTGGCCCGGGATCTGGGGATGCTCGTCGATGTTCATCTTGACCAGGGTGACCTTGCCGCCGGAATCGGCGACGGCCTTCTCCAACGCCGGCGCCAGCTGCTTGCATGGCCCGCACCACGGCGCCCAGAAATCGACCAGAACCGGCTGGCGCGTCGACGCCGTCAGGACATCGGCGCGGAACGAGGCCGTCGTGACATCCTTGACCGAACCCGCTTTGGGTTGAGGCGCGAGCGCGCTGCTAACATTCGCCATTCCACTCATCTCCAGGTTGGCGGGCCCCCGCGGATGCCCCACTTTAGCGCTCTAAATGGAGGCGTTTGGCTTTTTATTCAACCGGCGGCTTGATCCTGCCCCAGCGCCAGGACCAGGGGCTCATGTCCGGTTGCGCGTAGGAATTTGACTAGATCTGCGCTCTTTAGCCCGGTCGTGCGCGTGTTGACCAGCGGGTGAAAGTTGAGCCGATCGTGTCGCATCATCGCTTCATCCAGCACGACGGAAACTTTGGCCGCCTTGTCGTTGATCGCGCCAAACGGCGTCACCGCGCCCGGCCGAACGCCCCATATTTCTTCCAGTAAATCAGCGGAGCCGAAGGAAACGCGGCCCTGCGCGCCAATTGTCTCGTGCACCCGCTTGAGGTCGATCACGGTCGCCTCGCCCAGGACCAGCAGGAACAACCGGCCCTTCTTGTCCTTGACAAACAGGTTCTTGGTATGGCCTCCGGGGGATTTCACCACGCAGCGTCCGTGAATCCTCGACCGTAAACAGCGGCGGATGGTCGACGGTCTCGGTCTCGACGCCGAGCGCAGCCAGATAGGCGAGCAGATCTTCGGGTGAGACAGGCATGAGGAACGCGAAAGGTGAGGATCCGCGAGTTGGTAGCCGCTTCCGGCGTCGGCGGCAACCGATGGGGTCGCAACCTTCAGTACCTCGACCTTGGCTGGATTCTCTGCCAAAACTGCTCTAAAGAAGGCGGATTCGTTGCACCTATCGACATTCCATCAAAGACTTGCTGAGGGTCATATGAAGCAACGGCGTGAATGCGCCAAGGCAAGCAACGGGTCGCTGCAAGGCGAATTGAGAGCTCCGATCGACGAGGCGACTGGGACGCCGCGTTCGCTAACTCTCGACGAAATCGTCGCTAAAGTTAGCAAGCTTGGTCTCGCACGGCGTGACGAAGCTGTTCGTCTGATCCGGGACGATCGCCGCCGATAGGAAGCGGACGGCCAGGAACGGCTAGGCGCCCAGCCCAATATTTTGCTGGCATCTGAGCGCGAAATCTGTATAAGCGCGCGATCCGCGGGCAAGCTGGCGCGCCGGATTAGCGTCGCGACCGACCTGGACGACATCCCGGTTCGGCCGCTTATTGAATGCGCATTTTTGCGCTCCAACTTAAGGAAAGCCGATGTCGATCACCACTGAGCGCAAGTCTGCGCTCATCAATCAATACGGTTTGAAGGTCGGCGACACCGGGTCGCCCGAAGTTCAGGTTGCGATTCTCACTGAGCGCATCGCCAACCTGACCGGCCACTTCAAGACTCACGTCAAGGACAACCATTCCCGCCGCGGCCTGCTCAAGATGGTGTCGCAGCGGCGAACGCTTCTCGACTATGTCAAGAAGCAGGATGAGGCGCGCTACAAGACCCTCATCGAGCGCCTGGGCATCCGCCGCTGAGGGCGAGCCCCACGCAAACGGAGCGCCTGATTTCAGGCGTCCCGTCCTTAAGACCGGGCGACGGCGCGGCCGAAGCCCTTAACCCAATGCGAGAGCCTCGCGTCATGGCAGGATCGCGAGCGGCTGGCGTTCGCCCAGCCGCTCGCCGTCTTGCCGATGACGAGCTCGATCGACGAGCGGCATGGGCCGCAGGCTTTCGCATCCTCAACCCATACAGGATGAAGAAAGATGTTTGACGTACAACGTGAAGAACTCAACTGGAGCGGGCGCAAGCTCACGCTGGAAACCGGCCGCGTGGCCCGTCAGGCCGACGGAGCGGTGCTCGCCACCTGGGGCGAGACCACGGTGCTGGCGACCGTCGTCGCCGCCAAGGAGCCGAAGCCCGGGCAGGATTTCTTTCCGCTCACGGTCCACTACCAGGAAAAAGCCTTCGCGGCGGGGCGGATTCCCGGTGGTTATCTCAAGCGCGAAGGGCGCATGTCCGACCGTGAAACGCTGACCTCGCGCCTGATCGACCGGCCGGTCCGCCCGCTGTTTCCCGAGGATTTCCGCTGCGACACACAAGTCATCGCGACGGTCTTCTCCTATGACCTCGAGAACGACTCGGACATTCTGGCGATGGTCGCCGCTTCAGCCGCGCTCACCCTCTCCGGCGTGCCGTTCATGGGCCCGATCGGCGGGGCGCGGGTCGGCCTCATCAAGGGCGAGATCAAGGTCAACCCGACCGTCGAGGAGATGAAAGATTCCACCCTCGATCTGGTCGTCGCCGGCACGGCGGACGCGGTCCTGATGGTCGAGTCGGAGGCCCAGGAACTCAGCGAAGACACGATGCTGAAGGCGGTGATGGCCGGCCACGCCGCGTTCCAGCCGGTCCTTCAGGCGATCATCCGGCTGGCCGAGAAGGCCGCCAAGGAGCCCCGCGACCTCAAGGCGAACGATCACGCCGCGGTCGAGAAAGCGGTGATGGACGCGGGCGAGGCCGATTTGCGCGCCGCCTATTCGATCACAGAGAAGCAGCAGCGCTACGCCGCCGTCGACGCCGTCAAGGCGAAGGTGTTCGGCGCGCTCGCGCCCGCGGGCGCCGAACCGAAGTTTCCCGCGGGCGAGGTCGCGGAGGCATTCCACAAGGCTCAGGCCAAGGTCGTGCGCTGGAACATTCTCGACCACAAGCGCCGCATCGACGGGCGGGATCTGACCACCGTGCGCCCGATCCTGGCCGAAGTCGGGGTGCTCCCCCGAACCCATGGCTCGGCTTTGTTCACGCGTGGAGAGACGCAGGCGATGGTCGTCGCCACTCTGGGCACGGGCGAGGACGAGCAATATGTCGATTCGCTGGACGGGACCTATAAGGAGCGCTTCCTGCTCCACTACAACTTTCCCCCCTATTCGGTCGGCGAGACCGGCCGCATGGGCGCGCCCGGTCGTCGCGAAATCGGCCACGGCAAGCTCGCCTGGCGCGCCATTCGCCCGATGCTGCCGACCGCGGCCGAATTCCCCTACACCATCCGAGTCGTCTCCGAGATCACCGAGTCGAACGGCTCATCGTCCATGGCGACGGTGTGCGGATCATCGCTGGCGCTGATGGATGCGGGCGTGCCGCTCAAGCGTCCGACCGCGGGCATCGCGATGGGCCTCATCCTCGAGGGCGAGCGCTTCGCAGTGCTGAGCGACATTCTCGGCGACGAGGACCACCTTGGCGACATGGACTTCAAGGTCGCGGGCACCAGCGAAGGGGTCACTTCGCTGCAGATGGACATCAAGATCGCCGGCATCACCGAGGAGATCATGCGTCAGGCGCTGGCTCAGGCGCGCGACGGGCGCCTGCACATCCTGGGCGAAATGAGCAAGGCGCTGACTGGAGCCAGGGCCGAGCTCGGAGAGTTCGCGCCGCGCATCGAGACGATGAAGATCCCGACCGACAAGATCCGGGAGGTCATCGGCACGGGCGGCAAGGTGATCCGAGAGATCGTCGAAAAGACCGGCGCCAAGATCAACATCGAGGACGACGGCACGGTCAAGATCGCGTCCAGCGACGGCGCGAAGATCAAGGCGGCCGTCAACTGGATCAAGTCGATCGCCTCGGACCCGGAGGTCGGCCAGATCTACGACGGCACGGTGGTCAAGACGGTCGAGTTCGGCGCCTTCGTCAATTTCTTCGGTTCGAAGGATGGCCTCGTCCACATTTCGCAGCTCGCCAAGGCGCGGGTCAACAAGACGACCGACGTCGTCAAGGAAGGCGACCGGGTCAAGGTCAAGGTCATGGGTCACGACGATCGCGGCAAGGTCAAGCTGTCGATGCGCGTGGTTGACCAGCAGACGGGCGCCGACCTCGAAAAGACGCCCGCTCCGGAGCCGGCCGAGCCGGCCGAGTAGCAAAGCCAAACCTGAGGCACTACATAGTGTGCGGCGCAGCAAGCGCCGCACAACGTGCTTCCACGTCACACAAATGGCCTATTCCTCGTCGTAATGGCTCGTTAACGAGTCGGAAAGGCCAAGCGCGGTATGGAGTCTGCGCTTCAGGAAATGGACTGAATCTGATGCGAGTGAGTTTTGCGGCCGCCCTCGATGACGGCCGGCGTACGATTGCTATCGGGCGAATTCGGGCGACGGGGCCGTGGCGCGCAGCCGGCGATGCGGGCGCGGAAGCCGACCGTCAGGCGGCCATCGAGGCGTTAACGCGCGAAGCCGAGGATTACGGCGCTGACGGCGTCGTCGACGTCCAGTTCGATCTCGAGGGCTGTAAAGGCTGCGAAATCGACGGACTCCGGCTCGAGCGGGTGACCGCAACGGGCCTCGCGGTCCGGTTTGCCGAGGCGGCTTAGTTCTACTCCGCCGCGTGGCGTATCACGGACTGCGCCGCCTCGCGGCGGCGAAGCTCGGCCTCCCGCTCCAGGATGTAGTCCCGGGTCAGTGGAACCGGTTCCTGGCGCTTGGCGAGCTGAAGCTGCATGACCATGTGGCCGTCGACGCGGAACGAGGTTTCCGAACCGGCGAGATAGAACTCCCACATGCGGCAGAAGCGCTCGTCGTAAAGCTTTGCGGCCTCATCTCGATGCGCCATAAACCGCTCGCGCCAAACGCGCAGCGTCTCGGCATAGTGCAGCCGCAATATTTCCACGTCCGTCACGTAAAGACCCGCCCGCTCGATCGCCGGCAGCACTTCGGACAGGCTCGGAATGTAGCCGCCGGGGAAGATATATTTGCGGATCCAGGGGTTGGTCACGCCAGGAACGGAGTTGCGGCCGATAGAATGGAGCAGCATCACCCCATCGTCCTTGAG
>Ga0209624_10002148_pt1 | contig 14783 bp, 13 predicted proteins | sample JacPinW_OM2H0_O1_FD_188565 | JGI IMG/M metagenome (GOLD analysis project Ga0209624, IMG submission 188565) | Forest soil microbial communities from Algoma, Ontario, Canada - Jack Pine, Ontario site 1_JW_OM2H0_O1 (SPAdes) (version 2) | ecosystem: Environmental > Terrestrial > Soil > Boreal...
GCGTCGGCGTCCGGGTTTCAACATCGTCGAGAGGCTGGAGCCGGAGTTCCGCCCTACATGCGTGACCAGGTCTGGGGCTACAACATTCGGTTCAACGACGGCAGAAGGCCAGTCAGCTAGCGGCGTGTTGTTCATGATGGACCTCCCGCCAAATGCAGAGCAGGGATCCGTTTTTCCAGTGGCGGCAGCGCCGGGAAGGCCGCGTGCGGCTCGGTCTGGTACCAGTATGCGACCGAGAAATAATTGTCCGACCGATGATTGGCGTGTCCGTGCTCAATCGTCGCGCGCAGAGACTTTGTGAACGGAATCGGCGAATCCAGGTGAAACCGATAGAGCGACCAACGGCCGCCGGCGCGTTCCTCTCCGACCACAGGCGCGCCGAATAGTCCGTACGAAAACGCGCGGCCGCCGAAGTCCCACGCTCCCAGAAAATAATCCTCGGACCCGGTACCGTTGATAGAAGGCAGCGTCTCGCCGTCGACGAAAAACATGTCGTCACCCTCGCCCCACCAGCCATTTTGATTCTGCAGGACAGACATCGTCACTCCCACGAAATGCCCGCGTCCGGTGGCTTCCATCCAAGCATAGTTGCCATCTCCGTTCAGATTCCTCTTGCCTTCGACCAAGGGATCGCCATTCGAACGCCAATCATTCGTCCAGCCCTGGGCCGGCGAAGCCTGCCGATACTGCGCGTGGAAATAAAGCAGATCCGCCGGCAGCGGGTTACTGTACGCACGATAGTCGATATTGAAGTAGAAGGCGTCAACTCGGCGCGAGCCTTCGTTCGTGACCGTGATGCGCGCATGTTTCTGGAAAGGCATCGGAAAAAAACTGTTCAGGGCTTTGTCCGACCCCACCGCCAATGGCAGTGACTGATATAGGTAGTATTGTCCCAATCCGAGTCCGAAGAAGTCGCCCACAGGCGTCTCCACACTCGGAGTCGATTCGCCGTCCCAGTACATGCGCAGGACCAGAGCCTTCAGATGATTGGGATCGTCGCAGGCGATGGTGAACCAAACGTGGCTGATCATCCCTGGCCCGGCGTCGTCAAGCAGGGTGAGCGTCTCTCCGGCCGGAATAGGCCGAGCGTCGGCATTGCCCCCGGTGCGGTCATAGCTGGAGGCCCGCTTCTGAACGTAGTCTTTGGCCCTGGGAAGTGTGGAGAGCCAAGTGGACGGATCCTGCGAAAGCAGTGGGAGAGAGAGAAAAAAGAAGAAGGCGAACAGTGCGGGACGCTTTTTCATTGTGCTCTCCTTACCAGGTACGCTGGGATTTGCCCTGGCGTCTCAAATTCAGAACATCGGTTTAGATTGCTTAAAAAATGCCACAGTTTATGCATGATAGATGTCACCGAGACCGCCTTCACACGATAGAAACCACGGACAGAGAATTTACAGCGGAATGTTGCCATGCTTCTTCGGCGGATTCTTGTCGCGCTTGGTCTCGAGCATGGCCAGTGCCTGGATCAATTTCTTTCGTGTGTCCCGCGGTTGGATGACTGCATCCACAAATCCCCGGTCGGCAACTGCGTACGGGTTCGCGAACCGGTCACGGAACTCCTCAATCTTCTCTCTGCGCACCTGCTCGCGGTTGGCGGCCGCATCCAGTTCGCGTTTGTAGACGATGTCCACTGCCCCTTCTGGTCCCATGACGGCAATCTCGGCTGTGGGCCACGCGTAGTTCACGTCGGTGCGGATATGCTTCGACGCCATGACGCAATACGCGCCGCCGTAGGCCTTGCGCGTGATCACCGTGACCTTCGGAACCGTAGCTTCGGCAAATGCATACAGCAGCTTGGCGCCGTGCTTGATGATTCCGCCGTACTCCTGCGCGGTGCCCGGCAGGAATCCGGGAACGTCTTCAAACGTCGCCAGCGGAATGTTGAAACAGTCGCAGAAGCGCACGAAGCGCGCCCCTTTTACCGAGGCGTTGATGTCGAGCGTTCCCGCCAGCACCGACGGCTGGTTGGCAACGATGCCCACCGGACGCCCGTCGAGTCGCGCGAATCCCACGACAATGTTTTTGGCGTAGTGCTCTTGCACTTCAAAAAAATAAGCGTCGTCGACCACCGCGTGGATCACATCCTTGATGTCATACGGCTGGTTGGACTGCGCAGGAACGATTGTGTCGAGCGCAGCGTCGGCGCGGTCGAACGGGTCGGTGCACACTTTGCGCGGAGGATCGTCCAGGTTGTTCGATGGCATAAAGCTCAGCAACTCGCGCACCATGGCAAGGCATTCGGCGTCGTCGTGCGCCAGAAAGTGCGCCACGCCTGAGGTTTCGTTGTGCGTCATCGCGCCACCGAGCTGTTCTTTCGTGACTTCTTCGTGAGTCACCGTCTTAATGACGTCCGGTCCGGTGATGAACATATACGAAGTCTTATCGACCATCAGCACGAAGTCGGTGATGGCGGGCGAGTAGACCGCCCCTCCGGCGCATGGACCCATGATGGCCGAAATCTGCGGAACCACGCCGCTATACAAGGTGTTGCGCAAAAAAATGTCCGCATATCCGGCCAGCGACATCACGCCTTCCTGAATCCGAGCTCCTCCGGAATCGTTCAACCCGATTACGGGCGCGCCCATCTTTGCCGCCAGGTCCATGATCTTTACGATCTTGGCCGCGTTCGTTTCTGAGAGCGAGCCGCCGAAGACCGTAAAGTCCTGAGCGAGTACGTAGACCAGACGGCCTTCGATGCGGCCGTAACCGGTGATGAATCCATCGCCGTAGATCTTTTGCTCGGCCATGCCGAAGTCGTTGCAGCGGTGAGTGACCAGCTTGTCGGTCTCTTCGAACGTGCCCTCGTCGAGCAGAAACTCGATGCGCTCCCGCGCCGACATCTTGCCTTCTTTGTGCTGGCGCTCGCGGCGTTTGGCGCCCCCGCCGTCCTCGGCGAGCCGGTTCCGCTTTTTCAGTTCGGCAACTTTTTGTTCGAGATTCATGGGCAAGAATTATAGCCTTTTGGCAAAGGGCGACGGTGGTGAGCGGGATCCCGCGCTGGATCCCGAAAATCATCGTCTCCTTGCGGTACACTGCCCTCAATGTCTTCCTTAACCGATCAGATGGGATTTAACTTTCGCCCCCCGGAACGCCGCGTGTGGAAAGTTCGTGATCTGGTCGCGGCGGTGCGCTCGCATATTGAACGCGAGTATTCGGATGCATGGGTGGAAGGCGAGATTTCCAATTTTCGCTCGCCTGATTCCGGTCATCTTTACTTCACGCTCAAAGATGGCAACGCGCAAATTCGGGTCGTGATGTTCCGGTCTGCTGCGCGTCTGCTGCGCTTTCGTCCCGCAGACGGCATGCAGGTGGTGGTGCGCGGGCGCATCACGGTGTACGAAGATCGCGGCGAGCTGCAGATTTCGGCGGAATACGTCGAGCCCAAGGGCGCCGGTTCGTTGCAGTTGGCTTACGAACAGCTCAAAGCCAAACTTGCGGCTGAAGGACTGTTTGCGGCGGAGCGCAAGAAGGCGATTCCATCGCTGCCAGCGCGCATCGGCGTAGTCACGTCGGCGCAAGCGGCGGCATTGCGCGATATTCTAAACGTGCTCCAGCGCCGCCATCATTCCGTGAATGTACTCATCTATCCGGCTCAGGTACAAGGAGACTCGGCTGCGCAGGAGGTGGCGGCCGGGGTGCGTTTCTTTAACCAGTACGCCAGTGTGGACGTAATCGTGATCGCGCGCGGCGGCGGCTCAGCGGAAGACTTGGCCTCATTCAACAACGAGGCGCTGGCACGCACGGTCGCGGCGTCCGAGATTCCGGTCATCTCCGCCGTGGGGCACGAAACTGATTTTACAATCATAGATTTCGTTGCCGACCTGCGCGCTCCCACGCCTTCGGCAGCGGCGGAGTTGGTGATCCGCTCGCGCCAGGAAGTCGAAGAGCATGCGTCCGCTTTGCACGAGCGCCTCAGCCGCGCCATGCGTTACCGTTTGCTCATGGGCCGTCAGGCTCTTAGTGAACTGGCGCAGCACGGAGCGTTCGCCGGCATGATGGAAGTCATTCGCCAGCGTCAGCAGAAGCTAGACGATCTAACTCACCGGATGGAACTCGCCGAGCGCCAGTTGCTCGAGCAGATGCGGCGCCGCTGGGAAACGACATCGGCAGCCATCCGGCACTACGATTTGCGGCGGGTGCTCTCCGGCATCCGCAAGCAACTGGACAGCGGAACCTCAGCGCTGTTCGCCGTCATGCGCAACGTGCTCCTGCAGTATCGCGTGCGGAGCGAGCGCCTGCAGACCGCGCTGGAGTCGTTATCTCCTCTGGCGATTCTGGAACGCGGATACGCCCTAGTGTTTGATTCCCGTGGCCAGGTGTTGAAGGACGTGCGTCTTGTGAACGTCGGCGACGAGATTTCTGCGCGTTTGGCGCATGGCGAGCTTCATGCCATGGTGACGAAGAAACCGGGATGACTACACAAGATGGCGCGTGTTTCATTCTTCCGTTCTTGTGGCTAGGGTGAGGACATTGCGCCTGCCAGGGATGTAAAAGTTCGTAACATGGCTAAGTTGGGAAATCTGCTGCATTACAATTGATCTTCAGACCTGGACTACAGAGCCAGACTTACTGGGCCAGACTTACATCAGGAGTGATTCGAGTGACGCCAGTCATTACGTCATGGACGCAAGCCGCGTGGGTGGCGCTCGATATTCTCCTCGTGGCCTTGATCATCTATCAGGTGCTGGTCATGATCCGCGGCACGCGCGCCGCTCCCATGCTGGTGGGGTTGGTGGTGGTCTCGGTAATTTTTTATCTGGCACGCATTGGCGAGCTCACCATGCTGAACTGGGTGGTAAGCCATGTCCTCCCCTACCTGGTGTTTGCACTCATCGTGGTCTTTCAGTCGGAGATTCGCCATGTGCTCGCCGACTTGGGACGGCGCTTAACTTTTCTCGGCGGTTCGTCCGCGGAGAGCGATTCTTATGACGACATCGTGTTGGCCGCGAATCTTTTTTCGCAGCACCAGACCGGCGCACTGATCGTTATCGAGCGTGAGATTGGATTGCGCACCCACATTGAAAGCGGCGTGCCTCTCGACGCCCGTCTCTCTTACGATCTGCTGGCCACCATTTTTCGTCCCAGCGCTCCCCTGCACGATGGCGCCGTGATCGTGCAGAAAGATCGTATTGCCGCCGCTGCGTGTTTCCTCCCGCTCTCGATGAATCCTCTGCTTTCCACCCAACTCGGCACGCGGCATCGTGCCGGCATCGGCATCACGGAAGAGACCGACGCGATTGCCGTCATTTGTTCCGAGGAGAACGGAGCGATCAGTCTCGCAATCGGCGGCAAAATCGAGCGCGACTTGACGGTTGAGCAATTGCGCGAGCGTCTGGGCAGCGAACTGCGTCGCTTCATGTCGCCCGTGACCTTACCGACCGCGGTTGCACACGGAGACGATGACTCGGACGATCTGCTGGACTCGCCTTTGCGGGATCCGGGTGCGCAGCGCAAATCCGGATCCGGCGTGGAATCGGAGCCGCACGCATGAGCGGACTTTTCCAGCGTTACGTGGTGCACAACATCGGACTGAAGGTATTGTCGTTGTTGCTGGCTGCCGGTTTGTGGCTTCTGATTTCGCCCGACGAGCAGCCCGCCGAAGTCGCAGTGCGTGCGCCCATCGTGTTTCAACACGTTCCACGGCACCTGGAAATCAGTACTGAGGTGATTCCCGAGGCGCAGATCCGCGTGCGTGGGCCCGAACGCGTCATCCGGCAGTTACAGGCCAATGAGATCCACGCGGAAATCGAACTCGCAGACGTCAAGCCCGGCGAACGCACCTTTGAACTGACCTCGCTGCAGGTGCGCCACCCTCGCGACGTCAGTGTGGTGCAGGTCGTGCCCAGCCAGTTGCACCTCGCGTTTGATACGCGGCTGACGCGAGAGATCGAGATTCATCCGCGGGTAACGGGAAACTTTTCGGACGGGGAGCAGATCGTCAAAGTCGATGCAGATCCGCCCCGCGTTACCATCACCGGGCCCAGGCTCCATGTGGAGAGAATCGATGCGGCGACCACCGATCCCATCGATGCCACGGGCACGCGCGGCGGCGCGGTTTTCAATACAAATGTGTATGTACCCGATCCGCTGGTGCAAGTGGTGCAATCCGCTTCGATTCGTGTGACCGTGCTGGTGCAGAAAGTGGGAAGCGCCGCTCCGCACTGAAGAAGAACCTCAAATCGGATCACCTACTTTCCTGCGTCCTCATTTATCATCGTTGTTATCATCTCTGTTTATCGTCTTCACCGATTCTTCAGCAAACCTTCTTATGAGCCAGCAACGGCAGTTATTTGGGACCGATGGGATACGTGGCGTGGCCGGGGAATTTCCGCTGACCAGGCAAAGCGCGTACCTGATTGGCCGCGCTCTAGGCCACGACCTGTTGCGGACGACAGGACGCCCGCAAGCGGTGATTGGCCAGGACACCCGCGAATCAAGCAGGTGGATTGCAGACCGGGTTGCCGAAGGTCTTTCGGCGGTCGGTGTGGAGGTGCACAGTGCGGGTGTGATCACCACTCCGGGCGTCGCCTACCTGGCGCGCTCGCGAGCGCTGGCGGCAGGCGTGGTGATTTCCGCGTCGCACAATCCCTGGACCGATAACGGGATCAAAGTTTTCTCCGGTGATGGTTTCAAGTTGACTGACGCTCGCGAACTCGCTATCGAAAAAGAAATTTTCGCTCTGCTGCAGAATGGGGCTGCCCCCGACGACACGGCGCTCAAGATTCCGAAACCTTCTCTACCCGGCGAGGCGGAATTACGCCACGACTACGTCAAGGCTCTGGCGACGGACGTGTCCTCCGATTTGAGCAGACTCCGAGTGCTCGTGGATTGTGCGAATGGAGCGGCCACGGCGGAGGCACCGGAGCTGTTTCGCAGCCTGGGAATTCGGGCGACGTACATCCATGTTTCGCCCGATGGCAAGAATATCAACGAAAACTGCGGCGCGTTGCATCCGGAGACTTTGGGAAAAATGGTGGCGGAATCCGCCGGCGAGTTTGATCTTGGCGTGACGTTTGACGGCGATGCCGACCGCGCCTTATTTTGTGACGCCGCGGGCCGGGTGGTGAATGGGGATGGCGTGCTGCTGGCCGCCGCGCGCGATCTGCAAGCGCAGGGAAAATTGAAAGCCGATACCGTAGTCTCCACCACCATGTCGAACATGGGGCTGGAAATCGCGCTGAAGCAGTCCGCCATCCGCATGCTGCGGGCCAACGTCGGCGACAAATATGTGTTGGAAGAAATGCTAAAGACCGGAGCCACTCTTGGCGGAGAGCAGTCCGGCCATATCATTTTTCGGGATGGAGACGCCACCACAGGGGATGGTCTGCTGACGGCGCTGCGCTTGATGGACATCATTGTTCGCGGGGGAAAACCGTTGGCAGAGTTGGTGAGCGACCTGAAAGTGTTTCCCCAGAAAATTCAAAATGTCTGCGTGCGAGAGAAGATTCCGTTTGCCCAGATCCCAGCGGTACAGGCGGCGATCGACGCGGCCGAGCGCGAACTCAACGGCAACGGCCGCGTGGTCGTGCGCTATTCCGGCACCGAGGCGCTGGCCCGGGTCATGGTGGAAGCCGAATCTGAAGAGAAGATGCGCTCGCTGACCGCCGGTATTGCGGCGGAGATTCAAAAAGCGCTCGGAGTATAACGAACCGTCGCGAAGTCTAGGTAGGGACAGCCGGCCTGGCGGTCCGGCCGAGCGAAGCCCGGCGGTTTGCCGCCATGGCGCTAGCGCTCCCGCGACCGCCTCTGCCGTCTACCCATCGTGCGCACCGACTCTTCCTCGAACACCGCAAACTGAATCTTCTTCTCTACGGGATCAATCCGATCGACCAGCACGCGAATCTTCTCTCCCAGATGGTACCTTTTGCGCGACCGCTCCCCGATGATTTCACGCGTGTTCTCGTGAAAAGTGTACCGGTCATCGGTTAAGGTATTCAGCGGCACCAGGCCTTCGACGAACAGTTCGGTTAGTTCCACGAAAAAACCGAACTTGGTGACGCTGGTGATGAGTCCATCGAAATTTTCGCCAACGCGGTCCTGCATGAACTTTACCTTCTTCCACGCCATCAGGTCGCGCTCAGCATCGTCGGCCCGCCGCTCGGACAGGCTCGATTCTTCCGCGATTTCACGCAGCTCTTCCAAAGCGATCGGCCCGCCCAAAGGTTCGAGCGCTTCCCGGTGCGCCGCATGATCCCGCCGCTTTGACCACGGTGAGGGAGCGTCGTCGGTCGTGCCCGCTTCGGAATCGCGCTGGCGAAGCGCTCCCGCCACAGCCGGGGGGGCGCCGGAGCTGGTTTCGGAGGCGGTTTTTCGCAGCACTTTCTTCAGAATCCGATGCACGATCAAATCCGGATACCGCCGGATCGGCGAGGTGAAATGGGTATAGCTGGTCGCGGCCAGCGCGAAGTGTCCCAGATTCTCCTCCGAATATCGCGCCTGCTTCAGCGAACGCAGCATCAGGTAGCTCAGAATGCGCTCCTCCGGCTTGCCCGCGATCCTTTCGGCGAGCTTCTGATACATGCGCGGCGTGATGTGCACTTCCTTCGGAACCTCGATTTCGCGCACCCGCTTGCCGGTGCCATAAGTCGCGCGGCGATCAGCCTTCATCTGAGCGCGATGGATTGGCAGCGGTCCCACACCCAGCGAATATCCGAATGTCGCCGCAATCACTTCAAAGTCGTAAACCCGTTTCGCATCCGGTTTCTCGTGGACACGATAGAGAGATGCAATGCGCATTGATTCCAAATGATGCGCCACACACTCGTTGGCCGAAAGCATAAACTCTTCGATCAGCCGGTGTGCGAAGTTGCGCTCCGAACGGGCAATGCTCTTCATCAGTCCAAACTCGTCAAATTCAATTACCGGCTCCGGCAGGTCGAAATCAATCGACCCGCGCCGCTGCCGCTTGCGATTCAGAATCAGCGCCAGGTCGCGCATCAGCTCAAACGTCGCTACCAGCGAGCCATATCGCTCGCGCGCGGCCGCGTCGCCTTCCAGCACCGCATTCACCGCGGTATATGTCATGCGCTCCGCCGACCGTATCACGCCCTCACCGAACTCATGGCGGACGATCTCGCCGCGATGGTCCAGCTCCATGACGCACGACAGCACCAGCCGTTCCACCCGCGGCCGCAAGCTGCAAATATCCGTCGATAGCTCCAGCGGTAGCATGGGCACGGCACGGTCCGGAAAATAAACGCTGGTGCCTCGCAGCCGCGCCTCCTGGTCCAGGGCCGACCCGGGCGTGACATACTGCGCCACGTCGGCGATATGCACCTGCAATTCGAAATTGCCATTCGGAAGCGTGTGTACGTAAACCGCGTCGTCGAAGTCGCGCGCTGTCTCGCCGTCAATCGTGACAATCGGGAGCGCGCGAAAATCGCGCCGTCGCTCGAGTTCCTGCGCCGCAATGACCGCCGGCGCCTCCTGTGCCTCCGCGAGCGCGGCCACCGGAAAGTGATGCGGCAGATGAAACTTGCGAATCGTGATTTCGACGTCGACGCCGAAATCATCCTCGCGCCCGAGAATCTCCGTCACACGCCCGCGCGGATTCTGCGTGGGCGAAGGCCAGTCGGTGATCTCGACGTCAACCACCAGGCCTTCCAGATCGTCCCACTCTTTCCATTTCGCGGCCTCGTCGCCCAATACGCGGTCCACGGATTTCCGCTTCTCGGTCCGCTCTGCCGCGGCTGCGGAAGATTTCGGACGTTCCATCCCCGGCGGAATCACGATCTCCTGCGTAATCTTGCTGTCGATGGGTTTTACGTATCCGCCCCGGCTTCCGAAATGAAAGATGCCGACGACCGTCGGATGCGCTCGCATCACCGGCCGCACGATGCGTCCTTCCGCGCGTCCATCGGGACGCACATGAACCACGTCGACCAGAACGAGATCACCATGCATGGCGTTGCCAATGAGATGCGGAGGGATAAAGATATCGCCCGTGAGGCGTGCCTTGAGGGCTGGGCTTAGCGACTTGGAGTCCGGAATCACAAAGCCGAATCCGTCACGGTGCATGGTCAGACGTCCCGCGACCAAATTCTTGTCGGCCGCGGCCTGGGGCAGCGCGTAACGGTCGGAGTCGCCTTGAATCAGCACCCCGCTGGCCACCAGTTTTTGCAATTGTTCATCCAGTTCTCGGCGCTCCTCACCTCGCAACCCCAGCTCGCGCACCAGTTGCTTGAATCCCGCCGCGCGCTTAGGCTGCTGGGCAATGTGCTTAAGGATGGTCGAATCGGAAGCCATGGTAAGCCGGCACCACCAGTCAGCTTTCAGCATACCGCACCGAGAGCGGTGAACCGCATTGCGCGGCCCATACCCCGCAATCTTGACTGATGGTTGTTTGTCCGCCGGAGCCTTGGCTCCGTACAAAGAGGGTGCGCATTGCTCGGCGGGCGACAGCGACCGCCGAGGCCCCAGTCGGTCTTCGGCCGGGGTTTATCGGCAGGGTTAAATGAAAACTACGGCAGCGGACAGACAAATGGATCGAGTCTATAAATACTTAGTTCATTCAGGTCCGTTCCAGAGGCCTAAGATGTACGACAACAAGTTGTTCTCGGTTCGAGCCCCAATATGCTTCGTCTGCAATCAGCCAGTCCGGTTGGATAATGCGAAAACCGATGAAGACGGGAATGCATTCGCGAAGATTGTTACTTGATCAAACTGGGCGTAAAGCCGGTAATCAGTCCCCTCAAAGTGCCCAGCGAATATCCTATGAACGCCCCTCCGAAGCGAAACTGAGGCCCAGTCTACGGGTCCCTCTGGGTCTCGGTTCGTCTCCATCCTCCGATAAGTTCCGCCATCTCCGCATACTGTTTTTCCCGTATTCCCACGTCATTTGACCCACAGTACAGTTCGGGCACTAACCCCCTACGCTAATCGGTGATGGTAGAGGAGGCGATATGAAAAACGGCCACGAGGAATCTGAGCGTTTTCAGCAGTGGGAAAAGTTATACAAAGATGCGCTCTTCGAATCTGACGTTCACAGGATGCCTGGGCGCCTCGAATTAGCGAAGCATGCGGTGCTGGACCGGCTGGAGGATGTAACCTGCACGAGAAGGAAACAGATGTATCAGGCGCAGGAGTTGGAAGCGCTGCGCGAAGCCCATCGTGCGCTGAAGGCGCTGGAACAGCTTTACTTCACCGACAGTTACGACAAGAGGCTTGTGTAAGAATTCCTGCCAGTGGGGTGCGGTGCGGCAGGGGAGCGAATCATCTGGCTCTGCCCGTCCACCATAAAACCTTTCCCACAATTCGCCAGTCCGAACCAGCGGTAATGGAAACGGCTTCGTATTCCCGGCGATCGGAGACGAGTGCGTCCATGTGATCAAAGCGAAGCAGGCGCGAGACCAGCAGTCCCTTTTCGCGGTGCCATGCGATGACAATCTGCCCGACCAGATCATTATGTTCGGTGGCGGAAGTGTCCACGGCGACGATGTATCCATCCAGGATCAGGGGAGACATGGAATCGCCGTTAACGCGAAGACAGACCGTGGAAGCCGGACTGGGGCACCAATCTCGCGGGGCGGCCATGATGGATTCCGGGGAGATGTCGGTGAGATCGCTAGTATCGCCTTGCGAGCCGGGAGTGCCAGCGTGAACTGGAAGAAGCGGGATCGCAACCAGATTGGCCTTGGCCAGCGGATGCTTCTTCGTGCTGCCGGCTCTGGCAAACTCCACATCGAAGATTCTACTTTCCGCCAGGCGGCGATTCGCTTCGGGAAGCACCCGCGTGACGTCGGACAGCCGGAGACCGGCTCGCTTCCAGAAAAACCAGCACAGCGGAGCGTCGGCGAGATTGCCCAAGCGAATGTAGGTTTCGCCGGTAGGTTCAGCGACTCCCCGCTCCCAACGGGAAACGGCCATGGCCGACACACCCACGCGGTTGCCAAAGCCTTCCTGGCTGAGTTTGCGAGTCTGACGCATATCCTCAATCTTGTGCGCCCACTCGGGAACGGCGATTTCGGATCTTCGACGCATGGCCTGGCACTAGAAAAGAATTTTCGCGCCTAGCGAAACCCCCAAGGCTGTCACGGGGGACCCCGTACACCTACCTACGAGCGATTGTACGCTATCGTACCTGGTGCCGTCTGCCTTAAATTGCTCATCTTGATTTAACTACCTAGGCTAGTATTAGGAGTTTACCAAACACGTCAGGGCTATCCAAGGAACCGTAGTGGCGAAAACTCAGTCGGACGTATCCGAAAAGTCTACCGCAAAATCTTCTCCCAAGGGCGTTGACCCGCGTTCCGTCCGCAATGAAATTCTATTGTCGCTACCGACGAAGGAATGCACGACTGTGCTTTCCGAATTGGAATTCGTTCCGATGCGCGCCTACGACCTGGTGAACGAAATGGGAGAAGCGATTGAATTCTGCTATTTCATGAACAGCGGGATGACTTCCATCCTTACGATTTTGGGCGATGGCAAGGGGGTCGAAGTCGGGCTGACGGGAAAAGAAGGATTCATTGGTCTGCCCGTGATCGTGGGTTTAAAGACCAGTGCCACGCGGGCCGTGGTGCAGATTACGGGGAGCGCATTTCGCGTGAGCACGGCAAAGCTTCTGGAGGCCTTGGCAAAGTGCCCACAACTGGGAAAAAAGTTGAATCGTTATGCCCAGGAATTGGCCATGCAGGCAACCCAGGTGGCTGCCTGCAACCGAGTACATAACGTCGAGGAACGACTGGCACGGTGGTTGCTGATGAGTCAGGACCGGGTGGGAGGAAATCTGGTGCCGCTGACCCAGGAGTTTCTTTCCCATATGCTAGGAACGCGGCGGGCGAGTGTGACCGTGGCAGCGGGCATTCTGCAGAAAGCGGGTCTGATCAAGTACGCCCGAGGCTCCGTGACGGTCGCGGATCGCAGCAAGTTGGAAGATGCGGCGTGTGAGTGTTACGCCATTATCAAACGCCAGTCCCAAAACTGGCGGAATGAGGCGCAGGCCTAGCCGTTCTGGCAAGGTGCCGCTAGCCCGGAAGCGGATCGCTTGAGCGGTGCGGGAATCTGTGCCATCCCTCCTTTGATTCAAATCAACAGCAAGATCGAGAACCTACCAGCAAGATCAAGGACAAAGGCGACGGACAGGAGTGTCCGTCCCACACCTTCCATCAGTAGTATGCTGACGATGACAGTGAACACTGACGGTTATCGGCGCGGGATTCGGCTCTTCAATGCGCGCGAGTTCTATGACGCGCATGAGGTTTGGGAAGACGTGTGGCGCGAGTCGGAAGGGATGGAGAAAAGATTTCTGCAGGGGCTGATTCAGGCGGCGGTCGCATTTCATCATCATTCCACGGGAAATGTGGCGGGGGCTGGCTCGCTGATGGAGCGCGCGCGCAAGAACCTGGCAGGGTGCCCGGCGGAGTTTGGGGGAATTCGGCTGGAAGCATTGTTGGAGTCGCTCGAGCAATGGCGAGCGGCACTGCCGGTGGGTGGAGCTATGCCAGGCCATCCGCTGATTGTGCCGGTCGAGTGAGATGGTCGAGCTTCGACCGGACAGCCGAGGGCGGCTGTCCCGACATCCAGCCAGCGTCGCAGTTTCTCATCGAAATTCCAGGGAGATGAATTTGGCGGCGTTGTGGCCGGTGTTGGTCAGGGTGTGGGAGTAGCCGCCGGGCGTCCACTTGGTTTCTCCGGGGGTCATGGAGATGAGGTTGGACCCTTTTCCTTTTCCCTCGACGTCGCTGCGCATCTGGTAATCGTTAATGGCCACCAGCAGATGCGGACCGACGTGATGATGCGCGGGGATGACGGCTCCGGGCTGCAGTTCGACTTCGGAAACGCGGACGCCGTCTTTGACGAAAAGAATTTCTTGGGTGCCGCCATGGAAGATGGCGAGGCCGCGGTCTTCCTCGGGATAAGCAGGATTCCAGTGGGCGGGGGATTGGCGAAGTTTTTCGTCCCGCAGAAGCTCGATAGTGACGTTACGGAAAGGCTGAGAGGAAAGATTTCGGAAGATGTGGGCGAAGGTTCCGGGGACGAAGGTGACATCTCCGTCGGCCAGTGCGAGGGTGGCGGGATCTTTGCCCTTGACCGCATTGACAATCTGGGCGGCGCCGAGCACGACATAGATATAGTCATGACGGTGCCAGTACATCAGAGTCTCGGAATGCGGGGGAACCTCGACATTGAAGACGCGGACTTGATCGTTGGCCAGAACCATTTGGTGGTGAGGTTCGGCGGTAATTTCGAGTTCCTGTGCATCCAGCGCGGCGAAAAAGCTAGTCAGAACTAACATTAGGATGCAGGGTTTCATGGCGGGGATTGTATCTTGCGCGGCACTGGGCAGTCAGCAGCGAGCGCGAGCGGAGCCGGAAAATTCATGTTGCTGGCAATGGGAGCGCCCCCATGGTCGATCTCCCAATTTTGCCGTAATGCACTCTCCATCGCAAAGACTGCGGACAAAATTGTTGGTCGTTATTCTTCGCGGGTAACGCGGATCCACTCTTCCATCTGATCGAGATATTCGGCCAGGGCTCGTCGGCCGGCGGGGGTCAGGCGATATTCGGTGCGCGGAACGCGTCCTTCAAAAAACTTTACGCAGGAAATATACTGGGCCTCCTCGAGCTTGCGGGCGTGCACGCTGAGATTGCCATCGGAGGTCTTGAGCACGCGCTTAAGGTCGTTGAAGCTCAGCGAATCGTTGGTTGCGAGCGCACTGACGATGCCAAGGCGAATGCGCTCATGAATCAGGCGATCGAGTTCGGGGAGTTCGGGAGCGCGCGGCGGGGTCGGCTCATGAACTTGCCCGCGAGCTTGTTCCCGAGGCTTTTTCTGAAGCGGGG
>Ga0209624_10002149_pt1 | contig 14779 bp, 11 predicted proteins | sample JacPinW_OM2H0_O1_FD_188565 | JGI IMG/M metagenome (GOLD analysis project Ga0209624, IMG submission 188565) | Forest soil microbial communities from Algoma, Ontario, Canada - Jack Pine, Ontario site 1_JW_OM2H0_O1 (SPAdes) (version 2) | ecosystem: Environmental > Terrestrial > Soil > Boreal...
CTGTCGCCGATTGGCGAAAGACTGGGAGTGTCTCAGCCGAAAGGCCCTCGCATTCCTACGGCTCGCCTCAATCCGGCTCATGCTGCGAAAGCTATGCATTCAAACGTGATGTTCGCGGACAGACTCTAAGCCAGTTTGAAGCTCGATTTAAACGACAGAAAATCGATCGCCGCTGGGCGTACTTACGCCGGTAAAACATCGATAGGGGTTGAATCCCTAGTGGGAGCGCGGCCCTATCCCTTCTGCTCTCCCTCGGTTTCGCACAAGTTTTCTTCGCGTCGGGGTTGATTGCGCGACTTCCCTATGGCCGCTAAGCCCTGTCTGGGCCTCGCGAAAAATGATTCGCTGGGGCGAGATGATTGTGAGCGGCGCACAGTGCGCCGAGCCGGACCGAAGGGTCACGACGATGAAATTCGAGCGCTTGCGCCTGACCGGCTTCAAGAGCTTCTGCGACAGCGCTGAGTTCAGAATCGAGCCGGGACTGACCGGCGTCGTTGGGCCGAACGGCTGCGGCAAGTCGAATCTCGTCGAAGCCCTGCGCTGGGTGATGGGCGAGAGCTCGTTCAAGAACATGCGCGCTTCCGGCATGGAGGACGTGATCTTCTCAGGCTCTGGCCGGCGTCCATCGCGCAACAACGCCGAGGTTGGGCTCACGCTCAGCAATTCCGATCGGCGCGCGCCCGCCGCCTTCAATGATTCCGAGACGATCGAGGTCACAAGACGCATCGAGCGCGACGCGGGGTCGACCTACCGCGTCAACGGCAAGGAGGTGCGCGCGCGCGACGTGCAGCTCCTGTTCGCCGACGCGTCTACGGGAGCGCGCTCGCCCTCGCTGGTGCGCCAGGGCCAGATCGGCGAGATCATTTCCGCCAAGCCCCAGGCGCGCCGACTGATCCTGGAGGAGGCCGCGGGCGTCTCCGGCCTCCATTCGCGACGGCACGAAGCGGAGCTTCGGTTGAAGGGCGCCGACGACAATCTCACCCGCGTCGAGGATGTGCTGAAGCAGATCGACGCCCAGGTCGACAGCCTCAAGCGGCAGGCGCGCCAGTCGAACCGCTACCGCGAACTCGCCGGCGCGATCCGCCGTCACGAGGCGCTGGCGCGCCTCATCGCCTGGCGTGAACATGAGGCGGCGTTCGCCGAGGCGCGCCGGCGGCTCGACGCCGACCTCCTCGAAGTCACTGAGCGCACGCGCGCGCAAGCCGAGGCCGCGCGCCTGCAGGCGCTCGCCGCTGCAGCCTTGCCGCCCTTGCGCGAGGAGGAAGCTCGTCGCGGGGCGGCCTTGCATCGCATCGCGCTCGCCCGCGAGGCGCTCGAAGCGGAAGAGAAGCGCGCCAAGGAGCGCGAGGCGGAACTTGAGCGTCGCCTCGCGCAATTCGCCGGTGATCTTCAGCGCGAGGAAGCGCTGATCGCGGATGCGGCCGGCGTTACTGACAGGCTTGTGGCGGAGGACGCAGCGCTGGCGGAGCAAAGCGGACGAGCGGACGGGGAGGCGGCCGAGGCGCGCGAAGCGGAGGAGAGCGCTGGGCGTTGCCTCGCCAGCGCCGAAAGCACGCTGGTCGAAGCCCAAGCTGCGGCGTCGGACCTTGCCGCTCGTCGCCGGGCGCTGGTCGCTACCCTCGAAGAGGAGGGGCGGCGCCTCACGCGCTTGGAGGCGGAATATTCCGGAATCGAGCGCGAGCGCGGGGCCCTCAGCGCGGCGGGTTTTGAGGAGACTGAACGCGCGGCGCGCGCTCAGGCCGTTGCCGAGGCAGCCGGGGCGCTCGCCGCCGCCGAGCGCGAAACTCTGGCGGCCGAAGAGCGCCATGCCGAGGCGCGGGAGATGGATACCCAACGTCGCGGGCCGTTGGCTGAGGCCGAACGCTCTGCGCAAAGGTTGGAGACGGAAGCGCGCACGGTCGCGGGCCTTCTCGGCTCCGACACGAGCGGCCCTTGGCCTCGCGCCGTCGACGCGGTCAGCGTCGCGCGCGGCTATGAGGCCGCGCTGGGCGCGGCGCTGGGCGACGATCTCGACGCTTCGGTCGACGAGGCGGCGCCAGCGCACTGGTCGCTGATCGAACCGGCCGGCGAGGATCCAGCGTTGCCGGTAGGCGCTGATCCGCTCGCGGGCCGCGTCGCCGCGCCGCCGGCGCTCGCCCGTCGTTTGGCCCAGGTCGGCGTGGTCGCTCGCTCGGAGGGCAAGCGGCTTGCCTATGATCTCAAGCCCGGACAGCGGCTGGTCTCGCTGGAAGGCGATCTCTGGCGCTGGGACGGCTTCGTTTCCGCCGCTGAAGCGCCGACCGCGGCCGCTCGGCGCCTCGCGGAAAAGAATCGCTTAGGCGACCTTGAGCGTGAAGCTGAGGCGGCGCGTCAGGCGGCGGCGGCGCTGAGCGTCGAAGCGGCGAGCGCCGCGGCGGCGACTCGCGAAGCCGCCACGGCGGAAACGGAATGGCGTGGGCGGGTCCGCGCCGCCCGGATTGCCTCGGATTCCGCCCGCGACGCCCTGGCGCAATTCGAGCGCGCGCGCGCCCAAACCCTTTTGCGCCTGTCGGCGGTGGAAGAGGCCTTCTCGCGCGCTGGCGCGGCGCGCAATGAGGCGGCTGAACGCAAAGCCAACGCCGAAAACGCGCTTGAGCAGCTTGGGCCAGGGGATGATGTCGCGGAGAGCCTCGAGCACGCGCGCGTGGCCGCCGCGCGCGATCGAACCGCCTTCGCCGAAGCGCGGGCGACGGCGCAATCGATCGCCCGCGAGACTGCTGCGCGCGCCACGCGACGCAGCGCAATCGCCGCCGAGCGGTCGTCCTGGGATGAGCGGCTTACTCATGCGCAAAGCCGCATCGCCGAGCTTGGCGCGCGGAAGGCCGAAGCCGAGCGCGAGCGGGCGGATCTCGCCGATGCGCCGACCGACTTTTCTCGGACGCGCCGCGCGCTTGCCGAAGAACATGGCCAGGCGGAATCGGCGCGCCAGGCCGCCGCCGACGCACTGGCGCTAGGCGAAACCGCGCTCGCCGACGCCGATCGCGCCGCGCGTCAGGCGCTCGAAGCAATGAGCGCCGCGCGCGAGCAGCGCGCCGCCTCGGAAGAGCGCCTGGAAGGCGCGCGCGTGCGGGACGAAGAGCTCAAGCACGCGATCGCGAGCGAACTCGATTGCGAGCCATCGGGCCTCGCGGCGCTCGCCGACCATAAAGCCGACAAGCCGCTGCCCGGCGGCGTCGAGGTCGAACGCAAGCTCGAGAATCTGCGCCAGGAGCGCGAGCGGCTCGGCGCGGTCAACCTGCGCGCGGACGACGAACTCGTTGAGGTTCTGGCAAGCCGCGACAAGCTCATCGCCGAGCGCGACGATCTGACCGAAGCGATCAAGCGCCTGCGCGGCGCGATTGGCACCCTCAATCAGGAGGGGCGCGAGCGGCTCATCGCCGCTTTCGACGTCGTCAACAACCATTTCAAGGATCTGTTTTCGACCCTGTTCGAGGGCGGCCAGGCTGAGTTGCAACTGATCGAATCCGATGATCCGCTCGAGGCGGGCCTCGAGCTTGTGGCCCAGCCGCCCGGCAAGAAGCCGCAGACGCTGACCCTTCTCTCGGGGGGTGAACAGGCGCTGACCGCGCTCGCGCTCATCTTCGCCGTGTTCCTCACCAACCCGGCGCCGATCTGCGTGCTTGACGAGGTCGATGCGCCGCTCGACGACTACAATGTCGAGCGCTTCTGCGACCTCCTCGAGGCCATGCGCAAGCGCGCCGACACCCGTTTCGTCGCCATCACCCACAACCCCATCACCATGGCGCGCATGGACCGCCTGTTCGGCGTCACCATGGCCGAACGCGGGGTCAGCCAGCTCGTGTCGGTCGAGCTGGCGCAAGCGCAGGAGTTTGCCGAGGCGGGGTAGGAGGCTTTGAGTTGAGATGACTTCCGCAGCTTCATGGAAACGGTTTGATGATGGCTGGTTTTTGGAAGTCCGATACGTTTTATTCGTTACTTATTGGCCCCGTGCCGGAGGCAGAGTTGGCGACGTTAGCTCGCCATCAGCCCACATATCGGGTTGAGCGCCTGCTCGACGCGCCGACAGGTTCTCGCTTCGTCATCATGATTGCATTCATCTTCGGCCGCGCGTGAGGGCGGCCTCAGCGGCGGCCGTCACGGCAGGTTTGTCTTCGGTGCACGCTCGATGAGAAAAATCGACATTTCCTTGCCATATCGCGGCAGGGGTGTTATGCTGTTTCTCAGAATATCTAGGCAGACTTGAGCGTTCCGATGAGTAGTCGCGCAGCCGGTTCGCCCGCAGGGCATGTTGCCTTTGGGTCGAACAAGCAGCGTCTTGCGGTTCGTCGACGCCCTATCGCTCCTCCGCGATGACGGGTCAATCCGCACACAGCGCGCGATCAAGAAAGCGACGACGGACTCGGAAATGGCGCCGCAAACTATTGAAATCGCCTGAAATGGACTCGGAAATTGCGGTCGCCGCCCAGCTGTGTGTCGGCGAAGCCGCCTAAGGCAACGCCAGCCTCGGCGATTTGGCGCCGAAGATTCGGTGAAGTCAGCGCGGCCAGTTCCTCCTCATATCGATAGGCCGGCGCTGCTCCCGCAAAGTCAGAAGAGGTCGCTGGGTGCGTGTAAATTTCCGTCACCCCCTCGGGCATGTGTGCGATCAGCCCTTGAAGCCGCGACTGGGTCATAGCGCCGCTCCAGGCGAGCCCGAAGACCTGATTCGGCGCGGCGACGCCCGCGCGTTTCAGACGCGCACGCTGAACGGCCGCTAGCCGAGCCAAGGCGGAGGCCGTTAAGCTACGCCGCGCCCCGTCGATCCGCGCAAGGACGCCCTCCGGCTCCAATGGCGCGCGAATTGCGGGCGCCCCGAATTCCTTGGCCAGCTCGATGACCACCGACAGAATCGTAGGGTGCAGGTGAAAATGCTTGTGCGCGGTCACATGATCGAGGTTGAGACCGGTGGAGCGGAAGGCTTCGAATTGGGCGCGGATTTCCGCCTGCATTTGCCTGCGCACACGGGGCAGAAAAAAGATCGCGGCGCCGGAGAGCGCCATATTCGCCCGAAAGCGGCCGCGGCCGTCGACCAGATCCGGGACCGCCGACGGTGGCAGCACCGGCGCGGCGTCGACCAGCGCCAGATGCAGCCCGACAGCGAGCCGCGGCAAGCGACGCGCCAGCTCCACAGCCTCGGCCACCGCCGGCGCTCCTACCATCAGGCTTGCGGCAGTGAGGATGCCTTCGACATGCGCGCGCTCGATCGCCTGATTGACCGCGTCGGCGAGGCCGAAATCATCGGCCGTGACGATCAGATATTTCAGTGCGCGGTCTCGTGCCGCTCGCGCAAGAAGCGGAAGAACTCCACACCCTCGCGCAGGCGCCGCTTCATGACTTCCGGACTCCTGACCATCTCTCCGACGATCGAGGCGATCTTGCTCGGGCGAAAATAGAAGCTGCGGTAGAAGGTGTCGACGGAATCAAAAATCTCGGTGTGGCTCAAGCCCGGATAATTCAACGGAGCGATCTGCCTGCCATCCTCGTTCACCAGGTCCCCGTTGGCGTCGTCGAGCCAGCCATTCTCCAGCGCCTGCTTATAGAGAAACGTTCCTGGATAGGGCGCTGCGAGCGACACCTGGAGCGTGTGTGGGTTAACCTCCTTTGCGAACTCGATCGTCTCCTTGATCGTCTCCTGCGTCTCGCCGGGTAGGCCCAAGATGAACGTGCCATGGATCCTGATGCCGAGCTCGCGGCAATCCTTGGCGAACCGCTTGGCGACATCGACTCGCATGCCCTTCTTGATGTTGTGGAGGATCTGCTGGTTGCCGCTCTCATAGCCGACCAGCAAAAGCCTGAGGCCGTTATCATGAAGCACCTTGAGCGTGGCGCGCGGCACATTGGCCTTGGCGTTGCAGGACCAGGTGACGCCGAGCTTGCCGAGCTCGCGCGCGATTGCCTCTGCGCGCGGCAGGTCATCGGTGAATGTGTCGTCGTCGAAGAAGAATTCCTTGACCTCCGGGAACGCCGCCTTCGCCCACTTCATTTCGTCGATGACGTGGCCGACAGAACGCGTGCGGTAGCGATGTCCACCGACGGTTTGCGGCCAAAGGCAGAAGGTGCAGCGCGACTTGCAGCCTCGCCCGGTGTAAAACGACAGGTAGGGGTGCTTGAGGTAGCCGCCGAAATATTTGGTGATATCTAAATCGCGCTTGTAGACAGGCGTAACGAAGGGCAAGGCGTCCATGTTTTCGAGGATTGGCCGGTCGAGCGTGTGCTGAATCCGGCCATTGGCGTCCCGATAAGAAAGTCCCAGGATCGACTTCCAGTCCCGGCCGTCAGCGACCTCCTTGATCGTGAAATCAAATTCGTTGCGAGCGGCGAAGTCGACGACCGGCGCGGCTTTCAGGGTTCCTTCGGCATCGACCGCCGCCTTGGCGCCGATCAACCCGACTTTCAGCGCCGGATTGGCGTCTTTGAGAGCCGTGATCGCCTTCACGTCCGATGCGAAGGAGGGCGTTGATGTGTGCACGACGGCCAGGTCGAAATTTCGAGCCTCGGCCACAACCTCAGCCAGTGAGATGTTATGCGGCGGTGCATCGATCAGCTTGCTGTTCGGCACCATCGCGGCCGGCTGCGCGAGCCAAGTCGGGTACCAGAACGACGCGACCTCGCGCTTCGTCTGATAACGAGCGCCGGCGCCGCCGTCGAACCCGTCGAAAGAGGGGGCCTGAAGAAACAGCGTGCGCATTACCTCATCGCCTTTCCATAAGATGCTGAGCCGACCCGCGGCTCAACGTCGCCAGGAGCTTTCCGCCTCGGCCGACAGCGAAATCCTGTCCTCGCCAGGCCACTTTTGTCGACGAAAAGCTGGCCAGATAAATCGCGAACGAGAGGATGTCTCGAACAAGAAGAAGAGCATAGTTGGGGTCGGGCAATTCAAATTGGCGTGTGAACCGGTACTTCAGGAACAGACGACACGCCAATGCGAATAGAATCGCCGCTGCGCCTAAACCGTCAAACCCGCGAAGCGCAGCCCCGATCAGGGCCGACGGCAAGGCGTGGGTGAGGCCGCTGGCGATATAACCGACCGGATCGACGGCGAAAATCGTGCGCGCCCAACGCAACTCGTGCCGAACCATCTCGTGAGGCGATCGTTCCTCGAACGCGTGGGCAACGAGCATTGAGGAGACGACCACATTCAGTCCGGCTTCACGCACAGCTTTACCGATGGCGTAATCATCAGCCAGTTGGTTGGCGACTCTCTCGAAGCCTCCGATCCGCGATAACGTTTCTCGCGATACAGCGATTGTCGCGCCGACACATGGCCGCGCCAGGCCAAGCGCGAGGCCAAGGATCGTGGTTGGCAGAAAATGATCGTGCACGGCCATGGCGGACAGCCGAGACCAGAAGCCACCGCTCGCCAGACCACGGTAGAGGCAGGTAACCGCGCCGACGCCGGGCTGCGTCAGCGTCGCCGCCAACGTGCTCAAATAGTTTGGACCAACGGCCACGTCACTGTCGGCGGCGACAATGACAGAGTGGCGAGCGACCCGCGCCATATTGATGAGGTTGCAGACTTTGCGGTTGCTCCCATGCGTGGCCGCGTTGACGACGAGTTGAATATCAACCTCGGGATATCGCGCAATCAGCGATCTGACGACCGGGATCGCGCTATCGTTCGGATCCTGGACGCCGAAGACGAATTGGATCTTGCCTGGATAATCCTGATGAAAATACGTCTCGATATTATCGGACAATTGCGCTTCGGCGCCATACAGCGGCTTCAGGATCGAGACGTCTGGCCATCTTATTGGAGGCACGGATGCCGGCTGTCGGATGAACCGGCGCGTCGCCCATGCGGCGCCCAAGGCGCATAATGAGCCAAAAGCGCTGGCGGCAATGAAAAGCAGCGACAACCATTCTGTCGTGAGCGCGGCAATCTGTTCGAAACCGTAATTCATCCCTCGATCCGGTTATCCCCGGGACGAACTGCGCAAGCGAGCCGGGATTCAAGGCGCCAATTCTCGCTAGAATCTTGTACGAACCGCGACGACATGGTGATGCTTTGGTTACGGCTTTGCGACGACAGTTGCGTGAACCGTGGCGAAGCTCATGCGCACAGTCTTGTGAACGGGTAGCGAGCACGCGACCTCATCGAGGATCGTTACATTGTCATGACGATTCGGTTGCTGCCAGTGCGCGCAGATGGCGGGGTGTGCATCGGGCAAACCGGAGATTGCTGCTGAATGCGGGTGGCGGCGTTCGCCTCCGACTGCTATCTCCGCGCCCGTAAACTAGCTGTCGGGCCTGGTGTCCAAGTCCTTAGTCCCGCCGCTGGCTCCTCTCACGACTGGAGCTCATGTCGCGCCGTGATAACCTTGGGAATGAACCGGTTTGCCGACGCGCTTTTTGCCGCCAACGAAACGAAACTCACACCAGAGCGGCTGATCGCCGAGGCGGCGAAGGGCACGCGCCTTGACCCAAAGCCGTTCTCAGACCCGCACCTCGTCGAGGCGCTTGGCGCTCTGACCTCCAGTCTTCGCGAGGAGGCGTCGCTGTCGCCCCTCGGGCGCCTCGCGACCCGTTGGGATCTCAAGCGGATTCTCTCGACGCTGTTGATCCTTGCGGACACGGAGCGCGAAGATCCTGGGATCCTGACGCGGTCGCTTGCGCCGCCGATCTTCATCACCGGCCTCCCGCGCAGCGGCACGACCTTCCTGCACGGCTTGCTTGCGGAGGATCCCCTCAATCGCGCTCCTCGCATATGGGAGGCGATCTATCCGCATCCTGAGCATCGCGCGGCGGAGTTCGGCGCAGGGCGCATGAAGGTCGAGCTGCAGCTCCGCATCTTCAACCGGCTATCGCCAGGGATCCGAAACTTGCATCCGATCGAGGCGGACGCGCCGGAGGAATGCATCGAAATCACGAGTCAGGTGTTCCGCAGCCCGCGCTACGATGACGTCTATCGCGCTCCGTCCTATCGCGCCTGGCTCGACGCATCCGGCTTTGACGAAGGCTACCAGTTCCTTGCGCGATTTCTTCGTCATCTTCAGGGGCCGGGTGAAGCGCCGCGACGCTGGATCCTGAAATCGCCTGAACACGTATTCTCGATCGACGCGCTCACCCGCGTTTTTCCTGACGCGAAGCTCGTGTTCGTGCACCGGGATCCCGGGCATGTGCTCGTGTCAGCCGCCCGGCTGACCGAGCTCCTGCGCGCGCCTTTCACCACGGCGATTGATCGGCGGGAGATTGGCCGCGGGGCGGCCGACTACTGGCAGGACGGAATGCGGCGGATGGTCGAAGTCGCGGACGATCCGTCCTTTCCGCTGCGCTCCCGACTGGTTCACGTGCAATATCGCTCGCTCGTCTCCGATCCAATCGGAACGATCGCGCAAATTTACAACGCGTTCGGCCTCGAGTTCTCGCAAGCGGCGCGGGAGGCGATGTCGGCTAAAGTCGCGCAGGCGCCGAACGGAGGCTACGGCGCCAATCGCTACCGCCCCGAGGAATTCGGAATCGATCCGGAGCGCGAGCGTGAGCGCGCCTCCGTCTATATCGAGCGCTTCGACATCGCGAGCTAGCTACGGGTTTAGGTGGCCGAGGCGCTACTTGGGCATCGAAGGGAACCCTTGCGGGAGCGCGGGGTTTAGCCTCGGTCACCCCGCTCGGCGTGAAAGGCTTGGGCGAGGTCAAAAATGTCGGCGTCTACGCGGCCGGTTTGCGGGCGCGGTCTTCTCACTTGTCTGGAAAAACCGCTCTCTCAGCATAATCGTGAGGAAAGCTCCATGCCGACAACTCCGCAGCCCGAGCAACCGATACCCGTTCCCAAGCCTGACGTCGTCCGTCCGCAGACGCCACTGGAAGAGCCCCAACCCGAAAAGGGGCCCGACTTGCCCCAACCGGGCCCCGACGTTGTGGTTCCGCCGGCACCTGAGGTGATAACCCCGTCACAACCGCAAGAAATTCCGTCGACGCCTCCGGCTTAAAGGCCGCGGCTGGTCGTTCCAAAGCCGCGGCTGGTCGTTCCAAACAAGGGCCAACCGCTACTTTTCAAGGGCGCCTCGTTTGGACCGCTACCGGGCGGATCGTGGGCGGCGCGGCGCCTTGCCTTCGGCCTCGTCCTTTGCCGTTTCGCCACGACGCTCCTTCGCCTTCGTATGGCGGAGATGCTCCTCGTTCTCTTTTGGGGTCTGCTGATTGGACGCGCCAGCCTCGCTGAGAGCGATCGCCACCGCCTGCTTCCGATTTTTAACCTTTTGTCCGCTCGTGCCTGAACGGAGCTCGCCATGCTTAAACTCGTGCATGACCCGTTCGACGGTTTCCTTCTGCGGCTCGGATTCGCGCGGCGCCATTTGTCGTCTCCTTTTGACCTGCCTCGACCTCATTAAACTTGGATCTGACGAAGCGGTTCCGGGGGCTTTGAATGCAAGCGCAGGCGGCGCGACAGACGCCCGCGTTGGAACCGACCTCGTCTGCGCTGGTTGAGCGAGATACGCTGCGGGTTAGAACGGAGGTTCGAGGGTGAAAGGTCGAGGGACGCGCAGCGTCGAGTTCGATGATTTATCCCCGCATTCCGCCTCGCCCATGGAGGCGAGATCTGCGGAAACGCTTCCAAATGAACCGGGGAAATGGCAATTCGAGCCGAAATGGGACGGCTTTCGCTGCCTGGCTTTCAAGGATGGCGGCGCGGTCGAACTCAAGGGGAAAGCCGGGACGTCGCTCGGCCGCTTTTTCCCCGAGGTTTTGGCGACGCTGCTGGACGTCCCCTTCGAGCGATTTGTCGTCGACGGCGAATTAGTCATCGAGCTGAACGGGCGCTTGACCTTTGACGCGTTGCAGGCCCGGTTGCATCCGGCGGCCAGCCGGATCCGAAAGCTGTCGCAGGAAACGCCGGCGCGACTGATCCTTTTCGACATGCTGGTCGGGGCCGACGGCTCGCGAGTGGAGGCTTTGCCGCTCACTCAGCGGCGAAGCGCGCTCGAAGCCTTCGGCGAGAAGGCCGCGATTGCGGGCAAGCTGATCGTCACGCCCTGCACGCGCGACCTCGCGCAAGCGACGGAATGGCTTAATGATTTCACCCATGACGGGCGGGACGGGGTCGTCGCCAAGCGGCTGGACGGAAGATATCTGAGCGGCGAGCGCGCGATGATCAAGGTCAAGCGCTTGCGGACCGCCGATTGTGTGGTCGGGGGCTTTCGATACCTGAGCGGCGGCGACGAGGTGGGGTCCCTGCTGCTCGGCCTGTACAACGCGCAAGGCCTCTTGGATCACGTCGGCTTCACCTCGACGATCGCCAATGACGAGCGGCAAGCGCTGACCCGAAAGCTTCGCGCTTTGCAGGCGCAGCCAGGTTTCACCGGCAAGGCGCCGGGCGGCCCCAGCCGCTGGAACACGGAACGCACCGGCGAATGGGAGCCGCTCAAGCCGGAGCTGGTGGTCGAGGTCCGATACGACCACGTGACGAGCGACCGGTTCCGCCACGGGACCAAGCTGCTCCGCTTCAGGCCCGACAAGGCCCCGCGGCAGTGTACGATCGACCAGATCGTCGCGCCGCCCGGAGCCGACCTGGAATGACGAAGGGCCGCAAATGCAACCTTCGCGCGAAACTCGTGCAAATAAGCGCAAGTTAGGACTCTGCCCTGGGTGTGACAAAGCCACGCGCGGATTCTCTGAACTGCCGGGCGGGTTGCGCTCCGGATGGTGGCGCGGCTCTACGGGACGAGCCGCTTGCGAAGTGTCACCGCCGAGGACAATTTGGTTAGAGCCTCCGCGACGAGCGCCTGGACGGTGGTTAGAGCTCGACGTCGCAACGGAATCGTCGCGTAGAAATTGACCTTGGCTCCTTCATCTGGTCTTAGCGCCTTTCGCTACTTAACACCAATGTATAGCGTGCTAAAAACCAATATATGTTTGAACAAACCTTCGTTTGCTAGAAATTTTGAACTGAGCAAACTAAACTGAACTTGGCGTCACCGAACAGGGCGAGTGACTTACGTCTGATAATTGAAGACGTTCCACTTTACGAAACTATCGTTCACGGGCGGGCGGACTATGAGCATAACCAAGTTGCCGGTAAGACCTCGAGGAGAAGACCCAATGATGACCGCAGTAGACGAGATTTCTGTCCCCGATAGCAAGATTGCTCGTGAAATAACCGAGCTGGTGAGGGACACGGAATCCCCGCTCCTTTTTCACCATTCGAGCCGCGTTTATCATTGGGGCGCCCTGGCGGGCAAGCGTATGGGGCTGCGGTTCGATCCCGAACTGCTCTACGCGGGAGCGATGTTTCATGACATGGGTCTCACTCACCAGCACCGCAGCGAGGACGATCGCTTCGAGGTCGACGGAGCCAATGCCGCCCGCGACTTCTTGCGGAGTCGAGGCATTCCACAGCAGGACCTAGACACGGTTTGGACAGCGATCGCACTGCACACCACGCCCGGGATTCCGCCACATATGCATCCGGTCATCGCGCTGGTCACCGCGGGTGTCGAAATGGATGTGCTGGGATTTGCCTATGCCGACTACACCCAAGCGGCGCGAGAGGCAGTCGTTCGCGCCCACCCACGCAGCGGCAGCTTTAAGGAAGATATCATCCAAGCCTTTTACGACGGTTTCGGGCACAAGCCGGATACGACATTCGGCACCGTAAATGCCGACGTGCTCGCAGACAAAGATCCGAGTTTCAGGCGACGCAACTTTTGCAGCGTGATCCGTGGATCCGCATGGCAGGGGTGACCGCACGCTACCCGACCCGGGTCGCCAAGGCGCGGGCCTTTTGAGCTGTTGAGGCTACAGACCGACGCCTTCCATCTAAACTTCGGAGCTAATCATGTCCAACGATACGAGATTTACCAACGCCACCGGCGCACCTCTCGCCGACAACACCAACATTCAAACAGCCGGCCCGCGCGGTCCCGCACTGCTACAAGACATCTGGCTGATTGAGAAGCTGGCGCACTTCGACCGAGAAGTCATTCCGGAGCGCCGCATGCATGCAAAAGGCTGGGGCGCTCACGGGACCTTCACGGTCACAGGCGACATTACTCGCTATACCCGGGCCAAGATATTCAGCGAGGTCGGCAAGAAGACGCCGATGTTTGCACGCTTCTCGACCGTCGCCGGCGAGCGTGGCGCCGCGGATGCTGAGCGAGATATCCGCGGAACAGCGCTGAAGTTCTACACCGAGGACGGCAACTGGGACATCGTGGGCAACAATACCCCGGTGTTCTTCTTCCGCGATCCATTGAGATTCCCGGATTTGAACCACGCCATCAAGCGCGACCCCCGAACCGGGATGCGAAGCGCGAACAACAACTGGGATTTTTGGGCACTACTACCGGAAGCACTGCATCAGGTGACCATTGTCATGTCCGACCGCGGAATTCCAAGGTCGTTCCGCCACATGCACTTGTTCGGCAGCCACACGTTCTCGATGATCAACACCCGCAATGACCGTGTGTGGGTCAAATTCCATTTCAAGACCCAGCAAGGTATTCAGAACCTGACGGACACCGAAGCGGAATCTCTTATCGCTTCGGACCGCGAGAGCCATGGGCGGGATCTGCTCACAGCCATCGATTCAGGCGACTTTCCCCGTTGGACGCTTTTTATCCAGGTCATGACCGAGGATGAAGCACGCCGTCATAAGCACAATCCATTCGATCTCACAAAGGTTTGGCCCAAAGCCGATTATCCGTTGATGGAGGCCGGAGTGATGGAACTAAACCGCTATCCGGCCAACTATTTCGCCGAGGTGGAGCAGGCAGCCTTCTCGCCGGCCAACGTCGTGCCGGGAATTGGTTTTTCACCGGATAAGGTGCTTCAGGGCCGCTTGTTCTCATACGGGGATACGCAGCGGTATCGACTTGGAGTCAATTTCAATCTGATCCCTGTGAACGCTCCGAAATGTCCGTTTCAAAGTTATCATCGCGACGGCAAGATGCGGGTCGATGGCAATCTCGGAGGCACGCTCTCCTATCATCCCAACAGCGAGAGTCTGTGGGCAAACCAACCCCAATTCGTTGAGCCTATGCTGCCGATAGAGAGTGCGGCGGGGCATTGGGATCACCGTGTTGACAACGACCATTGGGAACAGCCCGGAAACCTATTTCGAAAGATGACGCCGCGACAGCGGCAGATGCTGTTCGAGAACACGGCGCGGGCCATGGGTGACGCCAAGCTGGACATCAAGCAGCGGCACGTCGACAATTGCGCGCGCGCCGACCCGACCTACGGGGCTGGGGTGGCGAAGGCCCTCGGGCTCAAACAGCCTCAGTTGGTTGATTGAGGCACGCCCGGGAGGTCGACGGCAATCAGAACAGCGCCAGGGTGGGTCAATGCCGGCAACTATGATCACCGGGACGGCAATGACAACTATCGCTAAGTTCCGCCTGATGACCGCCGCACAGAAGGGGAAGGGGTCGGGAAACATAAGAGTTTCGTAAACGCTTCGGACCGAAAACTTTGACGGCGTTCCGGTGAGAAACCCGAGGGGCGGGCGGGTTTCGAGGTTCGCGCCGCCATTCGCCTGAGAACTTCGTCGGCGAAGCCCACTGCCAACATCGAGGTGGCATCTCGATGAGGTAGCGGATGATTGCGGGCGCGCAGTTCTGGCTATGGCTCGCAGTTTGGTGACGAAGGCGAGGTTCTCGACCTGCTTGTGCAAGGACGGCGGGACAAGTCCGAAACCGCCCTATTCCGCCGCGCGCTTCATCTCCGGATAGACGCAATGGGCGTCCTCGCTCGCATGGGCGCGGAAGAGCGGGATGACGCGCGCCTCCTCAAACTTGAGGCCGAGCGTCTTCCATACGTCGACCAA
>Ga0209624_10002152_pt1 | contig 14768 bp, 10 predicted proteins | sample JacPinW_OM2H0_O1_FD_188565 | JGI IMG/M metagenome (GOLD analysis project Ga0209624, IMG submission 188565) | Forest soil microbial communities from Algoma, Ontario, Canada - Jack Pine, Ontario site 1_JW_OM2H0_O1 (SPAdes) (version 2) | ecosystem: Environmental > Terrestrial > Soil > Boreal...
TGAGGTTTTCAGAAACGGCGGCGGGAAGTTGATGGCGGTAGAGGATGTAGCCGTAGGCCTGGTCGAACTGCTCCATTGATTTGGGTGTGTCGGAGTGGATGGGGGTGGGAAGGTTCGACCAGAGCGGGGTGGATTCGGTCAGGGTGACTTGCGGGATGGTGATGACCGGTGGTGGGTCGGGGATGGCGGGGAGGCAGGTTTCGTCTATGTCTGCTCCTGAGCTTTGTGGTGATCCTGGCGAAATGCGGGGATTCTTCGCTTCGCTCAGAATGACGGCACTATTTGGACACGCGTATTTAGCGAAGATCTTTCGGAAGGCGTGGAATTTTGGAGTGGGGCGGCCGGATTCGTCGAGGGGGGCGCCGTAGTCGTAGCTGGTGACTTGGGGGAGATACTGGTTGTCGATGAGGTTGGCTCCGGACATGAAGCCGAAGCTGGTGCCTCCGTGAAACATGTAGAGGTTGATTCCGTTGCCGTGGCTGAGGATGTAGTCGAGGTCGTCGAGCTGGGGTTGGAGGGGGCGGGTTTGGTGGGGGTGGCCCCAGTAGTCGAACCAGCCGGGCCAGTATTCGGTGACCAGGAGGGGTTTGCCGGGTTGGAAGGCGGCGAGTTTGGGGATTTCTTTTTTGGAACTGCCTACTCCGAAGTTGACTCCGGTGAAGACGCCGGGAATGCCGCCGTAGGGGAGTTCGTCGCCGCCGTCGACGGTGTCGAGGAGCGAGTCGGTGAAGCCGGCGCGGACGAAGATGTCGCGCATGTGGGTCATGTAGGTGTGATTGGGGTCGGGTGGGGCGGTATCGTGTTCGACCCAGCTGCCGTACTCGTTTTCAACCTGGGTGATGAGGATGGGGCCGCCGCGGCCGATCTGGAGTGAGGCTGTCTCCTGGCCGAGTCGCTTGATCCAGCGCTCGACGGGGACCATGAAAGCGGGATCGTTGGTGCGTAGGGCGGTGGACATGCGCGGGTCTTTGAGGAGCCATGCGGGGTAGCCGCCGAACTCCCACTCGGCGCAGGAGTAGGGGCCGGCGCGGAGAATGACGTAGAGGCCTTCTTCCTGGGCGGCCTTGATGAACGCTACGAGGTCGGCGTTGCCGGAGAAGTTGTATTGGCCGGGGGAGGGCTCGTGGACGTTCCAGAAGACGTAGGTGGCGATGGTGTTGAGGCCCATGGCTCGGGCCATTTTGAGGCGGGCGTGCCAGTATTCGCGGGGGATGCGGGCGTAGTGGAGTTCGCCGGAGAGGACCTTGAAGGGTTTGCCATCGAGGAGGAACTGGTCGCCCTGAATGGTGAAGCTGTGGGTGGGGGACGGTTGAGAGAAAGCCGGGAGGGTAGAGAGGGCGAGCAGAGTGGCAGCGGCGAGACGGGCGATTGGCTTCATGGAAGACGAGAATATCGTGACGTTGTCACGGTAGTTCATTTGGGAGAATGTTTCAAGGGAAGAACTTGGGCATGAGCTTGCTGCTGGTTCGTAGATGGGAGAGGATGATCCAAAGTGGTGGTTAGTCTCGTGAATCGGGAGCTAAGCATGGCAGACAAACAGACAGCCATCGTCACGGGTGCGTCGCAAGGCATCGGAGCAGCTGTTGTTCGGGCTTTTCTGGACCGTGGCTATAACGTCGTTGCAACCGCGCGCAGCGTCTCGAAGGCCGGCTTTGAGCCGTCACCGAACCTCGCGCTCGTCGATGGAGACATCGGTGAGGCAGCGACGGCTGAGAAGATCGCACAGACCGCGATCACGAAGTTCGGTTCGATCAATCACGTTGTCAACAATGCGGGTATCTTCTCTTCCAAGCCGTTCACGGATTATACGATTGAGGAATTTCGGAGATTCGTTTCGATAAATCTGGAAGGGTTCATCTTTATCACCCAACTCGCGGTGAAGCAGATGTTATTGCAGGGCGGAGGTGGCAGCGTGACAAGCATCACAGCATCGTTGGCCGACAATCCCATTGCAGGCCTTCCGGCGTCGATTCCTATGATCACCAAAGGGGGGCTTGAGGCGGTTACGCTAAGCCTCGCTAGCGAATACGCGAAGGATCACATCCGCTTCAACGCGGTGGCGCCTGGGGTTGTTGATACGCCACTGCACAAAGAAGTGAAGGCAAGATCGCCGATGGGAACGTTTTCAGATTCGAAGGACATCGCTGCGGCTGTTATTTATCTGGCGGAAGCTACTCACGTTACCGGGGAGGTGCTGCATGTGGACGACGGTGCGCACGTGGGCAAATGGTAAGCCCTCAAGGTTCGGGGCAGGGCGGCGCGGATCGGCGGCTGCAGGAGCTTGGTATCCGGTTGCCTGCGCCTTCGACACCTTTTGGCCCTTACGTGGAGACTGTGCAGACGGGGAATTTGCTTTTCTTCAGCGGGATGCTTCCGGTTGTGGATCACAAGCCGAAGTATGTTGGGCGGCTGGGGAAAGAGCTTGATATCGAGGCCGGACGCGATGCTGCGTATGTTGCGGCTTTGAACGTACTGGCTTCGGCGAAGGAACATCTGGGGTCGCTCGATCGAGTGACTCGCGTTGTTAGGTTGGGCGTGTTTCTGGCGACCTCCGGGGATTTTTTTGAGCAGCCTAAAGTCGCCGACGCTGTGTCGGATTTGTTTCGAGATGTTTTTGGGATAGAAAAGGCATCGGTTCGGCTGGTGATTGGCGTGGCGAGTCTGCCGTTGGGGATGCCGGTGGAGCTTGATGTCATCTTCGAAGTCGATTCGTAGCGAGCAAAGGTAGAGGCCGTACTCTGACTGTCGTTTTCGGAGAATAGGAATGGAAAAGCAGTCCGTGAGTTCGCCGGTGCCGTGGAACCAGACTCGTGTTTCTTCAATCCTGGGAGTTGAGTACCCGATTATTCAAGGTCCTTTGGGTGGTCTGTCGACGCAGAGATTGACCGCGACGGTGTCGAATTTTGGCGGCCTGGGGTCCTTTGGGGCGCATGGTCTGGGCCCTTCTGCAATCAAAGACGTTATCGCCGAAATTCGTGAACTTACGACCAAGCCCTTCGCAATGAATTTGTGGGTCTCGATGGAAGATGAAGGTGCGCGATCCTCTGGAAAGGAGGAGTTCGCGAGAAGCCTTAAGCATATTGCTGGACACGTTGAGACATTGGGCGCGCCTCTGCCGGACTATAAGCCTTATGTTCCGGTCCGGTTTGAAGACCAGGTGCGCGTCCTGATTGAGGCGAAGGTTCCCGTGTTCAGCTTTATCGTCGGAGTGCCGCCGAAGGAGATTCTGGATGAATGCCGCATACAGGGAATCATTATGATTGGAACCGCGACAACTGCGGCGGAGGCCAGGGTGCTCGATGAGGCTGGAGTCAACGTCATTGTCGCTTCTGGCTTTGAAGCGGGCGGGCATCGCGGCTCTTTTCTGCTGCCGGCCGAGGATTCGCTTACAGGAACATTCGCGCTGACGCCTCAGGTCGTCGATGCTGTGTCGGCACCTGTGGTGGCGGCAGGAGGTATCGGCGATGCGCGTGGAATAATTGCGGCTTTTGCCCTTGGAGCCGAAGGCGTTCAGATTGGCACGGCTTTTCTGGCGAGTGAAGATTCGGGTGCGAGTGTCGTTCATCGCAATGCGCTACTCAGTGGGAAAGCGCAGAGAACTTCGTTGACCAAGGGCTTTACCGGACGACTGGCTCGTGGAATTCATAATCAGTTGATCGAGGAGCTAAATCGACCGGGAGTGCAGATTCTTCCGTACCCACTGCAGCGCCATCTCGTGAGAAACCTCTCCATCCCCGCCGAGAAAGCTGGCAGAGATGAGTTGCTCCAACTGTGGGCGGGACAGAGTGCGGGTCTCTCCCGAGTAAGCGACGCGAAGGTTCTGCTGGAGACATTGGTCTCCGAGGTTTCCGCGGTTGCCGGTCCAGTTCTTCAGTGGAGCCGCGAGCGCCCCGGCAGAAGATGATGCCGGTCAAAAAACGTCAGTGACATTCCCGTCTTCTAGGAAGGATATGTGAAATTATGGCAAGATCGATTCTCCGAACCACTGCGTCCGCGGCAATCACACTCACCATCTGCATGGGACTTGACGCCCAAATGAAGGACAAGACGATGGGACAACAGATTTTTTATCGCACCGTGAAGGTCGATGGTGTTTCGATCTTTTATCGAGAGGCTGGGCCGAAGGGGGCTCCTACTATTTTGTTGCTTCACGGCCTGCCTTCGTCGTCGCGGATGTTTCAGCCGCTGCTGACGCGACTTGCGGACAGCTATCATTTGGTCGCGCCTGACTATCCGGGGTACGGACATAGCGACTGGCCTGATCCTAAGCAGTTCGATTACACGTTTGACCATATCGCTTCGATGATGGACGGATTTACGCAGGCGCTGGGTTTGTCGCGCTACACGCTTTATATGCAGGACTACGGTGGGCCAGTTGGGTTTCGGATGGCTTTGGCGCATCCTGAGCGGGTGCAGGGGCTCATTGTTCAGGACGCAGTTGCGCATAACGAGGGTCTTGGAGCGAACTGGGCGACCCGGCGAGCGTTCTGGGCGGATCGGGCTGCGAATGAGGAGAAGCTGCGGACGAATCTGTTGTCGCTGGCGACGACGAAGACGCGGCATGTTGGAGACGATCCGAATGTTGAGCTTTATGATCCTGACCTTTGGACGGATGAGTATGCGTTTCTGAATTCGCCGGGGCAGGCGCAGATTCAGAGCGATTTGTTTTATGACTATCGCACGAATGTTGATGCTTATCCGAAGTGGCAGGCGTGGATGCAGAAGACGCAGCCGAGGCTTCTGGTTATTTGGGGCAAGCATGATCTGTCGTTCGATTCGGGTGAACCGGAGCGGTACAGGAAGGACGTTCCCGGCGCGAAGGTGTATGTGCTCGACGCGGGGCACTTCGCGTTGGATACCAAGGCGGATGAGATTGCGGCGCTGGTGCGTGAGTTTATGAAGTCGCAGAAATAGTTGGCGCGATGCGGCTCCCAAGAAAGACCCGGGGCTGAAGCCCCTTTTCTTCTGAGGCGGAAGCAGGGCCTGAGGCCCCTGCTTCCACCGAAAAGCAACGACGAGTTTTTTCGACGGCTGTGAAGCCGTGCCCCTAAACAAAACGAAATCTTTCGATCTTCGTGAAGTCCCTTGAGTCGTTCCTATAGACGCTTGGACTTGTTGGGATGCGGCCAGATTATTTCGGTTTGGGGCCGTCCTCCTGTGGGACTTCCTTGCCTTCGTTGGGGAAGGGCCAGTTGCGCTCGATGGCCTGCTGGGCTTCGCGGGTGGCCTGGGGAACTTTGTCGATGCGAAGGTTTTCGACGAAGTGAACGCCCATCTTTCCGGCTACTGCGATGTCGAGGTCGCCGTCTTTGTCGAGGTCGAGGGTGAGGATTTGAGTGCCTACGCCTGCTGTGCCGTTGTAGGAGATAGGGACGCGGGTGAAGGTGGCGTCGGGGTTGATTTTGTAGGCGTAGATGACGTTGGGGTCGTAGGAGCCAGGGTCGTTGCCGTCGTGGCCGCGGTAGCGCTTGCCGGTGACTAGCCATGTGCTGCCGTTGCCTTCGATGTCGGCGAGGGCGAGGGCGTGGGATTGGGAGAAGGACTCGTCGATGGTGTGGCGGGTGAAGGTGCGGTGGTCGGGGGTGCCGCCTTGCTCGAGCCAGTAGAGGCCGTAGCCGTGGCCCTGGCCGTAGATGAGGTCCATTTTGCCGTCGTGGTTGACGTCGTAGGCGATGATGGGGAAGCCGGTGTCGCCGAGATGCCAGTCGGGGTGCCACTGCCATTTGTCATTGTTGGCGTCGATGTTCTGGAACCAGCCGTAGGGAGTCAGGATGTCGGGCTTGCCGTCGCCGTCGATGTCGGCGATGCCGATGCCGTGGCCGTCTTCGTCTTTGCCGCCTACGTGATGTACGCGAGGTTCGGGGCCGGAGAAGTCGATCCAGAGGATGCCGGAGTGGTTGTAGTGGGCGAGGGCGACGTCGGGTTTGCCGTCACCGTTGATGTCGGCGAAGGCTCCGCCCTCGGTGTCGAAGCTGTCGGTGATGAAGTGCTGCTTCCACATGGCGTTAGGCGCGGCGGATTTGCCGGGGTTTTCGTACCACCAGACGCCGTTGGCGATCCATCCGGTGGTGACGACGTCGGGGTAGCCGTCGTGGTTGACGTCGATGGCCCATTCGCCGCAGTCGGAGATGAACTCGTTGTGGGTGCCGACGGTGCGGTATTGGTGGCGTTTCCAGTCGCCGCCGTTGGGGCCGGGATTTTCGTACCAGTAGGCTCCGCTGACGAGGTCGAGGAAGCCGTCGTTGTTCATGTCGATGGCCGTGATGCCTTCGGCGTGGTCTGTGCCGAGGCGGTGGACCAGGAAGGTTGGGTTGGGTGCTCCGTTGGGGCCGGGGCCGGGAGTGGGTTTGCGGAATTCGGTGGCGTGGGCGGGGTCTTGCGCGTGGGCTGTGGCTACGGGCAGGGTTGCAAGCGAGAGAAGGCTGAGGGCGATGAGTTTTTTCATTTTGATTTACCGGGGAAGTGGTTTGAGTTCGATGGTGCGGCCAGTTTTTGCGGAGGTACGGGCGGCGTCGAGAATTTGCATGACGATGATGTTGGTGTCGAGTGATGTGAGGTCGCCCTGCGGGTTGATTTCGCCGTGGAGAACGGCGGCGAGGTAGTCGAGGGAGTTGGATTGGTTTGCGGGTAGTGGCGGCGCGGACTTTTGCGATTCAGTTTTTTCGGTTTGGTAGCGGGTGCGTAGATCGGTGGAGGCTACGGTGATGATGTATCCGGTTGCGCCGTAGACTTCCATGTCTTTTCGGGCGAAGGGCCAGTTCCAGGAGGGCATGATGACGCCTTGTGTTTTGGGGTAGCGGAGGATGATGGTGGCGTCGTCGTCGACGTGGGGATAGGTGGCGGGTTTGTCGGTTTGCATGACCGCGGTGACGGAGAGCGGGGGTTGGCCATGCATGAGGACCGTGGCCAAGTCAGCGCCGTAGCAGCCGAAGTCGAAGAGAGCGCCGGCTCCGTTCTGGACGGGATCGGTGAGCCAGGGGAGCCACTCGGGGCCGACGCCGATCTCTTTGGGGCCTTCGTGTCCGTCGTGAACGACGATTTTGCGGAGGTCGCCGAGTTTGCCGGAGTCGGCTTCGTGGATGGCTTCGGCGTTGGAGGGGTACCATGTGGTCTCGTAGTTGACGAGGACGTTGACGTGATGCTCGCGGGCTGCGGCACGGATGGCTAGTGCGTCTTCCATGGTGGTGGAGAGGGGTTTTTCGACCATGGAGCTGATGTTGTGGCGGGCTGCGGCTTCTATGACGCGGCGGTGGTCCTGGATGGTGGTGTAGACGAGGACGGCGTCGGGGTGCTGGGTTGTGAGCATGTGCTCGAGGTCGGTATCGAAGAGGGACTTCGAGAGGTTGTAATGCGATGCATATTGCTGGGCGAGAGCGGTGTTGGGTTCGACTATAGCTATGAGTTGGGCGTTCGGATTTTTGGGGAGCGCGGCGAGGAAGCCTTTTACGTGTCCGTGGACGAGGCCGACTATGGCTACTCGGATGGGTTTGTCCGGAGCTGCGGCGCGAAGTGGTGTCGTCGTGAGAGCGAATAGAAGAGCGAATGGGGCGAGTTTCATTGGGTCCTCAGTGCGTTGGTTGCTTGGTGACGGGTGGGTGAGATCTGTGCCTCTGCGTACGAACAGCAGGTTCCTCTACTCCGCTGCGCTCCGGTCGGAATGACAACCAAAAAAGACGAGGGTACTGACGACGGGAGCTTCATACGACCTTCATGGTTTCGGGATTCCAGTTGATGACTGAGGATTTTTCCATGCTCAGATTGCTGAGGAGGGCGGCGCCTGCGGCTCGGAAGCCGAAGGTGGCGTCTTCGACTGGTTGTTTGCGGGTGCGGACGGAGTTGAAGAAGTTCTGGAAGTGATCGAAGCTGTCGGAGTAGCCGCGGGGGGCGGAGAATTTTTCTGCGGCGGTGTAGGGTGTGCCGGTGGGTAGTTCTGGCGGATATTTCTGGCGATATTGCTTGAGGAATTCCTGCTGCATTGCGATGGAGAAGGTGCTGATGGTGTAGCCGGGGTCTTTTTCGCGAGGGACGCGGGTGATGGTGACGGTCTGGCCGGCGATCTCCATGGTTCCTTCGGAGCCGGTGAAGAGGAAGCCTTCGCTTTCGTCGCCGCCGTCGACGAAGTTGACTCGGAGGCTGAGGTTGAAGCCTTGTGGGTAGTCGAAGAGGGCGAGGAGGACGTCGGGGACGTTGCGGCCGTCCTTCCAGTAGCGCAGGCCTCCGGTGGCCATGGCGCGGGTGGGGCCGTTGGAGCCGGTGATGAAGTGTGTGCCGCTGAAGAGATGGACGAAGAGATCGCCTGCGACTCCGCTGGAGTAGTCGGACCATTTGCGCCACTGGAAGAAGCGTTCGGCGTTCCAGGGAACCTGCGGGGCGGAGCCGAGGAAGCGTGGCCAGTCGCAGGTGGTGGTGTCGGCGTCGGGTGGGACGGAGTAGTTCCAGGCACCGATGGAGGAGTTGCGGTCCCACCGGGCGGTGATCATGTTGAGTTGGCCGATGGCTCCGGAGGCGAGGAGTTCTTTTGCTTTGGCGTAGATGACAGAGGAGACGCGCTGGCTGCCGACCTGAAGGATGCGGTTGGTGGATTTCGCGGCGGCGATGATCGCGGGGCCGTCAGGGTAGATGTGAATCATGGGTTTTTCGAGATAGACGTCTTTGCCGGCGTGCATGGCATCAATGGCGGCTTGTTTATGCCAGTGATCGGGCGTGGCGATGATGACGGCGTCGACGTCTTTGCGGGCCAGGATCTCTCGGTAGTCGCGGGTGGTGAAGAGGTCGACGTCGTTGGACGTGCCTTTGCCCCAGAGTTCCTGGGAGTGAGTGAGGCGGCCTTCGTAGCAGTCGGCGACGGCGACGAGTTTGACGCCGGGAACGTGGAGGGCGGTGGCGGTGTCGCCCTGGCCCTGGATGCCTGCTCCGATGAGAGCGAACTGGATGTGGTCGTTAGCGGAGGACGACTGTGCAGCGGGGGCGGCGAGAGTTGCGAGTGTGTGGATTTGCGTGGCTGCTGCGGCGCTTGCGAGTTGAACGAAGGTCCGGCGATTCAAAGTGGTCATTGGCGAGATTCTCTTTCGTAAGACTTGCGGCGTTTTCTATCGTTAGAGAACGGTATGCGATATGACCTTCGCTGTCCAGAGATTGATGGGCGGAACTGGCCTAAGATGGCTGCGGGAGAGTATCGTCACGGTCTGGCTAATCAATGATTGCTGGAGGGAACTGAATATGATGCGCTTTCCGAGGTTTCGCGCGCTTCTACTTGCGGCCCTGATGGCATCCTGCACTTTTGCGCAGACACCCGCTGCGCCCTCGAATGACGGCACGTGGTGGAAACATGCGGTGATCTATGAGATTTATCCGCGGAGTTTTCAGGATTCGAATGGGGATGGGATTGGGGATTTGAATGGGATTACCGATCGGCTGGATTATCTTCGGGCGCTGGGCGTGGATGCGATCTGGATCTCGCCGATGTATCCGTCGCCGCAGGTGGATTTTGGGTACGACATTTCGGATTACGAGAATGTCGATCCGCAATATGGGACGCTCCAGGACTTCGACCGGCTGGTGGCGGAGGCGAAGAAGCGAAATATTCGCGTGATTCTGGATATGGTGCTGAACCATACTTCGGACAAGGATAAGTGGTTTATTGAATCGGCCAGCTCGCGGACGAACCCGAAGCGGGACTGGTATGTGTGGAGCAATGGCAAGGATGGGGGCAAGCCGGGGCCAAATGGGAGACCGCAGCCTCCGAATAACTGGTTGAGTTTGTTTGGCGGGTCGGCGTGGGAGTATATGCCGCAGACGAAGTCGTTCTACTACCACAAGTTTTATAAACAGCAGCCGGATTTGAACTGGCGGAATCCGGAGGTAGAGAAGGCGATGTTCGGGGTGATGCAGTTCTGGCTGGACCGCGGGGTGGCAGGGTATCGGCTGGATGCGATTCCTACATTGTTTGAGGATCCGCAGCAGCGAGATGAACCGGTGCTGGCAGGGACGAACGCGCAGGGTGATCCGAACCTTGAGCACATCTACACGGATAATCTGCCAGAGGTGCATGATGTGATTCGGCAGATGCGGGCGATGGTGGCGAAGTATCCGTCGACAACCTACCCGGGGGACCGGGTGCTGATTGGGGAGACGTATCTGCCGAACACGGCGGAGTTGGATAAGTGGTATGGCGGGGCGAAGCACGATGAGTTGCAGTTGCCGATGGATATGATCGTGGGTTTTTCGAACAAGCTGGATGCGAATTCATTTCGTGCACGGCTTAGTGAGGTGGAGACCCAGGTGCATGGGTCGCAGCCGCTGCTGGTGTTCGATAACCACGACAATATCCGGAGCTGGGAGCGGTATGGAGATGGGGTTCATAACACGCAGATTGCGAAGTTGCTTGGTGCGATGCTGATGACGACGCGGGCTACGGCGCTGATGTACTACGGGGAGGAGTTGGGGATGGTGACCTCGACGCCAACGCGGGTTGAGGACGTGAAGGACCCGATTGGCAAGACGGGGTGGCCGAAGGAGAAGGGACGCGACGGGGAACGGACTCCGATGCAGTGGGATGCGTCGAATCCGCAGGCGGGATTCAGTACGAATCCCAAGACATGGCTGCCGGTCCCACCGAATTACACGACGATCAATGTGCAGACGGAGCAGAAGGATCCGAATTCAATTTTTAACTGGTACCGGCGGCTAATCACGCTGCGGCGGGAGATTCCTGCGTTGCGTGATGGCGGGATGGTGATGGTGGATGAGGCGAATCCCAGCGTGCTGTCATACGTGCGTACGGCTCCTGCGGGGGCGAAGGCGGTTGTGGTGTCGCTGAATATGACTGGGCAGCCGCAGAAGATTGCGCTGGACCTTGTGCCTGCGGGAATAAAGCAGAAGGCAGTGAAGACGCTGCTGACGAATGAGCCTTCGCTGCAGGGGGCGACCTCGACTACGATGACGCTGCCTCCGTTTGCGAGTTGGGTGGGCGAGGTGCGGTAGGGCGAGTGGGTGGTCCCGTTCGCGTTACATTGTTCATCCGTATTGCAGCGGGGCAACATTTCTTGTTGCCCCGACGAAAAGAATTGACAGTGGTTACTATGGGCGACGTGACATAGAAACCAATGAGTTCGGGGTAATTGAATGTTTTTCGAAGAAACATCTTTGAAAATGGCTTGACGAATTCTAGACATTCTGTCTATAGTTTGCGACGCAAATAAATAGCCTTGCGTGAGCGCCAATCTCCCCTTGGAGCCACCGACCGAACGAGCGCACGAACTGCGTCGATGTCTTCCCATGCGAGTTTGCCTTCTCTCGAGGCGAATTGGAGAGGACTTGCGCATGAAAACCATATATTGGCAGTCGAACCGGTTAAATCTTCTTATCGCCTTCTCGCTCTTCCTGCTGTCGTCGTTGCCGTCGAGGGCGCAGACGATTGATTGCACACAGGCGCCCTACAATGTGCCGGCGGGTCTGCCGACGGCTTCGATCACGGCGGTACAGGATCAGGCACAGATGATGTGCCAGCAGAAATTGCAATTTCCAACCGCGACGTCCAATCCGCCGTTGACGGCGACGCGCGTGTCGGATCCGAATAAGCCGGTGAACGCGTTTCCAGGAAATGTCTCGAATCCCGAGACGGCCAACTGGACCGATGCTTTGGGGCACACCATTGTGCGCTGGGGATGGGGTTTGTGGACGACCTACGACGACTCGCAGAGCGGCGGTGTGGCGAATGTGCTGTGCGGCGGAGCGACTCCGTGTACGACCACGCAGGAGTTGGGAACTTCGACTGGCGGTGCGATGAGCGGGTTCGGCGACTACGGGCCGAAGGGAGGCCGACCGTATCCGACCGGGAATGCTCCGCTGGGAGTTGGTGGCAATACTCCATGCGTGGCTCCAGGATGTCTGGTAGGTGCCACCTACTCACCTTTGCCCACGCTGTCCTTAGTGAACGATCTTCCACAGCAGCAGAAGGACAAGGATTTCCTATACGAGCCGATTGATTTGTTTACGATGCGAAACACAGGTGAACAGATCAAGACGCCTGAGGATTGGTGGATCAAGCGGCGTCCAGAGATTTGGGATCTGGTGCAGAAGGAGATTTACGGGTACACGTGGCCGCAGAGCGAATGGCCTTCGATTACTTGGACGATTGGGCCGGTTACGACCGGGACCCAGACGGGGTCGATCAGTTGCATCACGAGCCCCTCATGCCCGAATGGTGTGATGAGCAATGGAGTGACGTATTCGTACCGGCAGAAGACGTATACGGGGGCGGTTTCGACTGCGGGATATCCGGCGGTTCGGAACGCTCCGGTGATTACGATGACGTGCCGCTTTCCGGCGAATTCCGCTGGTAAGGTTCCGGTGTTCATCAGCATCGGCGAGAGTGACAACGACTTTCAGTACACGGCGGTGGGAGGATTTGCCGCGTGCGGCTATACGCAAACGCAATTGCAGCCGGATTCCGGAGGTGCGAATACTTCGAGCTACCTGATCGGGCTGATCAACAAAGGGAACTGGAGGAAGCCTACAGATCCTGGTGCGCTGGTGGCTTGGGCGTGGGGGATCAGCCGCGTGATCGACGAGTTTGGGCAAGACCCCGATCCGCAAGGGCCAGATCCGGACAAGGTGGCGGTGGAGGGCCACTCGCGCGACGGCAAGGCGACGCTGGTGACGGCGGCGTATGACGATCGCGTGGTTGCTGCTCTTCCGAGCTGCGGCGGTGAGGGCGGGACTTCCTGGATTCGCCGTGCGTTCGGCGAGAGCATCGAGTCGATCGTCGGCAATGGTGAATATTACTGGATGGACGGCTATCTGATGAACTACGCCGGACCTGCCTGCCAGAAGAATCCTGACGTTGGAGCTCCGGGATGCAAGCCTGCCTTCTTCCCGAGAAAAGTGGAGGATCTCGATGTCGATGTGAACGAGGTGATGTCGTTGATCGCTCCGCGTGCCGTGATGACGAACGGCGGCACGGATACTCCCAAGGGATTCGGCGATGCGTGGCAGGACCCGCGAGGGATGTTCCTTGCGGGCAAGTTCGCCGGTCCGGCGTGGGAGCTGCTTGGCTGGAAGGGTCAGGTAATCCCGGAGGGCACGGTGTTTACGAGCAACCCGACGCCCTACAACTCCGGCGAGTCGATTGGAGGAACACCACCGTTCGATACAGCGTTCATCGATGGCACAGTCGGCTGGAGAAGGCACTCGCAGGGGCATACAGATACTCCTGAGTGGCCTGTGTTTGTGCAGTTCGCGTCGAAATATTTGAATGATGTCCGACCGGTGATCAAGCCGGGGCAGACGTTTAAGGTGTTTGCGGATCTGTTTGGACCGATCGGATACGTGAAGGGGACACCTGGAGGCGGCGGGGCGTTGCAGAACTGGCAGATCAAAGGAGGAACTGGAGCTTATATCTTCTCGATCGACCGGAACAATGGCGCGATCTCGGTGGCCGATCCGACGAAGCTGAACCTATTTGCGAAGTCGTACACGCTGGTGTTGATGGTGAGCGACGGGATTCTGCCGAGCCACGATGAGACGGTGACGATCAATATGCCGCTCACAGGCATTGGGTCGTGGTAAAGCCTCTTTGCATGGAGGCCCTCGTTCGCGCGGGGGCCTTTTTTTGTTCCAGAAAGACGCTGGCGACGAAATATTGAAAGAGGGGCGCTCGGGGAGATTTGCTCTTCGACGGCAGTTGCGACGATACTGGCGGGGATTGCGGTCCCGTACTTTTTGAGAATAAGGAGATGCGATGAAAAGGGAACTCTGTTTGGCAGCGGTGATGGTGGCAGGTTTGGTGGCAATGGGGGCTCAGGATGCGCCAGTGCCTCCGGCGGTGAAGATGGGGTTGTGGCAGAACACCGCCACGAACACGATGACGGGACTGCAGATTCCGCCGGACGTGGCGGCGAAGCTGCAGGCGATGGGGAAACCAGTGCCAGGATCGACCCCGCGGACGATTGTGACGCAGTCCTGCCTGACGCCGGATAAGTGGCAGAAGTCGTTTGCGGATATGCAGCAGAACAAGAACTGCCAGTTTACGAATGTGCATCAGAGTGCGAAGGGAATGTCGGGTGATATGGTGTGCACGACACCGGGGGGGGCGTCGAAAGGGCACCTGGAAGCGTCGTTTGCGAGCCTGGAGAAGATGAACGGGAAGATGCACATGGAGGTCACGACGGCGCGCCAGTCACAGCCGATTGTGATGGACATGACCTTTGAGAGCGTCTATCAAGGGGAGGATTGCAAGGGGATCTCTCCGGACTCGCCGAAGATTATTCAGTAGGGATGAGCCGCGTGCGACGGGCTTCTTGCGATTGACTGCAAGAGGCCCGGATATTTTTGTGGGTGAGGGCTAAAAGCCGGGTGGGGTTTCATTGGCTACGTTGAAGTGGCGCTCGAGGGCGAGGCCTGCGTTTGCGATGGTGCCTTCGTCGAAGAGGCGGCCGATGAGGGTGACGCCGTGGGGGACTCGGCGGGGCGGATTGAATTTTGGGAGAGGGTTGTTGGGATCGGGGGCCCAGTCGCTGCGGGCTTCGGAGACTTCGACGAAGCCGGTGCGGAGAGTGAGAGAGGGGTGGCCGGTGAAGTTGGTTAGGGTGAGGATTTCGTCGCGGAGAGAAGGAACGAGGAGGAGATCGACTTGGGCCATGATGCGCGCCATCTCCTGCGCGACCATGCGGCGGAGGCGGTCTGCTTGCACGAAGTCTACGGCGGAGAGGAAGCGGGACTGGCGGAAGGTGTTGGGCCAGGCGTCGGCGACCTGGGCTTTGAGGGTG
>Ga0209624_10002153_pt1 | contig 14766 bp, 25 predicted proteins | sample JacPinW_OM2H0_O1_FD_188565 | JGI IMG/M metagenome (GOLD analysis project Ga0209624, IMG submission 188565) | Forest soil microbial communities from Algoma, Ontario, Canada - Jack Pine, Ontario site 1_JW_OM2H0_O1 (SPAdes) (version 2) | ecosystem: Environmental > Terrestrial > Soil > Boreal...
CTTAACGTATGAAGATACGTTATTGGCTTGTGCAGCAAAAAAGCCGGCAGTATTTTTGATACCGTTGCTTGCAGCTTCTTTAACGTTAATAGCGCCAACATTCTTCACTACAGCTTCTTTAGCTGAGTTAATCAAATTACCTGCAGCATTCCAGGGTGTTTTCCAACTGAAAGCATCTGCTGACATTGTTGACATAAGCATTGTCACTGATAATACTATTCCTGAAAATGATCGTATACTCTTCATACGATTCCTCCACATTACATTAAACGAATTAATTAACATATTAAACTTCCATTTATTTTTTAGGTTCATATACCACTACGCCAGACCATCGTACATAATCTAGACCTTTCTTGTCCTTTATAAGGTCGTTAACTGATTTTCCTGCCTTGTTTCTTACTTCAGCAGCAACTTGCACATACTCTGAGATAGTCATATAACTCACTAGATTCATAATCTTTATGGCAGCATCGTTATTACCCTTCAATACTGCTTTGTGCAACAACGTGTTACCATCTTCATCTTGTTTCAAAAGTCCTGCTAATACCTTATTTTCTGCTTTAACTGCAGCCGCTTTCACCACAATTGCAGCTGGCTTAGGCATAACTTTTGCGACTGGTTTAGCATCAGCTTTAGTAACAGGTGCTACGATTACCGGTTGTTTTACAGCTGGCTGCTTAACTGCAGGAGCTGGTACAACTACCGCCTCAATAGGTTTCATTTCCATCAAAAAAACATCCATAGGATCAATAGGCGATTGCTCATGTTGTTTTTTCAAGCCTTTTTGATCAAAATCTTTGCTTCTGATGGCTCTATTCTTTATAGAAACTCGATCTTTAACTATTGTATTATTAAGCACATCTCTGTTAACTTTCACTTCTGGTGCTGAACTTACTTTTTCAGTCTTAATTTCTTCACCTGAAGCAGGAATATGTTCTACAGCATTGTCTTCAAGTTTTACATTCGGTTGAGCAGCTTGAATAGCCGGCTCTAAAATTTGTTGAACAAGCTGAGCATCCAACTTTTTATCTTCTTCTGTCAAAACAACTTTATTTAAATTCGGCTTACGCTCTTGCAACAACTCGTTACTCACACCTTCAGCATCCAATCCTTCCTGAATTACTTCTTGGAAAGTACGCATACGAACTTGTGGCTTAGCAGCTGGTTTTACCGCCGGAGCTACTATCGGAGTTTTCTCGATAGTTTTAGGGTTTAAAATGTCTTGAGCAAGTTGCGCATCATATGCTGGATCAGCAACGATAATAGCCGGTTGATTTATAGCTTTATACTCAACTGCAAATTCACCCGCAAAAACTTGATTGTCTGCATCGTGCTGCTCGTGAGCAGGCTTTATTTCATTTCCAGAACCTAATAGTTCGTTTACAGAATTAGTTGATGCTACGGTATATTCTGGTAATGCGCGCTTAGTTGAAAATGCGTTATACAGACCACATCCAAGAGCTGCTGCACCAGTCACGCCGGCTGCCGTTAAGGCTGTTGTTCCCGGATTTTGTACAACGTAGTTATACGCTGTTGTACCTATAGCTTGAGCAAATGAGCCCGCCTTATTCCATGCGTTACTGAGTTGTTTTTTAGCCCATCCGTTCCAGCCCATAGGATACGCTGGTATTGATAGTAAAAGAATGATTGGTAAAACTGTATACTTTGAATGTAATTTCATAGGGTCCTCCAATAGTTAAAACCTCTTTTTAAATAACCTACATTCTAGCTACTAATCTACAACAAATAATTTCTTTGTCAATCAAAGCATTGTCAAAAGAATCAAAACATTTATAATAGAATTTTTTATGCGCACAAATCCATTACTCTCACACCTAAAAATTAATTCTATTTGAACATTTTATGATAGTTGTGCAGATTTACTTCTGAAAAGAAGAAGCACAAAACGTTACGGCACTTAAGAGTGTCAAAGCGCCCATGGTCAATTGCCTTCTAAGCTCCGGCCTTTCGGATAAGGCTAAATAGACCTCACGATGCAATATCAGATGTGCCGACTCTTTAGCTTTATCTAAATCCTTTGCTGCTTCAGCACTTAATCGGCCCTTTTCTGCCTCAACCTTTTGCAGCGATGCAAAAACGGTATAGGCATCTTTAACCCTAACTGGGCAACGGGCTACTGCCAACTTTTGCAGCACTCCCTCTCTGTTCCACTCAGCATTATGATCCCAAAGCGCTTTGAGCTCTTTTTGCTCAGCAGTAGCCACTGCAGGATAATAATTATTAAAAGCTATAACTGCGCCAGTTCCTACCCCTGCAACCAGTGCCGTATTAAATAGAGCACTCGTGAGCTTACCAGGTAGGCTTTGGGCAACGAGAGCGGATTGCAAAACTATTAAGACTAAAAACAAGCATAGTTGCTGGTATTTGTTCATTTTAATTCCTGTTAAAATTTTCAAATAGACTTTATTCACAATGACTCAACCTTCATCTACCTCGTTCTACGCTGCTCTATAGAAATTTTTTGATAAAATTTACTTATAAAATAGTATATAAATATAAAAACCACTCTACAATACTCTTCTTTCAAGGATCTTTTTTGCAACAGCCATCAATCATCTCTCTCAAGCCACCGCAGCTTGCCGCGCATAACACTAAAGAAGGAGTTACCTGCATCCGCCCGCATCGCGAGCGCATATTTAAGGTAAGTGTAGAATTTACGCATGAAAAATTGATCTGCCACAATTATGGCCATGGCGGCGCTGGCTGGACATTTTTATTTGGTTGCGTCCCAGAATTAATCCAGCAATTTGAAGCTGCACTCGAGCAAAATCCGTCATTTAAAAATAAGCCTATTACGGTTATCGGTGCTGGCTGCTATGGGTTGCTAACCGCCATCATGCTCAAGCAACAGGGTCATAAGGTAACGATCATCGCACAAGAAACTAATAATCTTGCATCCGAAAATGCCGCTGGGTTCTTCTTTCCCCGTCCGCGCAAATCATCAACGGAACAAGAAAAAGCGATATTTCATGCAATGGGCATTGCTTCCTATAAAGCCTATCTGGCTATTGCCGCAAGCAAACATTCATTTATTAAAACTGGCGCCAGCATTATACCTGCTTATTTTGGCCTCGATATTGATCCGGGATTTGGGCCTTATCATGCACAAGGTCTTATCGAACCGCCAATACCAATAACAATCAATTTTGGTAATGGCAAAGAATATCCCATGATGCGCTCTGATATTATCTATATCAATGCAGAGCGGCTTATGCAGCAGCTGCACGCGCGCGTGAAAGAGTTACACATTCCTATTATTTCTCAAACCGTAGACACATTTGACCAAATTACCGAGCCTATTATTTTTAATTGTGCTGGTTGGGGAGCAAAAAAACTCACCAATGATCCCCGCTTAGTCCCCGTGCAAGGGCATTTAATCACCTTGCAACAACAATCGCATCTGGATCAGCTTGAATATCTCATCAACGTTAAAGTGATTATGACCAATCCTGACGGCACGCAACGTGATGAGCTTATTTATTATGCACCCAAAGGCCAAGGCGTTTTAGGCATAACTTTTAAACGCGGCTGCGATTCACTCACGGCAAACACACACGAATTTGATCGCTTGCTCCAACGCTGCCATGATTTTTTTGGCACATAATTCTTGAGTAACAAGATCCTATTGCATTAGCATGAGTAAGAAGTAATCAACCAAATATAAAGGTGTGTATGAGTAATGATGCCCCCATTAAAAATAGTCTGGTAATTCCCGAACATGAGCTGGAAATAACAACTAGCCGATCAGGCGGTGCTGGTGGCCAGCATGTTAATAAAACTGAAACACGGGTCACGGTGCGCTGGAATGTAAAAAACAGCAGTGTGCTCGCACCAGAGCAAAAAGAATTAGTCTTGCAGAATTTGCAAAATGTTCTGACTGCTGATGGCGACTTGATAATTCACAATAGCGCATCGCGCAGCCAGCAGCTCAATAGAGAGATGGCGCTTGCCAACCTTGCTCACCAAATTCGCAAAGCACTAATCGTCCCTAAAAAGCGCATTAAAACAAAAATTTCTAAAACCGCCAAAGAAGCACGATTAGAATCAAAGAAGCGGCATAGTACTATTAAAAAAATGCGCAGCAAAAAACATTACGAAGATTAGCTCATGAACTATAAAGCATGTATCTGTGCGCTATCTCTTTTGGTAATACCCTATTCAAATCTTTATGCCATATCGATGGTATACAACTTTCGCATTGCGCAAATCACCAAGCAGCCAATCCTTGAAAGTGGCCAGGAGAGGGAACATACTATTGTTGCTCTCGTATTTGATCAATTCCGCAAAAAATACAATGGTCCCCGTCAAAATTTTGTTGGCGGCTTAGGATCATTTATTTACAAACCACATCCATATTATTTTAGAGTCGATTTTGCAGTATCTCATATCAAGCAACTGGTAGGCAAAGTAACCACTTTTTCTGGCACCGAAACTGATGATATTCTTTGTACGTTGGGCCGCAATTTTATTATTGATAAGAGCAACAGTATAACATTTTCCGGTTTATTTGGATTTCCCACCCACCGCATTCATACACTCGAGCATGTAGATTTTGGGTACGGTCAAGTTGGTATTGGTGGTCAAATTGATGGCTCTACTGCAATCAATGCAATCAACGCTTTTTTATATGGATTCCGCTATATACATTTTTTTCCTCGATCAACTTTTGATTTGGGCACAAAATATATCTTTACCATTGGCAACATTGCAGACATATTTCTCGCGCATAAGAGCGCATGGGATATGCAAGGATTTGAATTTGGTTATACAGCACGATTCCGATTTGGCGCACATATACAGCCGAATCTCGATGATACCGTTAAGAAAACAAATTATGTACGCAGCAACTTTTATGCAGTCTATAAGTATAAATTTTTAATCAACAATATCTCTAACCGACTTCTCTTTAATATTTCGTACGGTTTTGATCACAGCCCGAGAATATACGGCAATCGCTATATCGTCACGCTTTGGGCATCATGGAATATCGGCTTTTAATATCACATTAAAAACGGTAGCCAATGCCGGCACCAAAAATAGCACCGCTAATACTTGCTCTCAGCGGAATAATAGGGCCAGTTGGCACCATCGTTCTATGTGATGAAATGCTTGCAAATGAATAATCAATAAATAAATCAAGAAAAAAATTACGCGGCAGATAAATATAGGTACCCACCTTAGCAATCCCACCAAAAACCCACTTTGTTTCTCTTGGCACAACAAATGGTGAACAGTTTCTAATATGCGCTCTAATTGGTTGGAATCCTAACCCAACATAAAAATCTGCGCATTCATAACAAGAGGGCACAAAATATTTCAGACCAACTCCTATCGGTAACAAACTAATTTTGGTTGGTGTATGCAACCCAATTGAATGCCCCTTCTTATGGTAATAATCAACGCTTAAAAATCCATACCAATTACATTCCTCAAATAATTGAACCGTTAATTCTGGCCCGTATAAAGCACTGCCACCATAAATTTTTCTAAAACGTGAGCCGGTCGGTAAAAAATATGCACCCTTAAACTCAATTAAAACATCTCTACCGCAGAAAAAATCTTCGGCGCACAGTGGCAATAAGGTAATGATAGCGATAACTGCCATTAAAAAATATCGCGCTATCTTTGATATCATATTTTCCCCTTTTCAACTCATTTTTTAATAATTCTGATTTACCGTTATGATTATTGGTACAAGCGTGGTGCCAACAGCATTCCCACCAAATACTATGCATCTGTACCATTTGGAACTCTGTTATTATCTAATACATCAGTATTACTAATGACATGAGATTACGATAAAACAGGTGAACAAAAAAACACAAGAGCTTGTTAACTATATTTTATTGTACTTTCCAGCAATACGCGCATTGCTCTAGATTATAAAAACATCCACTTAAAGATGATATCTATTTTTGATAGTATAGGGCGGATACACAATGTCAATACTACCCAACTTGCAATGGTATAACTATTAAAGGAAAGATCTATGAGCTTTATTCCGGTAGGCAAAGAAAATTCAACTGATATCAAGCTCTATTACAAAGATTGGGGCACCGGGCAGCCCATTGTTTTTAGCCATGGCTGGCCGCTCACTGCCGATGCATGGGATGATCAGATGTTCTTTTTGGGTAACAATGGCTATCGCTGCATTGCTCACGATCGCCGCAGCCACGGCCGCTCAAGCCAAACATGGAATGGCAATGATATGAATACCTATGCAGATGATCTTGCAAAAGTTATCGAAGCACTCGACTTAAAAAATGCTATCTTGGTAGGCCATTCCACCGGTGGTGGAGAAGTTGCTCGCTATATTGGCAGGCATGGCACCAAACGTTTAGCAAAAGCAGTTCTTATCAGTGCAGTGCCACCGCTCATGGCAAAAACTTCTACTAACCTGAATGGACTGCCCATCAAAGTTTTTGATGATATTCGCGCAGGCGTACTCAAAGATCGTTCACAATATTTTAAAGACTTATCACTGCCATTTTATGGCGGCAATAGACCCAATGCACAAGTGAGCCAAGGATTACGGGATGCCTTTTGGCTGCAAGGAATGCTCGGCAGCATAAAAGGCATTTTCGATTGCGTCAAAGCATTTTCAGAAACAGATTTTACTGATGATCTTAAAAAATGCGACATTCCAACCCTGATCATCCAAGGAGATGATGATCAAATTGTACCACTCAATATTTCTGGCTTGATTTCATCAAAGCTTATCAAAGGAGCTACGCTCAAAATCTATCCTGGCGCCCCGCACGGCTTATGCTCCACATTAAAGGACAAGGTTAATACTGATCTGTTAGCATTTTGTAAGCAATAGTTGTGTAACTAAGAGGCCTCTTTATCTATTCTTTCATACAAAGCAAACAGCAACATGTCCACGTAAGAAATGACTCATGCAACTTTGTATTTCTTCGTATTCTTTCATTCTCTTTTGCTCTCGCATTCGGATCAGTACTGAGATTACGCTGCTTATTAGCGATAGCTAAGTCATGACTGTTTTTATTTTTTCCAAGATTCATCGGCTTCACAACTAAAGGAATAGCTACAATAAGTAAAACTAAGATTGCTGAACGTTTAGCATTCATTTTTTTGCTTCCATCTAAAAAAATTTATAACAATGGAAGAATTTTACTGAATATCGCGATGATAAGCAAGAAGCCCGTTGCAATAAAAAAAGAAAGATTCTATAATCTCCCAAAATGAAGCGCACAACGGCTTAAAAGCCGTTGTTTCGCGCGCAATTCCGCCATAGCCAAAATCCTCCTTCGCTAAAGCTACGGCGTGATTCTCATCGCCTTCATCCCCGTGCTAAAGCACAGGCTTTTTGGCGACGGAGAATAACCTGTCTTTGAAAAAAGGAGCCCTCATAAAATATATATCATTACTTACACTTACTTTCTTATTATCAAGCGCCCTTTGTGTAGCCATGAATCAACAAGATGAAGATCTTACACTCACAGAGATAGAAAATAAATGCTGGCAGTGGTTTCAAAGCCTACAAACCAAAATTCCTTGCCATAACAAATTAGATCCAAAAGACCAGAAATTTTTTGGTGGCGACTTACTCTATAAAGATCATAAAGAAGGTATAGATAGATCCCGCAAGAACTATGTGGAAGCCCTTTATAAGGGAGTAGAAGAATATAATGAAAAAGGCGAAGATAAGATTACGATAGAGTATGACGAAAAAATCACATTCAATACTATATTAAAACTAGCGAAGGATATGCATTCAGGCATTGCAAAAATACCAACTGATGAATTAGGAGCACGTAAGGAAGCATACAAAATGCTTACCCCTGAACAAAAAGAAATGTACTCCAAAAAAGGCTATGACAAAGCTCCAAAAGCAACTGAAGATGCTGTTCGCGTATGGAGCCAAAATTTCGACAAGCTAGTAATCCAACATAATATATTAAAAGGCAGTACAGAACAAGAGATACACGAGATGGCGAATCAACTTTTTGCAGATCAAATGGCACGTTTTAAATACCAATATACGGAACAGAAACCATAAAAGAAAATGCGACTCGATAAATAGCAAATACCTATGACAAAAAACATACTATTTTTATTTCTTATATTTCTTGGCAATAATAATTATGCAACAAATAAAATTGTCTATATGATTTCGCCACCTCGTTCATTATCAGTCGACTTTCTTCGCATGATGGAAGCACGCGGAGACTTTGCAGTTTTTCAAGAGCCATCGCAAAAAGCGTATGATCTTCTCTATTATCCAGAACTTGCTCAAAAATGGTTTATTAATAATACACCTAACACATTCTCAGAGGTTAAAACTCTGCAAGACCAAATGGCTGTAATGCAATCTGGTATGCAACGCATGGAGCTTCTATTAACCAAGTTGCTGGAAGAGCGGGGAGAATTATAAGCAGATTTTTAGCAGATCTCGTTTATCGCCCACGGGCAATAGCAGCAGCATACGCAAAGTTATAAAAATAGCTTTGCCAAAATTCACTGGTGGAGACATATTCATTATCATAAACAAAATAGTCTTTGAGGGCTTCTCTTACGCGCAACAACTCTTTGCGAGTACCCTTTTTATTTTTAGGGTCTTCAATGGTTAGATCTAGAAGCTCAAGAGCCCGTTGAAAAGCTTGATCACTATATTCTGGGTTTCCTTTTTTCTTCCATTCAATCGTGCGTTCGATATCCATTCCCACATTTGCTAACTGCTCAAAAAGCGAAAATTTGAACCATCGTTCCGATGTTAAATCTTTATGAATTCTCATGGTTTTACCAAACGATTTACAATGGCTATTATCTGCTCACGAATTTTTGGATCTTCGACGCTTCTACTTCTATTACCTTGGCTCGGGCGAAGATTAATCATAGAATCAAAAACGATAAACTCTTCTTTGCCCCATTTATCAGGAAAAAGATTTATACCCCACAGATTTTCTTGCAAAGATCCATCTTCAAGTAAAAAAAATTCTTCATCGGCATGCATGCTCGCATCAACAACCATAGTACCGCGCTCGATATCTACAACAGCCTTTACCAAGCTTTCAAACATCTTCTCTGACATTTTTTTGAGTTCTTGCACCGAAATCTGATTATTCACAACTTGCATATAAGCCCCAATTCAAATAAATCATTGTAAATCATACTTTAATTCTAATAATGCACATAATCGATCTACGCATAAATTATAGCTAATTTAATTTTTTTTAATCCCATGTATCTTCTTTATGCTCATCAAAAAACCATTGAATTCGTCAGGAAATTTTCGAGCATTTTCTTCAAACCACTCGTGCGTTTTCCATGCATCGAGACCGTAAACAGAACCGTCATCGTCTTTATGTTCAAAAGGCTTTTGCCATTCTTCTAAGCTTAATCCCAATCGCATAGCTAAAATATTATACCGCACTCCTTGATTATCGCTGGGATTAACTTTTAGAAGGCGTCTAAAAATATCTAAAGCTTCATCTATCTTGCCATCAGTCCAACATTAGTAGCGTATTCTTCTATCATTCTCATTAAGTGACGATTCTCTAAATATCCCCACAATATTTCTTTGGGCCATCTACCCTTTGCATCAGATATTCGTGCAACGGCTCGTTCATATCCCTCTCTCATAAGTGCATCTGCCTGATCATTCTTTTTCTGACCATACAGTATTTCTGAAGCAGTAATATAGGAATCATAAAAATCGGGATCTTCTTCTATCAATTTTTGCATTCTTTTTAATAAAGCGCTCTCAGAAACCCTTTTCTCAACGCTCTCATAAAAACGGTACATGGCATCGCGATCTTCATCGACAAAAAATGCTTTTTGCCTTGAACTCTTTTTCTCTTTTACGGTTAACATTTTTTTAGATTCCATTTTTTGCGTGCCTTTAATGTATCTTTTTCTAGTTGCTTCTCTTCTTCCTCCATTAATGAACGAACAACATCATCTATGCCTAGCCCCTCGCATATTGCACAGGCATGATCATTCTGCTTCTTTTCACCCTCAGGATAAATAGATTTTTTCATAAAATTTTCTCGCAATATAAAGATAGAATGGCTCTACGTCTATTATTGTAGCTTATCATAAAACCTTAAAATACATACAAAATATGTGCACAGCATGCAGTTAAACAACCCGTACCAGCTCCTGATCCAGAACAATACAGCCAATTAATTGAGCAAAATAAAACTCTGCTCGAACAAAATAATGCCATGGGAAAACAAATGGCTGTGATGCAGGCTGGTATGCAACGCATGGAGCTTCTATCAACAGAATTTCTGCAAAGCGAGGGCAATTATAATTCAAAGACACACGCGATTATAGAGCCTTTGCTTATCATTCAGCTCCCGTTCAAGCTTTTCAAAAATTGGTTTCATTTTTTGTACTGAATTTTAAATCTTATGTTGCCAAGCCCGTGCTTCCGATTTCTTAACAAAATCTTCAGCCACCTTTGGAACCACATTGCGAAACTTCCCCGAGTCAGCAGGAATAATTTTAATCATCGCATCGATCATTTCCTGCGGATCGCCCTGCTTTTCAAAAATCCTTTTAAGCAGCTTCTGGACATCAGCTTTCTTATTGAAGTTTTTCTTATCATTCATCCAATGCGCGGCTGTTTCAGCCATCGTATCATTAAATCCAGTACGATACGCACCCGGGTTGATTGTTTGAATCTGAATATTGTATGGTTTTAATTCATCTTGAAGTGCTTGCGCAATGCATTCCAACGCATGTTTAGATGCTGCATATGGCGCCAGATATGGCGTTGAAAATAATCCTAATACTGAGCTGGTAAATACAATTTTTCCCGGACGTTTTTCATCAATAAATTTGCGGATAAACTTCTGGGCCAGATTAAGACCTGCAAAGACATTAGTCTCAAAGGTACAGCGAACGAGATCCAACGGGATTTCCCAAATAGGACCTGCATAACCAATCGCAGCATTGTTCACTAGGATATCAATATCGTATTTCAAAGCATTCTCAACATCGTAAGAATCAAGAATATCAAGTTTCTCAACATACAAGTTATTCAGCCCAAGTGATCGCGCCTCTCTGCGCATTTTAGTTACTTGCGGCCATATATGCATACCAGCAATCACATCGTGTCCCTTTTTGGCCAGACCAATTGCAGTGCCTTCCCCAAATCCTGAACCAGCCCCCGTAATAAGAATTCTTTTTTTCATGATAATATTCCTTTTTAGCTTTTTCTTGAAGATGAATTTACTACGATTCAAAACTTACAAGATTGTAAAATTTTTTATTAAAAGAAATCAATTCATGATAAAAATGGGGGACATTAAAATTAGATCCCGCTTTTAGCCTGTTAGCTATCTTTATCAATAGAACTTTATTATAGAAAAGTAACTCGTCTCGCGTTAGCAAATACATGTTTTCGTAACACTGGGATGATAGATTTTAAGCTTTTTCTATACTCTAACATTCTTTCTGCCAATCTCAAGTGGCCTGGTTTAATGGTAGCGCCTTGATCAATCAAAAAATTAATAACATCCACATGGCCATAAAATATCGCTTCGCCAAGTATATCTTCTTCACCTACAAAGGCAGCAATCGAACTTCCTGGCCAATAACTATAATTAATATCGGCCCCATTTTTAACAAGAAGTTCAACAGAATTTACATTGCCGCTTTCAGCTGCATAAAAAAGTGCAGTATTACCAATACTTGTGCGAGCATTTGGATCAGCGCCATATTGAAGTAATATTTTAACAATATCAGGCCTTCCTTGGCGTGCAGCTACCATCAATAACGTATAATTTTGTTCACTAGGTCCCACTATCCATCTATGGTTACGTGCAAAATTGGCATTTCCACCGTGCTTTAAATAATTAAGAACAAAATTTACACGATTTTTACGAATCGCATCCCAAATATCCCATGTTATAAGATATCTGATACTGAAGAAAATAATTATAATACCTATTAAAATAAATATTATTTTACTAAATCTCATCAACTTCTCCTTGTCTCGAATCGTATTCTGGGGGAGTAAACTCTATGAGGCATAGCTTAATGTTGGGTCTGCGAAAAAAAGAATGGTGCATAGCTCATGCTCATCAAGCCTTTATTTCCTGCACTCATGGTCGCTATTTTTTCTTTAGTACTTCCGCAGTGAATATCTTCCATATCTTACCCATATTTTGAAGTAAAAAATAAAGAGTTTTATAGCTTTTTTCGTTATGGTTGGTTCAGGATTTGGGTAAAATTTTAAAATCCATTACTAATTAAAAGACAATTTTGTATAGTTAGGTAAAAGGGAGAAATGCTATGATAAGTAAGCCCATGAACAGAAAAAAAGGCCGTAGTTCCAAGAAACATGGAAGAAATGCACGCGTTGCTACTAAAAAAGGACTCGTTAAAAGAACTAGAAAAACATTAGGCGAACTTCCCAAGTCAGAACGCGTATACCGAAAGTAGTTTGCATTTTTTTATTGGCCCGGGCACTTAGAAATTGTAATTAATACCAAAAAGAGCCAAAATATTTTGCAAACAAATCCAAACCTTCTTGTACTCTTTTTTTATGCTCATCAAAGATAGGTTGATATTTTTCATAAATAGGTCTGCAAATTTCCATGCCTTCTTCCATCTCATAGCTGCGATACGCTGGCAAACCAGGATTGGCTTCTTGCTCTTCAATGTCCCGTATTCGTGCCAATTTTATTCGTTTTTTAGACTGGTAAGTTCTTTTAAGCTTAGCGCACTCTTTAAACATATCTTTTTGGGCAGGGCCATCCCAATCTATTTCATGATCAGAAAGGGCTTTGAATGAATAGGTTACTTTATCAAGTATTGCGAGCCATTTTTCTAAGCATAGAGCTTCATCTTTTTCTGACATTTCATAAGGATCACAAATGCCCTCTGCCATTGACGTTGGGAATGAACCAATAGGATTCTTTTTATTATACTTCGCGCGATATTTTTTAAAGAGGGGATAGAGAACTCTGGCTATTGTTTCATCCAGATCCATAAGATCCATCCAAGTAGCCGATACTTTTACTTTATCCTTTCCTTTTTTTGGATATTCAATTAATGCTTTCATAAAGTAAGAAGCTCATAAAATCTTGATTCGATATATTGAACTTGCATCATGTTATCTTTTTAAGTCTCGATAAAAATTTTCATGGGATCCAAGAGCCAATAGAATTAATCGCTATAATGATAAGCTTTCAATTTCCCAGCCTCAACTTCCTCTTGCGCTATGAGAACATTCTTAATAAATTCATAACTCAAATCGGGATTTTCTTCAGCAATTTTTCCTATTCGAGCCCAATGTTCAATTTGTCCCGCGAGCGATCTATTAAGAGCTTTAGATATGATTTTAGCTTCAGAAATAATATTTTCTGACAATTTAACTGCAGTTGCCATACGCATTCCTCCGGCTACAATTGAGCACACAAATAGATATATTATATTGTAACCCATTTGGTTACATTTTGAAACTTTAAGTATAAAAAGAGGGTTCAAGAGATTGGTGTGGCCTGATTGACATGTTTAGGAACCATGAGATCGAGTTTAGCATCACTTTGAGCCACATTCAAACAATGTTTTCATCATTTAAGTTAGAAGCACCAGAAAGATAAAATAATAAACTTAGCTATACCCTACACATCGTACCGGAAATGTGGTACGATAATGATATATTTCAGAACATACCTATCGAGAGAGTCTAATGGATGAAAAATTTATAGCCTATAAGGGTAAAAAATTTACCATAGAATGGTATTATAATACCCAGAAGAAAAGTGAGGCTCTGGACTATTTTGAAGAATTAACGCTAGATCGCAAAAAGCAACTTGCTAAGTTACTCAAGGTTATGGGAGACATGGGACAAATAAGAAACCGAGAAAAGTTTAATAATGAAGATGATAAGATATATGCTTTCAAACCTCATCCCGATAGATTTTTATGCTTCTTTTTTATCGGCGGGAAAATTATCATAACCAATGCCTATGAAAAGAAATCACAAAAGATGCCGCCAAGAGAAAAAGAAAGAGCCCTGAAATTAAACGCAGATTATATAAAAAGAGTCAAAGGAGGAACTTATTATGACTAAAAAAATCAAATCAACCTACGATAAGCTTATGGAATCGATGACTCCTAAAGAAAAGAAAGAATATGAGACGGAGTTGAAAGATTTCATTATTTCAGAGCTTGTTTTAGCTGCCATGGAAGAAGATAGCATCTCAGTAAGAAAATTAGCAAAGCTTGCAGGTGTATCACCTACCATCGTTCAAGAGATGCGTTCAGGAGTTAAAAAAAGTTTTAATACCGATAGCTTTTTTAAAGTGCTTAAAGGATTAGGATACAATCTCTTTTTAGAAAGGAACGGACACGTTACTCCTTTAGGAATTTCTCATCTTAGTAAGAAGTAACTATGGCTTTAAAAAATAGTGCTTACAAAATTCAATCTTCTACTGCAACATTTTTTTTTGCTAACCGGGATCTTCTACATATGGCAAAGATTGTAAGTTGGCAAGAGCTAAATAAAATTCCTGCACCTCTAGTAAGAAATCAAGAAGAATACAATCAGTTAATTGAAGCTCTTCGCCTTACGAGCTTGGCTAATCATACGGAGATTATTAAACAGGCTTTTTATGAATATCAAAGTAGGTTAAATGCTAACTCTTATTCGTCACTTTTAGAAGCTTTAAAGAATTTTCTCCTAGATTTAAGAAATGCTTTTAATCATCATGCGGGAGAATTAACTCCAAGATGGGCAAAGAAGCCGCATACTAAAGGGAC
>Ga0209624_10002154_pt1 | contig 14766 bp, 12 predicted proteins | sample JacPinW_OM2H0_O1_FD_188565 | JGI IMG/M metagenome (GOLD analysis project Ga0209624, IMG submission 188565) | Forest soil microbial communities from Algoma, Ontario, Canada - Jack Pine, Ontario site 1_JW_OM2H0_O1 (SPAdes) (version 2) | ecosystem: Environmental > Terrestrial > Soil > Boreal...
GCGGTTGGGTGAGTCGGTGCTACAGCCGCGTCGCTAGGTCGCGAGACAAACTTAGATTATACGACAGGCTCCCAGGATTCCAAAACCTTGCATCTGCCTATAGGCTCATTCACTTAGCGGGGACTCGGCGGCTCTGGGGCTTCCGGCGTCGGCTCAAAATGTCCAGCGGGTTGCGGCTTCCACGTAATTTTCGGCGTGCTCGTCCTGGCCGAAGGCGACTTTGGGCTCGATGCGAAAGACGCTGCCGTCCGAGGATTCGAGCATCGGCAACAGTTTGCCGCCATATTTCTTGTCGTAAATTTCGCTTATCCGCTTCCATTCGGCGCGATCGGCAATTTCGGTGGCCAACCCTTCCACAATCACCGCTTCGTCGGCCTTCTCCGTTCCAACCACGCAGTGCGGTTGGGCCGCAATATTTTTCGCCTTGCGGGTCTTCGGACCGGTGCTGAACCAGAACGCGCCATTCCACCATATGCCCCAAACGACCATCAGGTGGGGCCGCCCATCGGGGCGCGCGGTCGAAATCCAGTAGTTGTGCGATTTTTCGAGGCGCTCAACCGCCCAAGACCACGGCTTCAGCGCGGAGATATCATCCGACGGATTCGACATCGCATCGGGCCAGTGCGGACGGCCTACTTTCGGCTCGTTCATCGTGGGACTCCTCACGAGCCTAGGTAACATACACACGCGTATGAGCACCAGCGTCGATTCGTTTTGAATTGGAAGAGTGAGTGAAGCGCCAGCCGCGCCGCTAGATGCAAGCGCCGGGTGCTACGAAATAAACGCGCAGCCGATGCGATAGCCGCCTTGCTTCGTCAGTTGCGACCAGATCGGCTTCAGGCTGACGCGCACCGGCGGCAGAATCGGCACGTGGAGCACGGCAAGGATGCTCCCCGGCAAACTTTCTTGTTTGTCGAGCTCGATCGCAACGCCGCCAAATCCAAGATCGACGACGCGCGCTCGTTTGGTGTTCTGTTCGCCCAGCATGGCGTAGGCATTCGTCCCGATCATCGAGACGCGCTCGGCTTTGCGTTGTGCTGTGTAAAGGGGTTGCGAAGACGATTCGCTCGCCACCGGTTTCGGAGGCTGTGGCGCAATCTCCGCCGCGCTTGCCGAAGCCGAAGCAGCCATCATCGCTTCTGGCTTTTCGACGGGCCGGTGAAATTCGATCGAAATTGGAGGCGCCGGACGCGTCGTGCTCTCGGCGGTCGGCGGCGGAGTCGAAACAACCGGCCGCGGCTGTGGCGCGGGCGTCGAGGTTGCAGCGCTCGGCGCAGGGGCAGTCGAAACGGATGGTCCAAGCGCGGGCGCAGGTGCCGTTCCGCCCAATTTGCGATGATTGGCGTGTTTCAGCCGATAGAGCCGCTCATCCGCAACGCGAATCAGCTCGTCCGCTTGTTCGCCGTCGAGGGGAAATGTCGCAACGCCGTGGTCCATGCTCACTGTGACGCTCAACGGCAACTGTTGCAGCGTTTCCGCGAAAACTGTTTCGATACGGCGACTCAAAGCGAGCGCCTGGTCCGCATCCGTCTGCGGCAGCAATACCGCGAACTCATCTCCGCCGATGCGAAACGCAGAGTCCGAAGTACGGAGCGCCTTCTTCAAAGTCGTCGCCGCGGCGCGCAACACCTCGTCGCCGCCCGGGTGGCCGTGCTTGTCGTTCACTTCCTTGAAGCGATGCAAATCCAGCATCACCAGGCCCAGCGGCAGTCCATAGCGCCGTGCCCGGTTCAGCTCTTTCTCAAATCCTTCGCTGAAAAGCCGACGGTTATAAAGTCCGGTCAGCGGATCGGTAACCGCATTGACCTGCAAAATTTTCAGTTCGTCGTATTCCAGAACGATCGGAACGCGAAAGAGGCCAGCCGAGGTGAGCACGTCCATGAGCGCGGTCTTCAGGGCGACTTGCCGGCCCATGTGGTCGGTCAGCTCGCGCCGCCGCGTCATCGTCTCGTCCCAGAGCTGAACGCACTGCGCTTCGCGCAGGTCCAAATGGGTGATCGCGCGAATGTATCGCTGGAGAAATTGTCCGCGTGCAACAGTGTCCAAGCCGTCCAGTGTTTCGGCTAGGAGTTCGAGGTATGAATCCTCGATTGGCAAACGGGTGGGGGCGCCGCCAAGGTTGGGCATCTAGGTATACACCTAACTTTGCCTGTCCCCGCGGGGGTTGGGGAGGTAAGCAACTCGCTTGTACAACGGGAGCAACTGAGAGTCCATCCGTATTTGGGCCTAGCATATATCGTACTGGAAGGAATAGCCATCCTGAACCCCGAATCGCGCTGATACAAAAAGACTTAGCGGATAGAGACCCTGTGGGAAAGTCGTTGGATAAGTCCCGACCTGGCTTTCGCAACCTGCGATCCCGACCAAATCGTGGCCGGGAATGGCATAAATTTACTCAAGCGGGCGGAGGAATTCCAGTCCAAACAGGCGAGTATCGCCCTTAACCTCCTGCCGCCGCACCTTGGCGGCGATAGGGGGTGTTTCACTCGGCACCAGGCTCGAGGAGGTCCCCGAAGGTGCCGGCACGGTCAGTTGGACGACCTGGTTCTCGCGGAGCATGTGCGCTGACGTTATGCAGGCGCCGAGCGAGCTGATATTCAGCGTCTTGGTTAGCTCGATAAACTCGACCCCCGACGGATCGGCAGCACGCAAGAAGACGGGCACTTGCAGACGTATCCGGGGGGAGCGGCGCTGCACACTATACTCCAATTGTACGGCCTTCCTGGGCGACTGAGAGTTCACGGGGACGTCCCTGTAGTACTAGCGAACTAGTACGATTTTGTCTAAAATCGAGCAGATTCACTGCCACAAATCCTGCATTCTTCCGCACTATTAAACCGTTTAAATTCATATACGTACTGCCAGTTCTAATTATTTTCCACTCGGTACCTTCGGTACGAGTGCAAATGAAAGCACCTTGTTTTCCGCATTTGTGCAAATGGAACGTAATTACCATTGACACTCTGAGAAGCGCTCTGCGACCATTGCACCTCGCCGCGAGGGAAAATTTTTTCCCGTGGCCCGGGTTTCCGACTTTTCGACCTTATGGGTGGACGTACCTTAGCTTCGATCTTATCCGAGCCGCGCTCGCCGAACGCCGCCGACGTTCCACTGGCGCACGTCGTTCGACTTCTTGACACGGTCGACCGCTCTCTTCTCGTTTCCGAGAGAAGCGGCAGAATCGTATTGGCTAATGCCCGGGCGAGAAAGTGTCTGGATTCCGTTGGGCTCGCCGACTACGCTCGATTGAGCCTATTTACTGATATTTTGCAGGTAGAAGCCAAGAGAATTTTTTCGGCAATTGAGGCCGGCGAACAAGAGGTCAAACTCGACTTGCAACGTGGCGAGAAACGCACAAAAGCAAGTGTGCAATGGCTCGCCGATCCCGATTGGCTGCTGATCGAATTTGAATTGCCCCCGGCTGGCGCACAACCGGCGCCCGATCCCGCAACGCAAATTACTGTGCAGGAATTGTTGCAGGAACGCGAGATCACCTATCGCAATTTGCTCGCGGCTTATTTGAAGTTGCAGGAAGTCAACCGCCAGAAAACAGTTTTCCTCGCGTCCGCCGCTCACGAGCTAAAAACTCCGCTCGCCGTCATCAAGGGGTATTACGACCTTTTGCTCACCGGCTCGCTCGGCCGCTTGTCCGAAAAGCAGCGCGACATTCTCGAAGAATCGAAAGAGAGCTGCGAGCGCCTAGTTCGTCTTGTGTCGATGTTCTTGAATTACTCGGCGCTCGAAAGCGGCAAGCTGGTTTTGCAGCTTCGCGAAAATGATCTGCGCGATTGTCTCGACGAACTCTCCAAGCGCTGGCAGGAAGCGTTTTTGCGCAAAGGCGTTCGGCTCGACGCCGCATTTGATCCATCGATTCCCAATTTCCGCTTTGACTATCAAAAGGTGCAGCAGGCCGCCGCGAATCTGCTCGACAACGCGTTGAAACACACTCCCGCCGGCGGGTCCGTCACCTTGCGCGCCACGCCGCATTTCTGGGAGCGCCGCGTCTCCGAAGCCGTGCCCGCGCAGGAGCGCCGCCGATTCCGTCTGCCGCGCCCGAACAGCGTCGAAGTCTCGGTGAAAGACACGGGCCCGGGTATTTCGGCTGAGCATCACCAGGAAATTTTCGAAGATTTCGTCCGCGTCGATCGCAACACCACCGGTATGGGCCTTGGCCTCGCGATCGCAAAGCGCCTCGTGCAGGCGCACCGCGGCAAAATTTGGGTAGAAAGTGAAACAAAAGACGGCAGCAAATTCACGTTTTTGCTGCCCATGGACCAGACGTAAAACGATTTTCGCTGCATCGCTTTGACTGTGCCCGAGCGTCAGCAGATTTGAGGGAGAGGGAAATGGCGGTTAAAGAAAAGATTCTCGTGGTGGACGACGAACCGAGCATTCGCAAGTATCTTCAGACTTTGCTCGAGGTTGACGGATTCGATGTCGAAACCGTTGGCTCCGGCAAAGAAGCGCTCGCCAAGATCAGCGACGGCGATCGCCCCGATTTCATCATTCTCGACGTGCTGATGCCAGAGATGAACGGCATCGACGTCCTGCGCGAACTTCTTCAGCTCGATCGCAGCCTCAACGTCATCATGCTGAGCTGCTCCAACGAAGTCGGCACCGTCGTCGAGGCGATTCGCATCGGCGCTCACGATTACCTCACCAAGCCGTTCGAAAAGAGCGATCTCGATGCGGCGATGCTCAAATCGCGCCAGAAAAAACATCTCACTCAAGAAAATCAGGCTCTTCGCGATTATTGCGACCAGGTCACCGAGGATCTCAGCTTCCTCGCCGCCAGCCCGCAAATGGTTCGCATCCGCCAGCAGATTTTGCAGATCGCGCCGGTCGATGTTCCGGTCTTCATATGCGGTGAAAGCGGCGTCGGCAAAGAAGTCGTCGCGCGCATGATTCACCTTCGCTCCAAGCGCCGCAACCAAGCCTTCATCAAAGTGAACTGCGCCGCTCTCCCCGGCGAACTCCTCGAATCGGAACTCTTCGGATTCGAACAAGGCGCCTTCACCGGAGCTCACCGCGCCAAGCCCGGTAAATTCGAACTCGCCAACAAGGGCACGATCTTCCTCGACGAAATCGCCGAGATGAGCACGCACCTCCAGGCCAAGCTTCTCCACGTCCTCCAGGATCATCAATACTCGCGCCTCGGTGGACGCCACATGGTCGAAACAGACGTGCGCGTTCTCGCCGCCACCAACGTGGACGTTCAGGAAGCCATGAAGACCGGCCGCTTCCGCGAAGACCTCTACTATCGTCTCAATGTTCTCTCGATTCTCGTTCCGCCGCTGCGCGAGCGCGCCACCGAAATTCCGCTGTTGTTCCGCCATTTCCTCGACAAGTACAGCGAGAAATTCGGCAAGCCGTCCATGGCTCCGTCAAAACACCTTCTCGACGCCGCGGCGAACTATCCGTGGCCCGGCAATCTTCGCGAACTCGAAAACTTCGTCAAGCGCTACGTCATTCTCGAAGACGACGAGGGCAGCCTCCGCGAATTGATCGAAATGTCCAGCGCTCGCCAGCGCACCTCGCCGCGCCAGGAAGTTTCCGTCCCGCGCGAGCAGGGACTCAAAGCGCTCGTCCGGGGTCTCAAGGACGAAGCCGAAATGGAAGCCATTGCCGACGCGCTCGAAAAGACGCGTTGGTGCCGCAAAGACGCCGCCAAAATGCTGGGTATCAGCTATAAGGCGTTGCTATACAAGATGCGGCAGTTTAATCTCGATACGCCTCGAACACGGCGTTCTGCTGCTCCGGCTGCGGCCGAAGAGCCGGCGCCGGTTGGTGCGGTTCGCGGCGAATAGTCGCGAGCCTCGCGAAGTTCGTTTAAAGTATCGACTCGAAGCTGCGTCTCCAGGCTTCGTTCCGCGGAATCCCCGCCCGCATGTAAACCTAGGCTCTTTAGGGTTTTGCCGCCGCCTACGCCCCGTGCGGATTAAGCCCCATTGCGCCAAGTTTTCGATGGCGTGAAGCATCCGTTTCTTGTATTGTCACGCAAATCGGAAATGTGAATTACCGGTGAACGCCTCGACGCTCTTTCTGACGGAATGCGTCTGGGGTGCGAACGAAATTGTTCGTTCATCGGTCGTGCCCAGTCTTCGCAGAGACCTTGGCAATATCGTTTCGGTAGCGTTCGAATTTCGCCTCGCGCGAATTCGCCGCTGCTAAAATTCTGAGGGAAAGGGGCGCGGTCGCTTCCCAGTGTGACCGCGGGCGGAGTGGAGGATGAGTATAATGACGGAGCGTCGTACCGCGCGACGTTATGACCTGTCGCTGCCGGTAATCATTCGCGTCCCAGCCGAGCGCCTGCCCGACTCTCAAAAGGGCAAGACCCGAGATGTGTCCACGCGTGGCCTCTATTTTGTTCTCGATCAGGACCTCGAGGCCGGCTCTGAGCTTGATATCACCATGACCCTGCCCGCCGAAGTCACTCATGGCGGCGAGGTTTTCGTCCGTGCCTTGGGCAAAGTCGTGCGCGTCGAACGCCGCATGGAAGACGGCAGCGCCCGCCTTGGCGTCGCCGCCGTGATCGAACGCTACGACATCATCCGCGGTGAAAACGGCCGCGCCTAACCGCGTCGCCTCCAAACCGCTCACGGTCCCGCTTTGTTAGCGCCGGCATTTTGCCGGCGTTTTTTTTCGCCAGTATCGATCCTGCTGTACGGGCGCAGCACTGCTTTGCTCTGCTCTGAGATTCAAAGGGTGCGCCCTAAGTCCACGCGTGGTAAGCCGTTAGGCGGTGTTGCGGCTCCCGATGCCGCCTCGACGGGCAACTGTTTGCCCTTAGCGGAAAACTTTGAGCCATCGCCCCGAGTACAACGCGTCCCACCAAAAACTTGCCCTTTAGTTCCAGGACTGGCCTTTCGTCCAGTAACCCTAACCGGCAGAGCATTTTACGATTCTAGATTTTTACCCACTGCCTCCATCCCATTCAAAACACTTATGGTTATGCGTGTGCTCATACCCTGTCCCATCAGCGATTTACGCTCGACAGGGGACCCTCGGCATGCCTGTGACAGGAATGGCAAAAGCATCGCTCAAACTGACGCCGCTGCCCTCAGAAGACGTCATCTTCGGCCACTCCGCCGCCATGCAGCCCATCCGTCAGATGGTCGCCAAGATCTTGGCCACCGACCTTCCGGTCCTCATTCAAGGTGAAAACGGCACCGGCAAAGGGCTCCTCGCTCAATATATCCACGCGCGCTCCCGCTTCGCCTCCGGCGCTTGCGTCAAGGTCAACTGCGCTGCCATCCCCGGCCCACTCCTCGAAAGTGAACTTTTCGGCCACGAAAAGGGAGCATTCACCGACGCAAACTCCGCCAAGCCCGGCTACGTCGAAATCGCCGAAAACGGCACGCTCTTCCTCGACGAAATCTCCGAGCTCGACATGAGTCTTCAGGCCAAGACGCTCCAGCTCCTCCAGGACGGCACCTACAGCCGCATCGGCGACACGCAAGAGCGCCGCTCCAACACGCGCGTCATCTGCGCCACCAACCGCAACCTCGCCGATGAAATCGTCGCCGGCCGCTTCCGCCAGGATCTCTTCTATCGCATCAACGTCGTCACGCTGAATCTGCCGCCGCTTCGAGAGCGCCGCGAAGACATCCCGACACTTGCCAACCATTTCCTCGCAAAGCTCAAGGCAAAGTACGAGCGCGAAGCTCCTCCGTTTTCCGAGGAGATGCTCCAGGCTTTCACCCTTCAGGAATGGCGTGGGAATGTCAGGGAACTTGAAAATCTTGTTGCTCGTTATGCTATCTTAGGCGGACTTGATCCCGTTGCTGCGGACCGAACTTTTAAACGCCCATCATTTACTCCTTTAAAAGTTTCGGTGGACGGAACAGTTTCGTTGAAGCATATTGCGAAACAAGCTGTCCGCGAGATGGAAAGCAATGTGATCTTGCAGGTCTTGCGAGAGAACAAGTGGAATCGCCGCAAGGCTGCAACTGTTTTGAATATCAGTTATCGGGCCTTGATTTATAAGATCCAGGAGGCTGGTCTTTCCCACAAGCATCACCGTAAAAGCATTGAGTCGCCTGTAGCATCGGCACGCAACGCGACCGCGTTGCCGGAATAGCCGAGTATGTCCCCCGCACGGCGGCTACTTTTTGCGTCCCGTGAGATGCGTTATTTGCATCTAACCATTGGGGCGCGCACGAAAAAACCTGGCCTTTGGTGTGAACGATTTTCCGTGCTTCGCGCGAAAAATCGGTTCTCGATACCACTGCATCTTCGCGAGTACACACCAAGCGACTGAACGCAATGCGTTTAATTCGTCCTCGGGTGTTTGTTGTAGAATTGGCTGTCTGGTAAGAAAAGTGCTGTCGTTCCGGCTGGATCGGTTCGTTTAGCGGTTCGTCTAGGAAATTGAAGTAGCTGCTCGGGACCCTTGGGAGATCGATTTGTACACGGCCTTTTACCAACTCAAAGAAGAACCGTTTCGTCTAACCCCTGACCCCAGATTTCTTCATCTGGCCGACCCACACCGCACTGCGCTCAAAGTTCTTCTTCAGGGCGTATTGCAACGCAAAGGTTTCACCGTTGTCGCCGGGCCTGTGGGCACCGGCAAGACAACTCTGCTCCACACCGCCCTGCAAATCCTCACCGAGAAATCCGAAGGCCGCGGCCGTCTGGTCTCCGCCTTCCTCGTCAATCCCACGCTCGCTCCGTCCGAGCTTCTCGAGGCCGTCCTCGAGGAATACGAAATTAGCTGTACCGCCACGAGCAAGCCGCGCCGGCTCGCCGCGCTCCACCAGATGCTTTTCCAGACGCAGCAGCAGGGCGGCACCGCGATCCTGCTGATCGACGAAGCTCACCTCATGAGCGTCGAGCTGCTTGAGGAAATTCGCCTCCTCGGCAACACGGACACCTATCAGGAGAAATTGCTCCAGATCGTTCTTTGCGGCCAGCCCGAATTGTTTGCCGTTTTGCAGCGCCCAGAGCTTCAAGCGCTTCAGCAGCGTATCGCCAGCACGTGCCTGCTCCGTCCGTTGAGCCTTCCCGAAGTGCGCGCCTATATGGCCGAGCGTCTGCACGCCGCCGGCTTGCGCGGTTCGAGCCCGTTCACGGGTACCGCTGTCGAAGTCATTCATCGCCTCACGGGCGGCGTCCCGCGCCTCATCAATTTGCTCTCCGACGCTTGCTTGCTCGTCGGCTTCGAACTCAAGCGCAAACAGATCGACCAATTTCTCGTCGAACAGGCTTCCGAAGATGTTCTCGGCCTGCTCAAGGGCCCGTTCACGCCGGGCGGCGCAATGGGCACCGTTCCGACCGGTGCCGCAATCAATGGCAGCGGCGAATCGCCCGCCGAACAGCCCGCTTCTCGCGGCAGCCACTGGGAGCGCCCACAGGCCCGAGCAGCCGCGGCTGCCTCCTCCGACTCCGCTACACTTTCGTCGACGGCCACCGCCACACTCGCCGCCGAAGAGCGCCGCGCCGCCAAGCCATCGCCTCGCGACGCGAACTGGACCAAGTCCACCTTCGACAATCTCATCGACGCCCTAAAGCACGGGCGCGCCACCGCCCGCGAATAGCCGTAACCCGGTTTCCTCAATCCAGTGCACGATCTTTGGACGGATATGGCCTTTGGGTGCCGCACCCTCAGTTTTTAGAGGGTGCGGGTTTAGACTTAACTCTAGCGACACCACGGCGACGACCACTTTTCCTGCGCCCGATCGAACAAATCGATCCGTCGAAGCCCAATCCGCAGCCTAAATCCCAATTTTAGCGTCTTTTTGACCGACCTCTCCGTCCGAGTCCCCGCTATCTCCAGCCTGAAAAAGCATCCCAAGCGTTACGTAACAATACGACAACACTTGCCCGAATGCCCCTTGCCCAGTACTGACCCTCTCCTCTACATTGACAGTACAGTGGCTACGAAACGCGCTACCGCAAAACTATCTGTCTGCATCCTCTCGCCGCACCCTTTGGTGCTGAGCGAGTTCGAGCGTTTGCTCGCCAAGCCTCAATTCAAGGTCACCTCGAAGCACCTTGAATCCACACTTGCTCCCGATCTTCGCAATCTGGAACCGCCACAGGCGCAGGTTTACGTCATCGATGCGCATGCCGCCCGTCCCGCGACCGGCGCGCTGCTGGCCAACATTTTGGAGCGTTATCCTGAGGCTCGCCTGATCGTTGTCGGCGAACAGCTCAGCGACGCCAACAGCTATTCGTTGTTGCGTCTTGGTGTGAAGGGTTTGCTGACCTACGTGGAAGCTCGCGAGCAGCTCGTGCGCGCTCTGCCTCTGGTCGCGGTCGGTGGCTTTTGGGTTCCGCGTTCGGTGCTATCCGGGTTCGTCGATTCGATCCTGACCGGCCAGGGCCGCCGCCTCAAGACCGATACGGTCACCAACCTCAGCCGTCGCGAACAGGAAGTTCTGGATTCGTTGCTCGAAAATCTTTCCAACAAAGAGATCGCCAGCAAGCTCAACATCGCCGAGCGGACCGTGAAGTTTCACGTCTCCAACTTGCTCAGCAAGTTCGGTGTCCGCCGGCGCGCCGACCTGATCCTGCTGACCTTCCAGCGCCGCATGGCGCCCGTCGCTTAATTTTGCGACTGCGGAGCTCCAGCGTCGCTTGACCCACCAAACGAATTCAACCAACTAGCTCAGTCTCATGCTCCGCTTAAGCGTCTCTCAATCCGAAAATTTATACTTGAGGATGCACCACAGCGCTTGCACGCCGTCTTTCCAGGTGATCTTCTTTCCTTCTTCGTAGGTACGGCCCGCATAAGAAATCGGGACTTCGTACACGCGCCAATCTTTCTTCGCGATTTTCGCCGTGATCTCGGGCTCAAACCCGAACCGATCGGATCGCAGTTCAATCCCATGTAAAACTTCGCGACGGAATACCTTGTAGCAGGTCTCCATATCGGTGAGTTTCAAATTCGTAGCAATATCTGACAGCAGAGTCAGGGCCATGTTCGCCACGTAGTGCCAGAAATAATGGACGCGCTGCGGGCCGCCCAAAAATCGCGAGCCGTACACGACATCCGCTCGCCCGTCCACAATCGGCTCGAGCAATTTCGGATAATCGCGCGGGTCGTATTCCAGGTCGGCATCCTGCACGAGCACGATGTCTCCCGTAACCTGTGCGAATCCCCGGCGCAACGCCGCGCCTTTTCCCTGATTCTGTGCCTGAAAGAAAAACCGCAGATCGCGCAACGGTACCGCATCGCCGCCATCGCCGGCCGGAGCTGTCGCATCTCCCTTTGCCTGGAGCGCAGCCATCCCTTTCAACCGCTCGCGCGTGCCGTCGTTCGAGCAGTCGTCCACGATGATGACTTCCTTGCGCGGTTCGGTTTCGGTTACGCGCCGCAGGATCTCGTCGATCGTGTTCTTCTCGTTGTAAACCGGAATCACAATCGACACTTTCGGATCGACCAGTGCCGACGGGCTGTTTCGTCTTCGCGCCATAGTGTGGCCCGATTGTATCGGCGCGCCCGCTGTCGAGTAAAGTTCGCTCGTTGCCACAGTGCTCAAGTGAGAATTTGATGCTTTTTGGGAGAGCCGAGACTTGGCGCCTCTGAGAGAGCTATATATACGTTCTCCAGGCTTCCTGGTGCTCGGTTTGCCCACCGCGAACCTTTGCTCGTCCCTCCAACCTCGCTATCATATTCACGCAATCTCATGCCGACATTTCACATCGAACAATTCGGCTGCCGTGCCACGCAAGCCGATGCCGCCGCGATCGAACGCCAGTTGCGGGCGCAGGGTCACGAGGTTGCGTCAACTTCCGATCGCGCCGACGTCATCGTCGTGAACACTTGCACCGTGACAGCGGCTGCGGACTCGCAAGCACGCGATGCCATTCGCAAACTGCATGCCGCGAATCCCGGTGCGAAAATCATCGCCACTGGCTGCTACGCCCAGCGCGCTCCCGAGGAACTCGCTGCTCTCCCCGGTGTTCTCCACGTAGTAGGGAATTCGCACAAACCCGAAATTCCGGCGCTCGTCGCGAAAATCTCTCCGCCGCAATCCGGTGCTGCGGCGACTGCAACAAATTTCGTATCACTCGACGCGCTCGCCGATCCCAAAATCCTTACCGCAAACATTTTCGACCGGTCCGAATTCCTCTCCGCTCCTATTCTTGGCGGCGAAGCGAATCACACGCGCCCCACGCTGAAGATCCAGGACGGCTGCAATCTTCGCTGTTCGTATTGCGTGATTCCATTTGTTCGCGGCAAAAGCCGCAGCATGCCGCCGGGCGAAGTCGTTGCTGAAGTCCGCCGCCTCACCGCCAGGGGCTATCGCGAAATCGTCCTCAGCGGCATCAACCTGGGAACGTGGGGCCGCGATCTCACTCCGCGAGTTGAATTTGAGGAATTGCTGCGCCGTATCCTCGACGAAACGGACGTCGCGCGTCTTCGTATCAGCTCGATCGAACCGCTCGACGTCACTGCCGACCTGATTGCGCTGTTCGCTTCGACGCCGCGCATCGCGCAACACTTCCACATGCCGCTGCAATCCGGCTCCGACCGCATACTTGCCGCGATGCATCGCTGGTATCGCTCCGAACACTACGCGCGCCGAATCGAACTTATTCGCGATCAGCTTCCCAACGCCGCGATCGGCGCTGACGTTATCGCGGGTTTCCCCGGGGAAACCGCCGAAGACCACGCCGCAACGATCGAGTTCATCGAGCGCCGTCCGTTTACCTATCTGCACGTCTTCTCGTATTCCGTTCGTCCCGGGACGGCGGCGGAGTCGATGCTGGATCACGTTCCGGCTGCGACGATTCATGCGCGTGCCCGCGAACTTCGCGTACTCTCCGAGAAAAAGTCGGCAGCATTCCGCGAATCGCAACTCGGTGCGGCAGTCGAAGTTCTGACGCTGCGTCATACAAATGAATCGAATGCGGCCGCATCCGCCGAAGCGTGGACGCCTGCGATCTCTACGAATTATCTCCATCTGCGTCTCGCTGGAGTTTTTCCGCCGAATCAACTTCTGCGCGCGAAAATCGCGCGCCACGAAAACGGCGTTCTGCATGCCACGCCGGAAATTGAAAGCAATTTTGCCGTGCACCACGCAGCGTCGCACCTGTAGACTTCGTTCATGCTCGTACTCGGTGTTGCCAGCCTGGATCAGGATTCTGCCGTCGCGCTTCTCGACGACAAGTCAATAGTTGGCGCCATTGAAGAAGAGAAGGTCGATCGCGCGCCCGGTGTAAGCACCGTTCCCGCCGCTGCGTTTCAGCGCATTTTCGAGCAACACAACATCACGGCAGCCGATCTCGCTGGCGCCGCGCTCGCCGATTCGTCGCAAGAAGCACGGCTGCGCGAATCCGGGCTCGGTTCGAAATTTTCCACGAGCCGCAAGCGCCGCTCCGCGCGAGATCTGCGCAAGTCCACTGCGATTCCACAGCTCCGCGAACTTCTCAACAGCGACAGCAAAGTGAAGCTGCACGAGTACGAACATCATCTGTGCCATGCAGCGAGCGCGTACTACACGTCGGAGTTTGATCGCGCTCTGGTTCTCACGTTGGATGGCGGCGGCGCAAGCCGCTGCGGGCAGATCTCGCTCGGCGAAGGCGATGAGATTCGTCCGCTACGCACGATGCAGTTTCCCGATTCGCTTGGCTGGTTTTATTCGCGCATCACCGCGTTGCTCGGGTTGCGGCCGCACTGGGACGAGCACAAGGTGCAATGGCTCGGGCGGCAGGGGCAGCCCGAATATCTCCCGGTCTTCCGCAAATTATTCCGCACCGACAAGCATGGCCTTCCGGTGCTCGATCGGCGGTACTTCGCTGCAGGATCCGATGAGCGCGGAACATTCTCGCCGGTATTTTTCCGCGAGATGAAAATCAACCGGGAAAAACTTCGCGGCGATTCCGCTGTACAAGCAGCGATCGCCCGCAGCGCTCAACTTTTTCTCGAAGAATCGGTGCTCGACATCGCGCATCGTTTTCAGGCGCAGACCGGGACGGATTCTCTGTGCCTCGCGGGCGGCGTTTTTCTGAATGTTCTCCTGGTGCGCGCTCTCGAGACGCGCAGCACCTTCGACAACGTTTACGTACAGCCGGTCGCAGGTAACGCAGGCACTGCGCTCGGCGCGGCGTTTCTCGCTCGCAAGAAGCTGAGTGGAAAATCCGGCCGCGGGCCGCTGAAAACGCTCGCACTCGGCCCGGGACTCGGCTCGCAAGACATCAAAGCGGTGCTCGACAACTGCAAAATCATTTACAAATACACGTCGGGCGAAGAGCATCTGATTTCCGAGTGCGTGAAAATTCTGGAGCGCGACAAGATTGTGGCGTGGTGTCAGGGCCGCACCGAATTCGGCCATCGCGCGCTCGGCAATCGTAGCATTCTGGCGTCGCCGTTTTCGGAATACGTCATCGATAACGTGAATCAATACATCAAGCACCGCGCCGACTTTCATCCATTCGCATTGTCGGTGCCCGCGGAACGCGCGCATGAATTTTTTGATGCTTCGCCGAACTGTCGCTTCATGGCCTCGCTCGCAAAATTGCGATCGAACATCGAGGGGCTGGAACAGTTCGCGTTCAACAATCGCGAAGTGCGCGTGCACACCGTCGAAAAGGACTCGAATCCGAGTTTCTGGCGGCTGCTGCAAAAATTCGGCGAATCGGCGCCAGCTCCGATTTTGGTTAACACCAGTTTCAATCTCTTCGGTGAACCGCTCGTTTCCGACCCGCGCGAAGCGGTTCGCAGTTTCTACTGCTCTGGCATCGATGCGCTAGCCCTGGGTTCCTTCCTCGTCGTGAAGTAACAATTCGTTTTCATTTCAATTCTCGAAAATGACTTGG
>Ga0209624_10002155_pt1 | contig 14765 bp, 13 predicted proteins | sample JacPinW_OM2H0_O1_FD_188565 | JGI IMG/M metagenome (GOLD analysis project Ga0209624, IMG submission 188565) | Forest soil microbial communities from Algoma, Ontario, Canada - Jack Pine, Ontario site 1_JW_OM2H0_O1 (SPAdes) (version 2) | ecosystem: Environmental > Terrestrial > Soil > Boreal...
GAAACTCGTCTCGACGGGATGGGCGAACAGCACCAGAATGCGCAACGCCGCTCAGCTCTGCGCGGCGCGCGCTCGCGCCTCAAGGCCGGGGAAGAGGAAGTTCTGGCGCGCGGAAAAGTCAAAATCCGGGTTCTCCCAGGCGATCATTTTGCCGGGATTGAGCAGCCCCTTGGGATCGGTCTCACGCTTGAACGCGAGCTGGATCGCGTCCGTCTGTTTCATGCCGCCCTCCTCGAGGGTGTAGCGGTGCGGGTTGAAGATCATCGCGCCCATCGCCTCGTGTTCGGCGATGATCTCGTTGAGGCGCGCTTCGGTCGTGAACCGCACCAGCGGCAGGCCGGCGAACCCTATCCGGCCGTTGAAGCGGATAACTTCCAGATGTCCTCGGACCTCGTCCCCGTACCGTTCGTGGATCCGCTTGATTGAACCGAGCGCCCCTTCGCTGGGATAGCGGGCCTGCAGGTAAGTGATGCGGGGATCGACCCGCAGCGCGCGAAGCGTGGTGTGGTTCCAGGTCAGTTCGTAGTTGGGAGGCAGCCCGGCGAGCGTCTCGGGCGACGCGCGGCTCGAGTCGAGCAAGATCCGCGCATCTTTGTAAGGTTGGGTGAAGGCTTCGAAGGCGTCGAGCGCGTGCGGAGCGATCATCAGAATGGCGACGCTGTCGCCGGGCGGGATGAGGGCGCGATGGCGCAGAAAACACTCGTGCGGGGTTGGACCCGCGACGACCGTGACAAGCTTTTTCAAGATTCCGTCCTGCTCGCCGAGCGCCAACGCGTAAGCTGTCGCGGCGTCGAAACTGTCGAAGCCGACAATGACGTCAACCCAATCGTAGTGCGCCGTGAGCGGCATCTCGACTTCGGTGATGACGCCGTTGGTGCCATAGGCGTGCACCGCCTTGTGCAGGTCCTCGCCCTTCAATTCGAGGGTGCGCGGCTCCTCTTCCATCGTCATAATGCGCAGGCGCAGCACATTGCCGAAATCGCGCAAGCCGCCCCAACTGATCGAGCCGACGCCGCCGGACCCGCCGGCGACGAAGCCGGCGACAGACGCGGTCGCGCGGGTGGACGAGAACATCCGCAATTCCTGGCCCGACGCCTCGGCCGCCCTGTCGACGTCGATGAGGAGCGCGCCGGGCTCGCAAACGACGCGCCCCCGCTCGATTGACCGGATCTTGTTCATCTCGGCCAGGTTCATGAGCACGCCGCCCATGAGCGGCATCGCCTGGCCGTAGTTGCCGGTTCCGGCGCCGCGCGGGGTGACCGGAATCCCGAGCCGATACGCGGCCGCAAGGATGGTGCGGATTTCGGCTTCGCTGGTCGGCGAGACGACGACGTCAGCAGTAACCGCTTCCAGTTCGCGCTTCAGCACCGGCGAATACCAGTAGAAGTCGCGACTCTTCTGTTTGACCAGGATGGGATTGTCTTCCCACTTGATCGGGCCGATCTGGGCGCGCAGCGACGCAATGTCGTAAGCGCGGCTCATGGCGCGAGGCCCTCGAGCGCGTCGAGCTCGGCGTAATCGGGAAGCGGGGCGCTCGAGGCTTCGCCGTTCCTGACGACGATGCGATCCGATTGCGGACGGGCCAGAAGCTCCGGAAAATCGCGTGCTCTCGTCAGAATCATGTCGGCGCGTTCGCCGGGGCGCAGAACGCCAAGGTCCAATCCCATCGTCTGAGCCGGGAGAGCCGAGACCGCCGGCGCCCAATCGGCGAACGGATAGTCGAGGTGCAGAATCCGCACGCCTTCGCGCCACACCTCCATCATGTCCAGATCGCCGTAAGCGTAAAACGGATCGCGGGTGTTGTCGCTGGCGATCATCACCCTGACCCCGGCCGCTTTGAGTTCATGCAGCGCGGTGACGCCGCGCCAGCGCGGCGTGCGCCCCGCGCGGCGGTCTTGGAGGAACATGTTGCACATCGGCAAGGACACGACGCTGAGCCCCGCTCGCGCGACGGCGTCGATGGTCTTCCGTCGTTCGTCGTCTTCCTGCAGCGCCAGCGAGCAACAGTGCCCGACCAGGATGCGGCGCGCAAAGCGGCGCTCAATCGCCATGTCGGCGATGACCTTGAGAGCGCGAGCCGCGGGATCGGAGCTTTCGTCGACATGGAAGTCGAGCTCCCAGCCCTTGCGCTCGGCGAGGTCGAACAGGACACGGAGCCCTTGATGCAGCTCCGGGACCATGCGAGTGGCGGCGCCGACGATACCGTTCCCATGGGCGTCAAGCATTGCTTCGATGTCGGCCATGTGGGAGGGGTCCGATGCAAACTCGATGCTGAAAAGAGGCGACGCCTGGAGGTCGATCCTGCCGCGCCAGCGTTCGCGCGCTTCGGCCACGACGGGCCAACTGATTCTCGTCTGCGCGCCGAGGCTGTCGATATGGGTGCGAATGGCGCTCGAGCCGTACGCGTAGGCGCAGCGCAGGCTGAACTCCATGCGCGCGGCCACGTCTGCGGCGGTCCAGTTGGCCGAACGATCTTCGATCGTCGCCGCGAGCGCGCTCGGGAAATCCCCTACCGGGTTCCGCTTCCGCCTCCAGATATGGCCTTTGTCGAGGTGGGTGTGGACGTCGACGAAGAGCGGCAGCACGATCCGCCCCGACATCGCGACTTCCGGCGCGTCGCTGAAGTCGACCTCGCCGGCAGGGGCGATCTTCGCAATTACGCCATCGTCAACGAGGATGTCGACGATGGCGAAGCCGTCAAAGTCGAGCGGCCCGACGGGCTCTAGCAGCGATCGGCCAAGCACGCGCGCTTGGCGGAGCGCGTAGCGTCTGGCGCTGGGTAGGGCGAACGGCGCGGCCGTCGCCGGCTCGTTTTCCCCCAGGCGCGGCGGCGAAGCGTCCGCGGGCGTTTCCTGCCGATCGTTCATGCGAACAATACTGCTTGTCTTCACTTCGGGCGCAGGTCGAGGCCGACGCCTTTGTCCACGAACTGCAAAGTATAGGCCTTCTTGTAATCGAGACCGGCCTTCTCGACTCCCGCCTTGACCATCGAATCGTAGAAATTCTTGATCCGCTCGTCGGTCATGGCGCCGATTCCAAGCTTCGCCGTGTCGCCGGAGTCGACCAGGCCATATTCCTTGATTTTGCCGATCGAGAAGGCGATCTGCTCATCCGTCATGTCCGGATTATCCTTCTTGATCAGCGCGTTTGCTTTCGAGTTGTCGCCATAAAGATAATTGTACCAGCCGATCGCGGACGCGTCGACGAACCGCTGAACGACGTCGGGATGGTCCTTGACCAAATCGGCGCGGGTCTCAATCGTCGTCGCATAGGTTCCGTAGCCGTTGTCGGCAAGGAGGAAGATGTTCGGCTTGAAGTGGCCCTCGCGCTCGACGGCGAACGGCTCCGAGGTCACGTAGCCTTGTTGAATCGAATGGGTGTCGGCGATGAACGGCCCAGGGTTGAATGTATAGGGCTTGACGATTTCCTCCTTAAACCCGTAGGCCGAGCTCATCCACTGGTAGAAAGTGACCAGCCCTTCCTTGCCGACGAAAGCTGTCGTCGCCTTCGGCAGGTCCGCCCATTTGTCGAGTCCAACCCCAGGGTGCGACATGAAAATTTGTGGATCTTTTTGGAAATCTGCGGCGACCACGACGATCGGCACGCTGCGGGCGACCGCGTCGAAGGCCAGCAACAGATTGCCGCCCATGTAGAAATCCAACCGTCCAGCCGCTAGCAAGAGCTCGTTGTTGGCCTGCGGGCCTCCCTGCACGATCGTGACGTCGAGACCGTATTTCGCATAGGTGCCGTCGGCGACCGCCTGATAATATCCGCCGTGCTCGGCCTCGGCGAGCCAGTTCGTTCCGAATGAGACTTTATCGGCGGCGAACGTCGACGACGCGAGCATGCAAAGTCCAATGGCTAGGCCAGCGCCAGGGAATTTCATCGTTTGCTCCGTTCAGACTTGCGTAGCCGGATCGACGCTTGCAACTTGGGCGCCATTGAGGGCGCCCGGCCGGGGGGCGCCAAGACGCTCCAATACCGGGTCGCTGGAGACTTTCGCAAGATGCGCAGATTGAACCCGGACGCGATCCATCCGCCGTTTGCAAAATACGCGCATGGAATGGAAGTCGACCCCGGCGCGCGACTGGTCTTCTGTTCCGGCCAATTGGGGATTGGGCGCGATGGCGTCATTCCCGAAGACGTGGAGGCTCAGGCGCGCCTTTGCTTTCGCGCGATTGCCGCGATCCTCGGTGAAGCATCGATGTCGCTCGCTGATCTCGTTCGCCTGAACGCGTACGTCGTTTCGGCTCAGTATTTGGGCGGCTACATGAAGGTGCGTGACGAATTTGTGAGCAATCCGCCGCCGGCCTCGACATTGATGATCGTTCAGGGTTTTGCTCGGCCCGAATTCAAAATCGAGATCGAGGCCGTCGCCGCGCGCGCGCCGTGAGCGCCTGGAGATCCGTGATGCTGCCAACCAAGTTTTGGGCCGAGATGAGCTGGCGTGATTTTGCCGCCGCCGACATGAGTAAGGTCGTCGCGGTTCTGCCGGTCGCCGCCATCGAGCAACATGGCCCCCACCTGCCGGTCGGCGTCGATATGTTCATCAACGAGGGCTATTTCGCAAGAGCGGTCAAGCGCATTCCGGGCGACATGCCGGTGTTGATCCTGCCGATCCAGGCGATCGGCAAGTCCAACGAACATATCGAATATCCCGGCACGCTGACGTTTTCGCTCGAGACGGTCACGCGCGCGTGGACCGAGATCGGCGACAGCGTCGCGCGCACCGGATGCCGCAAGCTTATTTTCATGAACTCGCACGGCGGCAACGTGCCTGTCATCGACGCCGTGGCGAGGGAGCTGCGCGTGCGCCATCGCATGCTTGCGGTCCACGCGGCCTGGCATCGACTGGGCTATCCGGCGGATTTGTTTTCACCGCAGGAACGCGCGCACGGCATCCATGGCGGCGAGGCGGAGACTTCGCTCATGCTCGCCTTCAGACCTCAGACCGTGCGCATGAGCGAAGCTCAGAACTTCGTCAGCTCGGCGATCGGAATCGAGCAGGAGTTTCGCCAACTTCGCGTCACTCAGCCGATCGGCTTCGGTTGGATCGCCAGCGACTTGCACCCGCTGGGGACGGCCGGCGATGCTTCCAAGGCGACGGCCGAAAAAGGCGAAGCCTGCGCCGACAACGCGGCCGAGGCGTTTCTCGATCTGCTGCGCGACGTGTTGGCTTTCGATCTGACGCGTCTTGGCCACGGGCCGCTCGCCAACCCGAAGGAGCAGCCCGCGCGGTAAAGACGACCGGCCGCCGTCAACGACGCAGGATCAGCGAGCGGCCAGATAAGCGCGCCAGCCGCCGAAACGTGAGATGTCGTCCGCGCCTTTGACTGCTTCGGATTCAACCAGAAAGCCTTTCACCGAGCCGCTGTCCTTGAGCCGAATCGTCCCGATTCCGAGCGGCGCAGGGATCTTGGCGACAAAAGCGCCGAAGCCCGCGCAGTCGAGCGTCCACACTTCAGCCTTGATGGTTGCGCCGGCGCCGTCGCTGACCCGCAACAGACCCGGTTTGGCAGGACTCGATCCGGGCAGCGCGAACAGACGGTAATCCGGCGTCGTTTCGACCTCGCGAGAGAAGGACGCGCCGAGCTCGACGAGTTCGCGATTGAGCGGCAGCCCCGAGAGATGCGCCCCGACGACCGCGATCTCGACGCGTTCGTCCTTCGCTCGGGAATTCACCTGCCGCCGGAGCGACGCCACAGGCCTCGTGGACCCGCTGGAACGCGACTCAATCTCCGCCGCGACGCCGGCGATGAGGCCGTCGGCGCCGGTGGGCGCAACCAGGGTCACGCTCGACGGCAAACCGTCCGCGCGAATGCTCGAGGGAACGGCGATCGCGCAAAGGTCGAGTAGGTTGACGAAATTGGTGTAAGTCCCAAGCCTGGAGTTGAGGCGAATCGGATCGGCCATAACCTCAGCGACCGAATAAAAGCGCGGCGCCGTCGGAACCAGCATGATGTCGAATTCCGACCAGACCCCGCTGGTCTTCCGCTTCTGATCCGCGAGCCGATAAAACGCCTCAAAGGCGGCGACAGCGTCGAACTTGCGCGCCCCCTCGATAATCCCACGGGTGACGGGATGCAGAGCCTGCGGATTGTTCTCAATCAGCGCCTTGGTGGCGGCGTATCGCTCGGCGACCCACGGACCTTCGTAGAGCGCGCCGGCGACCTGGGCAAACGGCTCGAAGTCGAACTCAACGACGCGGGCGCCGAGTGATTCGGCTAGCTGAATGTCGCGCGAGAACGCGGCTGACGCGTCTGCGTCGTCGAAGAACTGCCGTTGATCCGCGCGAGGAACGCCCAGCCGAACGCCGCTCGGGAACGCAGATAGCGCGGCTTGAGGGAACGGGCGGCAGTAAGCGTCCGTTTCGTCGAAAGCGCACGCCTGCTGATACACTGTGAAGGCGTCGGCGACATCGTGCGCAAAGACCGAGATCGTGTCGAGCGTTCGGCAAGCCGGGACAACGCCGGACGCGGAGAGAGCGCCGAGCGACGGCTTCAACCCGACGATTCGGTTGAGCGCCGCCGGAACGCGCCCAGACCCCGCTGTGTCGGTGCCAAGCGAAAACGGAACGAGGCCGGCGCCGACTGCGGTCGCTGAGCCGGAGCTCGATCCCCCAGGGATGAGATCTCCGCGCAGCGCGTTGCGTGGAACGCCATAGGGAGATCGCACGCCAACGAGACCGGTCGCAAACTGATCGAGGTTCGTCTTCCCGATGACGATCGCGCCCGCGCGTTCAAGCCTCTTGACGACGAACGCCGACGTCGCGGGACGATAGGCGAAGGCAGGACAGGCCGCCGTGGTTGGAAGTCCGGCGACGTCGATATTGTCCTTGACGACAAACGGGACGCCAAAGAGGGGTTTGCCCTGCGGTCCTGACGCCTGCACGCGCTGCGCAATCGCCAGAGCCTCAGGCTTTGGGCGGATCGCGATGAAGAGCGCCGGATCGTTGTGCTTCTCGATGCGAGCATAAGTCTCTTCGATCGTCGCGGTCAGCGCCATGCCGGCCGAGTGAGCGGTGAGATACGTCCCGATCGTGTCGGTCATCAAGTTAGGGTCCCTGGCCAGCGACTACTCACTACCGCCGCGACGGCCATCGAGGCAAAGCAAAAGGTGGGCAAACGCGGTCTCGGCAGCGCGCCCCTAAGCCAATTGCAAACGCGGCGGAATGGATCGACGGCTTTCGCCTAACGTTCGGGCGCGGTGCCGAAAGATTGGGCGAACCGCGATTGTGGGGGTCACGCGGGGCACGGGTAAAGGAACACTCTGGTACGCTCGACAACGAGATCAATCGTGGCTATCAGCACTAGAGATCGATGGCGCGAGATGGCGACCGGCTCTTCGACCCGCGAGGCGACAACGTTCGACATGATCTGCGTGCAAAAGGCGACGTTCAGCCGAATGCCGCCTCCGTCCGCGTTTAGACAGGTGGTTGCGTGACTGGGGATCCGTTTGACCCAGAAGCCTTGGTAAACGTAACGGTCCCTCTCCTGGGGCTAACCGTGACCGCGGAATCGCGTGCTCAGACAGTGGTCCATTTGCGGATCGCGGCGGACCACGCTCATAAGCTTCTTTCGGTCACGCTCGATGATGAGGAGGAGCCGGCACCGGTGTTCACGCCGTGACGGGCGCGCTCCTGGACGGAACGGCCCAAGCAATCGCCGCGGCGGTTAGGACCGGCACCGCGAGCGCGCGTGAGATCGCCCAACTAGCGCTCAATCGCATCAAAGCTCGCAACGGCGTGCTTGGCGCGTTCACCGACGTAACGGCGATGCGCGCACTCGCCAGAGCCGACGCGATCGACGCGGCCCGCATGAGCGGAACCAAGTTGGGGCCGCTCGCGGGCGCGCCGTTCGCTGTCAAGAATCTGTTCGACGTCGTAGGACTGCCAACGCGCGCCGGCTCGAAGATCAACCGCGATCGCTCGCCCGCGAGAGCTGACGCGACGCTGGTTGCGCGCATGGAGGCGGCAGGTGGCGTCCTGGTCGGCTCCCTCAACATGGGCGAGTTCGCCTACGACTTTACGGGAGAGAACGCGCACGACGGCCCTTCCCGCAATCCCCACGACTTCGAGCACATGACCGGCGGATCATCCGGCGGATCGGCCGCGGCGGTGGCCGGCGGCCTGGTTCCGATCGCGCTGGGCTCGGACACCAACGGATCCATTCGCGTGCCCAGCTCGTTCTGCGGATTATTTGGCCTCAAGCCGACCTATGGCCGCCTGTCGCGCGCCGGCGTGTTTCCGTTCGTCGCCAGCCTCGATCATGTGGGGCCGCTCGCGCGCTCCGTCGACGATCTTGCACTCTCCTATGACGCTGTGCTTGGCCGCGACGACAGGGACCCGGTGCAAGCCGACGTTGCCGCGGCGCCAGCATCGCCAACGCTCAACGACGGCGTCGCCGGGCTGCGCATCGCAAGGCTCGGCGGTTATTTCGCGCGCTACGCCGAGCTCAGCGCGATTTCCGCTGTCGACACGGTCGCGCACGCCTTAAATGCGGAGCGGGTCGTCGAGCTCGCCGGGGCCGATGTGGCGCGTTCGGCCGCCTATCTGATCACAATGGTTGAAGGCGCGGCGCTTCATCTCGAACGGCTGCGCACGCGCGCCGGAGATTTTGATCCCGACGTCCGAGACCGGCTGATCGCCGGCGCGATGCTTCCCGGGGTCTGGATGACGCAGGCGCAGAAATTCCGGCGCCGGTTTCGCGCCGAGACGCTCGCGCTTTTTCGCGACGTCGATATTCTGCTCGCGCCGGCGACTCCATGTCGGGCGCCAAGGCTCGGGCAGAGGACGTTCGTGCTCGACGGCCGTGAGATGCTGGTGCGGCCAAACCTCGGGCTTTTCACCCAACCGCTGTCCTTTATCGGCCTGCCGGTGGTCGCGGCGCCAGTCTGGACGGACGGTGAAAAGCTTCCGATCGGCGTGCAAATCATTGCTGCCCCGTGGCGCGAGGACCTCGCGCTGCGCGTCGCCTGGGCGCTGGAGCGAGCCGGCGTCGTTCGCGCGCCAGTCGCAAGACTGTCTTGATGAGCCGAAAATGGCCGAGCACGACGATTCTCGATGGGCCGGGCGCAATGGCGCAAAAGCCGCTGTACGCGATCGGGTATGGAGCGGATTGGCCGAGGCCCGAGTCAACGGCCCTGTTTTCGACCGCATCCCGAATTTCGTCGGCGCGGATGTCGCCCCCAAGCGACTGAGCGAGCTCGACGAATGGCGGCGCGCTCGTGTCGTCAAGTGCAATCCAGACGCGCCGCAAATCCCCGTCCGCCTGCGCGCGCTTTACGACGGCAAGCTCTTGTTCTCGCCGGTTCCCTATTGACCAACGGTTTTCCGCACCTGTGCATCGACCCCGACAAGCTCGCGGCGAAGGGTGTGGATTTCGAGACCGCCGCTACCGCGCAAGGGTTCATGGAGCATGGGAGCCGATCGGATTTGAGGACATGCCCAAACTCGATTTCTGTGTCGTTGGCTGCGTCGCGGTCACGCGGTCCGGGCGCACGGGGAAGGGTGCCGGATTTGCGGATCTCGAACAGGGGGTGATTCGCGAACTCGGGCTCGTCAGCTCCTCGATGCCGATCACGAGAACGGTTCAGCCTCCCAGGTCGTGGCCGATTCCGAGGTGGTCATGGAAAGCCATAACTCGGCTTTGGATTATATCGCGACGGAACTCGAGCTGATCGCGACCGGGACAGAGCACCCGCAGCCGAAAGGAGTGGATTGGGCCAAGGTTCGCCCGGATCAGTTCGCCGACATTCCGAGCGTGGGAACGGGCCGCGATGACCGACCAGGATCCGGAAGGGCTGTCTAAGCCTGGCTTGCTCAGCGGCGAGGCCCGAGTTTGCGCCGCCGGCGCTCACTTGCGATGATCGACAGGCCCATCATGTCGGATACATTGCCCATCATCGATCTCGGATCATCGGGCGAACGCGATGGAGTCTCGCTCGCAAGGACCGGCGAGGAGGTCGGCGCCGCCTGTCGCGATGTAGGCCTCTTTTATGTCGTCAACCACGAAGTCGACAAAGAGCTGATCGCCAAATCATTCGCCCAATCGCGCAGGTTCTTCGCGCTGCCCGTCGCCGACAAGCGGAAGCTCGCGATCGAGACGGTTGGCGGCAATCGAGGCTATTCCGGGTCCCGGGTTTGCCCATAGTAGGCGCCCGCACCGTGCTTGCGCTTGAAATGCTTGTTTAGGAGCTCGTCCTCGATCGGCTCGAGGTGAGGCTCAAGTTGGAGCGACATCAGGGCCATATGCGCGATGCACTCGAGGGCGACCGCGGTCTCAAGCGCCTTCGCCACGCTCGGCCCCCACGTGAACGGCGCATGCCGGTTGACGAGAACGCCAGGAATGTCGGCCGGGTCGCAATGCCGCATTCTTTCGACGATGACGGCGCCGGTCCCCCATTCATAGTCCGTGGCGATCTCGCTCGCCGTCATTTTGCGGGTTACCGGCACTTCGCCGTTGAAATAGTCCGCGTGTGTCGTGCCGAGGATCGGAATAGGCCGGCCGGCTTGCGCGAAGGCGGTCGCGTGCGACGAGTGGGTATGCACAACGCCGCCGATGTCCGGGAAGGCGAGGAACAGCCTGCGATGGGTCGGCGTGTCCGACGACGGGTTGAGACGTCCTTCGACCTTGCGTCCCTCCAGGTCGACGATAACCATGTCGTCGGGCGCGAGCGCCGCGTAATCGACCCCGCTTGGCTTGATCGCGAACACCCCCAGCGCGCGGTCGATCGCGCTCGCGTTGCCGAAGGTGAGATTGATGAGGCCATGCCGCGGTAAGGCGACATTGGCTTCGTAAGCTTCGCGCTTGAGCTCCTTGAACATCAACCAGTCCACGTATCAGGCGCGGAACCCCTGGGCAAGATAGTAGTAGACGGCGTTATTGCGCAGGTCCTGCTTCAACGCGGCGAGCGTGGTTTCCGGGCCGATCGAAACCAACTCGATGTCGGCGATAGTCGCGAAGTCCTCGAGCATTTCCCGGGTCACGCTATAGCTGAAACCCGTATGGTGCGCGCCGCCGGCCAGGATCCACGCGGCGCACGCCGTCTTGAAGTCGGGCTTGCACTCCCAAACCGCGCGAGCGACCGGCAATTTGGGCAGCGCGGGATGGGCGATTGCGGTCACTTCATTGACAAGCAAGCGGAAGCGCGCGCCCAAGTCGATGAGGCTGGCGTTGAGGGCCGGGCCGGGGGGCGCGTCGAACACGAGACGGACTGGGTCCTCTTTGCCGCCGATGGACAGCGCATGGATCTCGAGCGATGGCTTGCCGGCCGCGATCGTCGGGCAGATCTCCAGCATGTGAGCGCCGAGAACCTGATGTCCCTGCGGCGACAAATGATATGTGTAGTCTTCCATGAACGAGGTCCCGCCCGGCAGCCCTTCGCCCATCACTTTCATGGCCCGCACCAACGCCGCCGTCTTCCAGTCGCCCTCGGCGCCGAAGCCATAGCCTTCGGCCATCAAGCGCTGCGGCCCAAGGCCCGGGAGCTGCCTGAGCCCGTGCAAGTCTTCGAACGTCGTCGTAAAACCCTTGAAGCCGCCCTGCTCAAGGAACGCGCGCAGGCCCAGTTCGAGCCGTGCTCCGTAGAGAAGGGATTCGTGCTGGCCGCCAGACTTGCGCAGTTCCGGCGCCACTACGTATCCCTCCTCGTATTCGCTAACCAATTCCTTCGCCGCGGCGTCGGAGACGGCGTTCACCGCGTGTGCGAGGTCGCCGACGCCATAACCGTTCGTAGCGAAGCCAAATTTCATTTCGGTGGCCACTTTATCACCCTCGGTGACCGCCACCTGGCGCATATTGTCGCCGAAACGGCAGAATCTCGCGCCCTGCCAATCGTGCCAGGCGCGCGCCGCGCGCATCCAGGCGCTGACGCGGTCCTGAACTTCCGGATCGGACCAATGGCCCACGACGACTTTGCGTGGAAGACGCATGCGCGTGTGCATGAAGCCCGCCTCCCGGTCGCCATGCGCCGATTGGTTCAGGTTCATGAAGTCCATGTCGATCGCGTCCCAGGGAAGGTCACGATTGAACTGGGTATGGAGATGCGCGAACGGCTTATGAAGCGCATTCAACCCGCGCACCCACATTTTCGACGGCGAAAATGTATGCATCCAAAGAATGAGCCCGGCGCAGTTGGGGTCGGAATTCGCGTCAAGGCAAAGCTTGACGATCTCATCCGGCGTCGTCAGCAGCGCCTTGAAGCTGGTCCGCAATGGAAGTTTCGGCGAGTCAGCGAACGCCCCCGCGATCTCGCGGCCGTGCGCCGCAACCTGCTCTAGCGGTCCCGGGCCGTAGAGATGCTGAGAGCCGCAAACGAGCCAGACTTCAGCGGTAGCGAGACCAATCATAGTCGCCTCAGTTTCCCACGTTGACCCGGCTTCCGAGCCGATGTTGCGCGACGCGCCTCCGGCGAGCAAAACTCGGCGGAGGGCCTTTCAGACGAGTGGTCATGTGCGCTGCGCATATTTGATATCGAGTAATCTCTTCATGACTTGCGACAGATCTGCGGATCGGGTCAGTCCGCCGAAGCTGTCGTGCAGCGCGCGGTAGAGGGCGTAGAGCTGGTCGTAGACCGCGCGGTTCTCGTCGATCGGCTTAAACGATTCCGGCTTCAGCGAGGTCATCGCCGCTTCCGCGCTGGCGAAGTCAGGATGCACGCCCGCCAGCACGGCCGCGGCGATCGCCGACCCGAGAGCGCAGGTCTGACTGGAGCCCGCGACCTCCATCACGCGGCCCGTGACATCGGCATAAATTTGCATGAGCAGCGGATTCTTCTCCGCGATGCCGCCCGTGCACACAACGTGGTCCGTACGTACGCCATATTGCTGAAGGCGCTCGATGATGGCGCGCGCGCCAAATGCGGTCGCTTCGATCAAGGCGCGATAGATATCCGCACGCGTCGTATACAGGTCCTGACCGAGCATGAGACCGGTGAGCCGCTGGTCGACGAGAATGGTCCGATTGCCATTGTTCCAGTCGAGCGCCAGAAGGCCGGCTTGCCCGGGACGCTGTTTCGCCGCCTCGGCCGTCAGCTGAGTGTGAAGCGCAGCGTCGCCGCCCAAAACAACCTCGACCCACCACTTGAATATGTCGCCGACCGCCGACTGGCCGGCCTCGATGCCAAAGAAGCCGGGCAGAATGGCTCCTTTGACGATCCCGCAGATGCCGGGAATATCGGCGATCGGCTTCTCAGCTGAAACGACCGCGCAGTCGCAGGTCGACGTGCCGATCACCTTGACCAGCGTCCCCTCGCGCACGCCGCAGCCGATCGCTCCGTAATGAACGTCGAACTCTCCGATGGCGATCGGAATGCCTGGGGCAAGCCCCAGCTTCGCCGACCAGTCGGAGCAAAGCGACCCCGCTCGCTCGCTCGCGTCATACGCCTTTTCGTAGAGCCGGTCTCGAAGTTCGGCCAGGCGCGGGTCCAGCGCCGCCAGGAACTCCTTGTCTGGAAGGCCGCCCCAATCGTTGGAGTAGAGCGCCTTGTGACCAGCGGCGCAGACCCCCCGTTTGACCAATCGCGGGTCGGCGACGCCAGCGAGGACGGACGGCGCCCAGTCGGCGAGCTCAACCCAGGAGAAGGCGGCGCCGAACGTCTCCGGAGCGACGTTCAGGCAGTGCCAGAGCTTGGCCCAAAACCATTCCGAGGAGTAGACCCCGCCGCACTTCGCAATGTACTGGGGTCGAAGGTTTGTGCAGAGCTCGGTGATTTTGGCCGCCTCGCGCCAACTGGTGTGATCCTTCCACAGCCAGCACTGCGCGTTGAGGTCGTCCTTCCACTTGGCGCTCCACGCCAGCGGCTGGTTCTTGTTGTCAACGGGAATCGGGCTTGACCCAGTCGAGTCGATGCCGATCCCGACGACGTTCAACCGGTCGAAATTCGGTTTGCTCCCGGCCTCCGCGAGCGCCCCCCTGATGCTCTCCTCGAGGCCGAATACATAGTCGCCCGGCTGCTGACGAGCCAACAACCCGTCTTTCGGATCGAGCAGAACGCCCTGCGCGCCGGAAGGGTAATCGACCACCCGACTGCCGTATTCCGCTCCGTCCGAACAGCGGACGACAAGCGCCCGCACCGAGTTGGTTCCGAAATCGACGCCTAGGGTGAACATGAGCCCTCCGTGGCTCGATAGCGGGCAGGCGCGCCGGTCAATGGCGAACGCGCGCGAACGCGCACCGAAATGGCCAATGGCGGGAGCCCAATCGCGTTACGCTTTGCTCTTCTGATAGACGTCGACGTAGACCGCCGCCAGCAGCACAAGGCCCTTCACCACCTGTTGCCAGAAGATGCCGATGCCGAGAATCGACATGCCGTTGTTCATCACTCCCATGAAGAATGCGCCGATGACGACGCCCATCACCTTTCCGACCCCGCCCGAGGCCGAGACGCCGCCGATGAAACACGCCGCGATCACGTCGAGTTCGAAGGAATTACCCGCGCTTGGCGTCGCCGAATTGAGGCGCGCGGCGACAATCAAGCCTGCAAGTCCGGCAAGGACACCCATGTTGACGAAAGTCAGTAAGGTCAGTCGCTCGGTGCGGACGCCTGAAAGCTGCGCCGCTAGCCGGTTCCCGCCCATCGCGTAGATGCGGCGTCCGATCGTCATGCGGGTGGTGATGAACGTATAGAGGAGGATCAGCACACCCATGATGATAAGGACGTTGGGCAAGCCCTTGTTCGACGCGAGCAGATAACTGAACCCGACGGTAAGAATCGCGAAAATGGCGTTCTTGCCGATGAACAGCGCGAACGGCTCCGTCTCCATC
>Ga0209624_10002156_pt1 | contig 14764 bp, 15 predicted proteins | sample JacPinW_OM2H0_O1_FD_188565 | JGI IMG/M metagenome (GOLD analysis project Ga0209624, IMG submission 188565) | Forest soil microbial communities from Algoma, Ontario, Canada - Jack Pine, Ontario site 1_JW_OM2H0_O1 (SPAdes) (version 2) | ecosystem: Environmental > Terrestrial > Soil > Boreal...
GCGATCACTCCCGGCGCGATCGCCAGCTTGGGAGTCCAGGCTCCGAGCTTCTCGCGAAAGCTGGCTTTCGCCTGAATGGACTCGTTCGCGCTGAGGGTGCTCGACATGGGCGACGTTCAATCGCACGCAAGCCTAGCCGTCCGACAGGCGCCGGACGACCGGATTGCGTTGCCTACTTTTGCGCGTCGACGGCGTCCGCCATCGCGTTGGCGGCTTCGTCCGCAGTCATTTTCGGGTTGTTCACAAAGGAGGTGACGGTGTCGAGGATCGCGCCGCGATATTTCTGCAGGATGGTCATGTTGTGGGCCATCGAGCGCACCAGCATGCCGTCGGCGATCGAGGCCTGCAAGTCCTTCTGCGACTGCTGCTGGCAGGGGTTGAGGTCCTTAAGATCGATGTCCAGCCGAGCGGGAATCGAGCCCTTGGCCTGGTTGAATACGGTCTGGAACTGCGGCGACATGATGAGATGGGCGAGCAGCTTTTGCCCCTCGACATAATCGGGGTCGGTCTGGGTGAAGAAGACGACCGAATCCGAATTGAGAATGAAGCCGGGCTTGCCCCAGTCCGTGGGCGCCTGGCCGCATTGGTAGTCCCTCCCTTGCTTGAGGCCGGCGGCGGTGAATATGCCGATCTGCCAGTCGCCCATGATCATGAACACGGCCTGCCCCTTGGCGATCATGCTCGTCGCCGTGTCGTAGTCCCGGCCAGCGATCCCCGGATCCATGTATTTCGAGACCATCAGCCGGTACTGCTCGAACGCCTTGATCATTTCAGGCGAGCGCATCGCCGCGGTGTCGCCCTCGACAAAAGCTTTCTTGAAAAGGCTCTGGTCCATTCCGTAGACGACCACCTCGAACGTCGTGGCGTCGGTCCAGTCCTGGCTGAAATGGGAGAGGCAAATGAGATGCGCCGCGACCGCCTTGTCGCAATCGGCGTTGAACTCCGCCCAGGTCTTCGGCAGCGACTTGATTCCCGCCTGCTCCATCGCCTTGGTCGAACCCCAGATCCAGTTGATGCGATGAATATTCATTGGCGCGGCGACCCAGTGGCCGGTCGGCTTCATCACCGGCAAGAGGTCGGGCGCGACGACCTTGTCCCACCCCTCCGTGGTCGCGATCTGGTCGATGTTCGCGGTCTTACCGGTCTCGTTCCACTCGGCGATCTCGGGACCCTTGAGCTGCACCGCGGGCGGCGCATTGCCGGCGACGACGTCGGCGCGCAGTTTGGCCAGCGTGTTGGCGGTATGGCCCGCGATCGAAGTCTGTTCCCATTTGCCGCCGGCGGCGGTGAACATCTCGCCAAGCTTGGCGATTGCCGCTGCGTCGGAACCTTCGGACCATTGACTGAGCAGGTTCGTCTTGGGTTCGGCCAGCGCCGCGGTGGTCGCGGCGGTGAAGGCAAGGACTCCAGTCAGCGCCGCCTTGATCGTGAGCATCGTTTCTCTCCCACCTGCGAGCCGACGCGCTTGGCGTCAGCCCTAGCGATTTCGTTCAAATTTCTGCTATTTGCGCGCGCTCGCCGCGCGGCGTCGTTCGATAAGGAGATAGAGTGATTGATTCGAGGCGTCAAACATTGAAGGGAATGCGCATCGAAGTCGCGATGCGAGCCGCCAGGCTCGCGCAGCGACAAGACCGGAATGCGGAGGCGCCGGCGGTTCACGCAGCCGTGAGGGCGATCGACTGGGGAGTTAGGCGCATGTGGCGAAAGGCTGCGGTATTGGCGGCGCTGCTGACGATCGGCGCAGGCGGCGTCTCGCTTGCTCACGAGGCCCCGTACCTCGGCGGTTGGGCGCGCGCGGATGGCAAGACCCGGATCCAAGTCGCATCCTGCGGCGCTGAGATTTGCGCCCGCAACACATGGGTCAAACACGGCGTCTCCGGAGAACACGTGGGCGATCGCCTTATTCTCAAGGTCAAGCCCGCCGGCGCTGGACATTGGTCGGGGACCGCCTTCGATCCGCAGCGCAAGCAGGACTACGCGATCAACGTTCATGTCACCGATAAGCACATGACCACCCGAGGATGCGCAATGGGCGGGCTCGTGTGTCAAAGCATGGGCTGGAAGCGCCTTCGGGCGGGCTGAAATCAGCCTCGGCGCCGCGAACGCGCGCGGCAATCGCCGTCACCAATTCACGAACAGCAGCACCCCGGCGGCGACGAGCGTCGCCATCGCGACGAGATAGGACATCTGAAGGGTTATGTTCTTCCAGAACAGGATGCGCGACATGAGCGCGCATCGAACCGGCAGCTCCTCAACGTCCAGCACCGGATCGGCGATGAACTCGAAGTCCTCCGGGCTCGAGTCGCGCCAGATCGGGAACCGTCTTCGTCCCGCGCGGGGGAACCGCGGATAGACCGAGGTCAGCAGACTAAAAAAGATGACGATGAACGGCGCGAGCAGCACCGGAACGTTCAAATACGGGGGGTAATGGGCGCGAAACTGGAGGACCGTCCCCATCATGATGGCGACGAACAGCACCGCGATATTCGCCTTGGCGTCGCTGAGTCGGATCGAATCGCCGTAGCCGGCGATCAGATTGCGCAACTGGGCTTCGTGATCCTTGGATATCACTGGCATGGCGGCACACACCATGCCGCGCGCAAAGCTGCGACAATTGTGGCAGTGCTGCTCCCCGAAATCGGCTGGCCGGTCATCGAGCGCGCTCGCCTAAACATACCAGATGTAGACGAGCAAAAAGATGCTCACGACGATGGTCGCCATCGCGATGAAGAAACTGATTCTAATGTAGAGGGTCTTCCACCAGAGCAGTTCGGACAGGACCGAGCAGCGGAGTTTCAACTGCTCAAGCTCGTCCTCGGCCTCGACCACTTTGGCGAAATCGTTAATCGTGGCTGTGGGCGAGACGATGAAATGCTTGCCGCCGCGCTTGGGATAGCGAGGAATGAGCACCGCCAGCAGGCATATGTACACGATGAGGAATGGCAGCATCACGAAGGGAATCGGCAGATAGCGAGGAAATCGCGTATAATTGCCGAGCACCGGGCCCATCATGAAGGCGACCATCAGGATCGCGATATTGGCCTTGAAATCGCTCTGGCGGATCGCATCGGTATAGCCCGCGATCAGGCCGCGATAAGGTTGAGCGGGATCGGCGGCGATCTTCTTCATCCCTCAGCCGGACAGTCCATAAGGCGGCCCGGCGGATGCGCTCCTTTGCGCCAGTCCCGGGCCTGGGCCCGCCGAGGTCTTCGAATCGAATTGGCGTGAACTGCGAGGCCCTGTCAAGATCGGTTGAATCGGGCTTTTTGGGCGGAAACCCTGTCCAAGAACGGCGGCGACGCGACCGAGCCGCCGGCTCTGTCGTCGCTAGACTTCGCGATCCAACTGCGGCTGCCAGGCGGCGGCCGTATAGTCGGAATTTCGTATGGCGAGAGCGGCCAAGAGCAACACCGCATTCGCCGCCATCACATAATAGGTCGACGCCAGCGGATCCCCGGTGACGCCGACGAGCCACGTGACGACGTAGGTCGCCGTGCCGCCAAAGATCGCAACGCCAAGCGCGTATGTGAGTGCGAGCCCGGTCGCGCGGGTTCCCGGTGGAAAGACCAAAGGGATCAGCGGAACGACGACGGCGACGCTCGCGGCATGCAGCAAGCTCAGGATCGCAATCGCCAGGACGAGCGTCGTGGCGCTGGGATTGGCGATCAGAAATTTCATCACCGGAAACAAGACGATCATCAGCGCAATCCGTGGAGCGATCACGACCGGGCGAAGGCCCCAGCGGTCGGCCAGGGCTCCGCCGGCGAGCGCCCCGAGGCAGCCGGTGATCCCGAGCGTGATCGTGCCGAGCATCGCCGACGACGGAGGCAAATGAAGCGTGCGGATCGCATAGGGCGTCATGGTGATAAGAAAATATTGGGTGATCGTGCCCCCGCTGATGAGCGCGAGACCGAGCGGCAACCCTCGCCAGTTGGAGCGAATGACAGCGGAGAGAATCGCGGTCGCGCCGCGCGCGCGTTCGTGCGGCGGCTTTTCGAGGGTCTCCGCGAGCTGCTTGCGAATATAGATGCCGACGGGGGCGATCAAAACGCCAAACGCGAACGGAACGCGCCAGCCCCAGCTGTTCAAGCTCGATTGGGACAGCGCCAACGCAAGCAGCAATCCAATCGAGCCGCCCAAGAGGCTGCTAAGGTTCTGGCTCGCGAGCTGCCAACTCGCAAACAGCATACGCCGATCTCTCGGCGCGGCCTCGAGCAAGAACATGGTCGCAGGGCCCACCTCGCCGCCGACCGCGAATCCTTGAAACAGCCGCGCGATAATCAAGAGGATCGGCGCCAAGACGCCAATCGTCTGGTAGCCGGGGGTGAACGCGATGATGGCGCTGCCGATGGCCATGAGCCCGATGGAGAGGGTCATCGCCGGCTTGCGCCCGGCGCGGTCGCCATAAGCGCCGATGAGGGCGCCGCCAAGCGGCCTCGCGACGAAACCGACGCCGAAAGTGGCGGCCGACGCCAGATCGCTCACCAAGACGTTGTCGGACGGAAAGAACGCCTGGCCAATCATTCCCAGGAACGTGGCGTAGACCGTGAAATCGAAGAATTCGAAACCGTTGCCGAGGACCGCCGCGAAGACTCCTCGCGCTTTGAGCACTGGCCGGGCAAAAGCGGGTGCGGCGTCCGCCCCTGCGGTCAAGCGTCACTCCTCGAATCCAGACGCGGCAGCGTCTCAGGACCAAGGATCCCGTGTCAACGGAATATGCGGCTTCGGCGATCACAAGCCAGGAGCAGCGCGGATCAGGAGGTCAGAAGCCGTAGAATTCCCGCCGCAGCGCGTCCTCGTAGAGGCGCTTCCGATAAATGACTTCCCTGTGCAGCTTGTGCTCGTGGAAATGGGCCGCCTCCCATTTGTCGAGCTCTGCGACATTGTGATTGCCGGAAGCCAGCGCCTCCTCCTCGCGGACCGCCGCCACCCAATTGTCCACGGCCGCCTTGTAGGCCGCCTGCAATTGGTCCAGTTCCTGCTGAAGATCCGCTGAAATATCCGCCATGGGCCTCCCCCTGCTCGCTTTCGCTTAGCGACGCTTTATGAACAAAAGACGACACTGAAGCGCTTTGCGATTCAATCCCTAATCGGGGGCTCTATAGGCCGAGAGGACGCGGGGACCCTTGCCGACGGAGTCACCACAGCATCGTCCATGGGAGGGCGCTCGCTTCGGGAGAGCCGGCGGAGGGCTGACAATCCAGAAGTATCTCTCGAAGCCCGTGCCCGTCCGGGCTGCTGCGTTCGAGCAATTCGTTCATCTTGCGGAGGCGCCGCACGAGCGTCTTCATGAACCCGACGGCGCGTTCCGGGTTATCCTCGATTGCGGCGACGAAGTCTCGATAGGAGGCGGCAAGGCATTCCGTGTCGCATACCGCGGTGACGGTCGCGGATCGCGGACCCGGATCGATCAGGCTCATTTCGCCGAACACTTCACCGGTCTCAAGCCTGCCAACAGTCTGGGCTCTGTCGCCGTGGCCGACGGCGACGTCAACCGACCCGCTGACGATGAAAAACGCAGTATCGCCCTCGTCGCCCTCGCGGATGATCGTTTCTCCGGCCTTGAACGCAACCTTTTGCATGAGTGCCTCCACAGGCCCTTCGAGCCCGGCGACGCCGATTATATCAGGTCTTTAGCACAGTTGTGGCGCTGGGGACCGGGTTCTCAAACGGCCGCCGCGGGCCCCGCCCTATTCCTCGAACCGTTCGCTCATGCCGGTCGACTTGGCCGGCGCGATCGACGCGTCCGGCTTCTGCGCCGCGTGGCCTTGGTCGCGGAAGCGGTTGACGATCGGATAGCGCCGGTCGCGGCCGAAATTCTTCGGCCCGACCTTGACCCCCGGCGCCGACTGGCGGCGCTTGTATTCGGCGAGATAAAGCAGGCGCTCGACTCTGCGCACCGTTTCCAGGTCATAGCCGTCCGCCACAATGTCGGCGACGCGCATCTCTTTTTCGACGAGGCCGCGCAGAATCCCATCAAGCACCGGATAGGGCGGCAGCGAGTCTTCGTCCTTCTGGTTCTCGCGCAGTTCCGCGCTCGGCGGCTTGACGATGATGTTCTCAGGGATCACCTCGCCGTCCGGCCCGAGCGCGCCCTGGGGCTTCCAGCGGTTGCGCAACGCGGCGAGGCGAAAGACCTCCATCTTGTAGAGGTCCTTGATCGGGTTGAAGCCGCCGTTCATGTCGCCGTAGAGCGTGGCGTAGCCGACCGACATTTCCGACTTGTTGCCGGTCGTCACCACCATCGCGCCGGTCTTGTTGGAGATCGCCATCAGGATGAGCCCACGCGCGCGGCTCTGGATGTTCTCTTCGGTGATGTCACGAGGCTTGCCGGCGAACATCCGTGCCAGCGCATGCTCCACGCCCTCAACCGGCTCGGCGATCGGCACATTGTCGTAGCGGAGGCCGAGCGCCTTCGCGCATGCGGCGGCGTCCGACAGCGATTCGTTCGAGGTGAAGCGATAGGGCAGCATCACCGCATGCACCCGCTCCGCGCCCAGCGCGTCGACCGCCATCGCGGCGCACAGAGCCGAATCGACGCCGCCGGAAAGGCCGAGCACGACACCCGGAAAGCGGTTGTTGTCGACATAGTCGCGCAGGCCCATGACACAGGCCGCATAGTCCCCTTCGTCCCCCTCCTCGACCATCTCGCGCGGACCCTCGACGCAGCGCCAGCCATCGCCGCCCCGCTCCCACACGGTGCGCGCCACCATCGGGCGGAAGGCCGGCAATTGCGCGCCGAGGCTGCGGTCGGCGTTGAGCGCGAACGAGCCGCCGTCGAATGCGAGCTCATCCTGTCCGCCGACCATGTTGAGATAGATCAGCGGCAGCCCGCTCTCGACGACGCGCGCCACCGCGATGTTCTGGCGGATGGCGAGCTTGTCGCGCTCGTAAGGCGAGGCGTTGGGCACGAGCAGAATTTCGCCCCCCGTTTCGAGGATGCACTCGACTGGGTCGGGACCCCAGATGTCCTCGCAGATGGGAACGCCGACGCGCACGCCGCGAAAGACGATCGGCCCCGGCGACGGTCCGGCTGCGAAGACGCGCTTCTCGTCGAACACGCCGTAATTGGGCAAGTCGACCTTGAACCGCACCGCCTCGATCCGCCCCCCGTCTAGAAGCGCCGTGGCGTTATAAAGCTTGCCGTCCTGGACCCAGGGCAGACCGACCAAGGTCGCCGGCCCGCCGTCGGCGGTATCGCGCGCAAGCTCCTCGCAAGCGGCCCGGCAGGCCTCCTGAAACGCGGGCTTCAGCACCAGATCCTCGGGCGGATAGCCGGAGAGATAGAGTTCCGGCGCCATCACGATGTCGGCGCCAAAAGCGGCAGCCTCCTTGCGCGCTTTGCGCAGCCGATCGCGGTTGCCCGCGATGTCGCCGACGATCGCAGGAATCTGGGCGAGCGCGATGACGAGGCGGTTGCTTGGGGCGGAGGGCATGAGATGGATTTAGCGCGGGGGCCGCGGGAGGCGCAATGCGCGGCGTCTTCTCGTTGGTTCGCGGGTTGCGATGGACCGGCGATTCATCCGGCAACGCCGGAACGGGAGTCATTGACGAGGAGGGGATGAGGTATTACCTTTTTGTGATCCAGTATTACGGAGGCCGATTTGGCGACGAATGTCACGGTGAAAGGGCAAGTCACATTGCCGAAGGCCGTACGCGAAGCAGCAGGTATTCGACCGGGCGACCGAGTGAACGTCCGCGTGCGCCCCGAAGGAGGGGTGATCATCGAGGCCGAGGCGGCCGTGAAGAGCGCCGAGGCTTATATGAACGGGTTGAAAGACATGAGCCGCCGTCGACCGTTCCGCGGATTTTCAACCGAAGAGATCATGGCGATGACCCGGGGCGACGATTGATCTTCGTCGACACGAACATTTTGATTGATGTCGCAACTGGGAATCCCGCATGGGCAGACTGGTCGCATCAAGCGCTTGCATCCACTCGCGCTCGCGGCCCATTGCTGATCAATGCCATCGTCTACGCCGAGTTCGCGATCGGGTTCGAGGCGCAGTCCGATTGTGACGCGGAGATCGAAAAGTTCGACCTGACGCTGGCGGACATGCCCAAATCCGCGGCCTTCCGCGCGGCGCAAGCTTTCAGGCTATATCGGCGCAGTGGCGGAGTCCGCACGAGCGCGTTGCCCGACTTTTTTATCGGCGCTCATGCGAGCGTGGCGGCGGCGCCCTTGCTCACGCGCGACGTGCGGCGCTATCGCGCCTATTTTCCGGAGCTGACGCTCATTGCGCCAGACGGGTGAGAGGCTGGCGCGCCAGACGGCGCGCTGGGCGAGAGCTTGCTCGGCTTCGGATCCCCGCGCCAGCGCGCAAAGAGCGCCGCGGCCGCGTTCAGCGCCCGAGTCGTCGCCTCGGCGCAGACGTCCTTCAGTCCCATCGCCCGCTTCTCGACCAGGTTCCACGAGCAGAAGGCAAGGGCGAACGAGATCACCCCTGCGCTTCCGGCCATCGCCAGGATCGTGATCTTGGGAAAGAGAAGCGCCAGCGTCTGCTGGACGGGGAAAGCGTAGATATAGACGCCGTAGGAATAGTCGCCGCAGGCATTGAAGCGCCTGATCGGACCGCCGGGAATGTAGGCCAGATGCAGCATGAACGGCGCGACGCACAGGAGATAGAGGGGGAAGGCGACGCTGGGTCCAATCAGCAGCGAGGCGGCTATGACGATGAGCGGCAGCGCGGCGAACGTGATCCGATTCATGAACAGCTTCTCGCGCCAGAAATAGAGCGAGGAGCCCATGAAAAACATGAAGATCTCGACGTTCCCGTTGCCCAGCACGCCCTGCGCGCGGGCGCGTAAGATTACGACGAACATCAATGCGGCGGCGATCGGCGCGACGTAACTCAGCGTGCGCACCCGGATCTGCGGCGCCCAGGCGAAAGCAATCCAGCCGACCGCCAGATAAATGTACATCCGCGCTTCGATCGGCAGCGTCCACAGCGAACCGTTGAACTCACCCTTGAGCGGCAGCGTGTCGAACACCCCCGGAAGCGACCAGCGCACGCCGCCAACGACTGTCGCCGTCTTGCGCACGTATTCCCACGTCGTCGGCGACTCTAAATAGTCCTTGACCGGCAGGGTGGTCAGCGCGGGAGCAAGGACGAACACGGTGAGCGGCACCATGAGCCACATCGCCGGAAAGAGCCTGAGCGCCCGAGCCCACAGGAAATGGGTGAGGTCGCCGCGATTGAACAGGCTCGCCGTCACCAGGAAACCGCTCGTCACGAACAGCATGTCGAGCGCCATCTCGGCGATCTCTCGTCCGACATAGTCGTAAGCAAAGTCGCGCCCGTTGACGCCGAGGACAGACCAGCTATGGGCAAGCACAACGGCGAGGGCCGCGAGCAGCCGCAGCAACGTGAAATTGTTGTCGCGGCTCCGCGCGTAGTCAGAAAGGCGCATCAAGCTCCCACGCTATGGTCCGGGCTGTGAGCCGTGGGCGTCACTCGGCCGCCCGAACCGGCCGCTCGGGCGCCGCCAGCCGCTGCACCTTCAGAAGATCGGCGACCATGAAGGCCATCTCGACCGATTGCTCCGCATTGAGGCGCGGATCGCAAAAGGTGTGATACCGATCATGCAGATCCGCTTCCGAAATGACGCGCGCCCCGCCGGTGCATTCGGTCACGTTCTTGCCGGTCATCTCGAGATGAATTCCGCCGGCGTAGACACCCTCGGCGCTGCAGGCGGCGAAGAAGTTGCGCACTTCCTGGGCGATGCGTTCGGTCGGCCTCGTCTTGTAGCCGCTCGAGGTCTTGATCGTATTGCCGTGCATCGGGTCCGAGACCCACAAGAGCTTGCGTCCCTCGCGTTTGACCGCGCGCAAGAGCGGCGGCAGCGCGGCGTCGATCTTGTCCGCGCCGAACCGGCAGATCAGCGTGAGGCGGCCAGGCTCCTCGTCCGGATCGAGGACCTCGATCAGGCGCAGGAGCTCGTCGGGCGTGAGCGACGGACCGCATTTGAGGCCGATCGGGTTCTTCACCCCCCGGCCAAATTCGACGTGAGCGCCGCCGAGCTGACGCGTGCGGTCGCCGATCCAGATCATGTGGCCTGAGGTCGCGTAATAGTCGCCGGAGGTCGAATCGAGCCGCGTCATCGCCTGCTCGTAGCCGAGCAGCAGCGCTTCGTGCGAGGTGTAGAAGTCCGTCGCGCGCAATTCCGGATGCGCCTCCGGGTCGAGGCCCACGGCGCGCATGAAGCCGAGCGTCTCGGTGATCCGGTCGGCGAGCTCCTCGTAGCGCTCGGACTGGGGGCTGTCCTTGACGAAGCCGAGCATCCAGCGATGGACGTTCTCGAGGTTGGCGTAGCCGCCGCTGGCGAAGGCGCGCAAAAGATTGAGCGTCGCCGCGGACTGGCGAAAGGCTTCCAATTGCCGGCGCGGATCGGGCTCGCGCGCGGCGGCCGTGAACTCGATGTCGTTGACGATGTCGCCGCGATAAGCCGGCAGGGTGACGCCGTCGATCGTCTCGAAGTCGGAGGAGCGGGGCTTGGCGAACTGGCCGGCGACGCGCCCGACCTTCACGATGGGAGACGCGGCGGCGAACGTCATCACCACCGCCATCTGCAGGAACACCCGGAAGAAATCGCGGATGTTGTCGGCCGAATGTTCGCCGAAGCTCTCGGCGCAATCTCCGCCCTGCAACAGGAACGAATCGCCTGCGGCCGCCTTGCCGAGCGCCTTCTTGAGCTTGCGCGCTTCGCCTGCAAAAACCAGCGGCGGATAGCCGGCAAGCTGGCGCTCGGCCTCGGCCAGCGCCGCACGATCGGCATAGACCGGCGCCTGCGCGATCGGCTTGGTACGCCAGCTATCCGGGGTCCATCGTTGGTTCAGCATGATCCACGCCTGAGGGAACGGCGGAGCGCCGCTTCTTGAAGGTCAATGGCCCTATATACAGTCCGAAGCTTAAGGCCAATATGCCGATTTTCGAGGCGGTCCCGCATTTTATCGAACCTGTTCGACGTCGGGAAAGCATCGCGCGCCGGCCCACGGCGTGAGACTCTCGGCTAAAATAAAGGCCGATTCGTCCGTGTGATCGGCGCCCTTTCCTCCATCACCGCGCTCCATCAGATCGCAAACTTCGCCGCTTCCGCGAGCGGGCGACTGGCGCTGCCGCGGTCGAGGGTCAAACCGAAGCAGCGTGACGACTCAGACAGGTCTTTCCATGAAGACGCTGAGAGGGTCGGGGCGATAGTCGGCAAAGGGCGCCCGGCGTTTGAAGCCAGTCTTTTCATAGAGAGCCAATGCGGCGTGACTAGCCACTCCCGTCTCCAGGCGAAGTATTTCGACGCCTGCGTTACCTGCCTCCACCATTAAAGCATTCAGAATTTCGCGCGCTATTCCTCGGCCTCGTGCAGCCTCTTCAACCCACATTCGTTTAATTTCGGCCCAGCCATCGTGTAGAACAAGAGCGCCAGTTGCAAGGGCTTTCCCTTCCCCGTCGCGGGCCACGAGAAAACGCACCTCGGGCCCTCGGAGGACATCCAACGCAAGATGATGGCTACTTTCGGGAGGATAGAGGCTGGCGGAGAATGCCTCCCCACGACGCATAAGCTCAACGACATCCGGTTGAGCTGGGTCTTCCTGTTTGACGACTAGAGCGTCAGGCGCCAACGGTCCTCAGTCCTTCACCACACTTATATCCGGGGCGGCCGGGTTCTTCATGCCCACGACATGGTAGCCCGCGTCGACGTGGAGGATTTCGCCGGTGACCCCGCGCGACATGGGCGACAGGAGGTAGACGGCGCTCTCGCCGACCTCCTCGATGGTGACCGTGCGGCGCAGGGGCGAGTTGTATTCGTTCCACCGCAATATGTAGCGAAAGTCGCCGATGCCGGAGGCGGCGAGGGTCTTGATCGGGCCAGCCGAAATCGCGTTGACGCGAATGCCCTTTTCTCCCAGGTCCGCGGCCAGATAGCGAACGCTGGCCTCGAGCGCCGCCTTGGCGACGCCCATCACGTTATAGTGCGGCATCCACTTTTCTGCGCCGTAGTAGGTCAGCGTCAGCATGGAGCCGCCACTGGGCATCAGCTTCTCGGCCCGCTGGGCGACCGCGGTGAACGAATAGCAGGAGATGGCGAGCGACTTGGTGAAATTGTCCTCGGTCGTGTCGACGTAACGGCCGGTCAGCTGATCCTTGTCGGAAAAAGCGATGCAATGGACGACGAAGTCGATCGCTCCCCACAACTTTACGGCTTCCCCGAATACCGCATCGATCGAGGCGCCGGCGGTGACATCGCAATGGCCGAGCACATGCGCGCCCAATTCCTGCGCCAGGGGTCGGACGCGCTTTTCCAAAGCGTTCCCCTGGAACGTGAACGCCAGTTCGGCCCCAGCCGCGTGGGCGGCTTTGGCGATGCCCCAGGCGATCGAACGATTGTTCGCCACGCCCAAGACGACGCCGCGCATGCCCCGCATGACGCCCGTGGTCACGCCGGCTGAGAGGGTTTGCTCCATCAAGGCCTCACTGGTCCTGGCCGGCGATTCACTACGCACGCGCCGGCGCCGGGTTTAGCCTTGCTGATTGCGCATGGGAAGGACAAGGCGCTCCTCCGCCGCGACAAAATATGTGAGTTTGCTCGTACATGCGCTTGGAACCCGGGCGTCTTCGGGCTAGAATTGTTACCCAGCGTTAACGCTTGTTGAGGCTCACGCAAACTCTCGGTGACCGTCGTGCCGCCGTTAAGCGATCGTCCGGGCGATCTCAATGACCTCCGCCAGTTCGGGGTGGCGTTGACGCGCGACGACAGGCTCGTGCTCGATCATGCTTCGGCGGCCGCGCTTGTCGACCGTCTGTTCAGGCAGGCCGCGCTCGAAACGGTAAGCCCGGAGGTTCGAGACGACAAAGACCGGGCGGCTGGCGACGATGCCCGCGTCCGCGCCTTTGGCCAATTTGTTCGACTTCATCGCCGGCATGTTCGTCGCCTCGCCCTCGACGATGGGGAGTTCGGGTGGGATGAGAATGGGGAAAGCGCCCAAGGCAAGGCGAGCGCGGGCGAGATCGGCATCGCCGCGGCAGTCCGCGCGCTCCCTTTGGAGCTCAGAGAGCCGCTGTTGATCGTCGTTCTGGCCGGGTTTACCCACCGGGAAGCGGCTTCGGCTCTTGATATTTCGTTGGCCACGCTGATCACGCGACTGACCAAGGCCCGCGAGCGGGTTGCGGCCTTGACCCGGCCGCATGCCGCGGCCGCGCCGAGGGCGGCTCCGCATTTGCGCGTTGTCAAGTGATGGAGGCCGGGCGCCTCGCGGATCTGCACGCCTACGTGGACGACTGCCTCGAGCCTGACGAGCGTTTGGCGTTCGAGCAGCGGATGGCCCAGGATCCGGCCTTAACGCGGCGCGCCGCGCTCTGGCGCGCCCAAAACAACGCGATTCGCACAGCCTTCGACGGCGAGGGCGCGAGAGCCTTTCCGGTCAGCATCGTTCGTCATCAGAACGAGACCTTTGGCAGGGCGCGGTCGGGGGCGGCCGGCGCAAAACCGTCCGGCGAGCAACCGTCGCGAGCGTCATTGACTGCCGTCGCGCAGACCCGTCGACCTTCAGCGAAGATCCTTGCGCCCCACGCGTTTCGGCCGTCGCTCCTTTGGCGACTGGGCGTCGCAACGTTGTCCTTCTGTCTCGCCTGGGTTTGGGCTGCGGCCGCGACCGTCGTCCCCGGCAAACGACTTGGGGAAGCCGGCATTGCGGCTTTCCAGGCCTTCGCCCGACCGGGGGTGGAACTGGTCGAATTCGCGACCAGCGACATGAGCGAAGCGCAAGCGTGGTTGACGACGCGACTCATGCGCCCCGTCTATCTCCCGGCGACCCCCGCCGCGGTCAAACTGATCGGAGCGCGGATAGCTCCTTATCCAGGCGCCCCGGCGGCCTTTCTGGTCTACAAATCCCAAGACAGAGCGATCGGGTTGCTGGTCCAATCGCTTGACGCGCCGCCAACGACCGCGCCGCAACTCCTCGCCGCGGACGGCGGCACGGCGGCAATATGGACATGGCGCGGCCAGGGGCTTGCTCTGGTCAGCGACCTCAACGGCGCGGCATTGCTCAAGATTGCGGCCGACTTCCCCAACCTGCCGGCGGAAGCCGCTCAGCCCATGCCGGAGCGAGGCTTGTAAGGCTTTTGATCACGCATCTTCTGCATGAGCGCGGTCAGTTCGGCATCCGGCTCATTCGGCAGAACGATCCTTAGCGTCGCCAGCAAATCGCCGGCGGCTTGCTCGGCCCCGCCCGGCAGACCTTTGCCCCGCAATCGCAGCACCCGGCCGGCGTTCGCGCCTGGAGCGATCGAGACTTCGACCTCGCCGCTTAGCGTCGGCGCCCGCACGCGCGCGCCCAAAATCGCCTCGTAGAGGGTAATCGGCAGGTCCAGCCTGAGATCGCGCCCCTCCACTTTGAACAGCGGATGCGCGGCATAGCGAATGGTCACGATCACGTCGCCGGGCGGTCCGGCACGACGGCCGGGGTGGCCCTGACCGCGCAGGCGGATGGATTTCCCTTCCTCGATGCCGGCGGGAACCGCGACGTCCAAGGTCTTCCCAGTCGGCAAGATCACACGGGTCGACCCGCCTTGGGCGATCGTCGCTAGCGGAACCGCGACCGTGACGCCGATATCCTCCCCCCGGGCAGCGGCCTGACTGCGCCCGCGGCCACGGCCGGCGCCGAAGAGTTCAGCGAGGATGTCCGGATCGATCGAACCGCTTTCAGTGGAAGACCCGCCGGCGCCGAAATCGAAACCGAAATTGCGAAAGTCGCGGGGACCGGCCCCCG
>Ga0209624_10002157_pt1 | contig 14762 bp, 14 predicted proteins | sample JacPinW_OM2H0_O1_FD_188565 | JGI IMG/M metagenome (GOLD analysis project Ga0209624, IMG submission 188565) | Forest soil microbial communities from Algoma, Ontario, Canada - Jack Pine, Ontario site 1_JW_OM2H0_O1 (SPAdes) (version 2) | ecosystem: Environmental > Terrestrial > Soil > Boreal...
CCGCCTCCTTCGTGGTATCCTTCGTCATGGCGTGGTCTCCGTTCCAGCGCGCCAACGCCGGAATCATTTGGGTTGAACAACCCGGAGACTACGCCAACCCAATTCCAACCGCCGCCGCGACGGGACCGAACGCCCGGTAGATCGGGGTCCGTCCAGACTTCGTAAGGTGCGCGCGATTCTCAGAGATTATAAAGCTCGGATCCAGGCCGCATCCTTGCGTGTCTATCCAGTCACCCCGCCGGGGCACGTTCACGAGTTTCCGCTGGATTTTCGCGTTCTTTGCAATGTACTCGGGTAGCAAATAAAATTTCGGGCACTGCGAAGAGGCGAGAACACCGTACCTGGAACATTCTATGATTGATCGGTCGGCTTCAAATCGGATTGTCGGCGCGTTCGTCTTTCCCGAGTTCTGGGGGAACTCATCCCGCGTGCCGTCGAACTTAGCCGCCCTGAGCGATCTCGGCGTCAACGCAATCATGACGGAGAGCAATGAATACGATTTCTCCGCTATTGAGGCGACCCACAATAGCGGGCTCCGGTTCTATGCTGGCGTTGCCTGTTTCTCCGACCACGTGGCGCATTTCCACTCCCTCAAAGAGCATCCGGAGCTCTGGCCAATCCTGGAGAGCGGCGAGCGCCGGCCGCAGATGGAATGGTACGTAGGCATGACGCCGATCGATAGCAGACGTCAGGAAGTGGTTCTCGCAACGATCGGCTCGATCGCGCGAACGTACCCGATAGATGGTCTCTTTCTCGACTTTGTGCGCTGGCCATTGCATTGGGAAATCGAACTAAGGCCGGGGCGTCGTAAGCCGCTGGATTCGAGTTTCGACCCAGCTACGCTCGTCAAATTCGAGGCGGCGTGTGGAGCTCTGCCCGGCGGGCTCAATTCCATCCCCGCCAAAGCCGCCTGGATACGCGAGAACCGGCTGCGGGACTGGATCGACTTTAAATGCCAAGTCATCACCGACTTCGTTGCGAACGCGCGAAACATTCTGAAAGACGCGCGACCCAATGCCGAGCTTGGCGTTTACGTTGTGCCGGACATGGATGGGATGACAGAGCCGCTGACCGGCCAGAGGATCCGCGATCTTGAGCCGCTTGCTGATTGGATTGCGCCGATGCTCTACCACAATATCCTTTTGCAGCCGCCGGCTTGGGTTGGGGCCACTCTCAAAGAAGTTTCTGAAATAGCTAGGGCGAAGACGCTGCCTGTTGCGCAGGCCGACTCAAATCGAGACCCCAGCGACTCAGCCGACTGGGGACCGCCAATGTCAGCTGAGAATTTCAGCGCCTGTTTAAGCCAAGTGGAGACGCAAAGCGACATCGGCGGCCTAATCGTGTTTCCGGGAAGCGCTTTGCTTAAAGGCAGAGGGCGAGTTCTGCGCACGATGACACAAGCCCACCGATGACTGACGTGGGCTTGGGGCCTGACGCGATTTTGCGAGCGCAAGGGATCAACAAGAATTTCGGCGCGGTCGTCGCGCTCGAGAACGTGTCTTTCGCGATTCCCAAGGGCGAGATCATCGGACTCGTTGGCGACAACGGCGCTGGCAAGTCGACGCTAGTCAAGATTATCAGCGGCGTGCTCGCGCCTGACTCCGGCATGATCGAATTTGAGGGCAAACCGGCGACGTTTGCTTCGCCGGCAGAGGCCCGCGCGCACGGCGTCGAGACCGTCTATCAGGATCTTGCGTTAGCTCCCAATCTAGCGGTCTGGGCGAACATCTATCTGGGTCGGGAACTGACCCGCGGGCCCAAAATCATGCACGTTCTCGACAAGCGGGCGATGGTCGCCAACGCGGACAACATGCTCAGGCGCTTCATTAGAAACGTGCCGCCGGTCGAAGAGTCAGTGGAGTTGCTCTCAGGGGGCCAGCGGCAAGTGGTCGCGATCGCCCGAGCCGGAGCCTGGGGCTCGAAGCTCATTCTCATGGACGAACCGACGGCCGCCCTTGGGGTCGCGGAAACCAAAGCGGTCGAAGAAGTGATCTTTGAGCTCAAGCGGCAAGGCCTCACCGTATTGATCATCAGCCACAACCTCGATCAAATCTTCCGCATAACGAGCGGCGTTTGCGTACTGAGAAGAGGGCGGCCCATCGGTTACCGTGAGACCGCGAAGACGCGACCCGAGGAAATCGTCCTCATGATCACCGGCGCGCCGACAATCGCTGGGTCTGGCTGATGGCGGTTTCGAAAGGCCGATGGAGGAAAGCGACCGCATTTGCAGGGCACAACGGCGTGCTCATCGCTTTCGTGCTGCTCGTCGCATTTATGGTCGGGACGACCTCGACTTTTGGTACATACCAGAACCTCATCAACGTCTTGCAGCAGAATTCGATCATCGGAATTATCGCCTGCGGTATGACGTTTGCGATTATTCTTGGCGGCTTCGATCTGTCGGTGGGCTCGGTCACTGCACTGGCGAGCGTCGTGGGCGCGACCCTTATGATTGACCTCGGGACAATCGGCATTCCAATCGGGATTCTCGGCGCTCTGGCAGCCTGTCTCATCGTCGGCGCTACGAACGGCTGGCTCATCGCCTGGCTCGGCGTCAATCCCTTTGTCGCGACCCTGGGGACAATGACCGTCGTGCGCGGGCTTATCTATGTCGCAACCAACGCCTCGCCGCGTTTCGGAGTGCCTTATACATTCACGACCGTTGGACTCGGGCGGTCATTTGGTGTTCCAAACCCGGCGCTCATTTTCTTGATCGTCGCTCTGTTGTTGGGCTTCGTGCTGCATAGGACGCGCTTCGGTCATTACGTCTATGCGGTCGGTGGTAGTCCCGTGGCCTCGGCTCGAATGGGGCTGAAAGTCGCGCGTGTGCGCTTCGCGGTCTACGTGCTCGCATCGGCTTGCGCCGCGGTGTCTGGCATCATCCTCATAGGCCAGACAGCAAGCGCCACGCCGCAAGCCGCGCTCGGCTACGAGCTGACCGCGATCGCCGCGGTGATTGTCGGCGGAGCTCCGCTCGGCGGCGGCCGCGGGCGTATGGCTGGCACGATTGTCGGTGTTTTTCTGCTGGGCGTCGTCGCAAACGGCCTCAATCTGTTCGGCGTCTCTCCCTTCTGGCAACCGGTAGCGACTGGTCTCATTCTCATCGCCGCCGTCGCGTTCGACGGCTTTTCAAAGCGGGGCGGCTTCGTGTCGGTGTGAGCGGCGGGCAGTTCGCTTAGTCGTTTTGCCAGGCGCCAAAATGTGCTTACATGGCGCAGCGCAAGGCAGTTGCGGCGCTCACGAGAGGCCGCTGCCTTACCTCGCCCGCGACAAGGATAACCTTTCGGAAGGAAACACGATGGCGCACCATACGCTTAAGATTTCCACGCCGCTTTCAACCTTGAGAACAGTCCTCTTTGGCCTTATTTCCTCCGGACTCGTTTCGGCCTCGGCGTCGGTCGCCCTGGCTGCGGAGAAGCTGAGCTGCCTGCCGGTTCAGCACATGACCGAAACGTCCGCCGTGGCGCCGGCGAACAAGAAAATCGGCGTGAGCGTCGCCTATCTCAAAGTGCCGTTCTACGCGAACTTCAAAACCGGACTTGAGGACGGCGCCAAGCAATTCGGATTCACTTATGATCTTGTCGACGGGAACAGCGGGGACGTCGCAACCGAACTCGCCAATCTGCAGAACTTCATCGCTCAGAAAAAGGATCTCATTCTTCTAACGCCGTCTGGGCAGGGGATCATTCCGGGCATCAAGTTGGTCAACGATGCGAGCATTCCGATTATCGAAGTGAATAACAAAGCAGGCTTCGGAAGTGGAGACGTGAACGTTTTGACCTATTCGGGCGCCGACGATGTCGAGTTCGGCCGCCTTCAAGGGAAGCTAGTTGATCAAGCTTTCAGCGGGAAGAAGGCTAAGGTAGCCTACGTCATGGGTTTCGCCGGCACGTCGCCTCAGATCTTGCGCGCGAAAGGATGGGATGAGTTCCGCGCGCAGCACCCGCAATACGAGGAAGTGGTCCGCTCCACTGACGATTTTGACGCAGCTAAAGCGCTCGCGGTCGTGCAGGATCTTCTGACAAGGTTTCCGAAAGGCCAACTCGACGGTATCGTCATGCAAGGGCCTGAGGCCAGCGCCGCGGTGGACTTCGCGCAGCGCAACGGCCGCGATGAAATCAAATTCATCGTCGGCGATTATCCGGAGGACGTGCGGCAACTGATTTCCGAAGGAAAAATCTTCGGCACGGTCGACCAGGATCCTTATCCGCAGGCATACAGCGCCATGAAGATGGCCTGGCTGCATTTCAACGGGAAGGACGCCGATATCCCGAAGCCGTATTTTCTGCCATTGCCACTTATCACCAAGGAGAACGCCGAGAAGACACCCGCGGCCTGGGGCTGCTAGCGCTTGGCGTTTTCCGCGAGTGCGCGGAGCCCCTCCATGGGCGCGTGCAGAAGGTCCCACGAGATGATGAGGCCGTCCGCGCGCGCCGCGCGGCCGGCCTCGATCATCCCAACCACATCGGCCGCTGTGACGTCGATAACGCCGGGCTGGCTGACGAGTTCGAGCCCGAAATACATTGGAACGGGCTTCATCGCGCGGACCGCCGCTTCAATTTCCGCCTGCATGAAGGTGAACGGGACGGCCTCTTCCCTCGTTTGCCTGAGCATGTTTTGATCGAAGCCAGCGTGGCGGCCAGACCATTCAACGATCCGCGCCTCTTCCAAGCCAAAACGCTGCGCAACGCCTTCGATCAGCGCCGGGATTTCGAGGCGTAGGCCTGCTGGCCCCCGCGCGAGCCGATAAGTCATGGGCTTCGCCCAGTCGCAGCATCCCTTCAGACGCTGATAGTCCTGGCCGACCAGCGGCGCGAGGCTGGGCGAGAAGAGGTCTAGGAAAACAGAACGCTTGAGGCGCCGGCATTCGTCGGCGAGGCCGCCTACAAGACGGGCGACACTGGCAGCCCGAAAGGCGAGGAAGCGCCCAAGCAGAGGGTTTACGGACGCGACCGAGTCGAGCCAGTGGACGCGGCTGCTTCCGTCCGACGATAAGGCGTTTGCATCCACGTCGCCGTCACCGAAAATCCTGACGACTGCATCCAGGTCCATACCTTCGGCTTTGGCCGCCCGCCGACAATGCTCGCAAAAACACGAGAGCATTTCGTCCGCGCCGTTCGCGGGCGAAGGAAAGCGGATTTTGTCGAGGAAGACACCCTTGAAATCGTAGCGTATGAGAAGTTCGCGTAAGCGCCGCGTCGTTTTCTCGCGCACGGCCGGATTATTGGGGCATGCGAAGCGCAACGTCTCCTCGACCTCGCCGCCCTTCTCGGCCCAGCCTCCCCAGCCCCTGCTGCGCTCGCCTCGCCAGTTTACGACAAGGTCGTCTTCCGTCATTCCGTTAATGTCGGAGAGCGCGCTAAACCAGAGATATACATTGTCCACCGGGCGGTGTGGAGCGCAGAAGTTGCGGAACACCTCAGGCGACTCGCGAAAGCCAATAATCAATAGATCGAGATCAACCACTTCCAGCACCCGGCGCACGCAGTGTAACATACTGTGTTCATCAAGCGCGGCTGGCGATGAGTGAGAAGTCGATAGCTGTGCGCCAATCGTCCACGGTCCAATCATGCTTCGAAACGTTCCTATCTGACAGCGCTGCCGGTAGCCCGAGAGCGATCCTGCCTTAACGGCCAATCAAACTATAGATGGTCTGAGCCGAGGCCCGGGGAAACAAGAAATTCCGCAATTCGTCGAGCTCTTTCTTCGGCTGGAATTCGCAAATAGCGGCCGTTGGAGGAGGAGGAGTGTTATTGAGATTTTTTATGTGCCGCGAGGACAGCGAAGGTTTAATAAACAGCAAAGGTTGATAACATGCGTCATGGCGGCACACTCTTGCCGCTCCGCCTTATCCGGTGCGGGTGCTGACGGGAGAAGCGAAATGCCGGACGTGTGGGTTCGTCGAGATTACAGCCTTGTGGGAGATCAAGGTAAGCTTGCCGTAGAACAGGGGCTGGCCAATGCAAAATGGTATGCTTCGGCCATTCCCCGCGAGCGCCTGAAGGGCCTAATGAAGCGATCGGATGGGCCCGCTATCCGCGACACCATCATCTGGGTTGCGGCTTTCGTGGTCACGGGCGGCGCTGGATATCTTCTATGGGGTTCATGGTGGGCCGTGCCCGCCTTTCTTGCCTACGGCGTCCTTTACGGGTCTTCGACCGATTCACGCTGGCACGAATGCGGGCACGGCACCGCCTTCAAAACGCGCTGGATGAATGAAGTAGTTTATCAGATCGCCTGCTTTATGGTGTTGCGCGAACCGGCCGTCTGGCGTTGGAGCCACACGCGGCACCACACGGACACGATTATCGTTGGCCGTGATCCAGAAGTTGTCGCGCCGCGACCACCCATTTTGCGCGACATTTTCCTGATGTTCTTCGGCATCAAGCAAGCGCAGTCCTATATCTCGAAGGTGACGCTCCACTCGATCGGCAAGCTCACCGCCGATGAGGAGACGTTTATCCCCCAGTCCGAGCGGGCCAAGGTCTACTGGGTCGCTTGCGTCCATATCCTGATCTACGTCGCCTTCATTGGTTGGGCCATATCTCTTCGAAGCATCCTGCCGCTCATGTATGTCGGCTTGCCGGCTCTCTATGGTGCCTGGCATTACGTCGTTACGGCGCTGATGCAGCACCTTGGGCTTGCGGAGGACGTGCTCGATCATCGCCTGAACGCGAGGACGGTCTATCTCAACCCGATCTCACGTTTCATCTATTGGAACATGAACTATCATGTCGAGCACCACATGTTCCCGATGGTGCCTTATCACGCACTGCCTGCGCTGCATGAAGAACTGAAAGGTGACCTTCCCAAACCCTACAACGGTATTATCGAAACCTATCGCGAAATCATTCCAACGCTCCTGCGCCAGCTCAGGGATCCGAACTATTTCGTGCGTCGCGAGTTGCCGCCTACCGCGCGGCCGTTTAAGCCGGCTTCACAAGCTTCAATGGCCGCCGCAGAATAGTTCGGCAAAAGCCAGACGCGGCCGGGCGTGGGTCATCGAGAAGGGCAACGCGCAGTAGACGGCGAACGAGCGGCCGTCATCATAGACCATCTTGACGTTTTCGGGCCTGATTGGCCCCAACCGATCCGACCTCGCTCCATCTGCAGCCACGCTTCGACAACTGGTATGGTCTACAGATCCGTGAAGAAAACTTGCTGCATCGTTGCCCACCATTCACCCGGCTTCCGCGTGGCGAGCGCTTCCTGAAGCGGGGTGCAGACACGCCACCAACGCTTCATGGCGGGATTTTCAAGCATCTTGTCCGCATCCGCGTCGAAATTCGTCCCGTGATATTCCCAGTAGGCGAACAGCAAGTTTTCCGGCTCCTTGAGGAAGATTGAGTAGTTACGGATGTTGGCGTCATGGATGACCTGCAGCACCTCCGGCCAGACGGCCGCGTGAAGCCGATTGTACTCGGCGACCGCTCTCTGTTTGAGGGAGATGACTTGACCCATTCGTTCCACCGCTTCCTCCCTAGTCTGGTTACGCTAGCGTCGCCCTCCACCTGACCTGCGCTACTCCCACGCCGGACCGGCGCGGCCCCAAACGAACGCAATCGACAGAGGGGTTGTGATCGTTGGCGCGGCCGCCGGCTCCTTAAGCCCTTTGCGTACCAGGCAGTAGGCCGCTATCACTTGTGTCAGCCGATATCAATCCGAGGTCTCAACTCAGGACGCCGAACAGAAATCCGCGACGGGTTGGCGTAACGTGTCAACAGCGCAGCCTGCTCACATGACTTAGATTGAGAACGCTAAGTGTACGTCAAAGGATAAAGAACGGTCGCAAGATCGGCCCCACTAGGGTGGTCTTGTGAGTTTACACTGCGGCCTCAATCCGAGGTTTGTCAAAATCGGGAGGGAGCAACATGAAACGAAGCCTGAAGGCCACGGCCGCTTCGCTGGCGTTTGCGGGGCTGATGGGGGGAGTCGCACACGCTGCGGACAACCCACGCGTTACGATGATCATTTATACGTCGCCCGGGGTGAACTTTTTCGATCCGCTTCTGAAGGGCGCCGACGACGCGGCCAAGCAGTTGAACGTTGATCTCGACATTCAGTACGCGAACAACGATCAGGCGACAGAGAACAACATCATCCAGACAGCGATAGCAAATAAGGTCGATGGGATCGCCGCCATCATTTGGGACGACAATGCGTTCAACAAGAGCGTCTGCGATGCAACGGCCGCTGGCATCCCGGTGGTCGCTTTCAACATAGATCATTCGCAGGGCGCGAAAGCCGGCAATTGCAGGCTAGCTTTCATCGGTCAGGATTTTCCTGCTACTGGCTATTTGATCGCCAAGCGCATGATCGAGGCGGCCCATCTCAAGCCAGGTGATCTCGTTTTCACACCGGTCGAGTTTCCTGACGCCGTCTACGCAACCAAGCGACACGAAGGGGTACAGAAAGCGCTCGACGAGGTTGGCGTGAAATCAGAAATGATCGGCACAGGCGGCGATCTACCACAGGTGCTCACCAAGGAGGTTCAGTACCTGATCGGTCATCCGGAGGTGAAAGCGGTCATCGGCCTCGGAGCTCAGCCTATGATCGAAATCGTCCCCGCCATGAAGCAGGCCGGAGTTAAGGTGCCGGTTGGCGGGTTCGACCTTTCGAAGGAGATCTTGCAGGGGATCGAAGACGGCGACATCACCGCGACGGTCGACCAGCAGCCCTACTCGCAGGGCTACTACGCAGTGGTTCAGCTTGCGCAGAAGATCCGTTACGGTCTCTACCCGTCGGACATGAATACCGGGGGCAACGGCATGGTCGACAAGACGAACTACAAGTTCGCGGCGACGCTCGCCGGCCAGTACCGCTGAGCTTCCGTGAGTTTGCTGCCCAATGATACGGTCGGCGCTGACCAGCGCCTACCCATTCGTCCCGACGGGCCTTCGGGGGCGGCGGCGAGCAACGGTTTCATCCATTGGTTTCAGGGTTTCCGCCGCACGACCGACGCAAGCATCCTAGTCGTTTTCGTCATTATACAGATTATCTGTATCGCTGCGGCTCTGATCGCCCCGACCAGTTTCAGGTACTTGTCTGGACCGAACATCTCGGTGATGCTGCAGGCGATTCCGTCGCTTGGCATCGTTGCTTTGGGCGTCGGCGTTCTGATGATCGCCGGGGAATTCGATCTCTCCGTGGGCACAGCCGCGACATTCGTCTCAGTGGTGGCGGCGATGCTGATGAATATGTCGATCTCGGTCTGGATTGCGTCAACAGTCGCGATCATGCTGGGAACGCTCATCGGGACGTTGAACGGGCTGATTACGCTCCAATTCGCCATGCCGTCGTTCATCGTCACGCTAGGCGGCCTGCTGTTCTGGCATGGGATGACATTTCTTGTACATGGCGCGCAGTCGATCGGCTTCAGGCCCGACCCGGTCTTCCAATTCGTCTTCGGCGGAAACTTTGGCTTGGTCGGAACGAGCTTCCTCTGGTTGATCCTATGCTGCATCGGGTTCCATGTGATGCTGCAACATCAACGGCTCGGGAATCAAATCTTCGCGGTAGGCGGCAATCGTGACGCAGCGACCGCGATCGGCATCTCGCCGCGCAAAATCAAACTCGTTGCGTTCAGCATTGCTGGAGCGATGGCCGCCTTTTCGGGAATCATCAGCGCTACCCGGGTCAACAGCATCAATCCCGCGCAGGGGCAGGGCGTCGAACTGCAGGCAATCGCGGCGTGCGTCATCGGCGGCCTCGCGCTCACTGGCGGACGCGGAGGCATTCTAGGGATCTTTCTAGGCGCATCTCTGATCTACACGATCCAGGATGTCTTGCTGCTGATGCGGGCACCAGGATTCTACCTCGACATCTTCGTCGGCGCGCTGATCGTGATTGCAGTCATCTTCAACCAGGTTGCGGGCAACAGGTTTCGAAGATGAAGAACCCGATTTATGAAATCAGGGGTGTGTCGAAGCGTTATGGCAACATGCAGGCGCTTTCAAATTTGGACTTCCACATCGCCGCGGGCGAAGTGGTGGGACTTCTTGGCGACAATGGCGCCGGCAAGTCGACCCTAATCAAAATGATGTCGGGGATTGTCCCCCCTGACGAAGGCGAGGTTTTCGTCGATGGTGTCGCGACGATCGTGAAATCGCGACGCGACAGCGAACAAATCGGCATCGAGACAATCTATCAGGACACGGCCCTCGTCGACACGATGTCGATCGTCCGCAACATCTTCATGGGTCGCGAGATCACCAATCGCTGGGGCTTCCTCAACCATCGATTGATGCGCGAGATCGCGACCGAGGTTTTGAGCAGCGGTATCCACATCAGCGGCATCGACAGCCCTGACAAAGAGGTTGGCGACTTGTCAGGCGGTCAGAAGCAGGCGGTCGCCATCGCCCGCGCCGTCTATTTCAAGCGGCGAATCCTGCTTTTGGACGAGCCTACGAGCGCCCTTTCGGTGCGCGAGACCGAGGCCGTTCTCAATTACATCAAGCAGCTTCGTGCCGAGAAGGTATCCAGCGTCTTCGTGACGCACAATCTCTATCACGCCTATCAAGTGTGCGACCGGTTCGTAGTCATGAGCCATGGACAGAAAGTCTATGATGTGGCGAAGGGGGACACGTCGATCGAAGAGCTAACACGACACGTCGTGCTCGCGTGATCCCCGCTTGCAGCGTGGACGCCTTATGGCCACGGTCGGGTTGGGTGAGGCGGACATAACGCACACACGTTCAACTCTGTCGCGCCGACTTTGCTCCACGCCGGCGGCCGTCTCAAATGCGCAAGAAGCAGCCGTTGCCTACGGCTCGGCGCATGGGTCAAACTGGTCCCAAGCGGCCTCTAGACACCAAAGCGCATTGTCGCGCAGACCGCCCTTCAGCCCGCCCAAGGCATTGAATTAACGGCTTTTTCTTAAAGTTTGGAGATCAGCGCAGTAGCTGAGGGGATTCGAAATGATGGCCATCGGAGGTCGGCGCGTCGAAGAGCCTGGTCATCCGTCAAGGTCTGCTCACTTGAATCAGAAGCCTTCGTTATTCCCGAGAGCCAGCGCGATGCCGTAGCAGAATGTGTCGAGAAGGTCGTCCTCGCGGTCGCTGCCTCGGTCACCAACGCGAAAGCTCTCGACTTGGTCAAGCAGATGATTTCTTGAGCGTCGCTTGTAGATGACCGTCTTCTCGAAGGCTCGGTTCGTGTACTTGACCGATTCACGATGCACATAACCTGACACTGAAATCGCTCGCTCGTCCTTGCCCATCGCAGTGAGTTTTGAGTCAATCGCGCGCGCGGGCATTTGTCGTCGTAGAGCTTGTTGCAGGAGAATCGTTCCTGAGTTCTTGTCCTCGATGAAGGCGCCGATCGAACCGCAACGAGCATGGCAAAATCGCGCCAGCTCTTCGAGTGTCGCAAACACCTCGGGCAACCATGTCTCAAGGAACGCGCCCTCGATTTGGACGATATTCCAGTCCAGGATCAAAAGCGGGATTCTACCGACGCGGTCGACCGCGAAGAACGTCACCGCCGTGGCGTCATTGTCGGTTCCGGTCTTGGAGGCGGTGTCAATGACCGCGAAGACGGCGTCGCATCGGGCTGGAGGGGGAAGCGGTTGGTTGTCAACGAGCAGCTTCTCGCGGCTGAAGAAGGCGACGCCCGACCAATCGACGAACTCGGCGAGATATTCCTGGGCGTAGACCAGCGGGTCGTTGTCCTTGCGCAGGTCGTCGTGAAAACGAGCACGGCGTGCGCGCCAATCCTGAACACTTTCATTGGCAGCCCGTTTCGGAAGGAGCGGGTTGTTTAGAGTCGTCGCATGAAATTCATGAAATCCGTATTGGGAGTCCGTGCAAATGTTGTAAAAGAAATTGTCAGGGTTCCTGCCCGCCGAATTCGAGCAGACCAGCGCCTCGCCGCCATAATCGAACAGGGTCGGTTTGATGCCCTTCTCCCAGTGCGCCATCATGGAATCTTCGGATCGGTTGTCGCCGTCTTTGGTGAAGGCGGCCTCGTCAATCACGACGCGCTGATACCCCCGACCGCGACCAACAATCGAATTCTCCAAGGACCAGAAGTCGAGGCGGCCGCCATTGAGTAGGCGGACGCGGGGGGCGTCCTCGAACTCGATTCGAGAAAAGGCTCGAACATTTTCGTCAAGTCGCGATGGACCTCATGGGAGGTCATGTGCTGCGGGGCGAACCAGGCGCACACTTCCTCTTGCACGAGCCCTTGGCCTATTCAGGCCTTCGCGAACTCCGTCTTACCGAATCGCCTCCCGCAACGAAGCGCCTTGAAACGGTGAGCCTGTAAGGCCCAAAAGGCCTGCCACTGCCCCTCATGCAACCGTGGGAGCGTTATGACGCGCGCGCGAGCGGAAGATAGGGCGGACATCGCGCAAAAATCTCGATCAGTCCTCGGAGGCTGGTGGGCGTTCTACAGGCGCCCCATTGCGGCCGGCGGCGACATCCGCGGCTTTCTGGCTCGCGATTTGATCAGAGTAGTCGGGCAGCCAGTTCTTGACGAGAATGTGGTCGACGCTGGATCCGCTATGGCGCTCGGCGCGCCCCACAATCCTGAGGACCAAAGCGGCGGCGCCAAGATCGCCGCTGACGGCATTGTCAACGACCTTTCTGAGAGCAATCTCGCGATGGGTCGCAACCTTGATTCTGCCACCCTCTCGATACTCGATCGGAGTATCGAGTAACCTCTTGATGTGCTCGGCAACCGACGACTCTTCGCGCTTCGGACGGCCTTCGCGTTGCCTGAGACCCCGGCCCGAAAGCGTGAAGCCACGGGCGGATTGCCGTACCCGACTTTGTAGTTACTCATGATCGTGCCTTGAGCGCGATCTCTGCTGCGCGACCGTCTTGCTCGTCGTCGAACTGCAACTCGGTCGTTTTGGTCGACCGTCGGGCGGCGAACTCCTGGTATTGAACGACGCTGCTCGGGACCCGACCCCGGCCTTCACCGCCGCGGCGCTTTTTGTGGGCCAGCCAGATCGGCCGAGAGAACGATGTCGCCTGGCGTGAGGATGATGCCCTGTCTCTTTTACGCTGCAGGGTTCGACATCACGGGGACTCAAAACTTCATTGCGTATGGCAAGCTCCGGCGACGCGGCGCGGAAATAGCGCGTTCAGAAGTCGTTCTGAAGGCACCGCCGGAGGTTCGGTTCGGCTTTCGCAATCCTGAAAGGTTCTATCGTCGGGGCATCGCCCGCCCCTATGATCGCGGACGATGATAGAGCTTGCTCGCCCCGCGGCCGTCGAGCCCGCGCCGCTCGGATATGCCGATGTTTTCAAAACTCAGGCTGAACGGCGAGCGGAACTGCGTCGGATGCGCAGCATTGCAACGATGCTGCTCGTTGTGATGGCGGCGATCTATGTAGCGATGCGGCACGCGCCGGCGACGTGGATCTGGACGCCCTATATTGCCGCCTTCGCCGAAGCCGGCATGGTAGGGGCGTGTGCCGACTGGTTCGCCGTGGTGGCGCTCTTTCGAAGACCTCTCGGCCTGCCGATCCCTCACACTGCGGTCGTGCCGGAAAACAAGCGGCGCATCGGCACGGCGATGGGGCGCTTCATCACCAACAACTTCCTCTCCCCCCGCGTCGCGATCGCGCGGCTCGCGTCGGTCGACTTTGTCGGTCTCGCGGCGCGATGGCTCGAGGGCGAGCGCAACGCGCGATTGGTCGCCGTCGCTGCCACTCGCGCTATTCCCCACGCGCTCGACGTTGTTCCGAAAGTGGCGATCGACGAGTGGGTCGCGATGGCCACGCGGCGCGGGATCGAAGCGGTCCCCGCGGCACCGCTCGCATCGCGCGGTTTGTCGATCCTGTGGGCGCGCGGGGCGGGCCAGACGCTGCTTGACCAGGGCCTCGATTTTGTCGAGTCGTCGCTCGATAGCCACAAGGCGACGATCGTGAGGCACGTGTCGCAAAAGACCTGGCGCTGGGTCCCCAAGTGGATTGACGACATGATCGCCGCCAAGGTGATCAATGGGCTCGCTGGAACCTTGAAAGAAATGCGCGATCCTGACCATCCGTGGCGCGAGCAGGCGAATACACTGGTCGAGCAACTGATCGATGACCTCGCACACGACCCGGAGATGCGCGCGCAAGGCGAGGCCTTAAAACAGGAGATCCTCGCCAATCCTGTGTTCACCGAGCAGGCTCGGGCGCTATGGGAAGAGTTGGAAAGGTCGCTCACTGACGATCTGCCTCGGCATCGCGACGCCATTGTCCAGTGGCTTGTCGCCTCGGCTGGCGCGCTTGGTCGCTGGCTCGAAGAGGACGCGCCGCGTCGGGCGAGGATCAACCGGCGGCTCAGACTCCTGGCGCTACGAACAGTATTGCCCCGCCGGGCGGAAATCGGCGGCTATATCGCCGCGGTGGTCGATAATTGGGACACCGCGACGCTCGTAAATCGCATTGAGCTGCAAGTCGGCAAGGACCTGCAATACATCCGCATCAATGGCACATTGGTCGGCGGACTGGTCGGGCTTCTGATCTTCACCCTGTCGCAAGCATTTGGAGGGTGAGTCGGCGGCTCCTTCAACTCCTCGTCGCGTGACCGCCAGGAGGTTCGAAGCGGCCGCCGGCGTCATTAATCACCGGCGCTTTCCATACCCAGTGACGAGCGACCGCTATTTGCGCATTTGAGACGTTTGAGCAACGTCTCGAATCGAGGTTTACCGGACATCGCGGGCTGCGTCCGTGGACGGGACAGTTGGGCGGAGACCAGACGTTCAGCGGTCGAGCTTAGTCTTACGAGCGTCGCTTTTCTGGAGAAGCCAGGGACGCGCCGCCCTCG
>Ga0209624_10002158_pt1 | contig 14760 bp, 12 predicted proteins | sample JacPinW_OM2H0_O1_FD_188565 | JGI IMG/M metagenome (GOLD analysis project Ga0209624, IMG submission 188565) | Forest soil microbial communities from Algoma, Ontario, Canada - Jack Pine, Ontario site 1_JW_OM2H0_O1 (SPAdes) (version 2) | ecosystem: Environmental > Terrestrial > Soil > Boreal...
CGCATTGCCGGGAACGGCCTCATACTCGGGAACACGGCGGTATTTCACAAAATCGAGCCAGGAGAAAACCAGATGTGCTTCCGCGTCATTCTCGGGATAGGCGCGAATCACTCCAAATTCGCCATAGAGATCGACGTTCATGGTTGCGGCGGGAATCCGCTGGAGGTTGTGTCCAGGCTCGAGTGTTATGGAAGTACGGAACTTTGGGCCGCCTTGCCAAGATTCCAGGACGAGACGAACGGAGTTGGAATCGAGGTTCCAGACTTCGATGACGAACTCGTCGAAGGTTGCCTTTCGGCTCCGAGTGATGCCCTGAAGCATTCGTTCCCGAAGTACAGCGTAGGCGCCGTTGAGCCGATGGTAGGGACTCAACCTGCGCAGAACTGCAGAGACGGAGCGGATCCCCTTCAGCAGACTGCGATCCCCGCGATCCAGGAAGCGAGCCCTATCCGGAGTCACGGCTCCGAAGCCGAAAGCAGATTCCAGTTTTCCCCACCTGCGGAATTCGATCTCCGCGCCGTACGGAAATAATCCTGGATATTGGGGATTGGGAACGATGCCGTTCTTGAATCGCGCACATTTGCGGTCGCGGCGTTGAACGTAAAGAGAGCAGAGCGCATAGCAGTCGGGTACAGCACACTCGATGCAATGCTCGGTCCAGGAGAGGAGATAAGCTGCAGTAACTGAGTCAGGCGTCAACGCGGAAGAGTGGGGAGGCTCAGGAGGAATGGTCTGCCCGGATTGTTCGGCCCAATCGGTCTGCCACATTTACAGACTCTTGTAGCTGATCAGAGCTACGTCGTACGACAGCCTGCCGGGCCAATTGGTTTCCAGCAGAACGGATTCCTCGCTGTGCGGCGACGAACCGGGGTGGGTCATGAGTTCAGCACTTGCTCGTGCTGGAGCTTTCGCGGCACAAAGCTTGATGAAGGTTACGAGATCGGTGAAGATTCGAGTCGTCTCGAACCCAATTGCTCTCAACGCCAAATTGAAGACCCACTTTTTTCTCAGAAGTGCGGGCCCCGGATATTCGAATTGATCGTACATGTTCCGGCTGATCCTGATCTTATCGATCTTATATCTTCGTCGAAGAGCCGCGAGTACCGGGAGCATTTGAGGGATGGTGTGAACGTGATGATGAGCATCGAAGTGAGAGGGCCGGACGCCCAATTGCATGACGCTTTCGATCTGATGAGACCACTCCCGGAAGATGGCGCGGAGTAGTGGAACACCGATCCGGACTTCGCGGATCGAGTTTCCGTTGAAGCATTGGTCGCCGTTGAGAATAAGCTTCAGGTCGCGACCTGATTCTGGGCAGACTGGTTGGAACTCGGTGAGATTCAAGTGGATGCCAAAGGAGCAGTTGGGGAACAAATGCAATTTGGAGGCTGCGGCTTTCACCGCAGGTCCGTTCGCCAGCATCGTTGCCGAGGTAATCGTTCCCCGTCCCATACCCTGGAAGATGGTCTCGTTAACGGAATCGCTGATGCCAAGGTCATCTGCGTTCACAATAATTTTGAATGGCATGGAACGATCGGGAGCAGCGGCCCACAGTAAATGCCGTTTTCAAATTTTAGCAGGATCTCCGAGTGGCAAAACACTGCGCCCGCTCCCGACTTACATCGATACGCTCTTGGGAGAAACGTTCCCCCCGTGGACTCAGTCGGCCCTTTGGGACTCGACGTAAAGGCTATCGGCAACGTTCGCGAGCACGGGGATCTTGGCACTTATTCGGCGCAAAGCCTCGGAAGCGTGGACCACGATACGATAGCGGGGGAGAAGCATGCGTAGATCGGACGGCTGAACATTCAAAGAGAAGTAGCCGTCTACGCTCAATTGGGATGGACCAATTCTGTCTGTGAACGCGGTAACAAGTTCCGAGGGCCTCCAATACCGGACCTCGAAATCTCGGCCTTCACGGAATCCACGACGCATCTGATGGTAGAGACAACGAACGCCGAATACGTTCGGCATCTGGATGAGCGCCCTTGCTCCAGAACGAAGGACCCGACGAGTCTCCGAAAGAGTCGTCAACGTGTTTTCTTTCGAGAGATGCTGCAAGACACTATACGAAAATATCTGGTCAAAACTTTTGTCACGGAACGGCAAGAAACGGCCATCGGCAACCAAGTAAAAGGCATCGATTCCCAATTGTTGAGCGACACGATTTGCAGCCCGAATGCTTTTCAACGAAGGATCGATGCCGATGGGGTGATATCCCTGCCTGGCGGCAGCGACGCACCAGCGTCCCCAGTTGCAACCTACTTCGAGAAACAACTTACCGTCGCCGGGAGGTAGACGCAGGCGTGGAATGGGGTATTCGGTGAGAGTTCCAACCAAATGTCCGTAGAGTCCGCCATTTGTTGCTCCGATGGCGTTCCTTACGAACGGGTCGATTTCATGTTTGCTGATGTTGAATTTACGCAGTGACGAAGCATCTCCACTCTCAGCGATGGCAAGGGCTCGCGTTCCCTCAATATGAGTCTGCTCTGCTTCCGAAACGAGCAGAATTGGCACTCCTTCGATAATGGGGTAGCGATGCCCTTGTCCGCAAATCAGGTTTTCTCCTTCACGCCGGAAAGTCTGTTTGTCTCGAGGACACACCAAGAGATCCCATACGGCGGATGATGGGAGACTCGTCTCGATACCGAATTGGCGGTTCGTCGAGATCATTCCTGCCTCAAAGGATCGTTGCCATTTCTGATCATCGCCGCGCCTGACTGGCTCTGTTGCGGAGGTGGTGGGGAAGGTGCGGAATCTATTGAGCGCTCGGCTATTCCCGCCTCCCGAGGCGTCCGACCGACGAGTGCAGTGCAGAGGCCAAGGATCTTATCGACATGCGTTTTCCATGAGAATTGCTCGGAACGGGCACGCCCAGCCATAGCCATGCGATCCATTGTCTCCGGCGAGGCTATCAATTGGACCAACTTTTCCGCTAACCCTTCCGGTGAGAATATCGGAAAGTAAGCGGCAGCCTCCTTGCAAATCTCGCGGTGTACTGGAATATCGGAGGCGACCACCGGAACTCCATTAGCCATTGCTTCGACCAGAGGGTGAGCAAAAGTCTCTGCGTAGGCAGGGGTGACATATACCTGGGCGGACGCATAGAGCTGATGAAGTTGACTGTAGGGGATGGTCCCCAATTCGACAACGATGTCTGACACGCCAAGCTCTTTCACTAAGCTCCGGGCTGATTCCGGGTTGTAGGTACCGGGATTTCTTCCAGGCGTCAAGTAGCAGGTCAGTAAGAGTTTGATGGTACGGGGCGAGAAGCGATCGCGCAAAAGCGGTAATGAGCGAATGAGTGTTTCGAAATTGCGATAGTAGTTGTAATGACTGACGAAAAGTATCTTTAACGATCCTTCTGCAGCATTCAGTTTCTTCTGGACATCCGGATCGAGGGGATCTGAATTTAGGGTAAAAGCGGTGCTGTCGAACCCATGATGGATGGCGAGCACTTTTTTGTGAGTCCAGCGCGTCAGATCCTCCGCAAACGCCTCGCTCGGGGCTACCGTGAGATCTGCCCACGCAATCGATTTTCGTGCGATCGAAGCCCTCAAGCGTGTATCGAGCCAGGCGCGATATTCATGTCGCGAGCACAAGTCGCGATAGAAATCGGGAGAGAGATAAATTGAATTCCGCGATAGCAAAACCTGGGGCACCGGGGATCGCCGCAGCGAAATATTCCCAGTCGACAGCAAGACTTCTGCGTGACAGCGACGGATCAGAATCGGGAGTTTCGTTTGTTCGAACCAGAATCTGCGAGCGGGCGTGACGTTTACTTCGATGCAGTCAACATTGCCGCTAAAATGAAATTCTTGGCGCAGGCCGGCGGGTAGGACAACAGTAATTTGCAGGTCAGGTCTTTCTCCTAAGAGCGGGAGCACATTGCGGATGTAGGTCAGACCGCCGCCCGCGCTGGCCGCGAGAGAGTTAATAAACAGATGCATTATCGACTCGCAGCAACAGCGCCAAGCTGCTGTCGGAAACTCCGCGCTCGCCTCGTCAAAAAAGGACGAGCATCCGTCACGAAAAGCACCGCCGCTTGATCTACAAACACAAAGGCCATACACCAATAGAACAGGCAAAGATAATAGCCCGGAGCAAAGAGCCAGTCTTCAAACGCAGCGTGTACAAGGCCAGCAATCATCAGAATCGCGAGGGGGACTGCGGGGTGGGAGGGCTCGCTGGTTCGATGCATCCACTGTGCGACGCGCAGCGCCTTCCCCAGGAGAAGGGCCAACAATAATGCAAATGGCAGGAGTCCGAGTATTCCCACCCACGCGACAATTTCCAGATAACTGCTGCCATGTTCAGTCGTGACCGCACTTGAACTTGCAAACTTCCCGAGGTTATCAGTCGGATCATGCCCCGTGTCGGAAGTTCCGAAGCCGGTCCCAAACCAAACGTGCGCGCGGATCGCATCGACGGTATCTTGCCACGGAGATGTGCGAGAACCGAGCATGCCCTGTGAAGGATCCTTACCCTTGTAGACAACCGTCGAAGAGATCGAGGAAACGGTTCTCGAAAAGGCCTCGGGCTGAAATATCGCACCGGTCGCGGCCAGAATCACGATCACCGCCGTCCCCTGAGCCAATAGTGCATATTTGCGCAAGGCGACACAAAGCAATGCGCAGGAAACGAGCGCAGCCAGGATGCCGGCACGAGCGTGGCTCGTATAGGTAAGGTACATTGCCACGACGTACAGGAACAAACGCCGGCGGTGAGAGAAGGGTCCTTGATTCAATAAGGTTCCCCACAGCAACACGGGAGCAGCCACGACCCCCATCACGGCGCCCAGCGAATTGGGATTGCCCATCACTTCCCTACCCATCGCGTAAAAGGCCGCAATCACCACGACAAAAACCTCACAACCAATCAAAAGGCCTGAGAAGAATCGGCTCTCGCGGTTCATCACAGCCAATCTCGCTCCCGTGGCAGCGTATAGGAACAACAGCAAAAGGCTGAGGACCTTCAAAGAAGACACCACCGTGTATCGGGAAACGGCCGCCGACATCAGCGCTGCACAAACACAAAAGAATGCGAGAACGTGAAAGAGGCCGAAAGAATAACGACGCTCCTTGAGCATGATGGAAGCGCCAGCCAGAGCGCCGACGGCGAGAACCACCCAGCGCGCCATGGTCCACACGGAGCCGACCGGCAGATCCATGCCAGCCAACAGAAACGTGACCACGACGAGTGGAAAGAACGTCGTCCGATAAAGCCAAACAGCTGCGACCAGAGCTTCGAGGAGAAGGAGGCCGCCGAGGTAAACTTCGCTTCCGAAGTAGCCTGGACGCGAATATGCCAGATACGCCATCGCGGGAGCGATGAAAATAGCGCTGACGATCAGCAAGACTCTAGTTACGCCTTTACCCACGTTTCATCCTCGAGGCTTCTACGCTTCGCGCGACCCCCTCGGACCATTCCTGCGGCGAATACGCGGCAATGCGTGTTCTGCTATGCAAACCCATCGCAGCACAACGATCGGGCCGACTTGCAAGATCGCGCATGGCTGAGGCAAGAGCGGCGACATTCCTGGGTGGAATGATCTGCCCATTCCAGTCCTGCGTAAGTAAATCGGCGGCACATCCGGCCGCTTCGCTCAGGATGACCGGCAAACCACAGGCCATCGCTTCGTTTACCACTAGTCCCCAGGTGTCGGTGTAGGTAGGCAAAACCAGCATTTCCGCCAGCGTGTAATACGCGGGCAACTGTTCTTGATGGGCGAAACCAACAAATTTTATCACTCCGCGACCGACCGAGGCTGCTTCGGCCTCCAAGGCGCTGCGAGACGGGCCATCGCCGACGAAAACCAGACCGACGTCTGCACGCAGGTCTTCTTCGAGCGAAGAATAAGCAGCTAGCAATTCAAAGATCCCTTTCTCCCGGACTAAGCGTCCCACGAACAAAAAATATCGAGTAGGGAGGGACAGCTCGCTGCGGAGTTGAACGGCGTTTTCTTGCGCCACCGCAGCAGCCCGGCTAAACCGATCGTTGTCAACGGCATTCACAGCTTTAAAGATGTCGCTCTCTTTGATACCGTGAGCTCGTAAATACTCAAGAGCAGAACGTCCGGGAACAACGAATCCACTGCAGCGGCGCAGAAATTCGCGTTTGAGAAATTCTATAAACCTGCTTCCGCCGCGCATGTCCTGCAGATTGCTTTCCGACCAAAGCAGGAATGGGACGCCGCGCTTACGAGCCCACCAGAGCGCTTGCCAGGACGCCAGATAGTTGTACCCACCGCAAAGAATCGCATCCGGCTTCGCGACGGAAAGGGCACGTCCAACGCCACGGTTAAGGAGAGCATTGTGACCACGAATGCGCTTTCGATAGGAAGGAAGGACTTCGTAGGAGAAGTCGATCTCGTTTTTGTAGACCTGCCACTGCCTCAGTTCGGGATCGGTCTCAGCCAAGAAAATCAAGTACAAATCCACGTTGGGATGCCGGTTCAGCGCATTAAACAGGGGGATGCGATAGGGAGAAATGATCTCCGTGATAATAGTGAGGCGGTTCGTCACTGAAGGCATTCCCGGTAAATCCGAGTAAATCGTTCCGCCTGCTGCGCGAGAGTCAGTCGATCAAGAATTGTGTCTCGGGCAGCGGCCCCGATGTTACGCCTTCGGTTTTCATCTCGAAGCAGCAGGGCAATCGCCAATCCCAGTTCCCTTTCATTGTCGGGGCCAACCAGAAATCCATTGGAGCCGTGTTGAATGATTTCGGCGATGCCCTGCCCCCGACATCCAATGACTGGCTTGGCGGACGACATCGCCTCCAGGTAAACGCATCCCAATCCTTCATAGCGACTGGGAAGTGCAAAAATCGTGCAGCGACGCATCGCCGCGGCAACTTGAGCTCGGGACTGGCGGCCCGCAAAGCGCACTACGCCGCCGACCTGAAGTTGCTTCGTCAACTCCTGTAAGTGGGAAAGTTCCGGTCCGTCTCCAATGATCTCCAATTTCAAGGCCGGAAAATCTGTGGAGAGCGATGCGACTGAGCGGATCAGAACTTCATGGCCCTTGATCGGAATCAGGTTGCCGACGCTGAGCACCACCTGCTCGGAAGGAGACTGTTTGCTGGGAGAAAAGAATTCCGGGTCCACGCCGTTGTAGACCACGGAGGTTCGGCACTTTCCTCCCGTGCCCTCCAAGACCTGTTCGCGAACGCGTTCGCTGACACAGATGGCCCGTCGAGACGATTGGTAGACTCGCTGGGAAATGCGACGGCACCATTCGCCGGCTCGGCCCTGAACCTGCTCGGTTGAAAACGCATCGAGACCGTGAACGGAGACTACGTAAGGAATCCCCAGCTCGGCACTGAGCAACATGGCGGCATGTCCACAAGGCAGCGGTGCGTGGGCATGAATCAGGTCGATCGCTCGGGATTGATGCAACTCGCGCACCTTTCCAACAATTCGCGCGTACGCGAACGCCCCAGCAGTCGAAAGCCCGATTCCTCCCGGCAAAGAAAAATAGCGCATCCAGTCGGCGGGAACACCCTTCTGCAACGGGTGAACCTTTCCGCGATAAAACGGTCGCACGGCCAAGACGATATTTTCAATGCCAGCCTTAGAAAGTTCGTCGAGGGGCTCGGCAACGAAACAACCCCACACGTCATCAGCGGCGCTGGGATAGAAAGGTGTGAGCGTGAGAATCCGAAGCGGCGCCGACTCGGACGGACGACGTCCCTTTCCAAGGATCGGCAATTGAGGATAATCGCTCACAATCGGGCATCTCGCACGCGACGGACGCGCCTAGTTTTTTCGTCGTTTCGCGACAACCTGTTCAAACGCCTCCTCCCATTTTCTGGCGATGATATCCCAATTGAATTGGCGGGCGTGTTTAGCAGCCGCCTCTCCCATACTGCGGCGGAGCTCTGAGTTGAGAATCAGCTCGTCGAGCTTCGAGGAAAGCTCGTCATCCGTATCGACGAGAAACCCGGTCGTTCCGTTCACCACGCAATCGGGCCGATAGAGTTGCATTGCGACGATGGGAAGCCCAGTGCCCGCGGCCTGTAATAGAACCTGCGGATGCCCTTCGAGAATGCTGGGAAAGAAAAAGATATCAGCACGCCGCATCTCTTCGCCGAGCTGCGGTTGAGCCAAATGACCCAGGAACTCAACATTCCTGCAATCGAGTTCGACCGCTAGCTTCTTGCAGAGCTCCTCCTCTTCCCCAGTCCCAGCAATGCGGAAGCGAACGCCAGGCTGGCGCGCAGCCTGCCGAATAACCAAAGGCATACGTTTGTAGGGTCGATAGGATCCGGCGCAGAGAACAGCAACGCCGGCGCGCGAACCACGGGCAGCGTCTGGTGCAAAAAAATAGCGACGATCGATTCCGTCGTACAGCGTGCCAGAGGAGGTAACTCCCATTCTCTCTTTTAAGAGTTGGGCGAGATAGTCGTTATTGGCGAATACTGCGTCTGCCTCGCGAATGTGACGAATGCGGGCTGGGGAATACGGTCCGGACTGGAGACCGCCCGATACGACGTAGCTCACAAGCGCGGTCTTCAGCTTAAGATGCCGGCGCAAGCTCAGAAAAGCGGCGTCGAGCGGACCTTCACGCGGGAAGAAATACACATCCGGAACTCTCATCAGTATCTGAAAAACAGTTCGGAGTGTGTTCCCATGTTTCTTCCAGCGCAAGAGCCGCGTGTTGGGCCGTGCGGCGATGCGCGGATCCACCGGCCCCTCATGAAGCATGGTCACAGCGCATCGCGCGGGATCGAGCCTAGCGACGATCTCTTTCACGGAGAGATTTTGCGCGTTGGTGCCGGCCTCGTCGGCGTAGGACGGCGTGAAGATCGTAATCATTTCGGATGCAATCAATAGCCGGTCTCAGGTCAGGAAGCCACTGGCGAGGCCTTGTCCGCTGGTTTTTTCCATTCTAGCTGAAGTTCGCGAAGACGAGCCTGCACGCGCGATCGAGCGTCTCGATTGGTGATGGACCGACTCAGGTGTTCTCGAGCAGCGTTCAACAGGCGGCGGCGCACCGGCTTTTCGGCATCCGCCGGCAATGGTGACTTCTCGCCGGGATCCGATTCCAGATCGTAGAGTTGATCGGCGGGAGGGTCGAAAAACAGCATGAGCTTGAAGCGCGAGTCTCTCACCGCAAGTACGCGTGGACCAATGCGTTGGTCCGGATGAAATGGGTTAGCGCACCCTGCGACACACTCCGAAATCGCAAGGCCATCGAATTCGCGGCCGCTCTGGAACTCGGACCAGTGGCTGACGCCCTGAAACCCCGGAGGGGTCGGGACATTCGCTGCGTCCAGGAGTGTCGGTGCGAGATGGATATGGCTGAATGGTGCGGACGAAACATTTTTCTTCCCGCAACCCGGCACACACAACAAGAGAGGAACATGGATCAATTCCTCCATCAACCCTGAAGGTGGATGGTAACGACCGCCATGTTCCAAGAATTCTTCGCCGTGATCGGCGGTGAGGGCGAAGATGCAATCGTCCCAGCGATGAGAGTCGCGCAGTATTCCGATCAGACGTTGTAGTTGCACGTCCACCCACCGGACTCCGGCATCATAGAGCGCAACGACGTCGTTGCGATGGGTCGCCAGACGAGGCCGTTTAAGGTCTGATCGATTCCAGGAAGAATTGATGTAGCGTGCTTCGTAGGGCGTGATCGCACCGTTTCCCATTAATTTGAGTGCGTCGTCCTTCGGGTAATAAGGCGAATGCGGGTCCATCAGGTGAAGCCACAAGAAAAACGGTGAGTCGCCAACAGACGACATCCAGGTCTGTGCATGGTCGATGATTATGTCAGCGGACGGAAAACGGCGAAGTGCGTCGAGCGATCGCCCAACAGGAGTAACTCGCTGGCAATATCGAAAATAAAGTTCATCGTAGACCGCACCGAGCGGCCCCAGCGCCGGACGAACCAACTGGAACGTACGGTTCAGCCGACTGGCCAGGCCCGCGGGCGGCGAATTGGGATCTGCGCTCGCGAGTGGCTCCGGTTCGTCGTGAAGATAGTCATGGAAGGTATCGAATCCCCGGTCATATCCAAACCGGGGGGATATATAAGGATTGGCCGCAGTGAAGGCGGCCGTGGCGTATTCGGCCTGCTTCAAACAGGAAGCCAAGGTTGGCTCATCCGGGCTCAGTCCAAGGAGGTCGCGTCCTAGTGCCAACGGATGGCGCGACGCAAGAATCGCCGGTAGCGAATAATAAGTCGGGGCACCGGCGACAATCGCGTTCGGAACAACAATGCCCTCGCCGGCCAAGGAATCAAGGAAGGGAGTCGTAGGTCGGTTGTAGCCCATGAAGCCGACGTGGTCGGCGCGTAGGCAGTCCACCGTCACTAATACAATCGATTTTCGCTTGCCCGTCATACCCCTCGCGGCGCGGCCACAGCCTTGATGAACGTCTTTCGGGTAACGTTCACTTGAACTTGGCCTCCGACCGTCCCATAGGCTCCATTGTTTACTAATTGACGCAGGTCCTCATCGTGAAGATACAGCAGGTTGGGATATTTCAATTTCAAGGCGGCAAAGAATTCGTCCACGGCCTGCAAAGTTCGCGAACGAAAATCGCGCACGGTAGAGTGAAAATTAATAGAATGCATCGAGACGATGGCGGGAATGCCGCGCGCGAAACAGGCTTCCGCTTGTTGCACACACGTTTCAACGGAAAATGCTGGATTGAGAGCGGGCTCAAACTCAACCGTTCGGGCGAGATGCAGTACTTTGTGACGGTCGAAGAATGGTGGAATCAGAGATCCTGGACCATTTTGCGCGACGCGAATTCCGTGTTGCGACCAAGTTCGATGCGTATCGTCATTGGCGCGATATCCCGGGGCGCAGGCTGACAATGGCAATGCCGAAAATAATTTCGCGAAGGCTCCGACCGTCTGGCCAATGAGATCTGCTTGCGATTCCTTAGGCAGGAAACGCTCGTCTTTTGGCTGAGCCGGATCCCAGTATTCGTAGCCGATCCAAGGCATGCGCCAGTGAATGTAAGGCGTGCCCGCCTCCCAGAGTGTGCGCAGAAGCATCGCCCTATCCCCGTCGCCGGCCATGGCGCGCTCGACCGAGGCACGGCAGAAGTGCGAGGTTCCATGAAGCGCGGCATGGAAAACTCCCTCGGCAATTCCGGAGCGGTAGCCCTCCACAAGATTCGGGCGATTCCACCCTTGCGGCAGGCCTTCCGCCAGCGACAGGAAGTTGAGTATCCCTGTCTTTGCAGGGTTTTTCGACAAATCAAGGTTCGCGACAATGAAATTCATTTCCAGGCATGGGTGGCGCCCCACCGAATCTCGATGACGCGTTAGCACTTCTCGCAGCGCGGACAGATCTTCCGCAGTTTCGAGTGAGTAAAAATCGTAGGGCCGCTCACCGAGATTGATTCCCGCACCGCGCAGACGCTCCAACCCTTCCTGATCACGCAATCCGGCACGGCCCCAGTCGTCACTCTGCAACAACACCAAAGGACGATCGAAATGGAATCCCGCCGTGGGTAATAAGTCGAGTCCTCGCAGCCAGAGTTTTCGGGCAAGATTCATCTGAAGTCCTCGAGACCGTTATTTCCTTGCCCACGCGCTGTAGTTGGTCGTCAGTTGATCGTTCTTGCTGAAGGCGACGAGGTTCAATATTTCTCCCGTCAGGTTGATTAGCGGGCAGAGCGTCCAATGAAAAATCGTGCGCAGAAACGGATAACGAACCAGAACGTCCAAGCCGGTATTGAGCATCCGAAAAAAACCGACGACACTTCCGCCTTCCGAACGAATCTCTGACTCGCCGAATCTGCTGAGCAGGCGTCGAAGGGACGAAGGAAAGAAACGCCAACACTCTTCATCGGCGTCGCGCAGCGCGATTGCAGGCGCGGAGAGGAACAGGTATCCGCCCGGCTTAAGCACACGATGGATCTCGGCGATCACAGCGTCAGGATCGGGGACATACTCCAACACTTGGGTGCAGATCACCAGATCGAACATACCTCTGACGAACGGGATATTCTCGCCACGGGCCACAACATTGACGAGCGGGGTTTGCAGCAAATCAATGGCAACGTAACGACCTATCCGGCCCGTAAAAAGAGAGCGGTAGGGCTGCATGCGTCCGCCCACATCGAGCACGTCTAAAGTTTGGGCATTCAAGCGCGAAGCCCATGTCCGAAAAATCTCGCCACGGCGGCGGAGCACGAGCCAACTCGGATTCGTCAAGGAGGGAAAGAGTCTTTCCCTCTCCGAGCGTCGAACCGACTCTAGAGTCTCCATGCTGGGCGTGGATCCGGGACGATTGCAAATTGTGTGCGATCGAAGTTGTGCACTGGCATGGGCTCAGAGATATCCAAGTTCACGCAACCGCTGTTCAACGATGCGTTCTTCGGCCAGATCGGCTTGTAGAGCCTCGTCACGGAGAAGTTCGCGCAGCACGAAAGTCAACAATTCTTCTAAAGTACCGAACCGGTGTTGAAATTTGCTCTCCGCAGCCGCGCACAGATCTTGCGGAAGCCGGACCTCCCTGACTTCGGTCATGCTGCAGCTCCTGCGCGAACGAAAATGCCGCGCATCCGAGACCAGATGGCCGACGCGATCAATCGATCGTCAGCCTGCAGTCCAACCAGCAAAAGAACCCCTGTAAATACTGCATAGGCAGCACCGAAAGTAGCTCCGATGGCAACCCAGTTGTGCCGAAAGACAAAGGAATATCGGTTGAGCAAAACGACGACGGCCAGACTTACCAAAGTCGGCGGCAGCAAGCGGAGGTATCCCCGATTGTAAGGGGAAATACCAAGCGTTCTTCGAACCTCCAGCAGATTCCAGAAGTTCACGCCGATATTTGTTATCGCCGCAGCGGCGGCAGCGCCGAGTATCCCGAAAACTGGGATGAGCGCCGCGCTGCACACAACCATGACGACGGCCATTGCAGTTTGGATTCGGATCAACCGTTTTTCATTGCCTGACATGAGAAGCAGATATCCCACGGAACCGACTCCGCAGTTTACCAGTTGTCCCAGAGTGCCAATGACAAGGATGGGCCAACCGCGCTCGAAGTCAGTGCCAAAAATACCCATCAGCGGACGGGCGAACACGATGACCACCATCGCGAGCGGCAAGGTAAGCCCAATCGCCCACTTGGTCAGCGATTGAAACAGGCGCCCGAGCATGGAAATCTCTCCACGCGTGTGAAGGTCGGATATGGTTGGAGCGAAAATCTGATTGATTGAACTCAACACGAGCGGCACGTAAGCAACCAGCGCGGCCGCAACGGAATAGATGCCCACTTGTCGCGCACCGAGGTAGAAACCCAGCCCCACTTTATCGACTTGACTCATCAGAAACTCAAGGAAGCCGATGCTGACCATTGTCACCGAGAACGACCAAACTTCTTTCTCGGGATTCGAGCCGGATTGGCCCAGGAAGCGCGCAGCACCAGGCGTAATGCGCCAGACCGCAACGAACAGGCAAACGCACACAATGGCAGTGCTCAAGACCTGGGCGATGAGATATCCGCGCAATCCCAGTCCAACGGAAATCAGCAGGATCGCGAACACCATGTTCAACGGAGTACCAACGAAATTCACGATCCATGTTCTTTGCTTGATGTCGCGATATCCGGCAAGGACCTTGCCGTAGAAACCGCTCACCACCGCGAACAGCATGATCAATGCAAAAAGCGGAAGGTAACGAACCAATGCCGGCGAGTGATAAAAACGGATAGCAACAACCCGGCCAAAAGTCAGCAAAACTGCAGCCAGCAGCACGTTCGCGGCTAGTAGCAGTCCCGCGCCACGCCACAACAGGGCGTGCAGTTCCTTGAACTTTCCTGCGGCCCGGTACGATGCGACGAAACGCACCGCCGATTGCGGAAGGCCGAGGGTGTTGAAGATTCCAAGAAATCCGATCAGCGTCGCGCCGAGTGCGTAGAGGCCCAAATCTTCTGGACCCAAAACGCGAGCGAGATAGACTTTGAAGAGGTATCCCGAGGCTAAGGCGAAAATCGTGCCGGCAAAGTAAATGCCGGACTGCCGCGAAATGTGGCCAACCTGAGAACGAAACTGCTGAGTCTGGTCGCTTACGGTGGCTGGTGATTCGCTGACGGCGGGAGGGGTATTCACGAGACGGACCTCGCGATGCGCGTCTCGGGCGAAGTCAACCAGCGGTGCAACAGCGCCGGATTTGCTTTGGGCGATAGGTTCAATTGCGAAGCCGGTTGTCCCTGCGGCTCGCTGAGCCGACTTGGAATTTCTTCGACCTGCCCGACATTTTGCAAGACTTCTCCGACCCCAAATCGTGCGTACTGCTTCGGATATTCATAGGATGACATTGACAGCCATCCGCAGAGGAAGCAGCGAACTCCTCCCTGCAGACAGTCCATTGCGGTGGTGGATTCCACAGTAATCCCGAACCAAGCCCGGTTCATCAGCTGAGACGTGAGCGGCCCGTCTATCACCGTCACGAGCTCTCGATCTTCGGATCGCAGGATATCGCGCACGAGTTTTGTGCGTTGCGCGCGGCTTTCGAAAGGATGCAGCTTGACAACGACTGAGCGTCCATTTTCGCGCGCCACCCGGCAAAGTGCGGGAAGAAGTTCGCGGTATACCTCCTCGGGACGCATACCGGCAACTTCGTACGGCTCAGAGAAGAAGATGGCCGCGGTCTTGGCTGAGGGGGAGGAGGTTCGAGTCACTGAAGTCTCGCCATCGGACGGAGATCCGATGACGATCTGCTCTGAAGGAAGATCGCAAACCCGCACCAGATAATCCCGCTCCATCTCGTTCTTCGCGAGATACACATCGCAGGG
>Ga0209624_10002159_pt1 | contig 14758 bp, 9 predicted proteins | sample JacPinW_OM2H0_O1_FD_188565 | JGI IMG/M metagenome (GOLD analysis project Ga0209624, IMG submission 188565) | Forest soil microbial communities from Algoma, Ontario, Canada - Jack Pine, Ontario site 1_JW_OM2H0_O1 (SPAdes) (version 2) | ecosystem: Environmental > Terrestrial > Soil > Boreal...
GCAGCCTTGGCGCGCTCGATGCGAACGTTGACACCGATCCTGAAATTCGAGGGGAAGGAATTCCTGATGCTGACGCCGCAAGTCGCTGGTATCCCTGCCCGCGAGCTTGGTCCCGTTGCGGGAGATCTGGCGTCTGACCGAGACAAGATCATTGCTGCGGTTGATTTCTTGCTATCAGGAATCTAGCTCGAGAGTGGAGCGGGCGATGGGAATCGAACCCACGGCTCAAGCTTGGGAAGCTTGGGTATTACCATTATACGACGCCCGCGCCGGTGACCGATTCTAGTCGCGTTTCGAGCAACCAGGCAAATCGTCCCCTTGCAAAAAGGAAAGGCGCCTTGCGGCGCCCTTCCCATCTCACAATCTAACAATCTTGGTCTGGCAGTCTAGTAGAACTTGTAGTCCGCCTCGAGCTGCAGAGTACGTCCGAGAATACCTTGGAAATACGTCGTGGTTCCCGGCGCATAGTTGCCGCCCGTGCCGGCAATGGCCGGGAACGGCGGCTGCTTGTTAAACACGTTGTCTACAATGAACCGCACCTGGAAGGCCGGCGTGAATTTCATGCCGACCGTTGAATTGATCAGCCACCATGAACCCACGCCCAAAATATCCTGCGAGGTCGGCGTGTTCTGGTTGCTGAACTGCGCCGGACCGATGAAGATGCCCTGCCAATCCCACGAAAATCCCTGATTCGCGTAGAGAAGATCGATCGATCCCTTGCTCTTGCTGTAGCCGATCTGTCCGGATATATCGAGCGGAGCGGCGGTTGCAATTTGCGATTTCAGCCTCTGGGTATCGAGGTAGTGCGCGCTGGTCTGCAAGCTCCCCAAGGACCATGGCAGCTCGAAGGTGTAGTCCAACGCCGCTTGGATGCCGGTGAATTCCAACAAACCAGCGTTAACATAGCCGGCATGGAAGTCCGTGATCTGGCCGGCGGCGTTACGCGTGAACGTGCTGCAGGCCGGATTGTTCGGATAATTGGTCGAGTCATAGCAGGCGTCGAGATTATCCGTCAACGTCAATGACTCGATGGCGTCCTTCAGCGCGATATCGATGTAGTCCACCGATATATTGAGTTTCGGCACGAATCGTGGGCGCAGCACGACACCGAAGGTCTTGGAGAATGCGACTTCGCTTTGCAGGCCTGTGTTACCCGAGGTCGTGCCGAGGGCACTCGCGTTGACTACGTTGGAGGTAAAGGCGTTCGGGCCCGTTGCCTGGTAACCGGCAATGGCGGCTGCGCAGTTGGCTGCGCGTGTCGCGGGCACCGGGCCCTGGTCCACGAAGTTCTTATCGCAAGGATCGTTGGCGAAGGAAAAGGTACTCGCCGTCGGCAGGAACAACTCCGTGATCGACGGTGCTCGAATCGACTTCGTCTTATTGCCGCGGAACTGCACGTCCTCAATCGGCGACCACCGCAGGCCATAAGTGTAGGTTGTGGCATCGCCGGCGATGGAGTTATCGACACGGCGCGCGGCTCCTTCCAACTCGAGACGATCCAAAACCGGTATGTCTTGCATCGGCGAGAAGATTGGAAACAGCGTCTCGAAATAGACCTCATTGGTCACATACGAACCCGCCACGGCTGAGACCTTCGCTTGGCCCAGATCCTCGGTGTAGAAATCGTCGGGCGCGAAGTCCGCCGCCTCACGGCGATTCTCAAATCCGGCCGAAAACTTCCACTCGCCCGCCGGCACTTTCAAGATGTCGCCGCCGATGAAGGCATTGGTGTCTCTTTGAGTATTGAACGAATCGACCATTGCCAGGTGTGTGATGTACTGCTGCGCGGCCAAACTCGGCGAGCCGTTGCCAAACACATTCAGCGGCGCGCAGGTGCTCGATGCCGTCGTGGTCGGTCCGTTCACAGGCGTGCCCGCACAAACAATCTGACCCGCCGCATTCGTCGTGGCATTGAGTGCATTGGCCACGTTTTGGAAGACATATGAGGGCGTGGCCTGCGTGTTGTCCGACGTGCCGTAGCTTACGGACACTTCCCAGTTGAAGTTTCTTGAAGCAAACGAGAAGTCACCGTTGACTCCCACCACTCCGCGAACCACCGTCTGCGTGTCTGTCGCCTGGCCGCCTTGCAGGTCCGTGTTGGCGCGCGAGAGATAGAACTGACTGGTATTCCAAGCCGGATACGCCACCGGCTGCCCCGGCCCGACGCTTACTCCCGGATATAGATTGGGGCCAAGCGGCAGTGTTGCCGCGTAATTGTTCAGCGCTGTCTGAATGAGCGCGCGATCGCCGGGGGTCAGATACGGATTATTGATGCTGATGACGAAATTGCCGTTAGGCGTGCCGCCTTGGCCGAACAGATTGGTGTTGTAGGCTGGCTGGGCGATCAAGTTCGTCGCATGCGATTCGGAGAAGTAGCCCTCGCCAAAGGCGTTGATATGGTCATTGATCTGAAAATGCATCAGCGTATCGATATTGGTGCGCTCGGTCGGTGACAGCAGATTGCTGACCGTGGAGAGCCGCAGGCCGTCGCCGCCGCTGGCGAAAATCGGATTTCCCGTCGCCGTGCCCGTGTTGTAAGGCTGCAGTTGACCGTTGGGGCCGAAGGCCAGCGTTTGACCGGCGGCATTGGTCACGCCTACTACGCTGCCGGTAAGGCCGGCCGCCGGCGCCAAGAGCGTATCGTCCACCAACGGAATGCCCCCGAAATTCACCGCCGGCACGGAGTTGGCCGGCGTCAGCACCTGCGTGTACTTACCCGGCACCGCCGGCGCCAGAAACCCTAAGTCGGCTGCATACACCGGACGAGAGGTCCCCAGCAGTCCGTCGGTCTTCGTGAACTCAGCCACCGCGGTGATGTTGGCCCGCCCGTCGAACAGATTCTGGCCGGCCAAGATACGCGTCCGATAGTTCCACGCATCTCCCTGGCCCGATGCGCCCACCTGACCGTCGACATCGAGACCCTGGTAATCCTTCTTCAGGATGATGTTCACCACGCCGGCAATCGCGTCGGCGCCGTAGATGGGAGCGCCTCCCACCTTAACGACTTCGACGTGATCGATCAGCTTGGTGGGAATGACATTGAGGTCAACCTGCGTGCCGTTACCACCGTTCGCGGTGTTGGCATTGGAGTTGTTCAGGGTTGCTGAACTCTCGGAGACGAAGCGCCGACCATTGACCAAGGTCAGGGTGCGCTGCGAGCCCAAGCCGTACAGGTCGACGAAACTTTGCGCGATACCGAAGCCGGACTGTGTATTGGCGGCGCTCGAGGGCGCCACGCCGAATTCCGGCAGCTCGTTGAGGGCCTGGCCAACGTCTAGATAGCCGCGTTGATCGAAAGTCTTCGAATCGACGCTCGTCGTCGGCTCGAGGTTGTCGAATTCCGGACGTGCGATGCGCGAACCAGTGACGACAACTTCTTGTAGGGTGTCTTCCGGAGCAGCAGCCGCTTTCGGCGTCACCTGGGCATGCGCGCTCATCCCTAATGCCAGAAGCAGTGGAGACGCGAGTAGTCCGCGCGCCACTCGATAACGAGCGAGTCGTGTAGTCATTGGTATTCATCCCCTGCGGCGTTTATATTTGACGAGACACTATCGGTATATGAGATATCTCATAGCCCAATCCAAATAAGTAACAAATCTACCGAGACCTGTAAAGAATTCCGAAGAAAATAAATTGCAACCCTGTCCACGCCGAGAACGCACGGCAGGGCTGTACACCCGATTGAAAAAATGCAAAGGGGAGATTTCATGGATCGCCGACGTTTTCTTACAACAACCGGGGCCTTGTCGCTGGTGGCCGCCGTCGGTGAGCTGCGGGCCGCAACCTCCGCTTTTGACCCGACCGAGCAGTCCATTGCCGCCCTCTTGCGCGTCCTGGCCGCCGGAACCGTGACCTCCGAAGGCTTGACGGCCGCGTACTTAAGGCGAATTGCCCGTTTCGATCACCATGGCCCCGAGTACCGCTCGGTTTTGGCACTCAATTCCAACGCGCTCAATGACGCGCGAGCGCTTGATTCGGAACGCAAATCCGGGAAACTGCGCGGACCGCTGCACGGCATACCCATTATTGTCAAAGACAACATCGAGACGCGCGATCCGATGGCAACCACGGCAGGATCCTATGCGCTCGCCAGGTCCTTTCGTAGCGCCGATGCTCCGCTCGCGGCGCGATTGCGTGCCGCGGGCGCAATCATCTTGGGCAAGGCCAACTTGAGCGAATGGGCAAATTTTCGATCGATACGTTCCTGCAGCGGATGGAGCGGTATCGGCGGCCAGGTCCGCAATGCCTACGACCCCGCCCGCAACCCTTCCGGTTCGAGTGCCGGCTCAGGCGTCGCCGCGGCGGCGAGTTTCTGTGCGGCAGCCATTGGCACGGAAACCAATGGCTCCATCCTCTCGCCCTCGTCCATCAATGGCCTCGTGGGCTTCAAGCCCACGGTTGGCCTGGTCAGCGGCAAAGGAGTGGTGCCGATTTCGCCGCGGCAGGATACGGCCGGCCCCATGTGCCGGACGGTGGGGGATGCAGCAATTCTCGCCTCGGTGATCGCCGAGCGGCCGCTCGGCTTCGGTGCCCATGGCAAGGAGATCGAAGCCTTTCGCCTGCGCGGCGTGCGCGTTGGGGTCATGCCTGTGCCGCAGGGCGCGCATCCCGACACCACCCGGCTGTTCGCCGACGCGCGTGCGGCGCTCGAGCAGGAAGGCGCGGTGACCGTGGACTTGAAGCCCCCGAAGGCGTTTGACGAGATGGATGGATCGCAGCTTGAAGGCCTGCTCTACGAGTTCAAGGATGCCATCAATGCCTACCTCGCCACGCTCGACCCCTCGCAGGTCGATTGCAAGACCCTCGCCGACCTGATCGCCTTCAATCGGGCTCATGCGGATCAAGAACTCATCGTATTTGGCCAGGAAATCTTTGAAATGGCGGACGCGAAGGGACCCTTGAGCGATGATGCTTATCAAAAGGCGCTCGCTTCGTTGAAGCGCACCGCGGACTCGGAAGGCCTCGCCACGCTGTTGGGTCAACAGGGAGTGGAGGTGTTGGTTGGGCCCAGCAACGGACCGGCCGATCTAATCGACCCGGTATGGGGAGATCGGCGCGGCGGCGGATCCACGCAAATCGCCAGTGCCGCCGCAATTGCCGGCTATCCCAGCCTGACGGTGCCGGCAGGATTGGTCAGCGGCTTGCCGGTCGGAATTACCCTGGTGACCAGCCGCAATCAAGACGGATTGCTGCTGCAAGTCGCAAGAGCCTACGAACGAGCGGCCAATGCGCGCGTGCCGCCGCATCTGATGATCTAATGAGTGAACGAAGCTGGGCGCGAGCGGGACTGGATGAAGCCGCGTACTCAGCGCTGGCCGTGGGGCTGGCCGCGTCCGACCTTTGGTCCTTGCTCCTCGGCGTGGCGGAACAACGGGCAGCGCAGCGGACTCCCGCAGCTGTCCGACAGCAGTGGGAAAAAGATCGGTTCGTTTGCCCGGCGTATATTGATCAGAGGACGCTCAACGAACTGGACAGGCATCTGCTGGCGGCGGCTTCAGCCTTCGAAGCACTGGAACTCTCGCCGCTGGCGCCCCTGGGTTCCTGTTCCGCGATCGGACTTACGAGCCAAAACAAAATTGTCTCAACCTTTCGCGGCACCGAAGTCGTGTCGGATCCAACCAACTTGTTGGCTCTCGAGAGCGCGCGGCGCCTGCGCGGGAATCCGTCGCAGACGATCAAACTCACGACCAATCACCGCTGCGTTCGTGCTCAGCAGGTGCCGAACCAACCGGGATACGCTGCACATTTCCGGCTTTTTTGCATGGCCACCGCAGGGCACGAGCGCAAGGACCAAGGGCTCCTGGTCGAGGCGCTATCCGAACACATCCAGACGCACTTACGCGCGTTGAATCGACTCGAACAGCATGGCTATGATTTTCCGGATCGAACGATCAAGATTCTCGCGGCTCCGTCTGCAAAGACGCTCGGCGAACGCATCGCAGCCACGGTCGGGGCGCCGATCCTCTTTGAGACGCTCACGCATGACTATTATCACGGACTGCGCTTCATGATCAGTGCGCGGTGTCCCAGCGGCGAGCACATGCCATTGATTGACGGGGGTGCGTTTGACTGGTTGAGCAAGCTGTGTGCAAACCATAAACTCATATTTGTCGCCAGCGCATTGGGATCGCAGTTGGCGGCGTACCTGTATCGCTCGCGCGTCACCGCCTAGCGCATCCCGCCAAGCTTTCAGCGGCGCAAGTAAGCGTCGGTGCCGTTCAGCCAATCCTGCCGCGGCGGGTTGAATACGTCGACATCGAGCGTGTCTTCCAGCGCCACGGCGCGATGCTCGAGATTCGACGGAATCACCAACACTTCGCCGGCGCGCACTGTCTGTTCTCGGTCGCCTTTGGGACCCAACCAAAAGTGGAGCGCGCCCTCGAGGATGTAAGTGATCTGTTCGTTCTCATGCGAATGCCGCGGCACCTCATCCCCTTTCTTGAGGCGCACGTGCGCAATCATCATGCGATCGCCCGTGATCAACTGGCGCGTTATGCCGCCTTTCATGGACTCGGCCGGCAACTCCGCCCACCGATAATGCTTGGCAATCGTTTCTGCATCGCTCATTTCCTAAGCTCCTATCGCGCCGAACAACACTGTGCAATTATTACCGGGAATAGTCGGAGATCGAAAAAAATGCCGCTCAAACTCGCGTCGCCCGGCGCCGCCGCTCTCATCGCTGTCTGGTTCGCCTCCGCCGCCGTGGCTGCGAGCGATTCATCGCCTCAACGCGGATACTACCGCTATCCATCGGTCCATGGCGACACTGTCGTGTTCACGTCGGAGGGTGATCTTTGGTCGGTGGGAATCCGCGGTGGCACCGCGCGACGCCTGACCTCCAACTCCGGTGTCGAATCGATGGCGCGCATCTCGGCGGATGGACAAATGGTTGCGTTCGTCGGCCAATACGAAGGACCGAGCGAGGTTTATACCGTGCCGCTCGCGGGCGGCGTTCCGGAAAGACGCACCTGGAACGGCGACGCGATTCCCGCGGCGTGGGCTCCGGACGGCCGCCTGATGGTGAGTACCAGCCGCTACTCGACGCTGCCGGATCCGAAGCTGGTACTCCTCGACAACCACGGCGGCCACGAGATCGTTGCATTGGCCGAAGGATCCGAAGCCGCTTATTCCTCCGACGGTCATACTCTTTTCTTTACCCGTTGGAGAAAACAGTGGAGTTCCACCAAGCGTTATCAAGGTGGATTCAACGAAACCATCTGGCGCTTCGATGGCGCGGGCGAAGCGGTACCGTTGACGGCGGACTGGGCCGGCACCTCTCGCAATCCCATGTTCTGGAATGCACGCATTTATTTTCTGTCGGACCGCGACGGTGTCATGAATGTGTACTCGATGGATCTCAAGGGCGGCGACGTCAAGCAGGAGAGCCGCCAGCACGAATTCGATGTTGCCAGCGCATCGCTGTCCGAGGGACGCGTGGTGTATGCCTGCGGCGCGGACCTGTGGTCCCTCGACTTGAAAACCGGTCACGAAGAAGTGATCCCGATTTCCACCGTGTCCGATTTCGATCAGCTGCGCGAGCACTGGGTAAAGGCGCCGCTCGATTATCTCACGAGCGTGCATATTTCTCCGGACGGCGCCCGCGCGATATTCACCGCGCGCGGCGAAGTGTTTACGTTGCCGGTGAAGAGCGGACGCGTCATCAAGGTGGCCGGCAATCCGGGCGTTCGCTATCGGGAAGCTCGATTTCTACCCGACGGCAAGAATGTTATTTCGGTTTCAACGGAGAGCGGTGAAACGGAATTCTGGAAATACCCGGCAAACGGCGTGGGTGCAGCGGAACAATGGACGCGCAATTCGAAAGTGCTGCGCTGGGACGGTGTTCCCTCGCCCGATGGCCGGTGGTTGGCGCATCGGGACAAGGACCAGCAACTTTGGATTTATGACATTGGCACCCGGCAAGACAAGCGGATCGCTCAATCAAAATTCGGCGACTTCGACAACCTGACGTGGTCCCCCGACAGCCGTTGGCTGAGCTTCGTTCAAACCGCGGCAAACCAATTCCTGCAAATCAGCGTTTTCAACGTGGACTCGGGCGCCATTCAGCCGCTCACCTCCGACCGCTACAACAGCGTGAGTCCCACGTGGAGCAGCGACGGCAAATGGCTGTATTTTTTGTCCGATCGATCGCTCAAGACCACGGTTGAATCCCCATGGGGCGCGCGGCAGCCGGAACCGCATTTCGATCGTCCGGTGAAAATATACGAGCTTGCATTGAGTTCGGGCGTGCGCTCGCCGTTTCTGCCGCCCGATGAACTGCATCCGGATGCGCCGGTCCCCAAGGAGGAGGATAAAGCTGCCGAGGCAAAAGCCGGCTCTGCATCAGCTCCGCCAGGCAAGAATCCGGCCACGGTCGTTTCGGGTTCAAGACCGCCCAAGGATGTGAAGATCGACTTCACGAATTTGCAGTCGCGTTTGAGCGAAGTTCCGGTGCCGGCGGGCAACTACGGCAACCTGCAAATCACCGACAAACGCCTGTGCTGGCTGGACGGCTCCGACGAAGCGCCTCGCAAGCTGGCGCTGAAATGTTTGGATATCGCCAATAAGGGTGACGAACTCGAGGCGGTCGCCGGCGATGTGAACAGCTTTGAGATTTCGCTCGATCGAAAAAAGATGCTCATATCGAAGGATAAAGCCTTTTACATCGTTGAGTCCGATGTCAAGGCGGCGGCATTCTCGGATCAGAAGGTACTCGCCAAGTCGACGATCAACTTATCCGCTTGGTCCTTCTTTACGAATCCGCGCGCGGATTTTCGCGGAATTTTTTCCGATGCGTGGCGGCTGGAAAGAGATTATTTCTATGACCGCAACATGCAGGGGGTCGATTGGAATGCCATGCGCGCGCGTTATCTGCCGTTGGTGGATCGCGTAACGGATCGCGAAGAGCTGAATGAAGTGATCGCGCAAATGGTGGGCGAGTTGTCGGCGCTGCACATCTTCGTGTACGGCGGCGATGTCCGCAAGCCATCCGATCACATCGATCTGGCCGCGCTCGGCGCTCGCTTGCGGCGGGACGAAAAGGCAGGCGGCTTGGTGGTGGAGCACGTGTACTTGCACGACCCGGATTTGCCGAATACCGCGCCGCCGCTGGATCGCCCGGAGTCGCGCGTCAAGGAGGGCGAAGTCATCATCAGCATCAATGGAGAAAGCGCGCTCGGCGCACCCGATGAGCGCGCGCTGCTGCGAGGCAAGGCCGGCTCCGAAGTGCTGCTGCGGGTGAGATCCTCCGCAGGCGAGACTCGCGACGTCCTGGCGACGCCCATAAAGGCGGCCGATGAGGCGAATCTGCGTTACGCAGAATGGGAATACACCCGGCGCCAGAAAGTGGATGCGGAGTCCGGCGGCCAAATCGGTTACGTCCACTTGCGCGCCATGGGTCCTGAGGACATCGATCAGTGGGCTCGGGACTACTATCCCATCTACAAACGCCAGGGCCTGATCATCGACGTTCGCCATAACCACGGCGGGAACATCGACTCTTGGCTGTTGGAGAAGCTGCTGCGGCAAGCTTGGTTCTACTGGCAGCCGCGGGTGGGCAATTCCGAGTGGAACATGCAATATGCTTTTCGCGGTCACATGGTGGTGCTATGCGATCAGGAAACGGCATCAGATGGCGAGGCGTTCACCGAAGGATTTCATCGCTTCAAGTTGGGTAAGACGATCGGTGTGCGCACCTGGGGAGGCGAGATCTGGCTGAGCGGCGATAACTTCGAAGCCGACGGCGGAATCGCCACGGCGGCGGAGACCGGCGTCTACGGTCCGGAGGGTAAGTGGCTGATCGAGGGCCACGGTGTCGACCCGGACATCGTCGTCGACAATCTTCCGCACGACACCTTCGCAGGATCGGATGCGCAGCTCAAAGCCGCGTTGGAGCTGCTGAAGGAGGAGATTCGAAGCGATCCGCGTCCGGTTCCCCCTCCGCCGCCATACCCCAACAAGGCATTTTCGTACCAGCGGTAGCGCCGCACTCGCGTACGATCAGCCGACGGCTTCGATTTCCACGAGCAAATCGTCGCGGCATACATCGGCCTGCAGATACACGATGTCGGCCGCGGACTTGAGCAGCTGCGACAAGGTAGCCTCGATGGCCGCCAGATCCGACGGTTTGCGCACGTACACTTTGAGCTGTAAGCCTTCCAGAGAATATCGGGCCGCGCCGACCACGCGATTCGCCTCTTCCAACAACGCACCGATGTTGATCATGGTTTCGCGCGTCTGTGCGACGACATCGCCGCGATGAATGGTTTCGTGGCCGACGATGCTCGCGGTACCGGAGATGAATAAGTTGCCGGCTCCGGGCTCGCCCCAAACACAGGCGCGCGAAAATATCGGACTATGCTTGCCGAATTTCGGCGGGTAGTGATAGGCGCTGGTTTGGCGCGGATTTTCGATCATTTTAGCAGGCCTGCGCGCCGCCAGAAAATAAATGGAGATCGGGCTGCCGGTGGGCGAGCCCAATGCGCAGGCAGCGGGCACAGTCCCCATGGTCGCCCTTCCTGACTTGCGAAACGCCGTCTGGCGCGCCGAATTGAAATGCCGATAGCGCTCATCGTCGCCGGCCTGCGCGTTGATATCGGGAAGGTAATTCCAAATCCGAATCAAGTGCCGATGTTCGGTTTCATTGAGGACCTCGAAGATTTCTTGATAGGCGATCTCAGTGGCGCGCAGCAACGACCCCGCTTCGCTGCGCGCATCAATTGTGTCCTCCGCGATGGTGAGGGAACCGAACAACAGATCCTCGGAATATCGATACTGCACGCGGGTCTGCGCCGTTTCGCCGCTCGACAAGTCGGGGCCTATAAGCCGCCACACTTCGCACAGGTCATTCGCATTCAACGAGCGCGTCATGCTGGCGGTCACGGGTATGAGGGTTCGATCGAGGGTGGGCGGTTTTTCGAAGCCAACCACGCCCAAGACACTTCGCCACCATGACGCCGGCTGCGAGGCGACGCTATGAGAAGACACATACTCGAGCTGGAGATTGCCCGTGCCAGCCGCCGTGGATGACGCCGTGGTATTCATTTGAGAGGCAGTCTATCCTGCCTCGCAAGATGAAGGGTAGCCGCTACCCTGTGGCTTTAGAACGCGATGTACGGGCCGGTTCCGACCGACGTCGTGTCGCCTTCGATCGCAACCGCGACGCGCTTGCCGTAGAAAAAGGCCAAACCATAATCAAAAGTGCCCGCGTTGCCGGCCGGAAGCGTGCCGGCGAGCTGCGGAAAGACACTGAACGTTTGGTTGTTGTCCAGCATCGTTATGGCATTGCCCACACCGAAGGTCAGGTTGTTCGCCATGACACCGTTAGCGCCTTGGATGCTGAGTCCTAGGGTGAGGGTGTTCGAGGGACAATAGAAATCCACGATTCCAGAAGTCGGGTCACTGGGCGGCGCAGCGCACGTGACGATGCTATCGGTAAAGAAAATGCCGTTCGAGCCGCTGTCGATGAAGCTACTGGTCAAGGGCTGGCCGTTGTATGTCATCGTCAACTCTGCCTCGTCATTGACCGTCAGCACGGTTTGAGTCCCGGATTGATTGTTCGATTGCGTGTCGATGCCGAAGATGAGCGAGCCGCTCAAGGTCGCTTCACCGGTAGACGGGGACGGGACGGTGGGCAAATCGATGATTGTGCCGTTGTTGTCCGCGGCGAAGCGCGTGACGGGATTCGGTTCTTGCATGGCGGTCGGTACCACGGTGGCCACACAGGTTGTCCCACAGGCGTAATAAATGGCACTGCTGGCGTGAGAGTTGGTATCGCAGTCGCCGCAACCCAATTCGAACGGACCAATGCCCAGAATGCCATTGGCGCCGAAAAGCGTGACCGTATCTTCGGCAGTGCCCGTGCTCATACCCGAACAGTTGGCCGGGACGGTGGGGAATCGCGAGTCCCCGATGACTTGAACAGGCAATGACTTCGCTGTCTCGCCGGCGATTTGCACATCCGCCGTGGCGACGGGTCCCCAACTGAAGCCGTCGAGGAATGCCGTGCACTCGAGCAGAGAATTGCTGCTGTTCGGCAGGGTTTCCACCGGCAGCGTGATTGTCAGCACCGACGCCAAGAAACGCAGTCCATAGGACTGGGTGTCCACTTGAATGTGATCGATCGTTTGGCAGTTCGTCGTACTGCCGGGCACACAGACGGTGACCGTCGTAAATAAAGTATTGACGCTGCCAATGGGGCTGCCATTGACGATGGGTCCCTGATCGACGATCACGCTGACCGTATTGTTGGTAGGCGGCGGTGGTGGCGGTGTTGACGAGGTGCCGCTGCTGCCGCCGCCGCCGCCACCGCAGGAGATGGCCGCCAGGCACAGGGCAGCGCCCAGGCCCATCCAAAGAGCGCGCATGAGAGCCATCAGTGCAAGTCTCCAAGATTGACGCCGCTGGGAATGGCGCTGGCCAAGTAAGCTCGGCCGGAAAAGCCTGCGCGCACGTGACCGCTGCCCTGCACGACGAGGTCGCCTTGTTGAATTTGCAGGTGCCTGTGATCCACGAACTTAGGTTTTGGCGCGGATACCAAGGCGTCGAAATACTTGCCCAGGGCTTGCCGCAAATTCGGAGGAGCCGGCCCGTTCCAGGCCACCGCAAACACGTTGCCGGCCGGCGCGACGAACTCGCGCAGCAAGGTGCCGCTGGGCAATTGGATTTCGTGAACCCGATAGCCCGCACGAACTTCCGAGGATTTGATCGATGCGCCAAGCTGCGCGACATCGCTTTGCACCGTGATCTCCGGTTCACCCAAGGCCGCGCTGGCAATGCGTGGGCCCAGTGCGGTCATGAGCACGGTGCAGAGCAGTGCGGCGATCTTGATTTCATCCGGTCTGAATATTGGCATGGTTATCCTTTGCACTCACTTTGAGCGGCGCGGCGCCATTTGGTTCATTGATGCCGTAGATTGTCGGCCATCGGCGACATCCAGTTGAACACGCGTCGAGTCAATATTGTCCCGCAATTTGTCCATCGATTTTGCGCCGGTGATCACAGTTGTAACCAATGGCAGCGCGAAGCTTACAATGAATCCGCCCAACCGAAGCGGAAGCAGGCGGGACGATTTTCCAACTACACAATTCTTGACGAAAATTTGCGTTAAAGCTGAGGCATGAATTCGCTGTGCGGTTGTCTGAGGGGGCGGCGGTTGTAAATTTTCTGGAGTGCATTCGTGAAGACACAGGCCCTAGTAATGGTGAGTGCCATGGGATTCGCCCTGTCGGGGTGCCCCATCAACGGTGGAACCAAGTACACGGTCGGCGGCACCGTGACGGGAGTGAGCGGATCCGGCCTCGTGCTCCAGATTAACGGCAGCGATGACCTGAGCGTCGGCGGTGACGCTACTTTCGTCTTCGGCGATCGGCTCGCGAACAACGCCGCCTTTTCAGTTACCGTCATGACCCAGCCCTCCAATCCGTCGCAAACCTGCACCGTGCGCAACGGTTCGGGCACCATCGACCAGGCCAGCATTACCAACGTCCTCGTCTCCTGCACGCAAACCGGACGCTTTGCCTATGTTGCGAATCGGCAGTCGAACACGGTGTCGGCCTATGCCATCGCGAACACCGGCGCATTGGTGCCTATCGGCGGCTCGCCGTTCGCTGCCAACGGCACCACACCGACAGCGCTCGCCGTCGATCCCAACGGCCAGTTTCTCTATGTGGCGAACAGCGGATCGAATACGGTCTCGGTATTTTCCATCGATGCTACTACCGGAGTGCTGACGGCGGTGGGTTTGCCCACGGCGACGGACAGCGGTCCCAGCGCCGTTACCGTCGACCCCACTGATCACTATCTCTATGTGGCCAATCTGACTTCCAATGACGTGTCGGCTTACGTCATTGATGCCGGCACCTTGACGCCCGTGACGGGCTCGCCGGTCAGCGTGGGCGCGGAACCCGCATCCCTGGCGATTGATCCCAATGGCAATTTCCTCTACGCCACGAATTTCACCGGCAACAACGTCACGGTGTTTCTGATCGACTTAAGCAACGGTATGTTGAGCAACATATCCGGATCGCCGTTCGCTGCCGGCGCGGGCCCGGTGTCGATTGCCATCGACCCGTCGGAAACATTCGCCTTCGTCGCCAACGAAGGGGCAAACAGCCTATCGGCGTATTCCCTCACCGCGTCCACCGGCGCGCTAACGGCGGTCTCAGGCTCCCCCTTCACATCCGGAACCAACCCGGAATCGCTGGTCGTCGATCCGGCGGGACGCTACGTTTTCGCGGCAAATGTCGATGCGGCAAACCAAGTTGCCACTTACGCCATCACGCCGAGCAGCGGCGAGTTGACCTTCGTGTCCGCCACCGCGGCCGGCTCCTTGCCGATCAGTGTCGCTATCGATCCTTCGGGTCAGTTCGTGTATGCGGTGAATTTCAATTCCAACGATGTTTCGGCTTATACAATCGGCACCTCGGGCGCGCTCATCCCGGTTCCCGGTTCACCCTTCGCCACCGACGCCCAGCCGCACGCCATCGCGATCGACTAGTGCGTGCGCGCCGTTGCGCGTATCTTGCGGCGATTCACCGCAGTTTAAGGGATCGAGATGAGCGTCCATGATGTAACGGCCGGCAAGCGCGTTCCGCAGGAATTCAACGTCATCATCGAGATTCCGATGCAGTCCGACCCGGTGAAGTATGAGGTTGACAAGCAGTCGGGCGCCCTGTTCGTGGACCGCTTCATGATGACCTCGATGCACTATCCGGCTAACTATGGATATGTGCCGCGGACCATTGCCGGTGATGACGATCCG